>Ga0116193_1000991_pt1 | contig 25106 bp, 24 predicted proteins | sample AD_UKC115_MetaG_FD_89892 | JGI IMG/M metagenome (GOLD analysis project Ga0116193, IMG submission 89892) | Active sludge microbial communities of municipal wastewater-treating anaerobic digesters from Hong Kong - AD_UKC115_MetaG | ecosystem: Engineered > Bioreactor > Anaerobic > Digestate... | reverse complement strand
TACAGAAAAAGGCTTGATTGCTGCCATAAAGGATTTACGCAAAGGAAGCACAGTAAATTCTCAAACACAAAATCAGCAATTTAATTCTTTGCAGAAGTATGCAAAAAACTTAAACGAATTAGCAGCCAATGGAAAATTAGATCCTGTAATTGGCAGAGACGAAGAGATAAGAAGAACGCTACATATTTTATCACGCCGTTCAAAAAACAATCCCATTTTAGTGGGTGAGCCTGGTGTTGGTAAAACTGCTATTGCAGAGGGTTTGGCAATGCGTATTGTAAATGGTGATGTGCCAGAAAATTTGAAAAGCAAAATTATTTATGGCTTAGATATGGGCTTGCTCATTGCTGGTGCAAAATACAAAGGAGAATTTGAAGAAAGATTGAAAAATGTAGTAAAAGAAGTAACAGAAAGTGATGGAGAAATTGTGTTATTTATTGATGAAATACACACTTTAATTGGTGCTGGAGGTGGTGAAGGAGCAATGGATGCAGCCAATATTTTAAAACCTGCATTGGCACGTGGAGAATTGAGAGCTATTGGTGCAACCACATTGAACGAATATCAAAAATATTTTGAAAAAGATAAGGCATTGGAAAGGCGTTTTCAAAGAGTAATGATAGATGAACCAAGTGTAGAAGATGCTATTTCTATTTTGAGAGGTATAAAAGATAAGTACGAAACACACCATCATGTAAGAATAAAAGATGAAGCAATTATTGCTGCTGTAGAACTTTCTCACAGATATATTTCTGATAGATTTTTGCCAGATAAAGCAATAGATTTAATAGATGAAAGTGCTGCAAAGCTTAGGCTTGAAATGAATTCTATGCCTGAAGAATTAGATACTTTGGAAAGACAAATTAGACAGTTGGAAATTGAACGTGAAGCTATCAAACGTGAAAATGATGAAGAAAAATTGAAAGATTTATCTAAAGAAATTTCAGACCTTTCTAACGAAAGAGATACCTTAAAAGCTAAATGGAAAGGCGAAAAAGAAATTGTAGAAAAAATACAAAATGCTAAAGCAACCATAGAAGATTTGAAAATAAATGCAGAACGTGCAGAACGTGATGGAGACTTTGGAAAAGTTGCTGAAATACGTTATGGTAAAATAAAAGAACAAGAAAAAATTATTGAAACATTTAGCAAAAACTTAGAAAGTTTAAGCGAAAGAAGATTATTGAAAGAAGAAGTTGATGCAGAAGACATAGCTGAAGCTATTGCAAAAACTACAGGAATACCTGTAAGCAAAATGCTACAAAGTGAAAGAGAAAAATTATTGAACTTAGAAGACGAATTACACAAACGTGTGGTAGGACAAGATGAAGCCATTACAGCAGTATCAGATGCTATAAGAAGAAGTAGAGCAGGCTTACAAGACCCTAAAAAACCAATTGGCAGTTTCATATTTTTAGGCACAACAGGTGTTGGTAAAACTGAATTAGCAAAGGCTTTAGCTGAATATTTATTTGATGATGAAAGTATGATGACAAGAATAGACATGAGTGAATATCAGGAAAAACATACTGTAAGCAGATTGGTGGGAGCTCCTCCAGGTTATGTAGGTTATGAAGAAGGAGGACAACTAACAGAAGCAGTAAGAAGAAAACCTTATAGTGTAGTTCTTTTAGATGAAATAGAAAAAGCACATCCTGATGTTTGGAATGTTTTATTGCAAGTTTTAGATGATGGTAGATTAACAGATAACAAAGGCAGGTTAGTAAATTTCAAAAACACTATCATTATTATGACCAGCAATATTGGTAGTCAGTTAATTCAAGAAGCATTTGAAAAATTAAATGAAAAAAATGTAGAAGAAGTAACAGAAAATGCAAAAGCAGATGTAATGAATCTTTTAAAACAAACCATTAGACCAGAGTTTTTAAACAGAGTAGATGAAATAATTATGTTTCAACCTTTGATGAAAACTCAAATAAAAGACATCATCAACATTCAATTAAATGCTTTGAAAAAATTAGTTGCTGAAAATGGAATAACAATCAATTTTAGCGATTATGCCATAGATTATTTAGTAGAAAATGGTTTTGACCCACAATTTGGTGCAAGACCATTGAAAAGGCTTATTCAAAAAATAATTGTAAACGAATTAAGTAAAAAAATATTAGCAGGTAGTTTAAATAAAGAAAAGCCAGTATTAGTAGATGTTTTTGATGGCATTGTGGTATTTAGAAATGAACATGTGGAATAAATGGTAGTAATAAATATTGCTGAATATTAAAAAACACTATGTTTGCCCCTAATGAAAATGTAGGGGCATTTTTTTTAATCCCTTTTATCTTAAAAAATTAAAGCTTAAATATATGGCTCAAGGTAAAGAAGAGATACCAGTAATTGAAACAAAAGATGTTTTTGTTGGCGATAAAAAAGCACCTGTAACACTTGTAGAATTTGGAGATTATGAAAGTGAAGATTGTTTTAAAGCCAATGATGTTGTAAAAAAAATATTAGAAGAATTTAAAGGAATTGTGCGTTTTAATTTTCGCCATTTTCCTTTAACCAAAATACATCAAAGAAGTCAAAAAGCAGCCGAAGCAGCCATATCTGCTGCTCAAGATGGTAAATTCTGGGAAATGCACAATGCTTTATTTGCCAATAGAAGAAATTTAGGTACCACAACTTTAAAATTACATGCAAAAGATGCAGGCATTAATCGTAAAGAAATGTTAGAAGAATTAATGAATGGCACCTATGGTCAAAATGTGCATGAAGATATTGCTTATGGTAAAAAAATAGGCGTTACAGAAATACCAACATTTTTTATTAATGGTACAAAATTTACTGGCAAACCCACTTTTGATGCATTGAGTAAAGAAATTATTGCAGCATCTAAAAAAGCTAAACCAGCTAAAAAGGCTAAATAGTTTTTTTAGTTTTCAAACGACATTGTATTAAATTAGTGAAATAAAATATTGCCTGAGTTATTCTTCTATTGCTTTTAATTTAAAATGAAAACATTATACTACATTTGTTTTCTATCAAAAGACCAAAATTAATAAAATCTAAAACCCTGCTTTCCATAAGATGGCAATTATAGATATTAATCTTCCTAAAAGTATTGCTAAAGCATTGCGATTGCCTGAAAACAATCCAAGAAGGCAACAACTAAAAGTTTTAAAAAAATTATTACGCAAAGCAAGGTTTACACAATTTGGGCAACAATATAGATTTGATGAAATTTTAATGAGCAAACATGCAGGAAAAAAATTTCAAGAATTTGTACCAGTATATAATTACAATTCTATTTATAAAGAATGGTGGCATAAAACTTTAGAATCTAAACCAGATATATGCTGGCCTGGTAAAATAAAATATTTTGCTTTATCTTCTGGTACAAGTGAGGCTGCAAGCAAATACATTCCTATTACCAACGATTTATTGAAAGGCAATAAAATAGTAATGATTAAACAATTATTAAGTTTAAGAAGTTACGAAAATATTGCTGTAAAATCTATTGGTAAAGGCTGGCTTACTTTAGGTGGCAGCACAGAATTGCAAAAAAATTCTGGTTATTATGCAGGCGATTTAAGTGGCATAACACAAAAGAAAGCTCCATTTTGGTTTCAACCTTTTTATAAACCTGGTAAAAAAATTGCAAAAGAAAAAGACTGGCAAATTAAGCTTGATGAAATTGTAAAAAAAGCACCTGAATGGGATATTGGTTTTATTGTAGGTGTACCTGCTTGGATTCAAATGCTTATGGAAATGATTATTGAGCATTATAAACTCAATACTATTCACGACATGTGGCCTAATCTTGCATTTTTTGTACATGGAGGGGTAAGTTTTGAACCTTATAAAAAAGGGTTTGAAAAATTGTTAGGAAAACCAATTACCTACATTGAAACTTACTTATCAAGCGAAGGTTTTATTGCCTATCAAGCAAGGCAGAATTACAAAGGCATGCGTTTAGTAACCAATGAACATATTTTTTTAGAGTTTGTTCCTTTTAATGAAAAAAATTTTGATGCAGATGGTGAAATGGTTGAAAATCCTGAAGCATTAATGATACATGAGGTAGAAGAAAATAAAGATTATGCTTTATTAATAAGCACATCTGCTGGCACTTGGCGTTATTTAATAGGCGATACTGTAAGGTTTGTAGATAAAGAAAAAAGTGAAATAATTATTACCGGCAGAACCAAACATTTTTTAAGTTTAGTAGGCGAGCATTTGAGTGTAGAAAATATGAACAAAGCAATAAAGTTAGTAAGTGAAGAATTAAATATTAGCATTCCAGAATTTACTGTTGCAGGAATTCCTTACAACAATTTTTTTGCTCATCATTGGTATATAGCATGTAATGATACAGTTGATACTAATAAATTAGTAACACTAATAGATAATAAATTAAAAGAACTGAATGATGATTATGCAGTAGAAAGAAAAAGTGCATTGAAAGAAGTTTTCTTAGATGTACTAAGCGAAAAACAATTTATGAAATTTATGGAACTAAAAGGAAAAATTGGTGGGCAACATAAATTTCCAAGAGTATTAAAAGGCAAAATGTTAGAAGACTGGCAATTGTTTTTAAAAGAAAATGTATAAAATAATTTTTAAGCAAAGAACAAATCATGTTTGAAGCTATTGTAAGTGGTTTAACCTTAGGTTTAATTCTTTCCATATCTGTAGGTCCTGTAATTTTTGCTATCATAAGGCAAAGTTTAAGCAATGGACACATGGGAGGTTATGCTTTTATTGCAGGCGTTTCTGTGAGTGATATTTCTATTGTTTTGGTGTGTAATGTTTTGAGTTCTATTTTTCAAAAATTATTAGAAAACAAAATGATTATAGGTGTTGCAGGAAGTATTTTTTTAATCATCTTAGGTGTTTATACTTTCTTCTTTAAAAAAATTCAAATTACAGAAGATAATACAATACAAGAAAAACAATTTAAGAAAAGAGAAGTTGTAGGAATCTTTCTATCAGGCTTTTTTATGAATACACTTAACCCAAGTGTATTTATTTTTTGGTTGGCTGCAACTGCAAAAATTCACTCTCAAGCTGCTACACAATATCATTCATTAAGATACATTTTTACTGTATTTTTTGTTTGTTTAGCATTTGTACTCACTGCAGATATTGCAAAAGTTTTATTATCAGGCAAATTAAGACCAAAGCTCACATCACACAACATTCACATCATCAATAGAATTTCAGGTATTATTTTAGTAGTTTTTGGAATGGTATTAGTATGGGGCGTTATTTTTCATGGCGATAAAATATAAAAGCTATAAACAACGCACATTCAATTCTATTTCGTTATAACCCACCACAACAACTTTATTATTTTTTTCAATTATTGGACGTTTGATAGTGCTGGCTCTTGCTTGCATTATTTCAATGGCTTTGCTTTCTGTTGTAGCAGATTGTTGTATTGCAGGATGTAAAAGTTTAAAGGCAGATCCTTTTTTGTTTAATAATTTCTCCCATCCTACTTGCATGCACCAATCTTGTAATTTTTCTTTTTCTAAGGGGTGTGTTCTATTGTTATGAAACTCAAATGCTACTTTGTGTTGCTTAAACCATTTAATAGTTTTTCTTGTGGTATCGCAATTTATTAAACCATAAATAATAAAGCTCCTCATTTTTAAAGCAATATTTTTTAGTAAAATTATTTACACAAATATTCAGACCTTATAGTTATTGATGCAGTTTTATATTTTGATGAAGTATTGAAAGAGCCACCATAACTATATTCTTCATTATCATTTGTTCCTGTTATTTGAAATACACCTGTTACAGCATGTTTTAAACTGCTAATACTTATACCTGAACTTTTTGCAATAGTTTCTGCTCTTAATTTTGCATCTGCTGCTGCTTTGGCTAATAAATCTATTTTTAGTTCGTGTAATTTAGTGAAATAAAACGATGGTTTTAATGAAGTAAATTCAATTCCTTTTTGTAAAAGTTCTGTTACTTCTCTTGAAATTTTTTCAACCAATTCTATATTTTTAGATTCCACTTTTACACCACCAGATAATGTATAACCACTAAAAACATTTCCTGAAATATTGCCATTATCGCTATACTTGGTTTGGTAATTTTTAGTTACATCTATTGACGAAAAAATTAAACTGCTATCGGGCAATCCTTTTTCCTTTAAATAATTTTTAATTAAAATTTCATCTTGTTTTATATCAGCATACACTTGCTTTAAATCGTTGCCTGTTCTGGAATACGAGCCTTTCCAAACAATTAAATCGCTTGTAAAATTTGTTTCAGCTAATCCTGTAACTGAAATAGTTTCTGTAGAAACAAATTTGTATTTGTAAGCATTACCTATAATTAATGCAAAAACTATTACTGCTATTGCTATGATAATAGTTGATAAATTGTTTTTCATTATGATTAATGTTTGTTTAAAATAAAAATTACAATATTCTTATTTGCTTGTTATTTGAAAACAACAAAATTTCTTATTTTATTTTTCTAAGAAGACTACCTGTTAATGCACTCATTCCTCCTAACAATCCTCCTACAAATCCTGTAAGAATAATAAGTAAAATATAATTTCCATTCAAAGGTAAAATTTCTGCAACTTTTTTAGATAGTAAATGTTCATTGGCATTGTCTGTTATTAAAGCAAGCATACACCATAATAAAAACAAAGCAATAAAGCCTGCTAAAAAAGCTTTGAATGGTTTTTGATGTATAGCAACAGCTACAAGCAATGCACAAAAAACAAAACTATACCAAGGAAGTACTGTAAATAATCCTATTGCGAAAGATAATAATGCTGTTAATAAAATTGCTGTTAAAAATTTCATGTTTAATATTTTTTTATCCGTTAACAAAAACTGTATGCCATTTCATTCTTTCATCTTTTCTTACATCATGTTTATTTACAAAAATGATGTTGTAATATTTTCCTGCCGCCCAATAATCAATAAAGTTGTTATAATATTTGCTTCCTGGATTACCACTTTGTCCACCTGGATAAACTCCATAGGCTTCTATTTTATTGGTAAGATGTACCACCATTCGCCAACTTGGTCCATGATTTTCTGATGTTGCATTTATAATATGTACACCACCACCAATGGGTAAATGCAAATTACTTAATGCAGGAATTTGTAATAAATGTTGCACTCTTGTATCTTTAAATTTCACCCATTCAAGTTTATTTTTTTGCTCTAAATCTTGCAATGTTTTGGCAGCATTTTTAAAAGCAAGTGTTACAACATCTGTAATAGTTTCTTTTTTATCTGGTGTGTTTATGTTATCAATAAACTTGTAATTACTGCTATCAGAAATAAGTTTATCAATCAAAGTACTTTCATCGGGCCAAGGCAGTTTTACTGTTGCTTTTGCATATTCATCTCCATAGGTTGCTACTTCTACACTATCCCACCAAACTTTAAAAACTGTTGCTCCTTTTTCGTTTATATCATTTCTTAAATTCCAAGTTGAAAACATTTGCAAATATTTTTTTTCTGTATCATTTAATTTAGAATGATCTATATATTTTAATAAAACAGGTTTGCATATTTCAGCAAAAACATTGTAATTATCTGTTTGTAAATGCTGCATATCTTCTGGAGTAATATTATTCATAGCAGCTAATTTTCTATTAATAATAAGACCACGATAGGGAGGAAATAAATTGGCTCGTCCAAGATAATAAGGATAAGTAGCATCAGTAGCTTGTTGGTTAGCACTACTTACAAAGCCACGTTCAGGATTAACCATTTGAGGATTTTCTTTAGGAGAAATAATTCCTTGCCATAAATAAGCACTATCTGTACCTGGCATTAAAAAATCGCCTTGCTGTTTCCATTTAGCCACAAAGGCACCTTGTTGTCTTATTGCAATATCGCCATTGGTAGAAGCAAAAACAAAATTTTGCCCAGGACATTGAAATGTAGAAATAGCATCTACATAATCCAAATAATTTTTCATTCTGTTTAGCTTATAAAAAGTTTGCAATTCATTACTTGCATCATGAGCTTTCCAGCGTACAGCAATACAAGCATTCTTGCTAATATCAGAAGGATAAGATTTATCAAACATTACAGGACCTAAAAAAGTCATTGCAATTTTTTCTTCTACATCTGGTTTACCTTTTACTTTTATAATTTCAGTTCTTGTTTCTGCTTTATGCCAAGTATTATTAAAATAATATTCTTGCATGGTGCTATCTCTAAATTTCATTTCATAAAAGTCTTTTACATCTCGTCCTGCATTGGTTACACCCCAAGCACAACTATCATTAAAGCCAATTACAATAGCTGGCGTGCCAGGAAAAGTAACACCATAACTACTGTAAGTTGGTGTTGTTATTTGCATTTCGAACCAAAGCGATGGAAGGTTTAAACCAAGATGTGGATCGTTGCATAAAATTGGTTTTCCACTTTTTGTTTTGCTGCCTGCAACTGCCCAATTATTGCTACCATTGTTTTTATTGGGTTTAATAGGAGGTATATTGGTTAGTGTATCTTTTCTGCCAAAATAAAGGCTATCAAGAGTTGAAGGAGTTTTTACAGTTATTTCAGGTTTTTCATACACTGTTCCTTTAGGAATAATGGGGTCTAAAGAATCTTGTGTTATAGGAAAAAGTTTTAAATAATCATCATAACCAAAATAAGTTTTTGCATTGGTGTAGGTTAAATCTTCTGCTTTGCCTGCTAAATCCCAGCTCATAAATTTCAGAAATAAAGCAGTTTTTAAATTAGTCCATGGTTCTGGTTTGTAATCTAATAATTTATATTCAAAAGGAATTTGTTCGGGCTTTAAAGATTTGATATAAGCGTTAACCCCTGCTGTATAAGCATCACAGGCTGCTTTAGTTTCAGGGTTTGCATCTAAAACTTTTAAGGAATTTTCTGCTGCATACACCATGCCTAATCTTCTAAAATATTTATCTGTTGCAACTTTATCTTCACCTACAATTTCACTCAATCTTCCTGCTGCAATATGTGTTTGAAATTCCATTTGCCATAATCTAAATTTTGCATGAATATAACCTTGAATAAAATAGGCATCATTATCATTTTCTGCATAAACATGAGGCACTAATCTTTCATCAAAATAAACATCAACTTGGTTGGTTATGCCAGGCATTTTAATATCCTGATTAAAATCAACATTTGCAGGTTCTGCATTTTTCCAAAAACCATATTGTGGCGAAAGAAAATAGCCCAACTTAGGTGTTTTACTTTTACCTGTTTTTAGTTGTGTATTTAATACAATTATTAACCCTGTTGTAATAATTGCAGCTATAAGAAATGGTACTAAACGCATAGTATTATTTTAATGCTTGAAAGTAATACATTTATTTTAAAAGATAGTTTTGAGTTTTAATTTTTTACTGACACATCTTTAGAATTTTTTAAAAAATCTTTTATACCCCAATAAATACTTTGTGCTACTTTTTGATGAAACTTTGGATTCAGTATTTTTTCTTCATCTTCTTTATTCGACAAGAAACCAATTTCTACTAAACAGTTGGGGAAATCTGTTATTGCATTTAATGTAAAATTAAAATTACCAATATTGCCAAATTCTTTTAAACCTGTATCAAGCATTCTTTTTAAAATGCTTACAGATAAAGGCTTAAAGCCAATTTGTTTGTAATAGGTACTTACTCCTTGAATTTCTGACTTTACAGAAGCATTAAGATGAAGACTAATTAATAAATCTGGATTGTGTTGTTGTAAAAATAAAATTCTGTCTTTGTTATCAAAAGTTGTATCTGTGGTTCTTGTCATAATTACTGTAGCACCTTGTTTTAGTAAAACAGTTTCTAACGCTTTGGCAAAAAGCAATGTATAATCTTTCTCCAATGTTTTAGGATTGCTTCCTACAGTTCCAAAATTTGTACCTCCATGACCTGCATCTATTGCTATAACAAGGTTTTCCAAAGAGGGCTTTGGTGCATGTTTTACTTTTATGTTTAAAGTGTTTTGATGATAAAATGCAGAAAAACCCCAATGCTGTTTAGTAGTTAAATCTATAGTTACAGTAACAACATCATCTTCTATTTGATTAAAATACATGTTTTTTACAGCCTTTGTATTGGTGTATTGATTTATCCAATTAGTATTGCTTTGTACACCATACAACTGCAACATAATTTTATTAGGATTGGTTTCCATCCAAATTTTATAAGGCAATTTTTCTGTAAGATTAATGCTCACTAAATCAAAACTATCAGCAATGGGTTTTACAGTAAAAGCATTAGTTAAATAAACATTTTTAAGCTGTGTTGTTTCAAGCAATTTTGTATATTTTTTTTCTAAATAAGCTGTATGATTTTTAGCAAGCTGTACTAAATACATATTGTTGGTCGAGTCAATAATTTTTATTAAAATATTGGTGTCAATAATATTCATTTTTGCACTGCCCAACCTGTCTTCTCCTAAACTATAAGCCATCATAGGCAGCTTTCCTGTAGTTCTTGCATAACGAAAATTTTCTTGTGCTTTTAAGGTATGTGTTGAAATTAAAACAATAACTAAAAAAAATATTTTTCTCATAAAATGAAGGTAATGAATATTGATATTGAATATAGTAAAAAGAATTTCAAAATTTATAAGGCAGGTTGATAACTCAATATTGTTTTTCTACAGCTTATCATTATTTTTGGATGAATAAAAAATATTTAAACACTAAATAAATGTATCATGGGAATTTTAAGACAATTAGGCGAATATCTTTATCTTAAAAAAAGAGACCCTAATGAACCAAGAACTCAATGGATGAAATACATGCACGGTATGAACAGAATTTCTTTACTTATGTTTTTGGTTGCAGTAATTATTATGCTTTTTAAATTTTTTATTCTGCCTTTATTTAAGGGGTAATAAAATCTACAATAATTTTTGCAGCTTTTGCAGATGCACTTTCATTTGTGCTTAACTTTTGGTGTAAAGTTTCGTAATCTTGTTGAAGTTGATTTATTTTTTCTTTATTAAACAAAAGCTCTTTTAACTCTTGAGTTAAATTTTCAACTGTTAAATCATGCTGAATTAATTCTTTTACTACTGGCTTATCCATTATAAGATTTACCAAAGCAATGTATTTTATTTCTATAACCCTTTTGGCAATTTGATAACTAATATTACTTCCTTTATAACACACTACTTCAGGTACTTTAAACAAAGCAGTTTCTAAAGTTGCAGTACCACTTGTAACCAATGCTGCTTTGCTTTGCATAAGTAAATTGTAAGTACTATTGCGTACAAAAGAAACATTATGATTGACAGGTAAAAATTGTTCGTAAAAAAAATCTTCTTGGCCTGGTGCTTTGGCTACTACAAATTTTTCATCAGAAAAATATTTGGCAACCTCTAACATTATTGGTAGTTTTTTTATAATTTCTTGCTTTCTGCTGCCTGGCAATAAAGCAATAAATTTTTCTGAATTTATATTGGACGGTTTATAATTAAATTTAAAATTTTCAATAGCTTCAATCAAAGGATGCCCAACATACTCTACCTCCCAATTCCATTTTGTTTGATAATATTCTTTTTCAAAAGGTAAAATACAAAGCATTTTATCAATACATTGTTTCATCTTTTTTACCCTGCCAGATTTCCAAGCCCACACTTGAGGAGAAATATAATACACCACTTTAAATCCTTGTTGTTTTGCCCATGCAGCAATTCTTAAATTAAAACCTGGATAATCTATTAAAACCAAAACATCTGGCTGAAATGAAAGAATATCTTGCTTACAAAATTTTATATTTTTAAAAATAGTAGGCAAGTTTTTTACAACTTCTGCAAAGCCCATAAATGCAAGTTCTTTGTAGTGTTTTATTAAAGTAGCACCAGCTTCTTGCATTAAATTACCACCCCAACAATGTATGTTAGCATTCGTATCAAGCAGGTGTAATTGCTTAATTAAATTGCTGCCATGTAAATCGCCACTTGCTTCACCTGCTATAATATAATATTTCATATTGTTTGTAAAATACGATGAAGAAGTTTTTAAAAAGCGTAAGTATTTTTTTTCTAAAAATTAAATTCAATGCCTTGTGCTAAAGGTAAAGAACTACCCCAGTTGATAGTGTTTGTTTGCCTACGCATATAGGCTTTCCAAGCATCACTACCACTTTCTCTTCCTCCACCTGTTTCTTTTTCTCCACCAAAAGCTCCACCAATTTCTGCACCACTTGTTCCAATATTTACATTTGCTATACCACAATCGCTTCCTGTGTGCGATAAAAATAATTCTGCTTCTCTTACATTTAAAGTCATAATAGCTGAAGATAAACCTTGTGGCACTGCATTTTGCATAGCAACAGCTTCTTCAATAGTATTGTAAGGCATAATGTATAATATAGGTGCAAATGTTTCGTGTTGTACAATGGGCATTTCATTATTTGCTTCTGCAATGCAAGGTTTTACATAACAACCTGTTTCATAACCTTCGCCTGTAAGTACACCTCCTTCTATGATAAATGTACCTCCTTGTTGTTTACATTGTTCAATAGACGATAAATATTGTTGTACTGCATCTTTATCTATTAAAGGTCCAACATGATTTTTGCTATCTAAAGGATTTCCAATTTTTAATTGCTTATAGGCATTTATTAATTTTTGTTTAAAGGTTTCATAAATGCTTTCATGAATAATTAATCTTCTTGTTGTGGTACAACGCTGTCCTGCTGTACCAACAGCCCCAAAAACACAACCTATTAAAGCCATATCTAAATCAGCATTTTTTGAAATAATAACTGCATTATTACCTCCTAATTCAAGAATAGTTTTGCCTAAACGCTGTGCTACTGCTGCATTTACAGCTTTACCCATTCTTGTGCTTCCTGTTGCACTCATTAATGCTATTCTTTTATCATTACTCATCCACTCTCCTACTTCTCTTGCTCCTTGTACAATACAACTTACGCCTTCTGGAATATTATTCTTTTTAAAAACATCAGCAACAATATTTTGTACAGCAACGGAACACAAAGGCGTTTTTTCGCTGGGTTTCCAAATACACACATTACCACAAACCCAAGCTAATGCAGCATTCCAGCTCCATACTGCTACAGGAAAATTAAATGCAGAAATAATACCTACAACTCCAAGAGGATGCCATTGTTCGTACATTCTATGATTAGGTCTTTCACTATGTATAGTTAATCCATATAATTGTCTTGATAGTCCTACAGCAAAATCACATATATCTATCATTTCTTGTACTTCACCTAATCCTTCTTGCAAACTTTTTCCCATTTCATAACTAACCAATTTTCCTAAAGGCTCTTTATAATCCCTTAAAGCATTGCCTATTTGTCTTACAATTTCTCCACGTTTTGGTGCAGGTACTAAACGCCATTCTGCAAAAGCTTTTTCTGCTGTTGCAACAATGGTATCATAAACATCTTTACTTGTAGTATTTACTGTTCCTATCATATTACCATCTACTGGAGAAAAACTTTCTATTAAAGTAGCGTTAGAAAGAATCCATTTTGTACCTGTAGATGATCCTTGATTATTTTGATGAAGGTTTAATTCTTTTAAAAATTCCATAACTAAAATTTAGGCTTGCAAGGTAATGATTTATTGAGTATTTTTTTGCTGAACATTATTCAATCCATCTTCTTATAACAAACCTTTTTCCTGCAATAGAAGCCCATTCATTAGCAGGTTTTTTATCTTTCATTATTGCTTTTAACCTTTTTAATAAATTTGTTTTTATAACCCCCCATTTGGGTGTGCTTTCAATAGCTGTATTTTTATCAAGTACAATAACTACATGTCCGTGCATAACTATTAAATCCAATGGCTGCAACAGTTCTATAATTTCTTCAGCAGATAAGTTTTCAATTTTACCAACTGGTTTTCCATAATTAATTAATGAAGATGTATTTCTTGGTGTATAACCATCTGTAGCCTGATAAATTAATCCTGAACAATCTACTCCTTTTAAAATCCATACATTTTTTGTAGTACTATCAATAGTGGTAGAGGGTTTATAATACTGCAGCATTTCTTCAATACCATTGGGAACATTTCCTCCCCACATATAAGGATAGCCTGTTAGCTTTTTAATTCTTTCAAGAACTATTTTTTTATCGGGTAAATTCTTTTTTCTATTTTCAAGATTACTGTTTATAATTTTTACAAAACGACTGTCAATAAATAATTTTTTTTTCGGATAAACATAATCAGAAGTTATTACCTCATAAATATTATAACCATTGTGGGGTATTTTATTAATTATAAAAAATAATGTTTTTGGATAAGCAATAAACTCCATTTCATTAATTAGCTTATGTGAATCTAACTTTATTACATTGCCAGTATATCCACCAAAAACACTATCAAAATTTGGAGTATTTAATACAGGTGTAAATGTTTTTGCAACTGCATATTTTTCTTGAGCAAAAGAAATATTTATTGAAACTACGATGAGGCTTGCTATTAATATAATCTTGTAATTTTTCATGCCATTAAAAAAAGGTTAAGGGTTGTAAGAATTGAAAGCAAGATATTGCACTAAGTGCAAATTATTTTACAAAATTCATATTAAAGTCAATGAAAATTAAAAGTATTTTTTACTTGCTATTTAATTGCAACAATTTTTCATATACATTACCAAAACTGCTACCAATAGGAATTTCTTTTCCTGCTACTTGTACTTTTGATTTGCTGAATTTCTCAACTTTGTTAAGAGGTATAATATAAGAACGATGAATTCTTAAAAACAAACTTTCTGGTAATTTTTCTGACATACTTTTTAAAGTCATCAAAGTAAGTACAGGAAAGGGTTTTACATAAATTTTGATATAATCATCAAGGGCTTCTATTAAATCAATATCTGCAAGATTTATTTTGTGCATTTCGTAATTTACTTTTACATAAATACTGCTTAAACTCAAATCTTGCGAAGTTAAAAACTCAACATATTCTTTTGCCTTATAAATTGCTTTTAAAAATCTATCAAAATCTATTGGTTTTAAAATATAATCTATTGCATCTACATTAAAACCTTCAATAGCATAATCTTTGAAAGCAGTTGTGAAAACTACAGCAGGTTTTTGTGTAAGATTTTTATAAAACTCCAATCCATTTATATCGGGCATTTGTATATCTAAAAACAACAAATCAATGGCATTATTTTTTAAATACGCTTCAGCTTCATCTGGATTAGTAAATGTTTTTTCTAATTGCACAAAAGAAATTTTATTGCAATACTGGGTTATAATTTGTAATGCCAATGGTTCGTCATCTAATGCTATGCAGCGAATAATCATACCAAATTAATTTCTAAGTTTACTGTAAATAGTTTATCTGTTTCTTCTACCAAAAGGCTGTGTTTATTGGGGTAAAGTAAATCCAATCTTCGTTTTACATTATTTATTCCAGTGCCTGTTGTTTGTTGTTTTTGGCAACTATGAGGTACAATTGTATTGAGCACATTTAAGCTAATTGAATTTTCTTTAATTATAAAATGAATATCAATTTCAGAATTATCTTTTGTGCTAACACCATATTTAAAAGCATTTTCAATAAATGGAATAAACAAAAGAGGAGAAATATATTTTCCTTTTGTGCTGCCTTGAATATCAAAACTAAGTTTTACTTTATCGGTCAATCTTTCTTGTTGTAACTCTATGTAATTTTTTATATGGTTCAGTTCATTTTCTAATAATGTTTTATCTTCTTGAACTTCAGTAAGCATGTAACGCATAATAGAAGATAATTTTAAAACAGCAGGAGCCGTTTTATCGCTTTGCATTACTGCTAAAGAATAAATATTATTGAGTGTATTGAAAAAGAAATGAGGATTTACTTGCGATTTTAAAAACGATAATTCAGTGTTTAGTTGTTCATGTACTATTTGTTCTTTGGTTCTTTCGGCTTGTATCCATTGCCCAATTGCTTTGCTACAAATACCAATAGTTAATATTAATAAAAACACAACAAAAGAACCTGGAAAATAAATTAAAACTTTGTTCTTTAAATCTCTATTTATAATTCTTGCTTTTTCTTTATGATTATCTTGTGATAGGCTTTCTCGTTGAATTTGAGCTTCCATGTATTGTTTAAAAATCATTTCTTTGGTAGTGCCATTAATAAAATGTGTAGCATTTCTTGGAACATATAAAAAGGCAATAAAAAAAACAGCTACCACTCCTAAGTATAAAAAAACTTTTCTTTTAAATAATAGTTTAGGAATAAGCAAAAGTGTATTCAAATAATAAAAGCCCAACAAAAAAATATTAATCATTATATACAACACCATTAAATGCTTATTGATATTTTTAGGAATATCTATTGGTAAAGGAGAAAATATAAAAGGTAATAAAAAAAAGCATATCCAAACAGCTACATGAATGCTAATGTTTATTATTTTTTTTCGTTGTTGTATCACAAAACAGAATTAGTTATTAAATGTAGCCTAAAGTATAAAAATAAACTGTTCTATTAAATTTAAAATTTTTATTTTAAGGTAAAAGGCAAAGGTTTATAGGTAAAACGAAAGTTTTTATTGACTGTTGCATACATTTGATTATAACTATTTTTACAAATAATTTAAAAACAAATGAACCTATCATTTTCTAAATATCAAGGTACAGGCAACGATTTTATAATCATGGATAACAGAAAATCTTTGTTGCATTTAACTACGGAACAAATAATTTTTTTATGCAACAGAAAATTTGGAATTGGTGCAGATGGATTAATGTTATTGGAAGAAAATAAAAATTACGATTTTGAAATGAAATATTTTAATGCAGATGGTAAAGAAGGTTCTATGTGTGGCAATGGTGGAAGATGTATGATACAGTTTGCATTTGATAATGAAATAAAAAAAGAGCATTACACATTTTTGGCTGTAGATGGTGTACATGAAGGAATTATTGCAACAGAAAATTTTGTAGAACTAAAAATGCAAGGTGTAACAAATATTGATTATAGAAATGATAACACTTTTGTTTTAAATACTGGCTCACCGCATTTTATACAACAAGTAAAAAATGTAGATGCAATAAATGTGTATGAGCAAGGAAAAAAAATAAGGTACAATGATGAATTTAATGCAAAAGGAATTAATGTAAATTTTGTAGAACAAATTGCTGATAACATTATTAAAGTAAGAACTTATGAACGTGGCGTAGAAGATGAAACCTTGAGCTGTGGCACAGGTGTTACAGCAGCAGCGTTGGTTTTTGGAGAAAGCAAAACTGTATTAAATACTGTTCAAGTGCAAACAAAAGGAGGCAATCTTTCTGTAAAATTTGAAAAAGAAAACAATCAGTCGTTTAAAAATATTTGGCTTTGTGGTGCTGCCACTTTTGTGTTTAAAGGCGAAATAAATATGCTGTAATTTAGTTTATCGTTTTGTTATTTTTTTCTATTTTTTAAAATTCAATCCTTTAATTTCGCCTACTCTCTTTTATTAACTCTTATCAAAATGTAAGGCTTTAGTATGATTCAGTATTTAAAAAATATAGATGGCCAAACTGTTGAGATAAGTAAGCCTGAAAATGACATTTGGGTTAATGTTGTTCCTCCTTTTAGAGAAGAAGATTTTGAAGATTTAAGTCAAAGCCTTGAAATACCAATTGAATTTTTAAGAGACTCTTTGGATATAGATGAAAGGTCTCGTTATGAATTGGAAGACAATGTAAAATTCATTGTTATAAAAACGCCTACAGAAAATAATTCATTCAACGATAGCGATGCTTTTTACATCACTATTCCTATTTGTATTATATTAACACACAACCATATTGTAACAGTAAACTCATTCGATAACGGTGCTATAAAGAAATTTTTGAAAACTTTTCAAAATCGTCAGCCAGATAAACGAAATATGATGGTATTGAAAATTTTTGAAAAAATTGTTCAGGATTATTTGGGTTACTTAAAACAAATTAATCATCGTAGAAACCAATATGAGCAAAGCTTGTACGATAGTAATAGCAACGATGATTTATTAAACCTGATGCGTATTCAAAAAAGCCTTACCTATTTTATTACAGCTTTACGCAGTAATGAAATGCTAATGATGAAATTAGAACGTACCAATTTTTTAGGACTTAATGAAGATGACAGAGAATTTTTAAGAGATTTAATTGTAGATACAAGCCAAGCTTTAGAAATGGCAAATATTTATGCAACCATTTTAGGCAGTACAATGGATGCTTTTGCAAGTATTATTAGCAATAATTTAAACAATGTAATGAAGCGTTTAACTTCTATTACAATTATTTTATCATTACCTATTTTAGTTACAGGAATTTATGGAATGAATGTAGAAATTCCTTACCAACATTCTACACATGCTTTTTATATACCAGTAATTTTGTCTTTAATAATTTCAGTAATTATTGGCTGGTATTTTCTTAAAAAGAAATGGTTTTAAATGGAGTACTATTACGATTTCAAGTACATCACTTCTTTTGCCAATTTCACTACTTGTTCAACTCTTGGCAAATAAGCTTCTACCAAATTTGGAGCATAGTGCATAGGTGCATCAGCACTGGTTACTCTTCTTATAGGTGCATCTAAATAATCAAATCCTTCTTTTTGTATTCTATAAGAAATTTCTGAGCTTACGCTTGCAAATGGCCATTGTTCTTCTACAATTATTAAACGATTGGTTTTCTTTACGCTTTCTAAAATAGTATGCCAATCCAATGGGCGTATGGTTCTTAAATCAATTACTTCGGCACTAATGTTTTCTTTTTCCAATTCTTCGGCAGCTTTCAATGCTACTTTCATTGTTTTATTAAAAGAAACGATAGTTATATCTCTACCTGTTTTTTTAATATCTGCTTTACCTAAAGGAATATAATATTCTTCTTCTGGCACTTCACTTTTATCACCATACATTACTTCACTTTCTAAAAAACAAACAGGGTCTTCTTCATAACGAATAGCTTGTTTTAATAAACCTTTTGCATCATAACCATTGCTTGGCGAAACAACTTTAATACCAGGAATATTGGCTAATAAACTTTCAAAAGCCGAACTATGTTGTGCTCCTAATTGTCCTGCACTTGCATTAGGTCCACGAAATACAATAGGGCATTTAATTTGACCACCACTCATAGCCAACATTTTTGAAGCAGTATTAAAAATTTGGTCTAATGGAAGAACAGCAAAATTCCATGTCATAAATTCTACAATAGGTCTTAAACCATTTTGTGCAGCACCTACAGCTATTGCAGCAAAACCAAGCTCTGCAATAGGTGTGTCTATTACTCTTTTAGCTCCAAATTCTGCCAACATTCCTTGGCTTACTTTATAGGCACCATTGTATTCTGCTACTTCTTCTCCCATTAAAAAAACTCTGTCATCTCTTCTCATTTCTTCACTCATGGCTTCTCTTAATGCTTCTCTAAAAGCTATTGTACGCATAATATATTATTTATTAAAAATGGATTACAAAAGTAAATGATTACTGTATATAAAATTGATGTATCCGTATAAAGTTTTTTGCTAAATAAATACACCATTTATCATTACCTTATCTATTAAATTGCTGCCAAAAGCATAAGGCAAATATTCCAATGATGGTATAGGTTTGGTAAAAATTAAATTAGCTAATTTACCTTTAGAAATACTGCCTACTTCTTTTTCTAATTCTATGGCAAATGCTCCATTAATTGTTGCAGCATTGATGGCTTCTTCTGGTAACATTTTCATTTGAATACAACTCATTGATACAACTATATTCATATTACCACTTGGTGAAGAACCTGGATTAAAATCACTTGCTAATGCAACAGCACACCCTGCTTCTATCAATTTTCGTGCAGGCTGCAAAGGCATTCTTAAAAAATAAGCAGCAGTAGGTAACATTGTGCCTATTGTATTGGATTGTGCTAAAACATGTATAGTGGCATCATCCATTGTTTCTAAATGATCTACAGAAATAGCATTTAACTCAACACCTGCTTGAACTCCACCACTTACATTTAATTGATTGGCATGTATTTTTGGTTTTAAACCATATTGCATTGCTGCTTTACATATAGTTATGGTTTCTTCTTTAGAGAAAAAGCCCTCTTCACAAAATACATCTATATAATCTGCTAAATTTTCTTTTGCAATAGCAGGCAACATTTCATTGATAATTACATCAATATATCCTTGATGATTTTCTTTGTATTTTAAAGGAAAAGTATGTGCTCCTAAAAATGTAGCTTTAACAGGAATAGGCGATTTTTGTTTTATTTTTTTTATTACTCGAAGCATTTTTAATTCGCTTTCTGTACTTAATCCATAACCACTTTTTATTTCTATTGCACCAGTACCTAAACGAATTAATTCTTGTAAACGCTTCCATGCACTTGCAAATAATTCATCTTCTGTTGCTGTTGCAATTCTTTTAGCAGAATTTAAAATACCACCACCACTTGCTGCAATTTCTGCATACGTTTTTCCTTTTATTTTATCTACAAATTCATTTTCTCTGCTTGCTGCAAAAACCAAATGTGTATGGCTATCGCACCAACAAGGTAATACAATTTGTCCTTCTGCATCTATAACTTCTGTAATGGTTTGAGTATGATGAACAAAATCTTCCATCTCACCATAAGCTACAATTTTTTTATGTTCAATAATTAAATAAGCATTTTCAATTACAGGAAGTTGAGCTAATTCAGTACCTCTTAAAAGTTTATAATCTTCTCTTGCATTTACAAGCAGTTTAATATTGGTAATTAATGTAGCTGACATAATATTTACTTTACTGTTGGTAATGAATTTAATTAGAAAATCAAATGTAAAAATTTATAAGCGTAACCAATAAATTAAGTTACATTTTGAATAAATGCATCGAACGATTGAATGCCTACAATTTTTTCTGTAATAAATCCTTCTGCATAATTTACACCTATTATTTTTCCTAACATCATATCTTTTGCTTTTACAGTTTCTAAAAACATTGGGTTAGAAATATAGGTTTGTGGCTCTTGTAAATCTGGATTGAAAAATTGTGTTGTATAACATTGAATAGCTTCCATTTTAGCGTCATAAACTTTTGAAATATCTACCACAAAATTGGGTTGCATATATCTATCTTGGATGTAATGAAAAACATATTTAGGTCGCCATGCTTCTTGTAATTTTCCATCATGATTGGTAACAATTTTTCTAAGACCGCTTAAAAAAGCTGCATCGCTTACCAATTTTGCACTTCTTCCATGATCAGGATGTCTGTCATGTACTGCATTGCATAAAATAATTTCTGGTTGATATTTTCTAATAACTTCAATAATTTTTCGTTGATGAGCTTCATCATTTTGAAAAAAGCCATCAGCCATTTCTAAGTTTTCTCTTACTTTAATTTTTAAAACTTTTGCGGCATTTTCGGCTTCCATTTTTCTTGTTTCAGCAGTACCTCTTGTGCCTAACTCTCCTTGTGTTAAATCTACTATACCAGTAGCTTTGCCTTCATTTGCTGCTGCAAGTAAACTACCAGCACAGCTTAATTCTATATCATCTGGATGAACGCCAAAAGCTAAAATATCTAATTTCATTTGTTGAAAATTTTTGTAAAAATAACTGAAATAAAAAATCCCGTTTTTCGGAAACGGGATTTTTGTACAATAAGTTGAAAAATTACTTTTTCTTTTCGTAACGTTTTTTGAATTTATCAATACGACCAGCCGTATCAACCATTACATTTTTACCAGTATAAAAAGGATGAGATGTATTTGAAATATCCAATTTAATTACAGGATATTCATTACCATCGTCCCATTTTACTGTTTCTTTAGATGCAGCAGTTGATTTACCTAAAAATGTATGACCATTGGTCATGTCTTTGAAAACTACTAAACGATAATTTTCTGGATGGATACCTTTTTTCATGTTTTTTTCTTTAAGGCAGCACGGATTTTGCCGTGTCAATTAAATAATAATGGGCAGCAAAAGTAAGGGGTGCTTTTTAATATTCCAAACTATAATAAAAGAATGGATTTACTAAGTTCAATTAACAAGGGCAAAAACTACGGTTAATATAAAAATTATTCTGCTTAATCTCCTTCATTAAAATCAAATAAAGTTGCGGTAAATAAAGCTCTTTCTCTTTTTTTAAACAATACATTCCAATTGCCTCTATAGCGTAATAATTTGGGTACTGTTAATCCTTTATAGTTGGTCATTTGCACTTCCATAGATACATCAAAATCATATACAGTAGCACCATAGCTCAAAGAATAACTTCTGCTTTCTACTTGCATTGTTTTTTGGTCAAACCAAGTTGACATTTCGTCTATTACTACTTTGTCTTTTTTAGAAGCTCCTAAATCTTCTTTGGTTGTAATGGTAAAAACATAAAACATTCTTCCATCTTTTTCTTGTAAATCCAATTTATAATCATACAGCTTATGTGCAGCATCATCGTATAAATCTAATTTATTGCCAATAAAAGGAATGCCAGGAATTTTTTCGCCTGGATTAAAAAACAACATTTTTAATTGCTCTTTATGTTTATCCATTCCCTTTTTATTTGCAGTAGAAATTTTATTGCCTGCCACTATATTGGTTTCATTGCATACAGTTCCATTCGTGAAAAATAAAGAAGCGTACATATTGGCTGTGGTGTAATTATAATTTTTATTTTCATCATAAAAATCGCCAGTAGTATTTTCTTCCAATACCTGCATGGTTCTGCAATTATTGGCTCTTAGCTGCTTTGTTTTGCTGTATAATGATGCTTTAATTTTTCCTTTTTTATCCAGCATTTTTATATCGTTGAAAGCAGTAAAACCTAAGATGCGTAAATTTTTAAAGGCTTTGTAAAAAGTAGTGTCTTCTTTTATTTGTTGTAACAATTTTGTATAGTCAAAGTTGTTTCTAACTACCACTTCTGTTAAAGTAAATTTCTTTTTATCTATTACTACAACAGAATCTTGTGTGAAGGCAAAATAATGAATGCATAAGATGAATATTAGAAAAAAAATTCTCATTTTATAAAAGTCATTTTGTAATCTACTTTTACTTTTCCTTTTACAATATCGTTGAGTTTTCCTTGTAATAATTTTTTCTTTAAAGGCTTTAAATAATCTATAAATAATTTACCTTCAATATGGTCGTATTCGTGCAAAATAACTCTTGCAGTAATACCATGAAAGGCTTCAATTTTTGTTTCAAAATTTTCGTTCATGTATTCTAAAACAACCATTTCTGGTCTTGAAATATCTTCTCTTATTTTAGGAATTGAAAGGCAACCTTCGTTAAACAACCATTCATCGCCATCTAAATCTTTTATTTGTGCATTAATGAAAACTTTTTTTTGACCAGGGTTATCAGGATATTTTTTTTTATCCTCATCATCCATATTTTCAAAAATTTGTGTGCTATCAATAACAAATAAACGTATGTCTTTATTAATTTGAGGAGCAGCCAAACCTACGCCATTGCTTGCATACATGGTTTCCCACATATCGTTCAATAATATATTTAGTTTAGGATAGTCTTTAGTAATAGGTTCAGCTTTTTTTCTTAAAACTGCTGCACCATAACCAACAATAGGAAGAATCATTTAATAAAAATTTATACTCAGAATATTTAAAAGCGAATGTAAGATTTATGTTTTGATGTTTGAATTAGGAGCTAAAGTTTTTAGCTAATTTTTAGCAGCAAGATATTCTTGCAACATAATAGTAGCAGCAATTTGATCTATATTTCCTTTTATTTGTCTGTTCTTTTTTTTCATGCCCATTTCTATCATAGCATGTACAGCCATTTTAGAAGTAAAGCGTTCATCAATAAGTTGCACAGGAATAAGAGGAAATTCTTTTTTAAATTTTTCTACAAAAGCATACACCAAAGGAGTTGCATGTGTAGCTTTATCGTCCAAACTCAAAGGCTCTCCTATTAAAGCAAGTTCTACTTTTTCTTGTAAAAAATATTTTTTTAGAAAAGGAAATAATTCTTGCGTTGCCACAGTGGTTAATGCTGTAGCTATAATTTGTAAGGGATCTGTAACTGCTATACCCGTTCGTTTAGCACCATAGTCTATACAAATTATTCTTGCCATAGTGCTTAAAGAAAATTTATTTTAAATCAAATCCTTTTGCAAGTCTTAACCCAAAAAATTTGGTGTATTTACCAAAATCTGAAGCTTCTTCGTATTTTAAACTTATATCAAAATCTTTAAAAGATAAACCTACTGAGGGCGACCAAAGAAAACTTCTTCCACTACCTTTTACCAATCCAAAACCAATACCTAATTCGCCTGCAGCGTAAGCATTTTCAGCAAAAAAGAATTTTACACCTGGTTTTACAGGTATATAACCAAAACCTGGCATTGGATCTTTTTTAAAAAACTCAGTAACACCAGTTGATAAAATAAAATAAGTTTTATCAACAATATTGGTTTGTAATCTTGCATCAGCACCTAATACAAATCCATAACCTCCATTAGAAGCAATGCCTGGCACAACAGCAACACCTAATTTCCATTTTTGAGCATTCACATTTTCTGTAATTAAAACTGTAAGTACAATAACACAAAAAGCAACTAATTTTTTCATCATGATTTTTTTAAAAATTTTAGCCAGCAAAAGTAAGAAACTTTTTAAATTTTATTCTATTTAAAATTAAATAAATAAAATATCTGCAATAACAAATACAGCAAATACAACACTTGCAACGCCATTGGCAGTCATAAAAGCAATATTTACTTTACTTAAATCATTGGGTTTTACAATAGAGTGTTGGTAGAATAACATTCCTATAAAAACTAAAATTCCCACCCAATACAACCAAGAAAAATTGCCATAGAAACCTGCATAAATTACACATGCTGTACTTAATATATGAAGCCCTTCAGATACTCTTAAAGCATTTGTTTTTCCTAAAGAAGAAGGTATAGAGTGCAAAGAGTTTTCTTTGTCAAAATTTTCATCTTGCAGTGCATAAATAATATCAAAACCACTTACCCAAAATATTACAGCTAATGAAAATAAAATTGGTAATAATTTAAAAACTCCTGTAACTGCTATGTATGCACCTATAGGTGCTAATGATAAACCTACTCCTAAAACCAAATGGCACAATGCTGTAAAACGCTTGGTATAACTGTAAAATAAAATAACAAATAAAGCCACTGGCGATAAATAAAAACAAACTTTATTGATAAAATAGGTGGCTGTAATAAATAAC
>Ga0116193_1000990_pt1 | contig 25110 bp, 25 predicted proteins | sample AD_UKC115_MetaG_FD_89892 | JGI IMG/M metagenome (GOLD analysis project Ga0116193, IMG submission 89892) | Active sludge microbial communities of municipal wastewater-treating anaerobic digesters from Hong Kong - AD_UKC115_MetaG | ecosystem: Engineered > Bioreactor > Anaerobic > Digestate... | reverse complement strand
GGGGTTTGAAGTCCACTGGAACGAAAATGTACGCTAAGGGATGAGCAAATCATCACTAGAGAAATTCAATGGCCTAAGCTCACCATTGAGGACTTGCTCTGCCAAGGTGAATGAGTAATGCCCTAAGACGTTAATATGACTATGAACGAGCGGGGAAAGTCTTGCCTGATCGTCATCGCTAATCGCCATCGACTGGTGGCGCAAATGTGCCAAAGCGGCTTGCATGTAAATGGTATTCCATAAGACGACAGCGTTGGTGACTAAGCCTAATGCCCCTAGCTGATCTTCCTGGCCTTCGCGATAGCGTTTCCGAATTTCTCCGCGTTGGCCATGACAAATGGCACGAGCAACGGAGTGCCTTCCTTCTCCTCGATTCAGTTGGGTTAAGATGCGACGACGATATTCTTCATCATTGATGTAATTGAGCAGATAGATAGTTTTGTTGATCCGCCCAACTTCGATGATGGCCTGAGCTAACCCAGAAGGGCGTTCGCTTCTGAGCAAAGAGCGAATGAGTTCAGAGGCCTGAATGGTGCCAAGTTTCAAAGAGCCGGCAACCCGCATCATGTCATCCCAGTGCTGCTCTATTCGATGCGTTTTTACCTGACCGCGCGCCAACTCATTGAGGATGCCGTAATGGGCCTCTTGCTCAATTCGCCAGAAAACGGCCTCACCCGCATCGGCCAATCGTGGGGAGAATTGATAGCCAAGTAACCAGAACAAGCCAAAGACGATGTCACTCGTACCCGTGGTATCCGTCATGATTTCGGTGGGCTTCAGGCTAGTCTGTTGTTCGAGCAACCCTTCTAAAATGAAGATGGAATCGCGCAGGGTACCTGGGATGACGAGCCCATGAAAGCCGGAAAACTGATCCGATACGAAGTTATACCAGGTGATGCCTCTGGCAGAGCCAAAATACTTTTTGTTTGGCCCGGCATTCAGGGTATGAACCGGTGTCACGAAACGCATTCCGTCAGCCGAAGCAACCTCGCCGCCACCCCATTTCTGCGCTAACGCAAGCGTTGCTTGATGGTCAACCAAGCGCGCGTTTGCTTGCACAAGGGTTTCTGCTCGCAGATAGTTTTGTTTGGTCCAACTCAGCCGATGGCGTGTCAATGCCGGTATCTGCGCTTTTTGGAGTGGCTCCAGTCCGATATTGCAAGCTTCAGCAAGCAGGACAGCACAGAGACTGACAACCAAATCGTCGGCCCTGGCCGTAGCTTCGCTCACATGGGTAAATTCATGGGCAAACCCTGTATGGGCGTGGATTTCCAGTAATAACTCGGTGAGTTCAATCTTTGGCAATAAACCGGCGACCTGACGCCTGAGCTGAGTCAGGCTGGGCGGCTCTTCAAGTTTATCCAGATTGGTGATCGTTAACGATGGCTGTTTGCCGGAGAGAGCAACCTGAACGGACGTATTCTGCTCGAAATTTGCCGCAACCTGTTGATAAGAGGCATCCAGTCGTTCCGTTAATTTGATGATCGCCTCCTGGGGGAGGACTGGATGTCCAAGTGAGCGGCAGACTTGGATGCGGGTTGCCTGCCAAGTGTCATCCTGTAGCAATTTTGCCCTAGGGTCACCCCAACGGGCGCTCTGTGGAACATAAATATCTCGGCGACGCAGCGCGTCTTGCAGTTTATCGAGAAAACAGAGTGTGTACCCCGCCTTGGTGACGCGGCCCGTCTGATCAAAGACCAATCGCTTCCAAGGATTGGTGACAATGCCGAGCGGTGGATCATCCAGGGTTTGTTTGCGTGATGTGCCAAGTGCAGCGAGATAATTGAGCGCATCCTGGACGCTGGCTCCGGCAGGTGCAGTTTGAAAGGTAATATCGTTTAGCAAACGTGGTAAAAACCGTCGAACTCGGCCATACTGTTCAACCATTTCATCATAAAAATTATCATCAGGGCGAGCCAATTCATGAATGAGCGCAATCGATGCGGCAAGTTGTTCTCTGGGGACCTGGGCAAAAATAACCTCACGTAATTGATCGGCTTTGGTTTCTTCATTCAGGAGCAGGGTACAAACCTCGGCGAGGGCTAACGCCGATTGATCCAAATCTTTCAGCGTCCGTAGGCGCTTCTTTTGACCGATTTTCTTGGCTTCGCCGGCAATCTCTGTGATGAGAAGGTCAAGGAGATCGAGGGCGTCATCCAAGGCCATCGTTTCCCATGCCCGCACAAACGCGACCAACAGCGCAAGGCGTTTGTCATCGGGCATGCGCGCAATTTTGTGCATCGAGATGACACCGGCATGGCGGGCGAGGTTTTTTAGGCGGACAGGTGGTATTGACGAGAAATCAAGACCTTGCAGGCCAAACGCCTGCAACTCCAGATAGCGTTCGACGGCTGCAGTAAAGGCTGGGCCACTAATGGTGACTGGCCCCTTGCGGTAGCTATCGAACCGGGATGCCTGCCTGCCTGCCGGTACCTGCAACAAAGTCTCCAGTTCTGCTTTCTGTGCATCGGTTGGCAAAGCGGCTAACTTTCGCCATAATCGTCTGGTTGCTCTTTCCCGGATTTCGGAGATTAATCGTGTCAACGTCGATACACCAGGCAAGAGGATCTTGTGCTGAATCAGCCAGGCGGTCGCAAAATCGAACATCAAGCTGGGTCTTTCATTGCTCACCCAAGCGCGGGTATAGAGCAATCGACTCAGGCGAAATGACCAAGGCGGATCGCTGAATTCGCAATACCCATAATGTTTGCGAATCAGCGCGGTATGTTCACGTTTGGTTGTCTCCCGCTGCGCGTAGGTCGCGACTATCGCCGGATTGGGAATGGAGAGTTGGCCGGCGATGAATAGCTGAACGTTGGCTGGCGCCGCTGTAACATCGGCGAGGAAGGTTCCTAAAAACCGTACTGCGGTTAATTGCAAAGCAAACCCAAACCTATTTTGATCGCCGCGTCGATGGGCGATGAGGGCTAGATCGGTTTCATCCAGGTGAAAGTAACGTGAAAGCTGCACGGCATTGGGCGCAACGGAAAATTGACCATACTGAGCCTTCTGTTCGGCAGTTAAAAATTCTACGGCCATCGATTCACTCCTTGGCAAAAGCCAAAATCGCCGAAAAGTAGCCTCGGACTGTCTACAAACTTATAAGCTGGTAGACAGTGTAATTGCCATCAATTATACTGTCCACTATATCGTGTTCACGCTAATTCGGAGACGGCTATTCTATTTTTCGATTTAGGAGACAATCAGACGATGCGACTCTTCGGTTATGCACGCGTATCCACAAGCGCACAATCCCTTGAGCTTCAGGTGAAAGCACTCCAAGCGGCTGGTGTCAAAGCACACCGGATCTTTACGGACAAAGGGTCTGGTAGCCACTTGGAACGAGAGGGTTTACGTCTTTTGCAACTCAAGGTAGAGGAGGGCGACGTTATCCTCGTCAAAAAACTAGATCGTCTTGGTCGGGATACCGCAGACATGATCCAGCTAATTCAAGCATTCGAGGAAACGGGGGTAGCTGTTCGGTTTTTGGATGATGGCATCAGTACAGAAGGAACCATGGGGAAGATGGTCGTGACCATTCTCTCCGCCGTCGCCCAGGCTGAACGTCAGCGGATTCTTGAGCGCACCAACGAAGGTCGCCTTGAGGCAAAAGCCAAGGGCGTGAAATTTGGTCGCAAACGCACCGTGGATCGGCAGAAGGTGTTGAGGATGAGGGAACAAGGGATTGGTGCCTCTGACATTGCCACTCAACTTTCAATTGGTCGCTCTACCGTCTATAAAATCATACATCCTTAGCGTACGTTTTCGTCCCAGTGGACCTCAAACCCCGCCAAATAGCGCTTGCACCACGGCGTGATCCTGGCTCTTTTCAGCTCTGACGCTCACATCGGCATAAAGCTGCTGGCCTTGTCGGTGAAGCTCCTGCGCCCGGTCAATATCCGATTTTGCTGGTGCAGGCTTCGCAATCCTATTGACAAACAGGGCCAAGTCGCCGTGCAGCGCGTCGGCGTATGTGGCGATGTCTGCCGGCGTCGCTGTGCTCACATCGAACGCTGGGGTCGTAGGCTTTGGTGTTGGCTTTGGGGCCGGGGCCGCAGCGGGCTGGGCCACCGCGGGTTGGACTGTGGGTGCTGGCACCGCTGGCTGCCGATGCGCTGGGTTCAGGGGGATCGACAACTGCGACTCAAAAACTGCGGCAGTCGCTGGCTGCCCGATAGCTCGAAAATACTGGGCATACGTTGTCCAGCGTCGCCGTTGCGCCGCTCGCTCCTTGGCGATCTCGATGGCATTGCACAGTGCTGTGCCAATCTGCGCGCCCATAACATGGATAGAATCTGATGTTGTACTCATTGCAAAAAATCTCCTATTGAACAAAAAACAAAAAACTACTCGTCATCGAAATCGTCATCATCCCCGGCGTTCGGATTGCCGTAGTCCTTGACGACCTCGATCACACGAAAACGACCGCTCATATTCGCTGCCACTGCACTCGCCTGGCCCACGGCATTGGCCATCTCGGCAGCCGCAGCGCCCCTAGCCTCCCGCTCAATCTTTACGGCTGTCTCAATAAACTGCCGGGCCTCGGCAGGCGTCAGGCTCGATGACCGCTCCAGCGCCATCTCCTGCAACTTGAGGCCGGCGATCTTGAACAAGGCCAAGGCAAAGTCGATGTGCCGCTCCTTCATCGCCTTTAGTACCTGCATGTCAATCTCGCGCTCGGCGGCGATCCGTAGCTTCTCGTAAACCTTTACCCGCTGCGGCCAACGATACTTGATTGACCACTCGCCCAACGTAGCGGGACGCGTGGTAGGGGGTAAAACTGTACTCGCTTTGTCCTCAATTTGCCCTCGATATGCACGCACCAATTTGCGCAAACTGCGCCCAGCCCCCATGTTGCAGTAGTCCGTAAAAGCGCGGAAGGCTTTTGCAGATTCGCCCTCCTGCGGCTGCAATTCCTCATCATCGAGAAACGCAGAAACCAAATCTGTCTCATTTTGTCTCATTTCGTATCGCCAATCAGTTCACGAACACCGAACATGCTGTCGGTGGAACTACCCAGCCATAACCGCACAATTGGCAACGGTTTAGACTGGACCACTGTTTGAATTACCGCAGGCGTGGGCTGCTCGACAATGGCCGCTTCAATACCGACCAGGTCATTGGAGATGTCCAACGCTGCACCTTTGTCGTCGCTGATCGCTTCGCTGCCCAAAATGCGGGTTTTGAGTTGCTGCGCGCGCGCCTTAATGGCCTCATATTGCGCTCTGGTCGCATCATCCAACGTGCGCCGGCGATCCCGCATCCCCTTCTCCAGAAATGCATTAATCCGCTGAATACGCTCGCCAGCGTGATGCACTGCACGAGCCAACACCACGCCATCGGTGGCCAGGTCGGGCCGCAACGCGTCTAACCGTTCGCGCCAGTCATCTGCTAGCCGATAGGTGTTTTTGCGCCCCGTTTTGGTCGATTCTACCAGTGGCAAATAACCATCCTCGACCAGCGCCAGGCCGGTAGCCTTCAAAACCGTGCGGATCGTGCGCTCGCTCACCCCGGTGGCCAACATCAGCGATTCAATGTCAGCATCCGGGTTGCCATCCAGATGTGCGAAGACACGAGGGGCTGATAGGCCAAACGGCTTCAACTTGGCGTCAATGTCCAGCAACTTGGCAAGGCGCGCCCGTTTAACTGGGTCCTGCTCCAGCTTCAACCGCGGATCTAATTTCGTGGGTGGAACAACCACAAAGGCATCATCAGCCATGTTCGATTCAACAAATTGCTGCGCTGCTAGTGTGGTGTCGGAACTCTGCAAATTGTTCCCACATAGATCATGATCACTGTGTTGTTGTCCCCCCCCAACAGTGATTAAGGTATTTGTGGGAAGATTTTGCAGAGTTCGGAGCGTGAAGACTGTCGCAAACGCGCTGCCGTCGTGCGCCTCTGCAATGTCGAGAATATCAATCGCTGGGTGCTTGGCATAAAACCGTAGCTCGCCGGTGGCTCGGTCGCGCCGGTTGTTCAGGTAGATCATGACCTCTGCCATGACTGCACCTTCACCTTGGCCGTTGACTTTGCGGACAATCCCCTCGCGTTCGTTGGGGCGTAGGGCGAGCAATGTTTCTTCCGCAGTGGTGGCGCTGCCGGCTGCACGTAGCTGGGCATCTGCTCGGTTTAGCTCCGCTTGTAGTTGTTTCATCCGGGCGTTGCGGATTTGTGGACATAGCAGGCGCAGGTGCATCATCGCCGCCTTATGGCTCAGACCAGTTAGATCGGCAATGTTTCGGCTGCTGATCGGCGTGCGCAGGTCGTCGGCCTGCTCGAACTTGCGCAGTGTGGCCAGCAAAACCCGCTGGGTGGCGCTGTGCATGGTTTGACCAGCAAAATGGACGCGCCAGGCGTTGCAGAGCTGCTCAACCTGGCTTAATTCGTTTTTTGGTGGCTTGTACCCGTTGACGACTTGCCGGAGTGCGTTGGCTATGGTCAGTTGGCCATAGGTAAGTTTACTCACACCGTCGCCAGTCCGATCCCACTTGGGCCGCATTAACCCACTTAGGCGGAAGATGCGATCAATGCGCTGCCCATCATGGTTTGTCCAGAAGGCGAGGATTGAACACAGGGCTGCGTCTGCTTCACTGTGGGATTTATAGCCAGTTGTGTCGCCAGCCATCAGCGCTGCGAATTTGCTCGCCTGTTTGCTGGTGTAGATGGCATCGAACAGCGCGTCGTCATCCGAGACCAGATTACCAACTTGGTACGTGGGCGCCGATCCTGGCTGTTCTTTGGCCGCTGGGAAGGTTTCCGCTGCCCAGGTGTCCAATTCACATTGGCGGGGCTGGATGGTGCGCTGCTCGGCAATGATTGCGCCGGTCATGGCGATGAATCGGCGGTCGCTGTAGACCTCCGCCCGTTCGTTTTTCCGGTTGTTTGTCTTGCCCTCGACAAGGATATGCGCGCCTTGGCCATTCACCGAAATCTCGGCGTAGCTGCCAAAGCACTTGATCGTGGCCACTGTGCCGGCGTCCATTTCGCCGTTGCGGATGCAGTTGTCGAGGTCGATGAAGGTGAACGGATCGTCTTGGGTGAGAATGTAACCAATGCCAGTGTAGCCGCCGCGTTTGTACGTGGCGAGGGCCTGCTCAAACGTTGCCCAGGTTGCCGGGTCGGTTGTGCTGGCCGCTTTGCCGGTGGTCGGGCAAAATGGCACTTTGGCGCGCTTGCCATTGGGTTTTAGCTGGCCAAATTTCCAGTTCACCCACTGCGCACGGCTGCGTAGTTGCTGTGGGATGTTGTTGAAGTTGGGCCGGATCGGTGCGTTGCTCATTTTGCACCGTCCTGCACGCCGTGGGCCTGGAGGGTTAGCTCCAAGGAGATGGCCTTGCCGATGTCGAGAATAAACCGCTTTGGTTGGTGGTTTGCTTTTCGTCCACGTCGTTGGTAAAATGACTTAGTGTCATTTTGAGTATAAGCAGTTTTGTAACTTTTCTTACAGAACTGGTTGGGGTTTTGATGTAATTTAGCCATACGTAAAGATTTTTTGTCCCTCCGAGGGCAAAACCGCCGCCTCTGGTGATCGCACACCAAGCGGCATTTTTTTTGCCCTCAACCTATCCTAAATCGCCAATTGGCGTTCCAGTTGCTCATTCGTGCCGGGCGTGGTTGGTGCCGGCGCAGTCAAAAAATGTTTATCCAACAAATCGCGAATGATAATGCTGCGCGTCTGGCCGGTCTGCCGTTCAGCCGTTACAAGCTGGCGAATCTGCGCCGGTGTCAGTCGCACTCGCAAGGAAAACGAGCTTCCTTCGTCAGATAGTGGTCGTCTCATATCGTCTCCACACGAATCAGTAAAGTCGAACGTATGGTCTAATTGTATCACATTTTCACTGATTATCGAAGTTTTGGTGAATCAAACTTACAGTATACACAAAAACTCGGTAATCACGCTTACACTATTTCTGATGCTACTAGGATGCGCCCATGTCTCTGCTATGACAGGCGACCGGCGAGCGCTTGGCGCAATGCCTCGTCAAATTCAGCGCTGGCCGCTTGGAACGGTGGCCCACCTTTTGCGCCCCAAAGCTCGGCAACAATTTGTGATTTACTCACGCCGTTCAGGTACATCTGGATCGCATTTTGCTGCTTGGCCGACAACCCGGCGCACCACTCCCGCTTACCTTCGCTGCCCGTTGTAAGCGGGGTAGTAAGTGGCTCGATAAGCGGCTTAGTAAGCGGCTCTACCTCAAGAAGCCCCGCCGCCTGTGTTTTGGGGCCATTTTGGAGCATCTGACCCACCTGCCAGATGTGCTGTGCGGTCGTGTTTGGCACTGCAATTTTTACTACAGCGCCGTCCGGTTGCATCCAAACCGCCTGGCCAATGGTCAGCGTCTCGACCTCTTTGGCGAACAGATTGTTGCCGGTTTGGGTGCGTGCCACGTCACGCCGCGCCCGGGTGGATAGCTGGCTGACAAACGAATTGCGCACCGTCGTGTCGAAAAATTCGCTATGGAATTGCTGGCCAATGCACATGGCGTAAACGCTGCGCTTCCGGGTTTCCTGAGCGATCTGCCCCAGCACCCGCAGTAGCTCGCCGGCGACGTTGGACCGTTGCAGCAGTGCGGTCGTCTCATCGACCACCAGCACGAGGGGCGTCTCATCACGATCCTGGCCACTCAGCCGGCGTTGGCCAACGTCGAAGACGAAGCGCAAGGCGTCCATCATCGTCTTCTCGTTGGCGGCCACGTCGAACGGCATCAGCGAGCGGAGCGGCATCAGCGAAGCGCCGAGGCTCTCCTCGCCGGCACCAAAATGCGGGTCCAGCACGACGAAGCGTCCGCCTTGCAGCGCCGACTGCGCCAGCACGTTGCGAATGAGCGTGCTCTTACCGCTGCCGCTCTGGCCGCCGATCAACGCGCTGTACAACTGTTTCCAGTCTGCCAACACTGGTTGGCCATCCTCCAGGTTATAACCCATCAAAAAGCCGCTGCTTGGCAGCTTGCCGCCGCTGTACAGGCTCCAGAAGTCATTGGGCTGGACATTCGCCGGCAGGACTGCTGCGGCCTGGCTGGTGGCGTTCACGTCGTTTTTGTAGGCGATATGCGGGCTATAGGTGATCGTCTGTGGAACCGGCTGGACAGGCGCATGATTCGCAACGTGCTGGGCCGCCAGCATCAACACCTGGTTGGTCACAGCGCCACTCGCCAACAATTGGCGAGCAACCGGCAGTAGACCATTCGCGTCGGGCTGCACCAGCGCCAGGTCAAGCTGGGCCTTGGCCAACGCAACCTCATGGATTTCCCGCTCCATCCGATAACTCGTGTACCAATTGACGCCACCCTTTAGGAACAACGCACCGACGACCACCGTAACTAAGAGCAAGGCCGCAGGACAGACCAGCTCGAATGTGTCAGTCATGTCGATGTGGATGCTGCTTACCACGCCCAGGAAGCCGAGCGACAGAACGCCGACAACGATATACTTGATCCCGTTCATCGCCACATCCCTCCTAGCATAAAGCCGAAGACGACGACGATGCCGACCAGGTACAGCAGCGTTTCCAAGCAGCCGGGCCGGTAGTCTGGTTTGGCCTCCTGATAAATGACCGTGATGTTAGGGCTAAAGTTCTCCTTATTCATCGTCGCTACCTCCCTGCCGGCTATCCCGCAGCATCCGATAGCCATTGGCACCCAAGATAATGGGGATAAGGACTGGAGAGAGTAGGACGGCAAGCAGGAATTTTAAGACCAGTTCCAGGGCTTTAAGTGCGCCGCTCTCGCTGGTGATCGACTGGTCAAAGTCGATGCTATTACCGTCACCGGTCACAAAGAAATTGTTGGTAATGTGCTGGTCTGACATTTTGCCCTCCATAGGTACAGGATGGGCAAACAAAATGCCCATCACACGGATAAAAATATGTCCGCTGATGGGCTATCTGGTACACTGGTGTGCAGCCATTTAGCCGCTGGTATGGTCAGCGGTTTTATGGTGAGCAGTAGGCAACGGCTGGAACCCGTTGTCTACTGCGTTACAAAACTATTCTGCTAGTGTCACTCTAACTACTGTCTCTCCTGTGCTTTCATCCACCTGCCAACCAACCCAGTAACCTCCTACGAACTCTAAATAATAATTCGGTCGCTCAGGGAAAGTTAGGGCGTCCGTTGGCCTGGGGTTACGCTCCAGGAGAGCAACAAACCGGCGAACTTCTGGCGGTAACGTGCGCCACGCTGCGAGCAATCGCCTACTGAGATGAATCTGCATTGTCAACCGCCAGATCGTCTGTGAGTAGGGTAAACTTTCCGGCGCGCATCTCCGCAAAATCGCGATCCATTTGGATGATTCGCTTTAGCCGCTTCGCTTCTTCTGCCAGCACAAGCAAATTTTCATAGTCGGGTACAGACAAAAGTACGGCGGCCTTCTCGCTAAAAGTTGCTATGTAAACCGGGCCGTTTGCCAGTTTACTAAACACTGCCCTTGGGTTGCGTGACAGTGTTGTGGTCGAATCAATTTGTGGTGTTAACATTCTACATCCCTCTAACAAATCTCTGATAACTATCAGACAGTTTATCATGGGATCATGGGTATGTCAATACTCGAAATATTTTAAGGATATATCTGGAGTAGATTGTGGTATGCTGGAGGCTACTACAACAAAGACACCAAGCTACCTAAGGGTCCAACATGACTACAAGCTATGCCACCAAGCAGGCCGCAGACAAGCTGCAAGTTAGCCCCAACACGCTCCGCAACTGGTCAGATGCCTATGGCGATTATCTCAGTGAGTCGGCGCGCCCAGGCACGCAACCGGAGCGGCGCTTCACCGAGCGGGACATCACGATCCTTGAGTACATCAAGCAACTGCGCGGCGAAAACATGGAGAAAGACCAGATTCGGCAGCGCCTTGGCGAAACTCGATTCGCTGATGTCGAGGTGTTGGAGCCTCCAACACCAATGCTCCAGGCTACAACAGAGACCAGCGTAGCACCCTCCACGCAGCCACCAGACACGCTACAAGCCCCGCAGCTACCTGCGGTAGTGTTGGAGGCTGTGTTGCGGCGCTTGGAGGCCGCAGAAGCCGAGGCAAAAGCCAGCCAAGCAGAAGTGAAGCATGGACGCCAACGTGACACGCTTGTCTTCCTGCTGGGGCTGACGGCGGGGATCGTGCTCTGCGTTGGGTTGCTCGCCGTCGCAGCGTTGCTAATGCGATAACAGGTTGCTTTCCTACGTTTATTCATAAAGGAGTATGAACAATGGCAAGTGAAGAACACCTTGCTCTTTTAAAGCAAGGCGTAGACGCATGGAACAAATGGCGTTATGAACATCCAGAGATAAGAGCTAACCTCAGTAAGGCGGACCTCAGCGGGGTGGACCTCAGCGGGGCGGACCTCAGCAGGGCGAACCTCAACAGGGCGAACCTCTACCAGGCGAACCTCATCCAGGCGAACCTCTACCAGGCGGACCTCTACCAGGCGGACCTCTACCAGGCGAACCTCTACCAGGCGGACCTCAGCAGGGCGACCCTCAACAGGGCGGACCTCAGCAGGGCGAACCTCATCCAGGCGAACCTCAGCAGGGCGGATCTCAGCCAGGCGCACTTGAGCCAGACGGACCTCCACAAGGCAAACCTCACTAATGCACGACTAGGCTGGACTCATTTTAATGATGTTAACCTGAGTGAGGTCAAGGGACTCGATCCCGTCATACATCGCGGGCCGTTCTATATCGATATTCATACCATCTATAAGTCAAAAGGCAACATTCCTGAAGCCTTCCTGCGTGGGGCCGGCGTGCCTGATAACTTCATCACCTACATGAAGTCGTTGACCGGCGCTGCCTTTGACTTCTACTCCTGCTTCATCAGCTATTCAACGCAAGACCAAGCCTTCACCGAACGGCTCTACGCAGACCTCCAAGCGAAAGGGGTACGCTGCTGGTATGCACCGCATAATATTCAAGGGGGCAAAAAGATCCACGAACAGGTAGACCAAGCCATTCGCCTCCATGACAAGCTGTTGCTTGTGCTATCTGCGTACAGCATGAACAGCGAATGGGTGAAGACGGAAATTTACAAGGCGCGTCAAAGAGAACTGGCAGAACAACGCCGCAAACTGTTCCCGATTAGTCTTGCGGAGTATGAACACGTGCGTCAATGGGAAGCCTTCGATGCCGACATAGGAAAGGACATGGCGCGGGAAGTGCGCGAATACTACATCCCTGACTTTACGCACTGGAAGGACCACGACGCCTATCAGAAGGCGTTTGACCGGCTACTGCGTGACCTCAAAGCCGAAGGGCAAAAGTGAAGGAAAAGCACTCGTTTGTACTTATTATAAGCGGGTCAGCACTCGACTGGATAAATGTTACGCTCTTGGCATGGGTTGTTAAGTAAGTTGACTGACTCCACGATGGCTTATTGTAGAATGGGGTTATTTGCATATCCCCTCGAAAAGGTATATTTCAGATGGGAAGATTTTACTGACAAATAGGGGCGTTTCCCAATGATAGGGGTGATCCCACTGATTTACACTGGAGTAATGGATGAGATGAGCCTGCCAGATAGGGTGTACACAAATTGGCAGAGGGCAATTCTGCTCTATCTCTGTATAAAGATCGTCGTGTTCTCTTATGACTTTACTGTAAACTTTTGGCTTGCATCTATGTAGGTGCAGGTGTTGCTATCGCTATCCGTGATATCGATTTTGAACGTAAATTCTGTTTCTGTTTCAATTCCAGTAGAAGGAATCAATATCTCCTTGTCGATAGAGCCATCTAGCGAAGCAATATCCTTGACTGTTGATATGAAATTGGGAATAAATGAGAGCGAATAGTTATATGGCGGTTTCCCTCCACTCACAGAAGCCTTAATTCTAATCTTCTCATTTATTTTAGGTGTTGTGTTATTGATGTAAACGGAGTCAATTTGAATCAGTGTTTTGGCTTTTTTAGACGAATCTGTCAACCTATCGGCTAGTTGGTTGAGAATCTTTGTAGAAAAGCTCTCTAAATACCCTCCTAGGAAACCAATTAGAATGACACCTTGCAGTTTATCAATTTTAATTGTATCTAATAATAATGATAAGCCAGTAAAAAATGCGAAATAAGTGAATAGCCCCATTATTGCCCCAAGAATAGGTTTGGCCGTATACCAAGTAACTTGGGACGTAATGCCGGAGGTTTCAACCCTCATTCCGATAATTTTACTTAAGACAGCACTTGCTGCTCCTATCCCTCCTGCCGCTAGCGCTAAGAGTACCGGTGTAACTACTAAATCTGTAGGTCGACATAACCATGCCCACGCTCCAATAGAAAAACATACGAGGATATAAAAAATTGAAATCCAAATACCCTGCCAACTTCGATAGGATAGGACCTGATTGTTATGCTGAATAATTACAAATCGATGTTTAGCATCATAAAATAGTGCGCTTGCCCTTTCAAGATCTTCTCGTTTTATAGCTTGTCGCGACTCTCTTATGTCTTCTATGATTTTTTTTCTGCTATCTGAATCATATGCACAACATATATCTTCCTCTAGTTCACCAAGCCTTTTTAGAAGTTTAGTTTTGACACCATTGTTATGTCGTTTAATTACAAATCGATGTTTAGCATCATAAAATAATGCACTTGCTGTCTCAAGATCGTTTTTTTCTATAGCTTGTCGCGACCTTGCTATCGAATCATATGCACAACTTACATCTTCCTCTAGTTCACCAAGCCTTTTTAGAAGTTTAGTTTTGCCAGAAATACACATACACATATCTTGCCCCCCAGCTTATACGCTTTGTATAAAATATCTTGCGTTATGGTTACAAAATAAGGTAAGCAGAGATCATTAACCCATCTTATCGTGACGTGTTATTCGGTTATTTGTACAGATGAAAAGTAGAATCCAATCTTTAGTTTACAATGAAGTTAAGCTAATGAAATCTGCCATAAGTAGAGTTCTGAGCCTAGTCAGGTAGATAGGTATTGTAACCTGTATAATTTATACTGATATAGGTATAATAGGTATTTTCGCAATGCCGTGACAAGGTATACTAAGCTTCGGTGTTCCTGGTCGAGACGGTCGATTTCAGAGTAAACTCGACGGCAAATGGTAGCACTATCAGTTAATGGCTAATCCTACTCGACAGGAACAACTCATCAGTCACACCTGAGAAAATCAGTGGGATCACCCATGTTATTGGGAAATGACCCTATTTGTCAGTAAAATCTTCCCATCTGAAATATACCTTTTCGAGGGGATGTGCAAATAACCCCAGAATACAATAAGCACATGTATCTTTCCACCCTAATTTCTATTTTATATTATTGGGAATATTCTCTTGCCTCTGAACTTGAGCGCATCACGCCGTCACTGGCCAAGGACCGGCGCCGGGCGCATAATATTCCTTATAAACGTGGTAAATCCGTCAAAATGCCGGATGGAAAAGAGTATCCTACCCTCGACGCGCTGCCGGACGTTCCGCAATTGGATGGCATCCGTGAGCACATAGAGGAGATCAGAACACTGCGCCGAATGCTGGAGAATGGGGAAATTTAGTGGCTGCCGGATTATCCAGTAGCCTTACAGATTATGACAATTGCTCTTTCACTCCAGGTGGATGAAACACGGGAGCAGGCCACATTGTCTCCAATGCTATGGCAGCCTCATCCTTTTGCCTAGAGTCAACTAGTAACTGAACCCATGTCCGATGAACAGATTGTTCCTGTGAATCCATATTTCAACCTCTTCTTTGAGTAAAAAAAAGACGCTCGGCACTAGCCAGAAGGAAAGAAGGTCCCTTTTCTTCATTACAAGCTTAACTGATTCTCGCCAGTCAGGTTGCATTTGTTGAATTTTATATAGTCTTATATACTTGACTTGAGATTCAAAGTTAGTTTCAAATGTGGAATGACCAGCCCGTATAATTGATTCTCAAAGGAGAACAAATGCAGGTCTTTAAACATAAAGTGTTCTTAATAGCACTAAGCCTATTCTTCTTCTTTATAATAATAGGCTTCACCCAATGGAAAGCTTCTGCACAGGGAACTAATTACTATTCTGAGGGTCCTTCTGGTGGCGCTGGCGGCGCAGAATGGAATGAACAAGCTCGATTACCATCAATTGAAAACCACGTCGCGGAAATTATTGTGATGGCCGGAGATTTCATTGATGGAATCTCCTTTGTCAATACCTATCCTAATCGAAGTGGGCTATGGCAATCTTACTGGCATGGTGGAACTGGTGGCAATGTTTACCCATTTGAAATTCCCAAAGGGGAAAGATTAGTCGCCATTACAGGAACTTATGGTGAATTTGTTAATCAGATTCAATTTATTACAAGCTCTGGAAAATCTTCTATTATGTATGGTGGAACAAAAGGCCCTGTAAAGTATTACTACAGAGCTGCACCAGGCTGCGAAATTATTGGCTTTCATGGACGGTCAGGTCAATATCTCGATGCAATCGGACCAATTATTAAGTGTAAATGACCTTGCTCCACAGATTTAGTCCAGTAAGAATGAAAGACAGAGACTCGTTGCTCAAAACTTCCGACTATTAAAAGACTTAACAACCTAAGTGTAAAGCCAGCACTCGCCTTTACACTTAGGTTGTTGCTAGACTGTGCGAATCATATTCCTGATTCGCACGCTGTTTTTATCCACAGGTGTCATCCGTTCTGTTTCACTTCCCGCTGCGCCCGCTCCTGGGCTACACTCTTGACCGAGGTGGCCAATACCACACTAGCCTGGCTCTTAGGGTCAATGAGCGGATAACCTTCGACAATAAGCTGATCATTCGCATTGGCCTGGAGTGAATCCTTCACTTTGGTCCATTGCTTGGTGGCGATGAACACCGCCCAAGTAATCGCACTGTTTGCCGGTGGTGTGGGCAACCCCTTGGGCAAGCTGGACGGTTCCTTGCCCTTCATGGCCACAATCACGCAGTTTGTTTGCTGCACCACTTTTCCCGGTCTACCTATGAGTGTGATTTTCACAGTTCTGGCTTCTCCTATCGCTTGAATGGCTTGGCTGATGAGCTGCTTGGCCTCGTCCCAAGGAAGCGGTGGAACGATTGCAGATTTGCTTTGCTGCCCTTGTCCTGGCGTTTTTGCTTTGGGTGGTGCGGGCCAGATTTTACGTTTCAGGCGGTTTGGCATCGTCCCACGGGCAAGAAACATAAAGACGCCGCCCGGTGTCCGCCGCCGGCTGCCATCCTTGAGCATTAACCCCTCTCCCGCTTCAATTTCCAGGGTTTGCGCGAAGAGGGCCTGGGCCTGCTCCGGGCCGACAGCCTCGATAATGGTGTGCAGTAAGGCGACATTGGGTTCAGCTAGCCGCTCGGCGATTTCCTTGGTTAATTCATTGATAGCCGCTGCATCAGGTGTGGGCATGGTTGTAGTTATTTCTGTTCTTTCGGTCATTATCCCTCTCCCATTTGTCCAGCGGGGTTATGCTTTTCTCCTGTAAGAATACCATGATTTCCCAAAACCTACATGCCTTAAAATTTACTTTATGCGTTGGCGATTTTTGAATAAATTAAGTCGCCTTAGGATAAGGCTGTACATGAGTAGCTGGAAGGCTTGTAAGAGAAATGAGTGAGACGGTTACTTGAACACTCCAATAGCCGTCTTCCTGAATAGAATTATGACCGGATGAGGCTTGCAGTCTCTGGATCATATCGGAATTGGTCCAGGGTTCCTGCCTTTATTTTTTCAATCACTTGCTCAATCACCTCTAACGGAACAAGGAACCACTCCTTTGGTTTTACGGGTATGTCGAAGCGATCTTTCAATTCCACATCCAATCGAGCGCTGCTGAAAAACTTCTGAAGTAATGCCTCAAGTCGCTTTCGGTTAATATTTGCCAGTTTGAATGTTGCGACAATTTCCACATCTGCCAGTAGATAGGTCGGATCTTTTTTGGCGTTGACAACCCGGTCTTTTACTTCCCCTCCAGTGACACCAATCTTGTGAATGACCAAGCGATGTTGGACAACGAAGGGATGTTCAGATTTGCTCCTAAGCACGTAAATATAGCCGGTTGGTAAGTCGCTCTCTGCTTCAGCATCCGAAAAAAGTGGCCCTAAGTCATCCGCGGCTTCTGTGTCTGAAAAAAGTGGCCCTAAGTCAGGATTGGTAATACGACGGCTGGCCTTGTCTTTATTCAAGGCTCGCTGGAGTGAGCGCAGGAGGAGAGCGCTCTCGGTTCCATTGTCATAAACCACTCGTAGCCTGCGATCTGTACGGCCATAGTCGCTGACAAACGGCTCGCCCATTTCGGCAACAATCACCTTCTGCCCATCAAGAATGAATAGCCCGCCTTGCTTTACCTCCGCATTATCTTGGTATTTCACGGTTTGTCGCTCACCCGTCTCCAACGCACGCTGCACATTTTCAAAAATGGGTTTGAATTGATCGAAGTCCTGACAGGGAGTCCGTTGTGCGATTTCTTCTGCTGCTTTGATTTCCTGGCGTGATCTCACATGCGTAAGCTGGGTGATGTCGTTCTCTGAATCCACATCGACGCCAAGGGATGCCAGTAGCGCTTCATCGGTAAGCTCTTCTTCTGTAATTGGACTGAGATTATTTTCAGCATCTAACAGACCGCGTGAATCTATTGGCTGCAAGACTGTGCGACATTCTTCAGATTCCCGTATCCGATCTAGCCTTACTGCGTAGATCCGCTCGAATATATCGCGGTCCTCTCCATGCTGAGGCAGATGGCCATGTTCCACGACGAACCGCTCGATCTCTCCAAAGCCGGCGATGATCCGCTCTTCTTTAGCAGAGCGTGGGTCAGATTGATCAGTCTTGGTGTCTATGCCCAATTCTTCAAGCAAATCTATATCTTCATTGGTAATCTGATTAGCCATTTTTTGCTTCTCTCGCTTTACGTTGGAGGAAGGCAATGCCCTCCGCCATCCGCTTTTCCCACGGATCTGTTGCGGTCAGGGATGGTACCCGACCTTTTTCCTGTTTAAAACGCCTTGCTCGTTGGGCCAAGTCTCGCGCTTCGTCTAGTGTGAGGTTTACTCGCTTGGCGGCAATCACTGCGGCGACCTGTCGCAGTCGTTCTTCGCTCATCGACTTAGCGAGAATCGCGTAGGCTTCGCCGAAAGGATTGATACGGTCAATGAGATCAATGTCCAGCTCTGTGACGGATAGAGCAAACTTTCGCACTCCGTCGATGAGCGAGGTGTTTTTCGCTGTCTCGCCACCCCCTTCGTCTATGATTTTTTTTGCTTGTTGGACAAGGTTTAGCGCGGCGATGGCATGCTGGCGGACGGTTTCCTGCTCCTCTTCAGCTAGATTAGGGAATTTTTCTTTGATGATTTTGCCCATGCGCACCTGGGTCAACTCCTCCGGCACCAGTTCCTCATCGAAGAGGCCGCGCTCAAGTGCTGTCTTATCTTGCACGAAGGCCGTTACCAATTCGGTCAAATCCTCGCGGCAGATGCGTTCGGCTTCTGGACTTTTGGGTTCAGCTAGCCCTTTAATTTCAATTTGAATGAGGCCGTTCGCCAGATTGACGCCGACATTAGACTGATCAGGCTTATAGCCCTCTTCACCGTAGTCAAAGCCTGGGGTCGCTTCACTATTCGGATACTTTGGTTTAAACTCAAAGCGCGGGGCGAGCACCTGCTCCATGAGCAGGCTGGCAGCAATGGCTTTGAGTGTATCATTCACTGCCTCGGTGACGGCACTTTCGGTGGCGTCCGGCTCGGCAATAAGATTGGTAAAGCGGGCGCGTGCTTTTCCTGGTGCATCGCGGGTGGCGCGGCCAATGATCTGGACGATCTCAGTTAAACTGGAGCGGTAACCAATTGTCAGCGCATGCTCACACCATATCCAGTCGAACCCTTCCTTCGCCATGCCAAGTGCGATGATGATGTCTACATGATCGCGGTTGTTCTTCTGGGCAGGATCTTTCAAAGCTGCGGCGACGCGCTCGCGCTTGGTCGGATCGTCGTCGACGAGATCGGCGATCTTGAGAAGTGTGCCATCGGCGATTTTAATGAGTTGAAAGCCCGTCTTGGGATCGGCGCCTTGCCATTCGCCCAGTTCTTCGATAATGTGCTCGACTTCGCGGATCTTGTCCTTGGTACTCTCACGAGAGTTGACATTAGGAATGTGCAGAATCGTCTTCTCGCGAGGATTTAGCACCTGCATAATGGCGTCGGTATAGCTGCCCGCGTAGAAAAAGTAACCGATGTCGAGTTGCTTGAGATATTGGTAGCCGTTAAGCTGTTCGTAGTAGGTATAGGTAACGGTGTCGAAACGGGACTCGTCATCGGGGTGTAGCACTGCTTCGGCGTCGCCACGAAAGTAGGAACCAGTCATGGCGACGATATGGGTTTTGTCACGGGCCATGAACTGGCGCACATGATCTCCAAGCTTGTTATCGGGGTTGGCGGAAACGTGGTGAAATTCGTCCACGGCGATTAGGCGATCATCAAAGACAGTTACGCCAAAACGCTCTACGGCGAAGCGGAAGGTGGCATGAGTGCAGATCAGCACTTTGTCGTTACTTTCCAAAAATTTTTTCACTGCATCCACTTTGCCGCCGTTGTCACCGCCTGGGGCATCGCAGAGATTCCACTGTGGTGCAACGTGCCAATCAGCCCAAAAGCCGAACTCGCGCAGCGGCTCATTATGAAAGCTGGCCCCAATCGCTTTTTCGGGTACGACGATGATAGCCTGCTTGAGCTGCTGGTTCTCTAATTTATCTAGGGCGATAAACATGAGCGCCCGGCTCTTGCCTGAGGCAGGCGGCGATTTGATAAGAAGATACGGTTCACCACGCCTTTGGTAAGCGCGTTCCTGCATTGGACGCATGCCGAGCACGTTTGCTCGGGTGGAGGTGCCATCCTGGGCATAGGTGACGGAAACTGAGGGAATCGTGATGGGGGTACTCATTGTTGGGGACCTTTCGTTTTACGGTCGGCCGGCTTCTGCAGAACAGCTTGCCGAGCAGTCATTTTGGTATATAGTTCAAAGAGCTTTTCGAGCCGCTCGGTGTCATTTTTGAAGCGACGACCAATGTAGATGCGTTCGAACACTTCGTCATTACGCTCATGGGCTTCGCGGATCAGGGGGAACTCAGTATCCATGCGATCTGGATCGTACATGTCGGCAATCGTGGCTGGGAAATATTGTTCCCGCGCCAGCAGGATCTCTTCAGCACAACAAGTAAGGTCAGATTTGTTTTGTTCAGTAAGCATGGGGACGGGGAAGGTGTTCCAGCCGAGGGTCTTCGAATACCTGTAGTCCGTTTTCATCCGACCACAGACAGTCGCTACCCAAGCCAGATGAAGCTTTGAGACAATTATTCCCAATTCAAAAAGTGCCCCGCCATATATAACGTATGCCGCATTTGAAACGACTACGTGCTCATTTTGCCAGTCCGCTGGCAAATATTCACGATTCTGTGAACTTGTCGCAGAAACAATGATCGAATTACTCGACCTATGAGATCGTTGTGCAAACTTATGAGGGATACGAGCATAACCATTTGTTGTCTTTGCGCTAGAGTTTGCCCTAAACTTAGCTACTTCCTCGATTCTTAATTTGATTGGTTGAATCGAGAGCGCCTTGTCTAAGTCATTATCTTCAATCCAAAGACACCAACGAATGGTCCCGTTCGTTAGTTCACTGGTTCCTGAGAAACGTTTTAGGAATGATCGAGCATCTGGATACATTTTCTCCAAGTCGTCCTTCTCTAGGTTGCTCAGAATCAGCTTTCCATCATCTCGAGGCATACTTCCGGAAACCATTGGGGTCATATCTGCCGAAATTGGAACCTCGTAAGAAATTACATACCTAGGCTCACCGGGCACCAAATAAGGCGAAATTGATGAACAAGCTTGAAATACTTCTCCTTCAAAGATGCCTTTGGCTGAGGTGACCTCGGTGCTCAAGCCAACTATTACACAAGTAACCATCGCATTGTTGCTTGCATTATTTCTCCATGCGAATGGTCGATGGGCAAAAATGATGTTTGCACCAAGGGCAAAGACTCGCCTCCAGACGTGCTGCACTTGCTCACCTTCGCAAACTGAGCTTGTAGAAACAAAGGCGAGTGCCCCACGCGAATGGGTCAAAAACTCGGCACCCTTTAAATACCAGCCTGAGACATAGTCGCAGTCTTTATATTCATTTCCACCACCAAAGATCATGCATAGGTCTGCCTTCTGCTCGGCACTTTGCTTGCGTGCTCCTTTGAACGGCGGGTTCCCACAGATATAAGTCTCACCACCCTCATTTTCAAAATTAATCTCTGCCTGTTCGAGCGGCGTACTGAACAAATCATTTGCGTATAACTTCACAGCAGTCCCTGTGGGCGGGCAGAGGCTTAACCAATCCAGTCGTAGGGCATTGCCGCAGGTAATCCAGTTATCATCCTTCAGCGGCAAAAACTCAGCCAGCGCCAGCTTCGGCCCACGATAGAGGACGTCACACTGATATTCCGCAATGATTAGCGCCAAGCGGGCAATCTCGACAGAGAAGTGGCGGATTTCAATACCACGAAAATTGGTCAGTGGAATATCGGAACGGCGATTAGGTTCACCCCGACGGCGATTGATCTCCGCCTCAATCGCCCGCATCTCCTTGTACGCGATGACAAGAAAATTGCCAGAGCCACAGGCAGGGTCGAAAACGCGGATGCGGGCCAGCCGTTGGCGCAGATTGAGCAGTTTGCGAGGGTTGTCTCCGGCGGCGTCCAATTGGGCGCGCAGGTCATCCAGAAAGAGCGGATTCAATACCTTGAGAATATTAGGCACACTGGTGTAGTGCATGCCCAGTGCACCGCGTTCTTCCTCATCTGCCACCGCTTGGATCATTGAACCAAAAATGTCGGGATTGATCTTTGTCCAGTCAAGATTGCCTACGTGCAGCAGATATGAGCGGGCAATCTTGCTAAAATGGGGCACTTCTACGCTGCCCGAAAAGAGACCACCATTTACATAGGGGAAGCGACAAGCCCAATTACGAAAATTGGCGACTTTCCGCTCTTGAAGTGGCGTACGCATCGCTCGGAATAGCTCAGAAAGCACTTCATGAGTGTTTGAGGAATCGCGCTCACTCATCCGCTCGATAGTGTCTGTGAAGAGGCGATCACCGTCGAAGATATGTGTGTCTTCAGCGAAGAAGCAGAAGATCAGGCGGGCCATGAAATGATTCAGCTCCTCCCGACGCACCGCCTTGTCCCAAGCCGGGTTATCTTTCAGCAATTCGAGGTAGAGGCGGTTAAGGCGGCCTGTCGCCTTGATGTCAAAGGCATTTTCACGGATCTGCTTGACCGTCGTAATTCCTGCCAACGGTAGGAAAAAGCCGAAGTGATTATGAAAGTCGATGTATTCGCATGCGACCGTCTCACCGTCAGCAAGGTTTTCCGCTTCAAAGCTCTTCCCATCAGTGGCGAGGATGAATTTAACTTTGTACCGCGCCGTCGCCAAGCTATTGCGTAAGGTCGTGAGCGTAACCGTCACCTCACCTTCTGGACAGACCTTCAGGTGGATATTGTTACGCTGGAGTATGCCGCCAGGTAAGTCAGATTGGTTCGTTGAGCTATTGCCAGTGCTTTTGAGCCGGCTCAGTGTTGTTTGCTTATTCCCAAAGGCTTCGAGAAAAGCAAAAGAGAACATCTCGGGATCAAAAGGCGCTTCTGCAAGATTGGAAACGGCTTCTTCAATTTCAACTGCATTCATATTTCGAGCCTAAGTAGCTAATGGGGTTAATAATCGCTGTATCATGTAATTTAAGAATATTATCAATTATCGATTGCGCTTATATTTTAGCCTTATTGCTTCCACAAACGCCAACTACCATACGGCACGCGCAACCCACGAGCGGCCAGTTGCACCGGTGCGCACCGCAAGGTGACTGTATCACCGTTTTACTCGTGTGTGATGGGTAGTGCAGGTCACTGCACCGCCCACTGCACCAGCATCTACACCGACGTGCACCGCCAACGAACTGGCCACGCACCGGTGCGCACCAGCCCCGCACTGGTCGCTTCGGCGATTCTTCGGCGATCAGAATAGCCCATCCGTTAGGCCGATCTCCATCTCATCAAGCACATAATGCTTATAGGTCGTGTTGATGTCCTTGTGACCTAACGCCTTCTGCGCCTGCCGGGCGTCGGTCTTGGCCAACGAGGTGCCGACGAAGCGGCGGAAATCGTGGGGCTTGATGTAGGTCAGCTCGCAGGCTGCTGCGTATCGTTTGACTGTCTGCCAAGCTGCCTCGGTGGTGATGTGCTCAGTGCGCGGGCCTCGGCTGCCGCGACCAGAGAAGCCGGTGAAGAGCCACGGGCTACTGACACCCGCAGCAGCACGAGCAGCCAGCCAGGTCTGGATAGCAGCATAGGCCTCGACCGACAGCGGGGCTTCGCGGCTGCCAGTGTCCGTTTTGCCACTGACCAGGATAACGAAGCCGGTCTTCTTCCCCTGCGTGCGCTGTTCTATCTGCGCCGGTTGGAGCGTGACAATCTCCGAGATTCTAGCGCCACTGCTGGCCATTGTGAGCAGGAGCGCACGGTGCAGCTTGCCCACCAACTTGGATGCGTCTGGGGCCTCGCACAATCGGCGCATGTCTGCCGGCGCGATGCGGGTCCGGGCATGGTCTTTGAGCTTGTCCTTCAAGGCCGCCACCTTCACCCCACGCACGGCGTCAAACCGCTGGGCCACGTCGTTGGCGATATAACCCTGCTCCGCTGCGCTTTTCATCACAGCACGCACCGACGACAGCATACGGTTGACGCTGTTGGGGCTGAGGGCCTGCCCGGATAGCTCAGTACGCCAACGGGCCAGCGTTGCGGGGTCCAGCGCTGCCGCCCAGCTCCCAGCGAACTCGCTGTAGGCAGCAAAAGCCTTGCGATACATGGCGATGGTGCTGGCGCGCACCTGCCCAGCCAGAATGCTGGGGTCGAACGTCACCGAGGCCAGGCTCGTTTCAACGATGACGAGAGCGTTTTGGTCGTGTGCATTAAGCATAGGGTTCACCTTCAATAGCTTCAGAAAATCATAATTTACTGAAGTTAATTATACCGCAATTTAAGCACGTTAGCCAGTGGTAAATGTAATGGATTGCGTATTATGTCAGGCGGAGTTATACTGTTTGGGTCTTTTTTATGTAACGTTTTGACAAATGAGAGTGCAATACAATGAATGACAAACAACGTGTCAATCTGATGCTGGATGCAGATGTAGTTGCGATACTGGATGATCTGGCGGGGGGTGAGCGGAAGCGCGGGCAGTACGTCAGCGAGCTGCTCCGCTCGACCTACGCAGCACGCCAACAGGCTGGTGACATTCGTCTGATGGATTTGGAGGCGCTGCGGCTGCTGGTCCTGGGGCTGGCTGGGCGGGTGGTCGGCGTCGAGGGGCAGATCGGCCACATGCAGGCGCAGGTCGCCGCAATTATGGCCAACGCCAGGTGACCATTACCCTCCGCATGACCACCCAAGTGCGAGCGGAGCAACCGAAGGAGCTAGACGCCAGGAAAGCAGGGCCAGGACGCGGGAATAAAACAGGTGATAATCATCACTCGTTTTCTAGCAAGGAAAGAGGAAACGCCGACTACCTCACCGCCCGCATTGCCCGCGACCGCCCCGACATCTTGAACAAGATGAAGGCTGGAGAGTACCGCAATTATCGTTGCATAATGGCTGTTTTTGGAAGGCTCAGAACACGGTTGTTTCGTTTGAGCCATGTTACCCTACGCGAGTGTTCTGTAGCGTTTAATCTGGGCCGTTTGGTGCGGTTGATGCTATGCTGGCGGCTGCTCGATGGCAACAAAAAAAGCGGGTAAACCTCCGCTAAGGTCCACCCGCTTTTTGTTCTGTAGCGATGCCGTTGAGCCGATTTCCCTCAGTCAAAATCGAGTCCTTCATTCTTTCAGGACGACAGAATGTCCACCTGCTCTCACATTATACCACAATCATTCGCCCGAACGATGCTCACCCCTCTGGCTGCACGCGCGCCTTAGCCAGTTCGATTTGCCAGTGGTAACCAGGTAGAGCGTTGCCCAAACGCCGCATCTGATAGCCAAAGGGGTTTGAAGTCCACTGGAACGAAAATGTACGCTAAGGGATGAGCAAATCATCACTAGAGAAATTCAATGGCCTAAGCTCACCATTGAGGACTTGCTCTGCCAAGGTGAATGAGTAATGCCC
>Ga0116193_1000986_pt1 | contig 25212 bp, 22 predicted proteins | sample AD_UKC115_MetaG_FD_89892 | JGI IMG/M metagenome (GOLD analysis project Ga0116193, IMG submission 89892) | Active sludge microbial communities of municipal wastewater-treating anaerobic digesters from Hong Kong - AD_UKC115_MetaG | ecosystem: Engineered > Bioreactor > Anaerobic > Digestate... | reverse complement strand
GTTTCAGGATCCCGCCGATGCAGGACAGCAGTGTCGTCTTGCCACAGCCGCTGGGGCCCAACAGGATTGCCAGACAACCGGCCGGCACGTGCAGATCCAGGCCGTCGATCGGACGCACCGCCTCGGCGCCGCTGCTGTATTCGACCACCAGGTCGCGGATACTCAGATCGCCCATCGGTCACGGTCCCCCGAACGCGAGCGCCGGATCCACCGAGACCGCCCGGCGCAGGCCGGCGCCGCTGGCGATCAGCCCGATCGCAACGGCCACCACCGGCAGCAGCAGGAAGGCCCCCTGCGGAATGTCGACCCGCATCGGGAACAACGGCGCCAGCACCAGCGACAGCACCACGCCCAGCGCCGCCGACAACATCGCGATGATCACGGCCTGCAGCGCCAGCCCGCCCAGGATCGACGTCGTCGACACGCCGACCGCCTTGAAGACCGCGAAGTCGCGAGTACGTTCCAGGGCCGACATGTAGATGATCGATCCCACGATCAGCGCGGCCACCACCCACAGCAGCATCGCCATGATGCTGATGGCGTCGACGGCCACCTTCAGCGGCCGCATGAAGTCATCGACGGCGCCGTGGCGGTCGACGGCACGGTAGCCGTCCAGCAGCCGTTCGGGAGCACCGCGGATGCCGATCGACGAGATCACGGGTTGTCCGCCGAAGAGCAGTCGCTGAGCGCCGGCCACCGTGAGGAACAGGTTGGGCTGCTCGGCCAGCACCGTCGAATCCTCGACGATGCCGACCACTTCCAGGTTGTGCGAAGCGATGTCGAGGTGGTCGCCGATGATGCGGCCCAGCGTGGAGGACACCGCGATCTCGTCGGCGTTGGCCGGTGGCCGGCCGTGGCTCATGGCGGGCATGCCGGGGCCGTCGGTGGGTGCGCCGAACATGTTCATGGTCCGGGGAGTGCCGTTGTCCAGGGCGGTGATTCCGGCGTAGACCAGTCCGGCGGCCGACTGCACGCCCGGAAGTCGTTGCGCCCGAGCCACATCGGCCTGACCGAACGGCGACGAGCCCAGGAACGGCCCGACCGCCCCGTTCTGGATCAGGAAGTAGTCGATGCCGAACGCGTCGACCGTATTGCGCGCTTCGACCCGAAAGCCGTTGGCCAGCCCCGTGAGCACCAGCGTCATCGCGAAGACGAACGCCGTGCCGACGACGGCGATGATGAAGCGACGGCGGCGCCACTGCAGATCACGCAACGCCGCGGTCAACACCCCTGGAATCTAGCCCGGCGGGCCGTGCGGCAGTGGCTTTTCGGCGCGCGCCACGCGCAGGTCGGCGGTAACCTGCGACGAAATCGACACGCCGGAGGCCAACCCGATGAGCACCGAGACGACCACCGCCCCGTTGTCATGGTGGACCCGCGGCGACACCAACGCCTTCTTCGGTCTGGGCTTCAACATCCTGGTGAACGTGTTGACGCTGACCGGCCTGATGATCGGCGTCGTCCAGGTGCCGGCCGACAATGTGCTGGGCACGGTGCTGCCCGCGCTCGGGGTGGCATTGATCCTGGGCAACCTCTACTACACGTTCCTGGCCCGCCGACTGGCGGCGCGGGAAAACCGTTCCGACGTAACCGCTCTGCCGTACGGGCCGAGCGTGCCCCACATGTTCATCGTCGTGTTCGTGGTGATGCTGCCGGTCTACCTGAAGACCAAGGACCCGCTGCAGGCCTGGTCGGCGGGTCTGGCCTGGGCGTTCATGATCGGCGTCATCGTGATGATCGGGGCGTTCGTCGGTCCGTACATCCGGATGCTGACACCGCGGGCCGCGATGCTGGGCACCCTGGCCGGCATCTCGATCACGTTCATCTCGATGCGGCCGGCCGCGCAGATGTGGGAAGCCGCCTGGATCGGCCTGCCGGTGCTCGCGATCATCCTGATCGGGTTCTTCACCGACGTGAAACTGCCGTTCGGCTTCCCGGTCGGGCTGGCCGCGCTGCTGGTGGGCACCGCGATCGGCTGGATCGGCGGCTATATGTCGGCCCCGGATGTCGGCAAGGCGATCTCCGACATCGCGATCGGGATCCCCGACCTGCGCGTGGACCTGCTCTGGTCGGGGCTGTCGAACCTGGCCCCGCTGCTGGGCACCGCGATACCGCTGGGGGTCTACAACTTCACCGAGGCGATGAGCAACGTGGAGAGCGCGGCCGCCGCCGGCGACAGCTACAACCTGCGCAGCGTGCTGCTGGCCGACGGCGCCGGCGCCGTCATCGGTTCGGCGTTCGGATCGCCGTTCCCGCCGGCGGTCTACATCGGACACCCCGGCTGGAAGGATGCCGGCGGGCGCGCGAGCTATTCACTGGCCAGCGGCGCGGTGATCGGATTGTTCTGTTTCCTCGGGCTTTTCGGCGTCCTCGAGGCGCTGCTGCCGGTACCGGCGATCGTGCCGATCCTGCTCTACATCGGCCTGCTGATCGGCGCCCAGGCGTTCCAGGCCGTACCGCGGCTGCATGCCATCGCGGTGGTGGCCGCGCTGCTGCCGAATCTGGCCCAGTGGGCCAGCGGCCTGATCGACAACGCGCTGAGCGCGGCGGCGACGTCGGCGGACAAGGTGGGCGTGGACGCGCTCAACAGCGCGGGCGTGGTGTACGAGGGGCTGCGGACCCTGGGTGAGGGCGCGGTCCTGGTGGGCCTGATCCTGGGCACCGTGGTGACTTTCATCCTGGACAAGAAGTTCCTGCCCGCGGCGGTGGCCGCGCTGGTGGGTGCGGCGCTGTCGTTCATCGGGCTGATCCATGCTCCGGAGGTGGCCTGGGCGGCCAATCCCCAAGTGGCACTTGGCTATCTGTTCTTCGGCCTGGTGTGTCTGGGGTACTGGTTCCTGCCGGGGGCCCGCGAGCCGGTGGTGCACGATGAGGCCGACCTCGTCGCGGGGCACTGAGCTCCCGTCTACCCTGGGCCAGATGGGCCGAGGACGCGCGGTGTGGCGGTTCATCCGCAGCGCCCCGCTGACGTTCAGCTGGCTGGCGATACTGCTGGCCACCTCGGTGTATCAGCACGTCCTGACCAGGCGCGAGCTGCATGCCGTCCTCGAGCACCAGTCGACCAACCTGCACCATCTGGCGACCGACCCGATCCGGGTACTGTTCGCCAGCCTGCTGTGGATCGACGGCGTGTGGTGGTGGCCGTACCTGCTGATGTACTGCCTGATCCTGGTGCCGGCCGAACGCTGGCTGGGGTCGTTGCGCTGGCTGGCGGTCGGGCTGCTCGCCCACGTGGTGGCGACGTACGTCGGGGAGGGCACGCTGTACTGGGCGATCCAGGAGGCCGAGGCCTCGCCCCGGCTGATCCGCGCCCACGACGTCGGGGTCAGTTACTTCCTGGCCGGGATGCTGGGCGTGCTCACCTACCGGTTCGCGCCACCGTTCCGCTGGGTCTACCTGACCGGCCTGGTCGCGCTGGTCGGGATCGCCCTGGCGGCCGACCCGGATTTCACCGCGATCGGCCACTTCACCGCGGTTCTGGTCGGGCTCGCGTGCTACCCGCTGACGCGCGGACGCCACCCCGTGCTCTGGGATCCGGTGCGTAAACTGCGTTCCTATGTCCTTGACCGACAACGACATCGCCCACCTGGAGCGCTGCGTGGAACTGGCGCGGGAGGCACTGGAGAACGGTGACGAGCCGTTCGGCTCGATCCTGGTGGACGCCGACGGTGCCACGTTGTTCGAGGACCGCAACCGGGTGAAGGACGGGGACGCCACCCGGCATCCGGAATTCGCGATCGCCGCGTGGGCGGTCGACAACATCCCGCCCGTGCGGCGCGTGCGCACCACCGTGTACACCTCCGGCGAGCACTGCCCGATGTGTGCGGCCGCGCATGCCTGGGTCGGGCTGGGCCGCATCGTGTTCGCCACCTCGTCCCAGCAGCTGTCGCGCTGGCGCGACGAGTGGGGCACGCCGCCGTCGCCGGTGGCCGCGCTGCCGATCACCACGGTGGCCCCGCGCATCGTGACCGACGGGCCCGCACCGCAACTCGAGGCGGAGATGAAGCGGCTCTACGAGGCCAGGTTCCGGCCGTGACCGAACCATCCTGGGTGCGGCACGCCATCTGGTGGCACGTCTACCCGTTGGGTTTCACCGGCGCCTTCCCGGCCGCCGAACCCCCAGCGCCGCAGGAGCATCGGCTGCGGCGAGTGACGGCATGGCTCGACCACGTCGTCACGCTCGGGGCGTCCGGCATCGCGCTGGGACCCGTATTCGCCTCGCGCACACACGGTTACGACACCACCGACCATTATCGGATAGACCCGCGGCTGGGCACCGGGGACGATTTCGACGAACTGGCCGAACAGGCGCATGCCAAGGGGTTGCGCGTGCTGCTCGACGGCGTGTTCAACCATGTCGGCACTGACTTCCCGCACTACCGTCGTGCCCTCGACGGGGACGCCGACGCCCGGCGCTGGTTCCGGGGGCACAACGGTGGTTCAGACCGGTTCGCCACTTTCGAGGGCCACGGTGACCTGATCGCCCTCAACCACGACGAACCGGAGGTGGTCGATTACGTCGTGGACGTCATGGGCCACTGGCTGGACCGCGGCGCCGACGGGTGGCGACTGGACGCGGCGTACGCGGTGCCCGGGCGGTTCTGGGCCAAGGTGCTGCCGCGGGTGCGCGAACGTCACCCCGACGCCTGGTTCGTCGGCGAGGTGATCCACGGCGACTACGCGGCCATGGTGACCGAATCCGGTTTCGACGCGGTGACGCAGTACGAACTGTGGAAGGCGACCTGGAGCGCGCTGAACGACGGCAATTTCCACGAACTCGATCACGCGCTGGGCCGGCACGCCGAATTCCTGGAAACCTTTGTGCCCCAGACCTTCGTCGGCAACCACGACGTGACCCGCATCGCCAGCCGGCTGGCCGACCCCCGCCACGTGGCGCAGGCCCTGGTGCTGCTGATGACCACCGGCGGCGTTCCGACCATCTACGCCGGCGACGAGTTCGGGCTGCACGGCGTCAAGGAGGAACGCGCCGGCGGCGACGACGCGGTGCGCCCGGAGTTCGGGGCTCCCCCGATGCCCGTGGACGAGGCGGGTGCGCAACTGTTCGCGCTGCACCAGTTCCTGATCGGGCTGCGCCGCCGTCACGCCTGGCTGCACACCGCCCGCACCACCGCGCTGCACCTGGACAACCGCTGCTACGTGTACGAAACCCGGTGTGGCGACGAATCTCTGGTGGTGGCACTCAGCGTCTCGGACACCCCGGTGTCGGTGCGGCTACCGGCGGCGGCCACCGTGATCGCCGGCAGCGGCGCACCACCCGAGCGGACGCTGACCGATCTCATGGTGCCCCCGCACGGGTGGCGGGTCGCGGCGCCCCTCTGACCGACGCTCAACCGAGCAGCGCCAGCGTCGCCGGATCCTCCCGGCCGTCCGGGTAGCCGGTGTAGAACTGGTCGAGCACCGCGGCGAAGTCGGCCGGGTCGTCGGCAACACGCTCGAACAGCGTCATGCTGCTGCGGACCTTCAGATGGTCCGGGAACCCGAAAATCTCGTCCGCCGAACGCCGTTCGCGTCGCCCGGCGTCCACCAGGATCCGGGCACACTCGCGCAGCCGGGGGCCGAGCACGGGGTGCGCCAAGTAGGCCCCGGCCTCCGCCAAACCGGAGATGCCGAACCGCCGGGCGGTCGGGCTGTGGCCCAGGCCGGCCAGTTGCGGGAAGACGAACCAGATCCAGTGGCTGCGTTTGCGTCCCGACCGCAACTCGGCGACAACCGTCTCGTAGCACCGGTCCTGGGCGGCCACGAACCGGCTCAGCTCGAACGGGTCCGCCGCCGACATACGAACCACCCTGGCATGTCCCGCCCCGGTTCGCCGGGAAAACCCGGTGCAGCGGCTAATGTTCGAGCCGTGACGACGCCCACCGAGGATGCTGTCGAGGCCCCGCCGGACGGCGCCCGCCCGGGCGAGCGGACCCGCCCCGCCGGGCGTTTCCGCGGCCGGCGCCGGCTGCTCTCCTGGGTCAGCATCCAGTCCAAGTTGCTGTTGATGCTCCTGCTGACCAGCGTCCTGTCCGCGGCGATCGTCGGCGCCATCGGCTATCAGTCCGGCCGCGCGTCCTTGCGGGCCGCCGCGTTCGACCGGCTCACCGAGATCCGGGAAGCCCAGACCCGCTTCGCTGACGGATCCTTCAAGGATCTGCAGAACTCCTTGGTGGTGTACACCCGCGGCTCCACCACCATCAACGCGATGCGCGAATTCACCAGGGGCTTCGACGAACTCAACACCGAACCGGCCAAGTACACGGTGACCCCGCAGCAGCAATAGCAGATCGACAACTATTACCGGACCCAGTTCGCACCCCAGGTCGGGAAGGAGTCGGGGATCCAGCTCGACGTGCGCGGGCTGTTGCCGCAATCGAATGCGCAGCGGTACCTGCAGGCCATCTACACCGCGCCGTTCACCACCGAGAACTACTCCATCGACGTCGATGACGCCCACGACGGCAGCACCTGGACCGCGGCGCACGCGAAGTACAACGACTTCTTCCGCGAGATCGTGCGGCGCTTCGAATACGACGACGCGCTCCTGATCGACCCCCGGGGCAACGTCGTGTACAGCGCCTACAAGGGCGTCGACCTCGGCACGAACATCATGACCGGCCCGTACCACGACAGTGATCTGGCCCAGGCGTTCAACAAGGCGATGGCCGCCAATACGGTGGACTACGTCGTCACCACGGATTTCGCCGCCTACCTGCCGTCCTACAACGAGCCCACCGCGTGGCTGATGTCCCCGGTCGGCGAGGGCGGCCGGGTCGAGGGCGTGCTCGCGATGCAGTTCCCCATCACCAAGCTGAACCGGCTGATGACGTTCGACAAGCAGTGGGACCGCTCCGGGATGGGCCGGACCGGCGAGACCTTCCTGGTCGGTACCGACAACCTCATGCGGTCGGATTCCCGGCTCTTCCTGGAGAATCCGGCGCAGTTCAAGCACGACGTCATCGACGCGGGCACCCCGCCGGACGTCGCCGAGGACTCGATCCGATTCGGCGGCACCACCCTGGTGCAGCCGGCCGGTAACGAGGCGGTTCGGCTGGCCCAGCGCGGACAGTCCGGCACGATCATCACCGAGGACTATCTGGGTCAGGAATCACTGCAGTCCTACGCCCCGATGACGGTCTCCAACCTGCACTGGGTGATGATCGCCAAGATCGACACCGCGGAGGCGTTCGCGCCCATCGAGAGTTTCACCAAGAAGCTGGTGCTCTCGACCATGGGCATCATCTTCCTGGTCTGCCTGGCGTCGATGTTCCTGTCGCGGTTGTTCGTCAAACCCATCCACCGGCTCGAGGACGGCGCCCGGCGGATCAGCGCCGGTGACTTCCAGACCACGCTGCCGGTCGAGTCGCGCGACGAATTCGGTGATCTGACCAAATCCTTCAACGAGATGAGTCGCAGTCTGCGGGTCAAGGACGATCTGCTGACCCAGCAGCGCCAGGAGAACGACCGGTTGTTGTTGTCGTTGATGCCCGAGTCCGTGGCGGAGCGGTACCGCCAGGGCGAGGAGATGGTCGCCCAGGAACATCGCGACGTGACGGTGATCTTCGCCGACATCGTCGGCCTCGACGAACTGTCCACCCGCTTGTCCAGTGACGAGTTGCTGACCGCGGTGAACCAGTTGGTGCGCCAGTTCGACGCGGCGGCCGAGAGCATGGGTGTCGAACGGGTCCGCACGATGCGCAGCGGCTACCTGGCCAGCTGCGGGCTGAACGTGCCGCGCCTCGACAACGTCCGGCGCACTGTCGATTTCGCGGTCGAGATGGAAGAGATCGTGGACCGCTTCAGTTCCGAGACGGGCTACGAACTGGCCCTGCGGGCCGGCGTCGACACCGGGACCGTCAGCTCCGGCCTGGTCGGGCGCACCGCCGTCATCTACGACCTGTGGGGCGCCGCGGTCAACCTGGCCTACCAGGCCCAGAGCGGCTCGAGTCAGCCGGGCATCTACGTGACGACGACGGTGTACGAGGCACTGCGGGACAGCGAACGGTTCACCTCCGTCGGTGAGGTCACCGTCGGAGCTCCACCGGACGTCACGACCGAATCGATCTGGCGGCTCGCGGAGCGCTCCTGATGCATTCGGCCCTCTCGTCGTCGTGGTTGCCGTGGGCCATCGGCGTCGGCATCGGCCTGCCCCTGGGGCTGGTGGTGCTGACCGAACTGCACAACGCCCTGCGCCGTCGCGACAGCAACCTGGCCAGGCCGGTGTGGCTGCTGAAGACCTACATCCTGCCGCTGGGCGCGCTGCTGCTGATGATGACCAAGGCCCGGCAGGAAGTCGGCCACGAAACGCCGGTGCGGATCGTCGCGACGGTCTTCGGGTTCGTGGTCATCGTGCTGCTGCTGTCCGGCCTGAACGCCACGCTGTTCCAGGGTGCCCCGGAAGGCAGCTGGCGCAAGCGGATTCCGTCGATCTTCCTCGACGTCGCGCGGTTCGTCCTGATCGCGGTCGGGGTGGCGATGATCTTCTCGGTCATCTGGGGCGCCGACGTCGGCGGGCTGTTCACCGCGCTGGGCATCAGTTCGATCGTGCTGGGCCTGGCGCTGCAGAACTCGGTCGGTCAGATCATCTCCGGGCTGCTGATGTTGTTCGAGCAGCCCTTCCAGCTCGGCGACTGGCTCGACACCCCGGCCGCCCGCGGGCGCGTGGTGGAGGTCAACTGGCGCGCCGTGCACATCGAGACCGGCAAGGGACTCCAGGTCACTCCCAACTCGGTGCTGGCGGGCGCGTCGTTCACCAACCTGAGCCGGCCGGCCGGCGACCACAAGATCACGATCGAGACCACGTTCTCGTCCGCCGACCCGCCCGACGGGGTGTGCGCGCTGCTGGTGCGCACGGCCGCCGCGCTGCCGCAGTGCCGCCCCGACGCCCGGCCCGCCGCAGTCGCCCTCGGCGCCGGCGGGTACCGGACCTCGATCCCGCTGCGCACTCCGGCCGACGACGGCGCCGCCCGCGCGACCTTCAACCGGTGGTTGTGGTACGCCGCGCGACGTGCCGAGTACCACCTCGACGGCGCCGACGACGACTTCGCCACCGAGGAACGCCTGAGCGAGGCACTCCGGGACAGCACCTCCATCCTGCGGTTGACCCCGGCCGATCAGCGCTTCCTGATGGACCGGGTGCGGATGTTCCGCTACGGCGCGGACGAAACCATCCAGCGGGCCGGCACCGTGCCGCTGGCGATGAAGTTCGTGGTGTCCGGGCAGGCCCGGCTGGCCGCCACCGCGCCGGACGGCAGCCTGGTGACGGTGCGCACCCTCGAGGAGGGCGACTTCCTGGGCCAGACGGCGCTGACCCGCGAACCGGTGGCGGCGCATGCGGTGGCGCTCGACGAGGTCACCATCCTCGAGATCGACCGCGACGACGTCGACGAACTGGTGCGGGACAAGCCCGCGTTGCTGCAGGAGATCGGGCGGGCGATCGAGGAGCGGCGCACGGACATGCGCCGGGTGCTGGCGGCCCTGCAGCCGAACTGAGAGGCGACGGGAACAAACCGGCCCGCGACAGGGTTGAGCGCAGCAGTATCAACTCTGGAGGTTTGATGGCCGACGCCATTTCCACACCACGTTCCCTGTCGTTGCCCGTCCTGTTCCTGGCCGATCCGATCGTGCTGCCCGGCATGGTGGTGCCGATCGAGCTCGACGACGCCGCGCAGGCGGCCGTTCAGGCCGCTCGCGCCGCGGCCCCGGACGGAGAACCCGGCCGGCTGCTGATCGCCCCGCACCTGGATGACCGTTATCCCACGCACGGCGTGATCGCGTCGATCGTGCAGGTCGGCCGGGTTGCCGGCGGCACCGGCAGCGCCGCCGTCGTGCGGGGCGAGAAGCGTGCGCACATCGGCGCCGGGACCACCGGCCCCGGCACGGCGCTGTGGGTCCTGGTGGACGAGGTCGAGGAGCTCGAAGCCACCGACGAAATCCGGTCCCTGGCCGCCGAGTACAAGAAACTGCTGCTGGCCCTGCTGCAACGTCGCGAGGCCTGGCAGATCGTCGACCACGTCAACGGGCTGACCGATCCGTCGGCGCTGGCCGACACGGCGGGTTATGCCTCGTACCTGACCGCCGAACAGAAGCGACAGCTCCTGGAGACCACGGATGTGGCGCAGCGGTTGCGCGTGCTCGTCGAATGGATGGGTGAACACCTGGCCGAGGTCGAGGTGAACGACAAGATCGCCGAGGACGTCCGGGCCGGCATGGACAAGCAGCAGAAGGAATTCCTGCTGCGCCAGCAGTTGGCCGCCATCCGCAAGGAGCTCGGCGAGCTGGGTCCCGACGGGACTGGAGAAGAGGATGACTACCGGTCCCGCATCGAGGCGGCCGACCTGCCCGAGAAGGTCCGCGAGGCCGCGCTGCGCGAGGTGGGCAAGCTGGAACGCGCCAGCGAGCAGAGTCCCGAGGGCGGCTGGATCCGGACCTGGCTGGACACCGTCCTGGACCTGCCGTGGAACACCACGACCGAGGACGCCACGGATCTGAGGCTCGCCAGAGAAGTCCTGGACGCCGACCATCACGGGCTCGAGGACGTCAAGGACCGCATCGTCGAATACCTGGCCGTCCGCAGCCGCCGCGCCCAGCGCGGGATGAGCGTGGTCGGTGGCCGCGGCTCGGGCGCCGTCATGGTGCTGGCCGGTCCCCCGGGTGTCGGCAAGACGTCGCTGGGTGAGTCGGTGGCGCGCGCCCTGGGCCGCAAGTTCGTCCGCGTCGCCCTCGGCGGCGTCCGGGACGAGGCCGAGATCCGCGGCCACCGGCGCACCTACGTCGGCGCCCTGCCGGGCCGGATCGTGCGGGCCATCGGCGAGGCCGGCTCGATGAATCCCGTTGTGCTGCTCGACGAGATCGACAAGGTGGGCTCGGACTACCGGGGCGACCCCAGTGCCGCGCTGCTCGAGGTGCTCGACCCGGCGCAGAACCATACGTTCCGCGACCACTACCTCGAACTCGACCTGGACCTGTCCGATGTGGTGTTCCTGGCGACGGCCAACGTGATCGAGAACATCCCGTCCGCGCTGTTGGACCGGATGGAGCTGATCCAGCTCGACGGCTACACCGAGGACGACAAGGTGGCCATCGCACGCGACTACCTGCTGCCCCGGCAGGCCGAGCGGGCCGCGCTCGGTGCCGACGAGGTGACCGTCACGGAGGCCGCGCTGCGCAAGATCGCCGCGGACTACACCCGCGAACCGGGGGTGCGGCAATTCGAGCGGCTGCTGGCCAAGGCGTTGCGCAAGGCCACCACCAAGCTGGCCGCCGACGACGGGATCACCGGCTTCACGATCGATGAGCCGGACCTCGTCGACTACCTGGGCCGGCCGCGGTTCACCCCGGAGTCGGCCGAACGCACCGCGGTGCCGGGTGTGGCCACCGGACTGGCCGTCACCGGCATGGGCGGCGACGTGCTCTACATCGAGGCGGGTTCGACCGACGGCGAGCCAGGACTGGTGTTGACCGGTCAGCTCGGCGACGTCATGAAGGAGTCCGCGCAGATCGCGCTGTCCTACGTGCGGTCGCACGCCGAGCAGCTGGGTGTCGACCCGAAGGCGCTGGACCGCAAGATCCACGTGCACGTGCCCGCGGGGGCGGTGCCCAAGGACGGTCCGTCCGCGGGCGTCACGATGGTGACCGCGCTGGTGTCGATGGCCACTGGGCGACAGGTCCGCTCGGATGTCGGGATGACCGGCGAGGTCACACTCAACGGCCGGGTGCTGCCGATCGGCGGGGTCAAGCAGAAGCTGCTGGCGGCCCAACGTGCCGGTCTGTCAACGGTTTTCATCCCGGTCCGCAACGAGCCCGACCTCGACGACGTGCCCGTCGAGGTGCTCGAGGCGCTCGACGTCCGGCCGATGACCGACGTCGCCGACATCGTCGCGCAGGCATTGGAGCCGGTTGCCGAGGTGACCGCCGCGGCCTGACCCGTGACGCGCCGAGTGTGAATCTGGTGCGAGAAACCGCCGGGAAACTCGCCAAGGATTCACACTCGGCGCACCCTAGACTCACGGTATGAGCCTCGAACGTGCCGTCGTGCACCGGGTACAGCGCTACGACACGCGGGTGCGGCTGATGGGCACCGACCCGGTGACCATCCGGATCGACCTGGCCTGAGCCGGCCCACGACTGAGATGTCCTACGACCACGACCTGGCCCATCGGATCCGGGAACTGCTCAGCGGCGCGCAGTTCACCGAGCGGGCGATGTTCGGCGGCCTGGCCTTCCTGATCGGCGGCAACATGGCCGTCTGCGTCAGCGGCCGGGGTGGCCTGATGGTTCGGGTGCCGGCGCAGGACACTGCCGCCCTGCTGGACCGCTCCCACGTCGAACCCATGGTGATGGGCGGGCGGGAGGTCCGGGGCTGGATCAGGGTCACCGACCAGGGCATCGGCACCAAACGGCAACTGCAGCCGTGGGTGCGCCGTGGCGTCGACCACGCCCGCAGCCTGCCCGCCAAATAGGGTTCAGAACCCGCCTGCGCGGGTACGCGAACAGGCATGTCCAGAAACCCCACATTCGTCATCGTCGGCGGCGGGCTGGCCGGTGCCCGGGCCGCAGAAGCGTTGCGCAACAATGATTTCGACGGCAATATCGTGCTGTTCTCGGCCGAGGACGCGTTACCCTACGAGCGACCGCCGTTGTCCAAGGACTTCCTGGCCGGCAAGAAGGCCGCCGAAGAGTTCACCGTGCACGGCAGCGCGTGGTACCGCGACCACGACGTCGAATTCCATCCCGGCACCGAGGTCGACGGCATCGACCGGGCGGCGAATGCCGTCACTCTGCCCGACGGGCAGGCGGTGGGCTACGACAAACTGCTGCTGGCCACCGGCTCGCGTTCGCGCCACCTGGACCTGCCCGGAGCCGGGGCCGACCGTGTCTACTATCTGCGCACGCTGGCCGACGCCGAGGCCATCGACGCCGCGCTGAGCGCCGGCGCACCGCTGGCCGTCGTCGGGGGCGGCTGGATCGGACTCGAGGTGGCCGCCACCGCACGCGGCCGCGATGTGCCGGTGACCGTCGTCGAGCCCACAGAACTGCCGCTGCTGGCCGCGCTCGGCCCCGAGATGGCGGCCGTGTTCGCCGACCTGCACCGCGAGCACGGGGTCGACCTACGGCTGAACACCGGTGCCACCGGGATCACCACCGACGGGCAGCGCGCCGTCGGCATCACGCTGGAGGACGGGACCGACGTCGCCGCCGATGCCGTGCTGGTGGCCGTCGGCGCGATCCCCAACGTCGAGATCGCCGAGGCGGCCGGGCTCCAGATGGCCCGGGGCGGCGTGGCGGTGGACGCGTCGTTGCGCACCAGCGATCCGGACATCTTCGCCGTCGGCGACATCGCCGCCGCGGAACATCCGTTGCTGGGCAAGCGAATTCGCACCGAGCACTGGGCCAACGCCCTCAACCAGCCGACCACGGCGGCCGCGGCGATGATGGGCCGCGACGCCGTCTACGACCAGCTGCCCTACTTCTTCACCGACCAGTACGACCTCGGCATGGAATACGTCGGGGACTCCGAGGGCTACCGGCGGCTGCTGACCCGCGGCGAGGTCGCCGGCCGGGAGTTCAGCGCATTCTGGCTCGACGCGGACGACCGCGTGCTGGCCGGGATGAACGTCAACGTCTGGGACGGCCTCGACGACATCAAGGACCTGGTGCGCTCGCGGGTTCCGGTGGACCCGGACCGGCTGGCCGACCCTGGCCAGCCGCTGGCCGGAACGCGGGCCTGATCAGGACGCCGCGTCGGCCAGGTCGGACGCCGCCAGCGGGCCGGCGGCCTCGGCGGCGGGATGCTCCGCCGGTGTCCACTGCCCGTCGATCACCTCGGGCAGGCTGAGCGCCTGCAGCCGCGCCATCTCGGCCCGGCGCCGCTCGACCAGTTCCCGATGATCCGGCGGTGTGGCGAGCAGTTCGAAGCGAGTCAGATAGCAGACGTCGTCGGCGTTGTCCATCACGTCGGCAGCCACCAGACGGGAACCCTTCTCGCGCAACAATATCCGGAGCTGATGGGTGGCGCGCGCGGTGCTGTCCCAGGCCGTCTCGCGCGCCGACCGGGTGCGGGTGATACGCCGGCTGATCGGGTCGGACGGCGGACGGTCCGGTTCGACGGCGGGCAGCGCTTCCTCGGTGGCCGCGAGTTCGGCGGCCGCCAGCAGCAGGCCCGGATCGTCGGCGATGACGGGGTTGGCGAGCTCGGCCTCCCCCGGTCCACGGTGCCCGACCTCGCGCACCACCGCATCGAACGCAGCGGCGAAGTCCGGTCCCGCGGCACCCCGACGCAGCAAGCCCGCCAGCACCGCCGTATGCGCGGCCAGGTGCCCGGTGGACGTCATGCTCGCCGGCGGCGGAGTCAGCGACCCCGGCCGCCGGGACAGCCGGTTGAACGCGCCCTCGATGGACACCCCGAGAGCACTCAGCTCCCAACCGTCCTGGATCTGGTTGCACAGCAGCATCATTCGGGCGTCGATCCGGGCTTCGGACAGGGTGCCCAGCGTCTCGGCATCGCAAGCCGCCGCCGTCACCGCGGCGGCGTGGGCGTGACACCGGTCGGGGTAGCCGCGGGCGGTCCGCAGGACGCGCTGCGCGGTCGCGGCCCGGGGTTCGTACGCGTCGTGCACGGAGACCCCGGTGTAGACCCGGTGACCGAAGATCGCCGTGGCCCGCGCGCCCCACTCGGCAGCCAGGTCGGCCGGCATACCCAGCAACCCGGCGGTGGCGCGCTGCGCCGCCCGCATCGCGCCGACCTGAACGTCGAGGGTGATGGGCGTCAGCGGACCCGGCAGTGCGTCGGGCACCCCGGCGGCACTGAACAGCGGGTATCGGGCGTCGATCGGATAGTCGAACTCGCCGGCGGTCCCCTCGGGCGCGGCGGGGGAACCCGTCGCCGGGGCAGCGACGAGCGCCCGGCCGTCGTCGTCGCCCAACGGGCGGCCGGCCGGACCCCGGGCCGCGTCGGCAACGGCCTGGGCCGCCGTCCAGCCACATTCGAACTGCCAATCACGTTGCAGCGGAATGAGTCTGAAGACCGGGTCGGGAACCGTCCACAGCGGCGTGCCCCGCCGGACCGGTAGCCCCGCGAGCAGCCGGCGGGCCGACACGTAGGTGATCGACTCCGCCCCGGCCACGTCCAGTTCACCGGTGCGATCGCTGCCCACCGCGAGTGACAGGAACCGGCACAGATCGTCGACGTGGAGCAGGCGCACCGGCGTCGTCGTGTGGTGCCGGTCGCTCGCCAGGGTGGCCAGGGTGCGCCGCACCGCGAAGTCGTCGATGCGGCCGATCAGCGGGGCCAGCCGCACCACCAGGGTGGGTCCCCAGCTGGACCCGGCCAATTCCCGGGCCTGCCGGTAGAGCTCCGGATCGCCGCCCGCGTGGATCGGGACGATCAGCCGGGTGCCGGACCGGGCCGCCGCATCCGCCAACTGGAGCAGTCCGGTCAACTCGACCGATTCGGGCGCGGCCGGCTCCACCGGTGCCAGGTGGACCACCACGTCGGCGTCGTCGGTCAGCGCCGCGAGCCGGCCGGGATCCAGCGGGCGGTACGTCACCGTCACGCGGGGGTCGAGATCGCGGTGTGCTCTCAGGGCGACCCCGGTCACCCGATGCCCCGATGCCAGCAGATGTGCCGCCGTCAGGCGGCCCAGACCACTGGTGACACCGGTGATCAATATTCGCATTCTCGTTCCCCGATCCCTCACCGGAGAGAATATGCCCGTCGCCTGCCTGTTGCGGGGGTTCGGCGGGATTGCACGGAACCGCCGATCACGCCAGCACAGGACGCTATCGGGGACGCCGCGAAACTTTGCCGGCGGCGGCCGGATCAGATCAGTTCGGCGCTGCCGTCGGGCTGCACCCGGACCTTCGCGCCGGCCGGGTCCGCCGACTCGATCAGCGCCGCGGCGCCGTCCGGATCGGTGATCACGGCCAGTGCACGCGCCTCGGCCGGGGTGCGCACCGCCAGGAACGCCTTGTCCGGCCGGCCGTCCCGGTCGAATGACGCGGTCCACGACTCCAGCGTCCCGACACCGGCGAAGTCGGCGTCCTCGGCGCGGGTCGGTTCGCGGTCCACCAGGTCCTGGACGTCGGCCCACCGGAATCCGCCGGGCGGCGGGGTGGCGCTGTAGACGCCGAACGCGTGCTTGGTCAGATATCCGCCGTTGGCGGTGATCAGGCCCCGCGTGCCCGGCGCGGCGGCCAGCTGCTCGGCCATGGTGGCGATCGAGTGCATGACGTAGTTGTTCCACGGCCCGCCGGCGAAGGTGAGCCCGCCGGTGACCGTGAGGGGACGCGCCGGGTCGTCGGTCGGCACCCCGATCTCGTTGGCGGCCACCTGCACCGCCGACGGGAAGCAGGAATAGATGTCGATCAGGTCGACGTCACCGGCATCGAGTCCGGCCAGTTCGAGGGCCCGCTGCGCACCGATCCGGATGGCCGGGCTGCGGTGGTACTCCCAGCGTTCGGCGACCGCGTAGGTATCGTGCGCGTCGGTGCCCGACCACGGGAAGATCCAACGCTCCGAAGGGATCTGCAGATAGGTCGCCTTCTCCACCGAGGTCAGGATCAGCGCTGCGCCCTGGTCCACCATGTTGTTGGAGTTCAGCAGCTTGGTGTAGGGCCAGCTGATCATCCGGTTCTGCGGGCCGGCCGTGCCGATCTCGTCGGCACTGTAGGCCCGGTTGCTCCATGCATGCGGATTGCGCTGGGCCACCTCGTTGAACCGCGCCCACAGTTCCGCGATGCGCCGGCGATGGTCGTCGGGAGCCTCGCCGGCAGCCACCCGCAGCGCCTCCTCGAACAGCGGGTACACGTGCGAGGGCAGCGCCAGTTTGATGCGGTCCTGCGCCGGGCTGGACATGTCGACGGCGTCCTCGGCGCCCGGCGGCACCGCCACCGACTCGTCCTGCGACGTCCAGTTTGGCCGAATTCCGTTGGCCTTCTGCTGTTTACGGGTGCGCCAGGTCTCGGCACCGGCCAGCAGGACCACCTCGGCACGCCCGGCCATGATGTCCAGGCAGGCCTGGTTGACCAGGGTCTGCGGCACGTTGCCGCCGATGCCGGTGTAGCGGGTGCCGGGATCGCGGGCACCGATGAGCTCCCCGAGGGCCAGGCCCGGATCCCGGTAGCGCCAGGACAGCAGGTTGACCACCCGGATGGCATCGACGGCGGCGAGTACGCGCGGGTCGGCCGCGGCCCGGGCGGCCTGCGCCATCAACGCGACGGGCTCGACCGCGGCCGACGGGTCGGCGTGCTGGTTGACCTGGCCGTAGCCGACCAGGACGGGGGTGCGGGGATCCAAGGATGTGGCAGTCATGTCAGGCCTGTCCAGTGCGGTAGATGGATTTGGTGACGAGGTAGGCGTCCAGCCCCTCGGGGCCGAGCTCACGGCCCAGGCCACTGGCCTTGACCCCGCCGAACGGGGCCGCGATGTCGAGGTTGTAGGCGTTGATCCCGATGGTGCCGGTTTCCACGGCACGGGCGACGGCGGTGGCCCGGTCGGTGTCGGTGGACCACACGGTGCCCCCCAGGCCGAAGTCGCTGTCGTTGGCGATGCGCACCGCCTCGGCATCGTCGTCGTAGGGGATCACCGCCAGGACCGGGCCGAAGATCTCCTCGCGGGCGATCCGGTCGCTGTTCTTCACGTCGGCAAAGATCGTGGGTTCGACGAACCAGCCGCGCGGCCGGTCCTTCGGGATCGAGCCGCCCGCAACGAGTTTGGCGCCGTCGGCGGTCCCGGCCGCGATATGGCCCAGGATCCGCTCGCGCTGCTTCTCGCTGACGACGGGACCGATGTCGGTGGCGGGGTCCAGCGGGTCACCGACCACCAGGCCCTCGGCCAGCGCGGCCATGGCGTCCACCACCTCGTCGTAGCGTGCGCGCGGCGCCAGGATCCGCGAATTGAGATAGCAGGTCTGGCCGTTGTTGGCGAACGACTGCGTGCGCAACCCGGCCATGGTGATGTCCAGGTCGGCGTCGTCGAGGATGATGGCCGCCGATTTGCCACCCAGTTCGAGGGTCACCGGCCGCAGCAGCCGGCCGCAGGCCTCACCGATGATCCGGCCCGCGACGGTCGAACCGGTGAAGGAGACCTTGTCGACGCCCGGGTGACTCACCAGTTGTGCACCGGCGGCCGCCCCGCCGGCGACCACGTTGAGCACTCCCGGTGGCAGCCCGGCCTCCTCGGCCGCCTCGCCGAAGACCAGCGCGTCCAGCGCGGTCTCGGGTGAGGGCTTGAGGACGACGGGGCAGCCGGCGGCCAGCGCGGGCGCCAATTTGAACGCGGCCAGGGCCTGCGGGTAGTTCCACGGTGTGATGGCCGCGACCACCCCGACCGGCTCGCGGCGCACGATGGTGTGCCCGATCGCGCTCGGCCGGATCTCCTCGTCGGCCCTGGTGGTGATCAGGTCGGCGTAGTAGTTCAGCAGCAGCGCCGGGAAGGCGCCGTTGGCTCCGCGCGACAACGACATCGGCATGCCGTTCTCCCGCGTGACCAGCTCGTTGGTGTACTTGGCCCGCGCCTTCAGCGCGGTCGCCATCGCCCGCAGGACGCCCGCCCGCTCGGCCGCCGGGGTGGCCCGCCAGCCGGGCAGCGCGGCCCGGGCCGCGTCGACGGCCGCGTCGACGTCGGCCGGACCGGCCGAGGCGCCGTCGCCCAGGTGCTCGCCCGTCGCGGCCTCGAGCACGGGTTCGGCGTGGTCGGCGGGCCGGAACGCGCCGGCTATGAAGACCTGTGCGGGTGTCGAGATCATGTGCGGGTCCTCTCCGGGGTGGTGAACAGCACGCCCTCGGCCAACAGCCGGGTGGTGCGGGCGTCGTCGAATTCCAGGATGTCCCGGCAGATCTCGACGGTGTCCTGCCCGGGCACCGGCGCGGGCCGCTGCGGCGCGGGTCCGATGTGCCGGAAGGGCGCCGGGCCGGATTCGGCGGGCAGTGCACCCTCGATCATCGGGTGGGTCATCTGCTGATAGAGCCCACGCGCCGCCAGGTGCGCATCGGCGAGCACGTCCGGGCGCCGGTACATCGGCGCGGCGGCGACCCCGGCCCGCTGCAACTCCTCGGCCGCCGCGGCCGGGCTGCGCTGCGACGTCCACGCCTGCCAGTTGTCGGCCGAGCCGATCACGGCTCCGGCGGCGGCCCGGTCGGCCGGCCCGCGCAACGAGATGACGCACCATTCGTCGTCGCCGGCGCACGGGTACACGCCGTCGTTCTGGACAGCGGGGTCGACGTCCTCGAGCAGGTCGGGGTATTCGGCGCGGGCGTTGCGCGTGACGTAGAGCGTGTCGAGCTGGTTGATGCCGGCCTCGGCCTGGGAGACATGGATGCGCGCACCGTGCCCGGTGTGCACGCGCCGGATCAGGCCCGCCAGCGCACCGATCGCGGTGATCCGTGCGACCACGTGATCGGGGAACACCGTGGTGGCGTCGAAGAACGGATGCCGGCCGTCACCGGCGTCGGCGCCGGCCCACAGGCTGGTCACACCGGTGCTGGCGCGCACCAGCGGGCCGTACCCCAGCCGGTTGCTCCACGGTCCGGTGTCCCCGAACGCGCTGCTCTCGGCGAGCACCACCGCCGGGTTGATCTCCTGCAGCTTCTCGAATGAAAAACCTAGTCCGGCAAGGGTTCCCGGCTTGAAGTTGGCGAACACGGCATCGGACCGGCCGACCAGATCGGCGAACACCGCGACGCCGTCGGCGCTGCGCAACTCGAGGCCCAGCGCCAGGTTGTTCCGGTGTGTCCAGGCGAACGACTCGCTCATCACCTGGCCGGGCCGGGTCTGCCGCAGGCCGTCGGGGAACTGGGTGCTCTCCACCTTGATCACCTCGGCGCCCAGATCGCCGAACAGCCGGCTGAGTTCGCCGCCGGCGACGATGATGCCGAGGTCGACGATCCGCACCCCGGTGAACGGCAGCGGCGGATTGTCGGCCGGCGGGTCCGGTTGCGCCGCTCGGGGCCACTCGGGCAGGTCGGCACCGGGCGCCGGGGCGGGCGTGCGGAACCCGGCCCGCCGCCCGTCGACGTTGTAGTACCCGACCGGCACCTCGGTGCGCACCCCAGGCACCAGTTCGGCGTCCGTCAGCGCTCCGACGGTGCGGAAATGCTCGGCGTGCAGCACCTGTGCGGGCTCGAGCACCGCGGCGATCGGCACGCCGTACGCCTGCCCCTCGGCGGCCAGCTCGTCCATCGTGCGGTCGGCGAACTGCGCGGCCAGCAGCGCGCCGATCTCGCCCCACGCCGCGAACCGCTGGCCGACGGCGTCGAACCTGGGGTCCTGGTAGGCCTCGGGCTCCCCCATCCAGGCGCGCAGCCCGTGCCACTGCCGCGGTGCCATCACGGTCAGCCGGACATAGCCGTCCCGGCAGGCGATGATCGGATACGGATCCTGACTGCGCGGACGGCCGCGCCACGCGTCGGGACGCTGCGCGTTGGCCGCCTGCCCCATCGATCCGAACGGGGGATCCAGTGCCAGCAAGACGGCCTCGTACCGCGAGAAGTCGATGTAATCACCACGGCCACAACGCAATCGGTGATAGTAGGCCACCAGCACGGCCCAGGTGGCCTGCACGGCGGCGGTGGCCGAAGCGATGCCGTCCGGCGGCAGCACCGGGGCGCCCGTCGGCGGGCCGGACCGTGACAGTGCGGACGACAACGCGTAGAGCACAGCGTCGGTGGCCCGCCAGTGCGCCCGCGGACCCGACGTCCCGAAGTCGGTGACCGACAGCACGACGAGGTGCTCGAAGCGGTCGGCGAGGTCGGCGGCCGACGAACCGAAGGCGGCGGCGAAACCCGGCAGGCCGGAGTCGATGAGCACGTCGGCGCCGGCCAGCAGATCGAACAGTCGGACGCGGTCGACGTCGGACTCCGGATCGAGCACCGTGGCGCGCTTGTTCGCGTTGTGCAGCGCGAACGCCACCCCGGTGCCGGCCAGTCGCGGCAGGGTCGCGCGGGCCGGACTGCCGCCGGGCGCCTCGACCTTGAGGACGTCGGCGCCCAGGTCGGCCAGGATCCGGGCCACCGCGTCGCCGTCGCCGCGGGAGAGGTCGACCACGCGTAGCGATTCCAGCAGCGCTGCGCGCTCGGCCATACGGAGTGCCTCCACCTGTCCCCGACGATTGACCGGTCAAGGATAACCACAGAACTCACTCAACCGGTTGGTAGGGTCGGCAAGGCAGCCGTCGGCGCCCGGTACGCTGGGGGGGTTATGTCCGACGCCGCCGCCATCTCCGTATGTGAGCCCCACGCCTGGGATGCTCCCACCCACCACCCGCTGGTGGGCCAATTGGCGGCGCTGCACCACTTCCGGGTGTACGTCGACATCGCGATCGTGGTGGTCATGCTCGCCCTGACCAACCTGGTGGCGCACTTCACCACTCCGTGGGCCAACGTGGTGGTCGTCCCGGCCGCCGCTGTCGCCCTGGTGCTACTGGTGCGCTCCCGCGGGCTGGGCTGGGCCGAACTCGGACTGGGCCGCGAGCACTGGCGGACCGGAGCCGGGTACGCGCTGGTGGCCTTCGCCGTCGTCGGCTCGGTGATCGCGATCGGCGCACTGCTGCCGTGGACCCGGCCGATGTTCCTGAACAACCACTACGCCACCGTGTCGGGCGCGCTGCTCGCCTCGATGGTGATCATCCCGCTGCAAACCGTCATCCCCGAGGAACTGGCCTTCCGGGGCGTTTTGCACGGCGCCCTGGACCGGGCCTGGGGATTCCGCGGCGTCGCGGCCGCCGGCTCGCTGCTGTTCGGGCTCTGGCACATCGCCACCTCGCTGGGCCTGACGGCCGGCAATGTCGGTTTCACCCGGATCCTCGGGGGCGGGATGTTCGGAATGATCGCGGGCGTCGTCGGCGCCGTGATCGCCACCGCCGCCGCCGGATTCGTGTTCACCTGGTTGCGCCGCCGCAGCGGCAGCCTGATCGCACCGATCGCGCTGCACTGGTCACTCAACGGGCTGGGCGCCCTGGCCGCCGCCCTGGTCTGGCACCTTTCCAACTAGCTTCCGCCCCCGACGCGGCTAGCTCTTCCTCCGCGCGCGGAATTCACGGTTCTTGAGCTTGTTGCCACAGGTCGACATCTCGCACCAGGTGCCGCCGTGGTTGCGGGACCGGTCGTAGAACGCCCACCGGCACTCATCGTTGGCACAGGCCTTCAGGTGTCCCCAGCTGCCGTCGTCCTGTGCGTCCTTGACGATCAACAGCAGCCCGAACAGCCGGTCGGTCACCGTGTCGCCGTCGGGCGCCAGGGTGATGCGGCCGTCGGCACCCAGGCTGGCCACGGCCCGGCCGGCACCCGCCAGGCGGGTGAGTGCGCCGTCCGCGGGGGGGCCGCCGGTGTTGTGGATGATCAACGCGCGCAATGCTTCCCGCACCTCGATGACGGTGCGCCGGTCCGGTTCGGTGAGTTGTTCGCCGGGCGACAGCAGCCCGTTCTCGGTCAGCCATGGCGCGGCGTGCGCGGGATCGGCGAGACGGTCCTGGTGGGATTCCCGATCCAGGGTGTTGACCAGGGCCTGGATCAGTCGTAGCCGCCCGGGTGCGGGCTTGGACTCGTGGTCGTCGTACCACTCCATGCCGGTAGCCTACGTGACATGACTGTTGAATGCGATTGACTGGTCATGAATAACCGGTATAGCGTATTTGAAGGTCACGACTTTGGGAGACGCCATGCGAACCGCCTCGATCGCCACGCACCTGCGCCTGGATGCCGTACCCCAGCCGGCCGGCTGGACCGTGCGACTGCGGGCCCGGTGGCGGGCCGGCCGATATGACCGCGACCTGGACCGTGGCGTGACGGTGCTTCCCGGTAGCCCGCTGGCGCTGCACGCCGCCCGGATCGTCGGACCGGCCGAACGGCGGCGTCTGGCCGACGGCCTGCGGACCGTTCTCGTCGGGACCCGTGTTCACAACATCAGTACTTCACGACGAGTTCCGTTGCAGCACAACGCTATTATCGCCGATTCGGCCTTGATCGATCAGATCCTGCAGCGCCTCGACCGCACCGGGCGCGTACGCCCCCGCGGTGTCGCCCGGCTCAGGTTGCTGCTCGGCGACGCGGCGGGGCCCCTCTATGCGACCGGCAGGGGGAGCCTGCCCGCACAACTGCGGGGCGTGATCGCGGCGATCTGACTCACGGCGAGAGCACCGCCGCTCCCGAGATCCGGCCCGCCGCCAGGTCGGTCAGGGCGCGGTCGGCGTCGGCCAGCGAATAGGGCTGCGTCGTGACCGCCAGATGGTGCCGGCCGGCGAACTCGAGGAAATCGCGGGCGTCGGCCCGGGTGTTCGACGTCACCGAGCGGACCTGCCGCTCCTGGAACAGATGACGCTGGTAGTTCAGCGGACCCACATCGCTCAGATGGATCCCGGCGATGGCCAGCGTGCCACCGCGATCCAGTGCCTCCAGTGCCGGCGCCACCAGGTCGCCGACGGGCGCGAACAGGATCGCCGAATCCAGGGCCACCGGAGGCGGATCGGCGGCGCCCTGGGCAGAGGCGGCCCCGAGCGCCAGCGCCAGCTCGCGGTCGGCCGCCCCGCGCGTCATCACATGCACCTCCGCACCCTCCGCCAACGCCACCTGAGCGGTGATGTGCGCGCTGCCGCCGAAACCGTAGAGCCCCAGCCGGCCGCCGGCCGGCAGCGCCGCGCGGCGCAGGGACCGGAAGCCGATGATGCCCGCGCACAGCAGCGGCGCGAGTTCGGCATCGCTGTATCCGTCGGGCAGCTGATGTGCGAAAGCCGCTGGAACCGTAGTAAATTCGGCGTATCCACCGTCGGCGTCCCAGCCCGTGTAGCGCGACCCCGGACACAGGTTCTCCCGTCCGGCCGCGCAGTAGCGGCATTGGCCGCAGGTGTGCCGCAGCCAGGCGACGCCGACCCGGTCCCCGACCCCGAACCCGCAGTCGGGGCCGAGGCCGTCGCCCAGTCGGACCACCTCCCCCACCACCTCATGGCCCGGGACGACGTCGGCGCGGTGCACCGGCAGATCACCTTCGGACACATGCAGATCGGTCCGGCACACCCCGCAGGCCCGCACCGCCACCAGGAGCTCGTCGGGTGCCGGCTCGGGCACCGGCACCGTCGCTCGCCGCAACGGCGCGGTCACCATCGGACCCGGTCTGGCCACCTGCCACGCGAACATGGTTGGACCATAAGCGGCCAAAGGGACCAACGGCCCGGGATCGGGGTCCTTTGCGCCGACGGCGATCCCGGCGCTGGTGCCAGAGTTGATCCATGGAGAGCGGATTTCCCGACGACGAAACGATCCGGGCCGCGCTGGCGCTGGCGGTCCGGGCTCCGTCGATCCACAATTCCCAGCCGTGGCGGTGGCGCGTCGGCGAGCGCACCGTGCACCTCTACGCCGACGCCGAACGGCAACTCGCGCGCGCCGATCCGGCCCGGCGCGAGCTGATCCTGAGCTGTGGCGTGGCGCTGCAACACTTCTCGGTGGCCCTGGCCGCCCTCGGCTGGCAGGCGCACATCCACCGGTTGCCCAACCCGGCCGACCCCGACCACCTGGCCAGCATCGAGCTGCTGCCCTCCACCGGCACCGAGCAGGACATCGCGCTCGCGTCGGCGATCCCCCGCCGCCGGACCGACCGGCGCTGGTACAGCTCATGGCCGGTGCCCGCCGGCGACATCGCGCAGATGGCCGCCCGGGCCGCGCGCAGCGGTGTCGCACTGCGCCGGGTCGACGACCTGAGGCAACTGAGCGCGGTGCTCGCGACGGCCACCCACCAACACGCCGAAGACGCCGAATACCTGGCCGAACTGGCCCGGTGGAGCGGCCGCTACGGGTCGCTCGCCGGGGTGCCGGCGCGGAACACCCCCGCCCCGTCGCACGGTCCCGTCCCCGGCCGCGCGTTCGCCAGCCCGGCACTGCCCCAGCCCCGCGGCGCCGAATCCCGTAACGATGCCGGCGTCGTGCTGGTACTGGGAACCAGCACCGACGACCACATCTCGCTGCTGCGGGCCGGCGAGGCCACCGGCGTGGTGTTGTTGACGGCGACGGCGCTGGGGCTGGCCAGCTGTCCGCTGACGGAGCCCCTGGAGATCGCCGGCACCCGCGAGACCGTTCGGTCGCTGGCGCTCGACGGCGACGGTTTCCCGCAGATGCTGTTGCGGATCGGCTGGGCCCCGCTCAATGCCGACCCACTGCCGGCGACGCCCCGCCGGCCGCTGTCCGAGGTGGTCCAGCGACTCGACGGGGCGTCGATCAGCTTGTGAG
>Ga0116193_1000984_pt1 | contig 25215 bp, 31 predicted proteins | sample AD_UKC115_MetaG_FD_89892 | JGI IMG/M metagenome (GOLD analysis project Ga0116193, IMG submission 89892) | Active sludge microbial communities of municipal wastewater-treating anaerobic digesters from Hong Kong - AD_UKC115_MetaG | ecosystem: Engineered > Bioreactor > Anaerobic > Digestate... | reverse complement strand
GTCCGTGAGTTTCTTTATCATTTCCGAACAATACCGTCTGTTGTAAAGGCCTGTAAGTTCGTCAACTGTTGAGATGTAGCTGAGCCGGCTGTTGGCTTCACGAAGCTCATGAGTCTTCTCGTCTACAAGCTCAGAAAGCCTTTTGTTCTCACCTTGCTGGGCTTCAAGAAGCTTTACATACAAGTCTCTGGACTCCATGCTCTTCTGAATTACGATATATGCAAGCGCGACAATCAGGACGATGTAGATTTCTGTTACGGATAATACTGATTTGACAAACAGTATCAACCCTGTACCCGCCACAAGAATGCTGTTGATCCAGACGGCGAACGGTCCTGTACGGAAGCTTATCTTCATAAAAGGATGATCTGAATTCGCACCGCCTGCAAATGCAAGCGTTGGATCCGACAATGCAATTGATATCACGGCAATGCAGTCCAGATAGATGATATCCAGATATACACTCTCGGCATCCATGCCATGATTCATATAATAGGTATATCTGACTTCAAGAATACTGTATACAAGAACCGCGATTCCCATCATATACCAGGCCTTTGTGTGTCTCAGAAGTCCTGTCTGGAAGATTATCAGAATCTGAAGACACAGTGTAAACAGAACTATGAAGAAATACAGTGTAGTTCCGAGCATCTCTATATTTATTTTATCGGTCATGCCTGTTGTTGCTCCGAACATACCGGCTGATAAGATAAACACCAGAAACGCCAGAACAAAAGCGTCTGCCATCATCCTTGTAAAGTCGGTTCTCCTGAACGACACTCTCGTATAATCGCATACTGCCATACAGAACATGGCTTGCGGCATCATGTACAGCTTATCGGTAATAATTATCAGAATGGAACAGTCTCTGACAAAATATGTATAGATGATAACAAGAATACAGGAGAAACATATCGAGGTTCTTCATATTTTGGATAGACAAGTCCGGAGAAAATTCTTCTGATAGCACTTTTCGGGTTTTGTCAAAAAGCACTGGTTGAAATTGTGCTATTATCCGTCAACGTTCATATAAACATCATCATGTGTATGGAATCCGCTGTCGATAATCACATCATCAATATTTTCCTTGGTGACAGCCACCGGCTCAATCGCAATATAAGGAATGTCACTTGTTCCGTCATTGAAATAATCATAATCGCCGAGGGAAATTCCTTTTGCAAGCTTAACCGCACACTCGGCGGCAAGTGAAGCAAGCTTCTCAACAGGTTTAAACACCGTCATAAGCTGGGTGTCCTCAACTATTCTCTGGCAGGCCTCAAGCTCGGCATCCTGTCCGACTACGCATATTTTTCCTGCGAGTCCGCGTTCGGCAAGCGCATGGACTACCTCTCCCGCAAGAGAATCATTGCCGCACATTATGGCATCTGCTTCGGTTATCGTATCTATGTTATCGTTGACAAAATCGTAGGCAAGTTCAGGTCTCCACTCATCACAGTTGCAGCTGAGAACTATATTCTCGCTGTGCTCGCCCATCACGGCATTGAATCCGCCCATAACCTGTTCGACATTGTAATCGCTCTGCGGTCCGCAGATTTCGACGACATCGCCGTCGTCTCCGATTTTGTCGCAGATTGCCTCTCCCATCTGATCCCCGACTGCCTCGTTATCAAATGAGATATATAGGTCGGCTCCGGCATTCCTTACTATGCGGTCGTAGCATATTACCGGAATTCCTGCTTCCTTGGCCTGTTTAATTACCGCTGTCAGCGCGTCGGAATCGATAGTCACAACAACAATACAGTCAACTTTTATATCGATAAAATACTCAATCTGAGATATCTGCGTGTCAATATCACCGTTTGCAGACTGAACATTGACCTCCGCGCCGAGATCGTTCGCAGTCGCCACGAAAACGTCGCGATCTCGCGTCCATCTCTCGATTACAAAAGAATCAAAGCTCATACCGATGGTGCAGCTGCCGGTCTGTGAAGCTTTGGGCCTCTCACTCGACACAGCTGTGCCGTTACATGACACCATAAGAAACAGCATTGCAACAATGAGAATACAGGCTGTAATTCGTTTCATCTGCAGTTCGCCTCCTTATATTCCGTGGGCGTAACACCGGTTACTTTCTTGAAAATTCTGCTGAAGTAATTAGGGTCAGAGTACCCGACCGTCACGCAGATTTCCTTCATCGATTTATCAGAATCGGCAAGCAGCGTTTTCGCCTTCTCTATTCTTATATTGGTCAGATAATCGATGAAATTTACACCTGTTTTATTCTTGAACAGTTTGCTGAAATAATACGGACTGATATCAACCTCGCGCGAAATATCATCCAGTGAAAGATCTTTATCGTAATTTTTATCAATATAGTTTTTCGCCTGATCAACGGCACTCACCGACTTGTCTTCAAAGGTTGAGTCTATTATGCGCACAGAACGCTCAATATGCTTTATGAACCACAGACGAAGCTCATCCAGGCTGTCAATTGAACATACCTCGGGCAGGTACTCACTTCTGGACAGAAAATGGTAGACATGTCCGCCTTTACTGTATACCAGATGCTCCGACCACAGAACAAACTCAAGAGCCTTGAGCCTTATATCCGACAGCGTTCCGCCCGAACCGTGCTCAAGCCAGTCGAAAAATCTGCTGGCCTCCTCGGTCGATTTAACGACGTCTCCGTTCTCTACGGCGTCGAAAAGTCTTTTCTCATCTTTGAGCGGATAATTCTCCTCATACTCACACCCGACATGGACATCATCAGCATGTGCCACGCGCTCGGACGACCTCACAAGCACAGCGAGTGCCTCGCTGTAAGACTCTGAAAGAAACTCGACCGGTCTTACGGCACCTATGCCTATTCTGCAATTAATTCCCAATTTGTCCGAAAGCCTGTGTGAGAGTATTCGCGCCTGTTCAACTATCTCGGAACGCTTTTCGTAAGGCAGCTCGTCATGCTCATAAGGCACCATAACCGGAAGTTTATTTCCCATTATAGTTCCGATTATTCCCTTGAAATAATCTTCGATTATAAGCCTCACTTCCGTGTAGTTCTTCTGTATCGTGATGCTCGCCGGCACCGCACCCTTCATGTAATTGCCTACCTGTTCCTGCCCGGACACAATGACAACCATATAAGCATACTTCTCTTTGATCCCGAGAAGCGCCATATAGTTATCGATATCCTCTTTGAAATGTTCATGAGACAGAAGGCTCTGGATGAGACCGTTCTCAATAATCGGCATAATCGTCTCAAGCTTCTCTTTTATTTCAAGTTCCTCGCGCCTCTTATCCTTCTCACAGTCGACCACCGACATTGCTTTCTTAAGAACTTCACAGATACGGTTCTTATCGAACGGTTTATTGATGTATTCGAGCACGCCGAGATTTATGGCTTCCTTGGCGTAGTCAAATTTGTCGTAAGCTGACAGCACAATAAAAACAACGTTTGAGTTTGTATTCTTGATTTCACGCATAGCCTCTATGCCGTTTATACCCGGCATCTGTATGTCCATAAACGCTATATCCGGTCTGAAAGAATCGGCGAGTTCTATCACGCTTCTTCCGGTCTTTGCAGATGCAATCTCACACTGCCCCGGAAAGCTCTTTTCGATAATAAACTTCAGTGAATCAATCACGATTCCTTCGTCATCTGCAAGCATTACTTTGTACATATCATTACTCCATAGGAATTTTAATAATAACGTCAGTTCCCTGACCGATTGCGCTGTGAATCTCAAATCTGTCTCTGCCGCCGTAGAAAAGACTGAGCCGTGACATAACATTTGACACTCCGATGCCCTTTGGCTCCGAGCTGCTCTCATCAAACTGCTCGTTGGCCATTATCTTGTCTATCACTTCCTGCTCCATGCCTATGCCGTTGTCAGAGACTTTGATGCAGGCCATATCGTCTTCCCTGTATAGTGCGAGTGATATTTCACCCGGACTCTCATCAAGATTGCAAAGACCGTGCTTGACCGAGTTCTCGACCAAGGGCTGAATAATCATACTTGGCATCCTGATGTTCAGAAGTTCCGCGTCAATCTGTTTGCTGAATTTTATGTCACCCGAGAACCGCACATCGAGTATATATATATAATTGTCAACCAGTTCTATCTCCTCTGACACCGTGACAACATCGTTGTTCTTCTTGACGTTGTATCTGAAGAAATCAGCCATATTCTGAATATACTCATTGGTCCTGTCAGCGCCCTCCATCATCGCCAGCTGCGCTCCCGCGTTGAGCGTGTTGAACAGGAAATGCGGGTTAATCTGTGCCTGGAGATATTTGAGCTGCGCGTCCTTGAGGTGCGTCTCCATAAGAAGGCTCTTCTCCTTCATGATACTCTCGTTCTCCATCTGTGTACGAATTTTCTCGATATATTCCTTTATGCTCGCAAGCATCTGGTTGAAAGCACGCGTGACGTTTCCTATCTCATCGTTATACTTGGCCTTCAGCGGTTCCACATTCTCCGGGCTGGAATTTGATATCTCGTTCGCCTTCTCCGAGAGCCTCGTCAAAGGCAGCGTGATTGTGCTGGTTGTCATCACAATAAGCAGAATGTTCATAATAGATACAATAACAAAAATAGACAGGCAGAGTATCTCTGAATACTGCATTGAAGTCAGCAGCGTAGAATAACTGCTGGAATTGCTCTTGAACTGTTCATTGTTCAGGCTGTAGATATAGGCGCTCAGATAGTTATACAGCTTCTGGCACTCGTTGTATTTCTGCGTATACTCCGATATATTGCGCCCGCGCTTATATTCAACCGCCGCGTCAGCAGTCGCGAGATAGTTCTCCATCATATTTCTGATGTTGCACTCCATAAGCTTCATAGGATTGTTTGTCGGGCTGTCATTAAGCCCGGAAATCTGATTTGACATATACTGTGATGACTTATAGTACATCTCAAGCTCATCCGTGCCTTTGGTCTCCAGATACCCGACAAGATTCGTCTGTATGGAGTCAAGGTTGTCGGACAGATCGTTAAGACTTATATTCGTTGAATAAACTGCATCTATTCTCTTGATTACGCGATTGAGATTGATGTACACAAACAGATTTACGCCAAAAGCAATGATCGATGTCACAAGGAAAACGGCAACGAGCTTCTGCTTGATTCTCATGTTCTTATAGTATAATTTCAGCCTGCCCACCGGTTAATCCTCCTGCAGATAGTCAGATACATTATCCTTGTTTATAAGGATATAGTCCGCACTGAAATACTCACTTACGTTTCCGCTGCTGATATACTCATTGAGCGCATCGACACTGCGTGTCGCCATCTGCTTTGTATCTACGGTAATGGTCGCATAGACAGCTCCGCGTTCAATGGCTCTCAGCACCGTATCAGAATCGAAATAACCTATAATCGTGGTTTCTCCGACCTTGTTTCTGTCAACAATACTCTGATATACCGCTCTTGTGTTTATGTCGCTCAGACAGATTATAATATCCGGAAAATCGTCAAGATCTCTGAACATGTTTCTGACATTCTCTTCGACATTGAATGCCGATGTACTCTCGATAACCTTGGAAGATACTGACATATTGCCAAACTGCTCACCGGCATCTCCAAGAGTCTCCTGTATTGCCGTAAGCATAACATTCTCACTGCTGTATTCGGAATCCATAAGCACCAGAGCTGAGATTTTGCCGTCATCCGTGGTAATTCCATCCGCGGCGCTCATAATCATATTGCCGTATTCGACTCCGATGTTGTAGTTGCTGACTCCGACAAAACACTTTCTTTCCGACGAAGGATTGTCTGCGAAAACAGTAACCACAGGAATTCCCCTGTCCGTAGCCTCTGCAATAAGATTATCAGTTTCTTCCGTTCCGTCACCGACGAGAATTATTCCTGAGACTCCGGAATTAATAGCTATCTCAAGCAGCTCCTGTTTCGAATATCTGGTGACAAGATTCGCGCCGATGTTCTCTATGTAACAGTCATTCTCCATACCGTAAGCGGCAAGTTCACCATATAGTGTATCGGACAGCGCACTGTCATCTTCATCGGCTATGAACGCATAGAGATTTGAATACTCATTGTAATCTTCAATACCGACGCCGTTATAGCTGTCAACGCGATGGCTGAAGAAAACAAGTCCAACGACCGTCGCAAGAAGCAGCATTACCGTAGCAGTAGCCATAATTGCCATCAGTATTTTATTACGGTCCGCATGTGTCTTCATCGACAATACTCCTTGCTTTTATCCCCATGTGTATTCTATCCGTTCGGACACGTTTATTCAATCTCGGAAATTTGACCGTTTTGCGTTAATATAGACTAAATATTTAACAGGAGCATCTGATGATACCTTTACTAAATGATTATCCATACCTTTACGAGACACACCTTCACACGTCACAATCAAGCAGGTGTGCAAAAAACACCGGCGCGCAGATGGCAAGAGCCGCAAAGGCCGCCGGTTACACCGGAATTTTTGTAACTGACCACCACTGGGGCGGCAACACCGCGGCAGACCATTCTCTGCCGTGGGCAGACTGGGTGCATGCTTTCTCTGCCGGATACCGCGATGCCAGGAAGGAAGGCGACCGTATAGGTCTTGATGTTTTCTTCGGCTGGGAAGCCGGCTTCAGCGGAACCGAATTTCTTATATACGGTCTTACTCCGGATTGGATGATTGATCACCCGGAGCTTCGCACATTCTGTGAACCGGAAAATGAAGAAGGCTTTACTCCGTTAACCCCTGAGCTTCAGTATCAGCTGGTTCACTCTGCCGGCGGAATGGTAATACACGCCCATCCGTTCAGGGAAGAGAGCTATATTCCTGAGATAAGACTTTATCCCGAATGTGTCGACGGAGTGGAGGTCATCAACGCGACTCACTCTAATCCCATGTCAAAGGCACACAATGACCCTGCATTTGACGAACGGGCCAGAGCATACGCCCGCAAATATTCTCTGCCTGCCACCGCCGGCTCAGACATGCATTGGACAGAGCTGTTCGGCGGCGGGATGGCATTTTCCCACCCGCTTTGTTCACCCGACGAATACATTGCCGAAGTTATATCGGGCGGAAATTATGTAATGACAAACGGCGTGGAGTGGTTCGACCGCTACGGCAATCCGGTTGCCTGATCTCCTTACTATCAGTCAAAAAAGCGGCGTTGCAGGGATTTATGCAGCGCCGCTTAATTATTTAATGTCTATCCTGATTATCAATGAATATCAGGCTTTCTTATCGCCGGTCTGTCAGACTCAAGTTTCTCTTCCTCTCTTCTCTTGTGCACGAGCAGGAAATACAGGAATGCGCTTACCGCGCCGCTTAATATCAGAATGCCGGAAGCTATACTCGCCGCGGCAATACCTTCGCCCGTGGCAGTAACCGCTGAAGCCTGAACTACAGTTGAAGCTGCTGCGGCTGAACGCTCCGCTCCGGCAACAACCGTTGCTGCCTGCACAGGAGCAGATGTAGGAGACGGCGTAGCTGCCGCTGCCGTACCCGCGTTTGACGTCGGAGATGCCGTAGGGACAGCAGTCGGTGCTGCCGTCGGTGCTGCCGTCGGTGTTGCCGTCGGTGTTGCTGTCGGTGTTGCCGTCGGTGTTGCCGTCGGTGTTGCCGTCGGTATCGGTGCGTAGACAGCTGAAAGCACTATGTTGCCGGTTGCCTTTACAAATGTTGCAGAAACTCCTGACGGGTCTGATAATAACGCACTGCCGCTTCCGATCGACCAGCCTGTGAACATCATGCCCGCCGCCGGCGAATCGGCAGTAACCGTTACGATGTCACCGTCCGAATAATATCCAGTACCGGTTCCGCCGTTGACCGTGACATTATAAGCATTCCACTTGGCATAGATTGTCCTCGGCGCGTAGACCGAGTTGCTGAAGACATATTGTGAAGACAAAGCCGGATCAGAATACCAGCCGCCAAACTCTGCGTTGCTGAGCGTCGGTTCCGCCGGCAGAGCCGCAGACTGTCCGTACTGAACATCCTGAGAAGCAACGGCGCTTCCTCCGTTGCTGTCGAAGGTAACAACCATAACAGCAGGAGCAGAAGCCGTTCCGCGGTTGTTATATGCTGCAAGTACATTCCTGAATGTGCGGCAGAATCTGCCTCCGTTGACTGTGCCTTTGTTATACACATTGCCGGAGAATTCTCCCGCAGATACCGTGCCCGAATTATTTAAAGTTCCGCTGAAGGATCCTCCTGCAATTGTATTGTATGAATTAACCGTACCGCTGTAGGTCCCCCCGTTAATTGTTCTCGCATTGGTTACTGTTCCGGTGAAAGTTCCGTTGCTGACGGTTCCGCTATTATTAAATGTACCGCTGAAGCTGCCGCCCGAGACAGTGCCTCCTGACCTCACCGCGCCGGTGAAGCTGCCTGCCGATATACTTGATGTAACTCCCGTTGAATTATATATATTTACATCGCCATTGAATGTACCGCCTTCTATATTGCCATAACCTGAGACTGTTCCGTTAAACGTTCCTTCTCTTATGGTTGATATTTCTGCCTGATTACTGCTGCATCTGAAATCAACAAATGATGTCCCGGTAAAGGTTCCGCCGTTGATATTTGATTTGTTCCATAGAGTTACTGTGCCGCTGAAGGTTCCGTCGTTGATGGTGCCGCCGTCAGAACAATCGACGTAGCTTCCGTAGCTGCCGCTGCCAATTACTCCGCCTTTATTAACAACAATTGACTTGTAATTGCCTCCGCTTAATTTGCAATTCTGATAGTTGGTTACATATTCAATAAATTCTCCGCCTGTTATCTCATTGTGGTTGTCGACATTGCATTTGAACCTGCCGGCCTTGATTACGCCTGAAGGCTCGTTATTCACATAATTGGTATAGCATCCGCCGCTGATCACTCCGTAATTATACATTAGTCCATTGTATCTCCCGCCTGTCACCGTGCCATAGTTTATAAGGCAGACGCCAGTGGTAATATTCTGCAAGATATAATTCTCTTTAATTGTCAGTTTACCGTTGCTGTAAGTCCAGCCCGCACCTGACGCAGCCGTCGGCACTCCGCTGCTGTCGAGAACAAGATCAGTTATCACAGCTGAGACAGAAGGCGTCGGTGTCGAAGTTGAGGAAGCAGATTCATCCCACTTGGCGTAAAGCGTCATAGGAGATGTTACATACGCTGTCATATCCCATTTTTCTTCAAATGATGAATCGGCGTACCAGCCTGAAAATACAGCGCCTGACTTCACCGGATCAGTCATTGGCGGCAACATTGTTCCGTAAGGCACCGGAATTGACGTAACAGCCGATCCGCCGTTGGTATCGAAGCTTACCATCATCATTGCAGAAGAATTTACTTTACCCTTTGATATAAAACTCCCGCTGAAGACGCCTCCTGCGATCAACCCAGATCCATTATCAACAGGACCTTCAATATTGCCGCCGGCTATCGTTCCACGGTTAGTAATAGTTACATTACTGCCGAAATTGCCGTTGGCAATAATTCCGCTTGAATTAATTTTAAAATTCCCGGTAAAATCTCCGCCGTTTATAACGGAACCATCATTGATCATGATAAGCGAGCCGTCATTGCTTGTTCCTGTAAATGTACCGCCGGATATGGAGCAGTTGCCACCGCAGTATATGTAAATATCATAATTTCCTCCGGTAATCTGCGAATTATATAATGATACAGTATTTCTAGCACTGCTGAAAGTTCCGCCGCTGATTACAGTTCCGTTTGCTGTACTGACGTCCGAAGTAAATGTCCCTCCTGATATAGTTCCTCCGTTACAGCTTGTATGACAGTCAATGGTTCCTCCGGTTATCGCCGCGTTATTATTAACGGAAGCCATTGAATTTATACATCCGCCTGAGATCGTTCCGTTATTGGTAATAAATCCGAAGAACAGGCCGTCGGCAATGGTACCGTTATTGACAACTGATGCGCATATCGGCACGTCCTCAGGCTGACTTAAAACATAGTCGGCGTTAATCGTTAAAGTCTTCGTTGTGTCGTCATACGTCCAGCCTGTTCCGGAAGATGCCGACGGAAAGCCATCTTCCGTAAAAGACAGATCCGTAATTGCAGTTGTGTCCGCCTTGACAGTGTTCCCGGTGACAGCCAGCGATACTGTCACGGACAAAAGCAGCGCTGCCGCCGTGACGCAGCTTATCAGACTTCTCTTGATACTGTGCATAATGAATAGTCCCTCCCACATATGTTCCTTGACCGGCATACAACAATGCCATATTAATTCTCAACTTTACATTATTTATGAACAAACTGTTAATGACATAATGTTCATATTTTTTATCTTTTTCTGTGGAAAATGCACAGCAATGTTGCATCGTTTTACTGACTCTGAGACTTCAGATGACCTGTTCGCCTGACGGACAACAAGCTTCTCTGAATTAAAAAAATTTTGAAATATACTTGCTTTGTTTCCGGAAACATGTTAAGGTGAATTGCTTAATATTACTGATTGATTGCCACGCCGTTGAAAGTCAATTTCATGACTTGCAACCGCGCGGCTTTTTTATTTGCGCGATTTAGGTAATTTAAACAGGAGGTACAAAATCATGAACAATGGTACTGTAAAGTGGTTCAATGAGACAAAAGGCTACGGCTTTATTGCTAATGACGACGGCGGCGACGATGTATTCGTACATTTCTCTGCAATCAGAGCTACTGGTCAAAGATCTCTCAATGAGGGCCAGAAGGTCACATTCGATATTGAGTCTGATCCTAAGAACAGTTCAAAGGTTCACGCTGTCAACGTTCATTTGGCTTAATGCTGAGTGCTTGTGACACTGAAGAACTTTTGGAGTGAGTTACGATGCAATCCTTAACAGGGTTGCATCGTTTCTTTTTGCCTGCTTTTCGGGCGCTCATATCTGCCGACGTATAAAAGCGAGGAACAAAAAAAAACAGAGGCGTTGATACCGCCTCTGTCATTTTATGAATCATTTTGTCAGTTACTTTCTCCTGAGCAGTGACTCGCCGGTCATCTCAGCAGGCTGCGGCAATCCCATAATCTCAAGAAGTGTCGGCGCTATATCGCAAAGCCTTCCGCCCTCCCTGAGAGTGTACGAAGGATCGTAGTTATAAAGAATAAAAGGTACAGGATTCGTTGTGTGCGCCGTATATGGCTGTCTGGTCTCATAATCAAGCATCTGCTCGGCATTGCCGTGGTCTGCGCATATAAAGAGCACGCCGTTCATTTTCTTGACTGCCTGAACAGCCGCGCCGACACAGGCATCAACTCTCTCGACAGCCTTGATCGCCGCCTCGAGAACTCCGGTGTGACCCACCATGTCAGGATTTGCAAAGTTTATGACAACGACATCATACTTATCGGAACATATAGCGGCATCGAGCTTCTCGCTGACTTCAGGCGCACTCATCTCAGGCTTCAGGTCATATGTGGCGACCGCCGGTGAAGCGACAAGAGTTCTGTCCTCGTTCTTGTTCGGTTCCTCGAGTCCGCCGTTGAAGAAAAACGTTACATGCGCGTACTTCTCTGTCTCGGCGATACGAAGCTGCTTCAGTCCGTTGTCCGCAAGATACTGACCGAGTGTGTTGCTGATAGACTGCTTCTTGAACGCAATGAGCTTGTTAGGTATAGTCTCGTCGTAATCTTTGAAACATACGTATGTCAGCGGGAAATATCCGTTGGCGCGCTTAAGATACTTGATGCACTTGGTGTTTGAAGCATCTCCGTCAAGCTTGCTTATATCTTCGTCGGTGAAGCAGAACGCCTTTGTGATTTCTCTCGCACGATCCGGGCGGAAATTGAAGAAAATCACAGAGTCATTCGGCTTCACAGTGCTGACAGGCTTTCCGGCCTCGTCTGTAATTACTGTCGGAAGAACAAACTCATCGGTCACACCGGCGTCGTACGATGCCTGCATCGCCGCAACCGCGTCTGTTGCCTTGACTCCCTCACCTTTTACAAGGGAATCATAGGCGAGCTGGATTCTGTCCCAGTTGTTGTCTCTGTCCATTGCATAGTATCGGCCTGACATTGAAGCCACCTTGCCGACGCCAAGTTCGGTCATTTTCGCGATCAGCGCCTCAAGATAGCTCTTACCGGATTCCGGAGGAGTGTCACGGCCGTCGAAAAACGGGTGCACATAGACTCTGTCAAAATCATGCTGCCTGCAAAGCTCAAGAATTGCATACAGATGCGTGATGTGCGAATGAACACCGCCGTCGGAAAGGAGTCCCCAGACATGGAGGTCGGTATTATTCTTCCTGCAGTTCTCAATGGCTGCGAGAAGCTCTTCATTCCTGAAGAAATCGCCATCTTCTATATATTTCGTTATAAGCGTCAAATCCTGATAGATAATTCTTCCGGAGCCGATATTCATATGTCCGACTTCTGAGTTGCCCATCTGTCCGTCAGGAAGACCAACAGCAAGACCGGAGGCATATCCCTTCCGGAACGGGCATGTAGCCTCTAGTTCATCAATTACCGGAGTCTTTGCCATATAAACGGCGTTATACTCCTTGTTGTCTGAAAGACCGAAGCCGTCAAGTACCATAAGCACAACAGGTCTGCGATTCATAATATTTCTCCTTTAATATTTAAATACTCATTAGATTGCTCAGCCGACAGGAATAAATCTGTTCTGTTCTTCGCTGTACTGATAACCGATTCCGGCAAGCTTCTGCCTGATCTCGTCCTCGTCAAGTCCTAACGACTTGCACATATCATCAAGCGAATCGTAGTTATCTCTCAGCTGGGTATTGACGTAGCTGAATAAAATGTTGGGATCTCCGGACAAAACATCTCATCTCCTTAGCTGATTTACGGCGTAATTATAGCACATGTAAGAGCATATTTCTAAAACGCTCAGGGCATATCATTTCCGATACTGTTAAAATAATATAAATTGCGTTCTTATCGATGTAACAGATCTCTTTTCTGTCAATTATCAAAATAATATGCTAATATTCATGCATGCCTAATAACAGCAAGATACAGACTGCCACAACGAGATATTCCTCAGTCATAATCATTCTGATTGTGGCGGTCGGAGTCATACTTCGTTTTATGTTGGCAATGTTTCCCTATAATTATGATTTTGGATCTTACCTGATAGTCGGGGAGCTCGTGTCAAAGGGCAGAAATGTTTATGCTCATACATTTCGATATAACTATTCACCTTTGTTTTCGCTGATACAGGGGCTGTTTTACAATATATCGGGGTCTTCTGCTGTCAGCGCCGGTATTTACCGGACGCTGTTTGTTCTATTGATGACTTCAGCAGATATTATTGCTTTTATCTATATCATCAGAAAGAGAGATCTTTTATGCGGCGCCTTTTTCTTTCTCAATCCCATTACCATAATCACATCAGGCTATCTTTTACAGTTTGACATCCTTGCTGTTGTACCGGCTTTTATGGCAGCCGAATATATGCGTCATAACACTTCCGGGAAGATAAACCGCAAAGATGCTGCTGCAGTGATTCTGCTGTCTCTTTCATTAACCGTAAAGCACCTGCTGTTTGTTTTTCCTGCCTGGATACTGATGTCGAAAAGGTTATCCATGAAGCGAAAAGCTTTGTTTGCTTTTGTTCCCCCCGCGGTCTTTCTGGCTTCTTTTCTTCCATACGTTTCTACAGGCATGGAAGGAATCATCAGGAACGTCTTTCTTTACAGGTCATTTGCAAATTTTCCGATCATGTTTTCGGGTCTGATAAAGACCCTCACCGGCACAGACAATCCATTCTCGTTTCCCCTCTTTGTCGTTCTGATGGTGATAACCGGCTACCTTCTGAGAAATGAAGAAACAGACAAACTCATGGCCTGCTATTTCATAGCTCTGGTATGCTTCAGTTCTGCAGTCGCAAACCATTATCTTGCCATCCCCTGTATAGCCATAGCCATACTTGCCGGCCCGACATTGCTTCCTGATTTGTATTCGATACTTCTCGGAATATTCCTGCTTCTCAATTTCGACGGTCTCAATCTCTTTGACGTGATAATCAGCGAAATTGATAATAAGTACCTTGGCAATCTGATCACCGGACTGTCCATAAGAGACATAATGTATCCGATTGCCTGTTATCTGCTCTTGGGAATATTGATTTCTTACATGAAAGAGAAGAGAATCTTTGATCCGCCTGCAAAGCAAATGAAGAAGAATTAAGAATCGATATGCAGCAGCGCCTTAGCCATTCATGATTGCTTCTCCGAATGCCTCAATCTTCGCATCATTATCCCCGGCAGTCTCGTGTGCCCTGTCTGCGAGTGCAACAACGTTTCTAAGCGCGGGAAGTTTTTTCCTTAACACGGCAATGCACTTGTCATTATCTCCGCCGCCGCTTAATGTGAATACAGAAGTGACTTTACCGCGCACACTCATATCTTTCAATACAGTATTAATTGGCGATGCATTCTTACCGGCCCAGATTGGAAAACCGAGAATTATCTCATCATAAGAACTTAAGTCACTGTATTCCTTAAGCTTCGGCGCCACACCAAAGGTCGCCTCTCTTCCGCCATGAACAAACTGCGCTGCCTTGGACTTCGACATCGGCTTCAGAAAGTCCACTCTCAGAAGTTCTGCTCCCGTAATTGCAGCTATTCTCTCAGCCGCTTCCTTTGTATTCTCTGACAGCGAATAATAAACAATAATTCTCATTCCTTTATCCCCTTCGCATATTCCGGTATTATTTCTACTGATTTTATCTCATTTTTCTCCATAAAACATCCATAGATTGCTCAGCAAAATACAGCCATCCTAACACAACAAACCGGAATTAAGCAGACACTTCACATAACGCAAAAATGAAAAAAAGACAATGTGTAATGATAAATGCAATATATACTTGACATTATGCTATTGAATTGGTATTGTAACTTCAGAAGCTGAAAAGAAAAATATTCTGCTTACTCAAAGGAGAAATAACAAATGAAGATTATCACTTATGTGGCAATGTTACTGGCTGTAATTATTGCTGCTTTGGCTGTTACTTGTACAATTAAGAAGGCAAAAGGCGAGTACGATGAACGCCAGAAACTGATAAGAGGAAAAGGATATAGGATCTCATTCTTTTTGTATTCGTTTGAATTTGCACTCCTTATGTTCATGGATAACATGGATGATTCTCTGCCGATGACTTATGGTGCTTTTTATGCAATCGCTTTTATACTTCCTATCTGTGTATTTGTCATCTATTGCATCAGCAAGGATGCATTCGTTGGTATAACTACTAATATCATTCAATATATTCTTCTTGTTGCTTTCATAGCACTGGTAGATATTGCGGGTACTATAGTTATGATCATACAAGGGAAACTGATAGTCGGAGGAAAACTCACGAGCGCCTGCATTACACCTGTATGCGGAGTCCTTTTCCTGATTGTGCTGGTTATGCTTCTGGTAAGAAACAGCAACGTCCAAGCTGAGAAGGGAACCGACAATGAAGAATCTTAAAATGAAGGCAGCCCGTGCGGGCAAAGACTATTCCCAGCAGCAACTGGCTGATATCTGCGGGGTGTCCAGACAGACAATCAGTGCGATAGAGAAAGGCGAATACAATCCTACGGTTTCTTTATGCATAAGGATTTGTAAAGCACTGGACAGAACCCTTAATGACCTGTTCTGGGAGGAACAGACAGATGCAATAAACTGACATATTTACGGAACGATTTGATACCCTGCTTTTTCCAATGCTTTCAGCGCTTGTTCATAGTCAGCTTCATGAACAAGAATATAGTCTGTATTGAAAGAAAACTCATCGTCTGTTTTTCCGACAAATACAAATTCATCTGCAGATTAAAATTGATCGGGCCGGGGATTATGCTCATTTTGTTTGCCTTGCAATACCGACTGCAGTACGTAGATATGGAATTCGTCGCACTACTTCGTATAGTAAAACCGTAATACCAAAGGAAGCTATGACAATAATTATAAATTGACTTGCAATATTTAGCTGAAGTTTCAAAACAAAATACCCAACTACCACCAAAATCGATAGATGTAAAATATATATAGGAAACGAAGCCTTAGACATATATTGACTAAACTTATTGGTGAAATTTAGTATGGTCTGTCCAATTCCCAAAAGAGCCAGTATGCCCATCCAACCGAAGAAAACATAAAGCCCTGTGCCCAATTCGTTTCTCATTTCACCAAAGCAGTAAAGATAAGTGTAGACACCACCAGACGATAGCCATATACCCAAACTAATTAAACGATATTTTTTAAGCTTTTCAAGGACCTTATCATCTGCCAAAATATAGTAACCGACGATAAATAAAAATAAATATTGCCCTATGCTTTTTCCACCAATGTTAAGGATATATTGCATTAACCATTCGGGTATAAACAACAGTATGATTGCCATGTATGGCATCTTGCTAAAAGATAAACTGGGGAATTTTCTTTTCTGAATATAAACAAGCAACAATGCAATTAGTGAGATTACAAACAGATACAACAAAAACCAAAGGTGTGCGGGAGTAAACCCGCCAGAGTAACCTGTCAAATCGGTTTGCTTTGTGAAAAAGAGAATGTACTGGTTTAGGTATGTTCCCGTATATCCATTAAAAAATATTTCTGCCACATATGTCATAATTGGAACAAGAACTAAAACGCCAAAAACAAACGGTATCATTAGCTTGTTAACCCGCTCTACAATAATTTGTTTGGGTGTTCTTTTTTGAAGTGCGAATTTAAGGCTCATTCCAGAAATTGCAAAAAGCAATGTCATATACCAAGGGTATACAAATGTTGAAAAAGCATACATAAAGTCATTTGTGTGCGACCAAATATAAAAACCACTATATTCGCCACCATTCCAAATCTGTGCAGTATGAAACGGAAACAACATCAGAATTGCCAGCCAACGCAAATTGTCTATGTAGTATTTACGTGTCATATATACCTCCTCACAAAATATAAATAATCTTGCTTGACAGCTTCCGGTTTTGAAACTCGGCAAGAGTCAGAACTAAGTATTCAAAAGTATTTGCCGTATGCTCAACGAAGAAATAACCGACTGTCATTTTTCCATACTCTGTATAGGCAACGGAATACGGCATGAGTAAAAGCTTCAGCGTTACAAAGCAGAAGGTCCATAATCCGACAACCAACAGTAAATACAGTAAGATATTTGTGTTTGACTTTTTCATAAACTTTTCTCCCCAAAGCACACTGCACCCATTACTATTCCAACCTTTGGGAAACTGTTTTTTGTCTTCTCTCAGCCAATTCGCTGCATCGACTGTTTTTATCCCTTCATATTGATAATCCTCATGTCTGGTTCTGGCAACAAAATCGATTTCATTTTTATTAGGAATTGCGGCTTGTTCTAAATCACTTGTTGATACTGTCCTGATCCATAAGAAATTCAAACAGGTTTAAAATAAAAATTCCGTTTTCGTTATAATGCGTAGGCCCGTCTTTCACAATGATTATCTTTTTAAAAGAATCATTTATTTTGCCCAAGGACTGCTGTTCCTGTTCTTCTTTCTCTGTTGTTGGTAAAGAAAGTGCTGACTGTATATAAATTCTCTTTGATCCCTGGTTACATACAAAATCCACTTCTAATTTTTTCTGCTTTCTCTTATTATCCTCATAATAATTGTATTCCACAACTCCTACATCCACATTGTATCCTCTGATAATAAGTTCATTATAAATGATATTCTCCATGATATGAGGCTCTTCAAACTGCCTGAAATTTAACCTTGTATTTCTCAGTCCCACATCTGTAAAGTAGTATTTTGCCGGTGTACTGATATACTTTTTTCCTTTTACATCGTATCTGTCTGCTTTCTGAATTAAGAATGAATCCTCAAAATAGTCAAGATATGTCTTGATCGTCTCTTGATGGACAGAAACATTTTTTACGCTTTTAAATGTATCTGCAAGCTTTTTGGGATTTGTCAAGCCACCTATTGCTGATGCAAGATAATCCAGTAATTCCTCTAATTCTCCCTGATTTCTCACATCATTTCTCTCAAGAATATCCTTCATATATGTTTCTGAAAAAATACCTTTCAAATAGGCAATCTTATCAGCGGGTTCTTCCATTCCGATCAGCTTTGGCATTCCTCCATACATTGCATAATCCTGCCAGCCTTGATGTATATCGTTCGGATACACCTGCATAAATTCAGAAAACGACAACGGATACAGATGGACCTGATCTCCACGCCCTCTAAATTCCGTGATAATATCTTTGGATAAAAACTTCGCATTGCTTCCGGTTACATAGGTGTCTACATTTTCAATATGTAAAAAGCTATTCAATACATCTTCAAATTCGTCAACCATCTGAACCTCATCCAAGAGAACATAATACATCTTTTCATCTGTAATCTGCTCATGTACATAACTGCATAATTCATCCGGGTTCCGATATTTTTTGTTCATTCTATCATCTAAAGCAATAGCAATAATATGATTCTTTTCTACACCTTCCTGTAACAAATGATTTTTGAACAATTCAAATAACAGATACGATTTTCCACATCTTCTAATTCCGGTAATGACTTTAATCATCTTGTTATGTTTTCTGCGGATCAGTTTATTCAGGTATATATTTCTCTCCATATTGTCCCCAACCTATTGAATTTTTTGTCTCCATGTCAACAATATATTCACTATCATTATAATTATCCATTTACCTTCCGTCAAATAATTACTGAATATTGATATTTTAAATTACTCATAATATTATCACCTTCAAGAGTAACAATAATATAAATCACTATTAATTTCATTGACGTATGTTAATTTTACTGTTATTACTCTCAGCTGATCTCAAAATCAACGGCGGCATTTTCCTTGTTGACATAGAATATATTGCCCCCGTCACCTATAGCCGCACAGACAGATCCGTTCTCGTGAGGCCTGTACCGGAGATATTCGTAACTCATGTTTCCGAACATCTTCCCGAGCTTAAGATGTTTTGGACTTTAATCGCGGCCGGTTCCGTTTTGCTCAGGCGGGAACGGAGAGCCCACTTTCCATAAGCGCTGCCAACTTCTTCCCGAGGAAGATTCCAGCAAGGCAAAGGCTTACGCTGAGCACCACATAGATGCTGCCGTTGAGGTAGTCGTTGTTTTCAAACAGTCCGTAGGCTTCCAGTGAAAATGTGGAAAAGGTGGTAAAGCCACCGCATACGCCGGTTTTCCAGAAGAGAACGGAATACGCGGAAACATTTTCCCGGTCGGAAACCAGTCCCACAATAAACCCAATCAGAACAGCTCCCAGAACATTGGTAATCAATGTTAAAACGGGAAATGTATTTTTGGCGGGAATTAAACTGATGGCATATCGCAGTACGGCACCCAGAGCCCCACCCATTGCGACGAACAGAAAATCCATGCTTGGCGCCTCCGGAACGGAATTCATAATGGTTGTATTATAACGGCAGAGACCCCGTTCAGCAATGATGTTTGCGTAGGACGGCAGAGTTTCCGGTCAATACCGGGGCATTGCTTATAATTCCGCCAGAAATTTCCGGGCATTGTCCGGGAGCATGGCATGTTTCAGTGACACAATATTGAATTCATGCGTAATTTCGAAGTTTCTCACCTGAAATGACGCAACGCCCGGTTCGTGCAGCATCACCGGTTCGTAGACGAAACTGATGCCGGCGTTGTCGGCAATCAGCTGATTAATCAGATAAAAGCTTCCAATCTCAAGGCACCGCGAAAACGTCCGCAGCGAGTAACCATTCCGGTTCAGCTCCTGCTCAAAAATGGCTCTTGTGCCTGACCCTTCCTCCCGTACAATAATGGTTTCGGTAAACAGATCGCTCAGTGCAACAATCCGGTTGGCGAGCGGATGACGTTCCGAACAGATGCCAATGAATTTCTCTTTGCTCAGCAGCCGTGTTTCGTATTTCCCTTTGTCAAAAATCCCTTCCACAATTGCAAAATCCAGCGTTCCCTGTTCCAGCCTGGAGAGCAGCGCCTCCGTGTTGTCGACCTCCAGCGCAAAATTGCAGCCCGACTTCTTCAGATAAGACTGCAGAGCTGGAAGAATGACAAAATCGCCGATGGTTTTGGTTGCACCAAGCCTCAGTAATCCGCTCTGTTCCTGTTTCATCTCATTTCTCATCTGACTGTAGTTGTAGCGCAGGGAGGTTACATAGTCTGCCAGAATGTCGGCGTACGGGGTTTTGGAAAGCCTGTGATGGTCATATACAAACAGTTTCCGTCCGAGTTCTTTTTCCAGCGACTGAATCTGCTTTGTGACGGCCGGCTGAGTTAAATTCAGCAATTCTGCGGTCCGCCGGTAATTCATAACCTGATACAGCTGAAAAAAGGTATCGTATCTGATGTCCATGGTTCTTATCATTCCTTTGAATTATTAAATAATAATTATTAATAATTAGATTTTATCATTATGCCGTATTAATATCTATGACATACAGAAAATCTGATAAAGGAGTTTGGACATGAAATTTATTAAAACAAACTGGATTGGAATTGCGGTCTGCCTTCTCGTTGCCGTTCCGTCCTGGTTTCTCGGGAAACTGCTTCCCACCGTCGGCGGACCGGTGTTTTCCATTGTCATCGGCATGCTGATCGCCCTCGTCTGGAAGGAGAAAGGCCGTGCCGACAGCGGAATTAAATTCACTTCAAAGTATATTCTCCAGTCAGCCGTCGTTCTCCTCGGGTTCGGACTGAACCTGAACGTCATTGCGAAAACCGGAGTGCAGTCGCTGCCGATTATCCTCTGCACCATCACCACGTCTCTGCTGCTTGCATTCGTCATGCAGAAAGTATTGAGAACGAGCGGGAACACTGCAACGCTGGTCGGCGTCGGATCCTCCATCTGCGGCGGATCGGCCATTGCCGCCACGGCACCGGTCATTAAAGCCAACGACGACGAAGTGGCACAGGCCATCTCCGTAATATTCTTCTACAACGTCATTGCCGCCATCCTGTTTCCCATTTTCGGTCACGCCATCGGAATGAGCACGACAACCGGGGAAGCATTCGGTATTTTTGCCGGAACGGCTGTAAACGATACTTCTTCCGTTACTGCCGCAGCTTCCACATGGGACAGTATGTGGAAGCTCGGAACACAGACCCTTGACAAAGCCGTCACGGTCAAGCTCACTCGGACGCTTGCCATTATTCCGATTACGCTGGTACTGGCACTTCTCACCGCGCGAAAAGAAAAACTGGCCGGTACCGCTTCGGAAAACACGTTCAGCTTCAAGCGGGCATTTCCGATGTTTATCTTATGGTTTATCCTGATGTCCGTTATTACCACGGTCGCAGTCCGTTTCGGTGTTCCGATTGCCTTCTTCAATCCACTGAAAGAACTGAGTAAATTCTTCATCATTATTGCCATGGGTGCCATCGGTCTGAACAGCAACATCATCAAGCTGATTAAGACCGGGGAAAAGCCCCTGCTGATCGGTGCGGTCTGCTGGGTCGGCATTACCTCCGTCAGTCTGGTAATGCAGCGGGTCATGGGACTCTGGTAAGAAAGAAAAAGCTGAGGCCCTGCGGCTTCAGCTTTTTTCTTTTTTATGAGACGGGCATCGCTCTTGTAGCTCGGAATTGGCAGGGTCAAGCTTTAACAGGCGGCTTACGTCCGTAAGCTGCGATTGTGTTTTTCGGATCTCCTTGTTTACGCCGGAGAAGGCTTTGGAACAGCAAGCAAAAGGCGCACCCTTGCGGATACGCCTCATGCCTTAGTTTTGCTTATTGTACTTCTTTGGTTCGGTTCCTTCATCCCAATAGTCTGGATTATGCCTATCCGGTGTCTTTCCCATTTGCAGGTCAAATATCTCAGCCAGTTTGTACTGCATATATCGTCCCCCACAAATTCATATTTTATGCTTTCTTTACCATAACATCATAGCATAAAAAATCATTGCAGCTTGTTTGAATTGCTTTAAATTCTCTTTCTGTATATCCACGTTTTCGATAGATCTTTTTTGCAGGTAATGAGGCATCTAATACTATTTCAGAATAGCAATGTTTTATACTTTTTTCTGCATAATCCAACATCTCTGTACCATATCCATATCCCTGATATGTTGGCAGAACAAATAACCTGCATATTTCGTTTTTATTTATAGTAACAGTTCCTACGATATTCTGTTCTCTGTCAAGACATAGAAAGACTCGATTCGACTCAATATCCTCAATAATACTCTTTTCGCTGTGATGATTAAGAAAAAATTCTACTGCACCATTAGGGTAATAATGCGGATAAATTTCAGATATTGTTATCTCAGAAATTCTTTTCACTGTACTTGTTTCTGACAGCACTGCTTGTCTTATGCTCATTCTTGTTTCTCCTTCAAATTAAAATTTATCTATTTCTTTAAACCACACCTTCTTGACCTGACGGTCAAGAAGTATCCCTCGCTCTAAAGAGCTCGGTCAATTCCAGTTTGTCTCTATGTATTCTTTGTGTTCATGTGTTCAGTAATAGAATTTCTTATCAATATTTTTCTTTAACAAGTAGCTGCCGGATGGATTCATGTATATATTTTTTCTCCAAAGTTAACCATCCAGCATTTGATTTTCGCTAAAGTAATGTGGAACCCTTTTATACAAAATATTATACGCTGCCCATTATTTAACAACTTTACAATCTAATATATGTCCGCTCATCAAATCCACAGAAAAATCTCTGCCGCAAGAATCATGCGCATATAATTTTCCTTCATATATTTGCACACTTTCGTAGGGCATAGGATTGGGAATATCCAAGCCGGCATCACAAACATCTTCAACGCGCCACAACACTTCTGCATTTTCATCAAGGCAGAATATATTATTCAGTTTACTACAATAAGAAGGCACATCCAACAATACAATATATTTATCGGCGCACATAAGTACTTCTTTTATATTCAATTCGAAAGGAAGTATATTCAAACCGAAAGAAAAGCTATTAAGCCCGATATATATTTTATTTCTCTCATACAACAGCAGCCTGCCTTTCCCTGCGAAAAACGCCTTTAGCAGTCTTATATCCAGTACATTGTCATTGGCAACATCTCTGGGCGCAGCATATAGGGAAAAATCTTCATAACCTTTAACCCAACCCATACCGCCTGACAGTACTTCTTCGAATTTTTCTTCAAGCAAATAGAAAATCACTTCAAGCTGCCAGCTTGTTTCAGGAGCTTCTCCGCTGAATTTTCTGTCTCGTATATCATCTTTAAATTTATAGAAAATATAACTTCCAGATATCCAACAAAAAGAATTAATGCCATATAGCCATGATATGCACCGGTTGTACGTTGAATCACAATAGTACCTGTGTTTTTCCCAAAAGTTTGTGCAAGAAGCGGACAGCAAAACCACCAGGAAAGAATCAGAAAAGACCACTCAAAGAGGTTTTTATCCTTAGAAATCCACAACCAGATCCACGCAAAATTTGTAAACCCGTAACTGACAGACATCCAAAGCAAAACAAGGAACAAACTATATCCTTCTGTTATACTGCGGGAATGGGTAAGTAAATGAAAGATTCCGTAATCCACCAGCATGTATACCATTCCCATAATAAGTCCAACCACAAGGGTCATGTATTTTTTCTTCCAGACTAACAATGCAGCAAACAACACAAGGAATGCCAGGTCCAGCCATATGTACATTTCATTAAACTGTCTTCTTGCGATCAATTCGCCCATAATCCTTCTCCTTAACGAAACAGCAAAATCCAATAATAATGAAAGGAATCGACAACACAATAAATTGAAAAACACTTTCCGGTTTGACGATGCTCCAAATTTGGAACATCATAAATTCGCATTGCCAGAGGGTACAGGCATATCATCACATGACTCACGACTTCTGGACAGAGGAGAGGACGGCGCGTGAATATGGTGTCACTGTAGAGGCTGTCTGGGCTATGATATGCAACCGCAAGGATAGATACAACCCCGGGTGTTGTCTCGACTACACGGTAGCGGACAAGATTCTGGAAGAACGCAAGGCGGGATTGCCGGCATCTGACATTGCAGATTATTGGAGCCTGACTGTCGCACAGGTTGAGGGGGTCAGTCCCGGGGACGATTATGTTAACGGCAGAGAGCCACGGGAAGCCCGTGTCGTGTCTCCCGAAACCAAAGCACTTATCATTGATTCTCGATTTTAGCTACAATAATCTGTCTCCACAGTTCGTCCCGTCTTCCAATCGAAAGTTCAATCTGTTTATTCATAACAAGTGCCTGTCTTGAATTGCTTTCACATGAGGTAAGTATCGCCTTCGGCATATATTTTTCATCGATACATTGTAATAATATTCATATTCAGTCAACTGTATAAGCCCCATAGTTGAAATGCGAATATTAGGACCTATGCACGTTATAACAGAGATATCCCCTAATGGAATCGCTACTTCTCCCGCTTCCTGTTCTATATGCATCTGACCATTTTTCATATGTATTTCAGCTGGCCTTGTTATCTCTAATGTTCGAAATCCCAATTTTTCTTCTAAAACCCTTTAGTTACATTCAAATCATCTGAAAATATTTCAAAGCCTCCACAATCGCATCCTCTTTCTCCTTCGAACACTGCGGCTGTTTTGCATTCTCTGACTTTGGCAAGTTAAAATTCTCTCCTATTAATCTCTTCATATGTAGCTTTACTTTCCGCAGAAGTGATATCCAACTCATCCATATCAAGAGATACATTCACACGATTCTTCGCTTCATGAAGCTTGGACAATAAGCACATCGTCTCAACGTGGCACGATTGCTCCATCTTGATGTCCGGATATAGCAAATACGTTCCGATTGAAATCGATTACCTAATAAGAGAATATTTGGTTCCCCTGCCCGTTCCTATTCTCTCGACGGTCCTGTTTTCAATCAAGCGATTCAGTATACGGATGACCTTAGTCCGCTCCATGCCTGACGCAGTTTCAATCTCTCCTCTTGTCATGATCTTATTTGGTTTCAGCAATCCTTCTATTTCTTCTTCCTGTGAATCGAGGCTGATAACAGCATCTTTGGTCGGCAGTGTCAGAGTGATAGAGTTTTCAAATATCCCGAATTCTGGTTTCAGCCTCATTTCTTTATAACATTCATTGATCCTTCTGATTCCGGTACCGAATTTTTCGATGATTCCCAGTCTTGCAAACACGCCCGCAATGATCGGATTTCTCAGGAACGATACTCTTCCCCTCAGGAATTCTTCCTGTGAAAGATTGGAAGGGAGCCCGCCGGGCGACGTGATCTCGACTCTATCTTTGAACATTCCTATCTGAATGCTCTGTGAGACATCCCACGTCCTGTGGACAATCGCATTCGCCACTGCTTCACGATACGCTTTCTCCGGAATAAT
>Ga0116193_1000982_pt1 | contig 25237 bp, 21 predicted proteins | sample AD_UKC115_MetaG_FD_89892 | JGI IMG/M metagenome (GOLD analysis project Ga0116193, IMG submission 89892) | Active sludge microbial communities of municipal wastewater-treating anaerobic digesters from Hong Kong - AD_UKC115_MetaG | ecosystem: Engineered > Bioreactor > Anaerobic > Digestate... | reverse complement strand
ATTTTTGCGTGAAATAGCCCACTTGCGTCCAAGAACGAACTATTTTGGTTGTGTATTACGCCTCCGTCATGCCATGGCTTTTGCCATTCACAAATATTTTAATGACCATGGGTATTTCTATATGCACACGCCATTCATTACCGGATCGGATGCGGAAGGTGCCGGTGCAATGTTCAATGTTACCACCCTTGACTTGAACAACGTTCCCAAAACTCCGGAAGGTAAAGTGAATTATGAAGAAGATTTTTTTGGAAAACCCACCTCCTTGACTGTCTCCGGTCAACTTGAAGCAGAACTCGGGGCATTGGCCCTCGGAGCCGTTTATACCTTCGGCCCAACTTTCCGTGCCGAAAATAGCAATACCCCCAGACACCTTGCCGAATTCTGGATGATTGAACCCGAAATCGCATTTTTCGATATCCATGACAATATGGACCTCGCCGAAGATTTTGTAAAGTATTTGGTCAATTATGCCTTAGAAAATAATGAAGACGACCTACGCTTTTTGAATGATATGTTCGATAAAGAGCTTATTGATAGACTTAAATTTGTTGTTAATAATGAATTCATAAGACTAACATATACTGAGGCCATCAAAATTCTTCAAGAGAGTGGAAAGAAATTTGAATTCAAAGTAAATTGGGGCGTAGATCTTCAAGCAGAACATGAACGCTATTTAGTGGAACAACACTTTCAAAAACCGGTAATCCTGACCGATTACCCGAAGGATATTAAGGCTTTCTACATGAAACAAAATGAGGACGGCAAAACAGTGCGTGCTATGGATGTACTCTTTCCGAAAATCGGAGAAATTATCGGAGGCTCACAACGGGAAGAAAATTACGATAAGTTGCTGCAAAGAATCAGCGAAATGAATATTCCTGAAAAAGATGTTTGGTGGTATCTTGAAACCAGAAAATTTGGAACAGCGCCACATGCCGGCTTCGGTCTCGGCTTTGAACGTTTGTTGCTCTTTGTTACAGGAATGACCAATATCAGAGATGTGATTCCTTTCCCGAGAACGCCGCAAAACGCCGAATTTTAATAGCTGTAGAACTTCCTTTTGCCAAAAAATGTTATTTTGAAAAGAAAAATTGCAATATTAGGATCTACGGGATCGATGGGTGTTCAAGCACTGCAAGTGATTGAACAATTGTCGCACTTACTCGAAGTGGAGGTGCTTACCGCTAATCAAAATGCCGAGTTGCTTATTATTCAAGCAAAAAAGTTTATGCCTAATGCGGTTGTTATTGGGAATGAAGATGCTTACGAATATGTGAAACAAGCACTTTGGAAGGATGATATAAAAGTGTATGCAGGATCAAAAGCAATCTGTGAAATTATTGAGATGAGTACGATAGATATGGTACTCTCTACCATTGTCGGAATTGCAGGATTACGTTCCGTTTATCATGCGATTGAGATGGGGAAACCGATCGCATTGGCTAATAAAGAAACATTGGTGGTCGCAGGAGAGTTAATTACAACTATTGCCCAACAGAAAGGAGTAAATCTGTTTCCGGTTGATTCAGAACATTCTGCTATTTTTCAATCTTTGGCGGGCGAATTTCATAACCCAATCGAAAAACTAATAATTACAGCTTCAGGCGGTCCGTTTAGAGGAAAATCAAGCGATTTTCTTGCACATGTATCTAAAGAAGAGGCACTGAATCATCCCAATTGGAACATGGGTAATAAAATTACCATCGATAGTGCCACTATGATGAATAAAGGATTGGAAGTGATTGAGGCAAAATGGTTATTCGGAGTACCAGTGGACCAAATTGAAGTGGTTGTTCACCCACAATCAATTGTCCATTCGCTCGTGCAGTTCAAAGATGGTTCGATTAAAGCTCAATTGGGATTGCCCGATATGAAATTGCCCATTCAATATGCCCTAACCTTCCCGCATAGAGAATTTAATGATTTTCCCCGATTCTCCTTTGCAGATTATCCGAAACTTACTTTTGAATCCCCCGACCATGCAAACTTTCCATGTCTGAATCTTGCCTACGAAGCATCACGACAAGGAGGAAATCGCCCTTGTGTCCTCAATGCTGCCAATGAAGTGGCCGTGGAGGCATTCTTGCAAGATAAAATCGCATTTACGGATATTTATAAATGGATCGAAAAAGCACTCTCCACAATTCCTTTTTCTTCCCCTCAAACCATTGACGAATACCTTGAAGTCGATGAGGAAACGCGATCTTTTTTAAAGTCATAAACAATGCAATTGTAAATAATTGCAGGTTTAATGAAAAAATGTATTTTTGTAAAATTATAGACAGATTATATGATTAAAATTTTGGAGATAATTGGTGAATATTTCCTCTTTCTGTGGCGTGTTTTCTCACGACCTGAAAAATGGCATGAATTTTTTAAAAAACTTATTTATGAAATGAATGCTATGGGCGTCGGCTCTCTGTTGATTGTTTCTATTGTGGCCATCACTATGGGAAGCGTAATCACTATCCAAACCGCTTTGCAAATTGAAAGTAGTTGGGTGCCGACATGGACAGTCGGCTTTACCGTGAGAACTTCCGTGATTATGGAACTCTGTCCGACCATCATCAGTTTATTGTTGGTGGGAAATCTGGGTTCGCGAATTACTTCTGAAATTGGGAGTATGCGCGTGACGGAACAAATCGATGACCTCGAAGTGATGGGAATTAATTCGGCCTCTTTCCTAGTGCTCCCTAAAATTATTGCCTCTCTCATCGTTAATCCTATTTTGATTGTGATTAGTATCTTTTTCGCCCTTCTCGGAGGTTATGTAACGGTTCTCCTAACAGGTGTCGTATCTGCTTTTGACTTTATAGACGGGCTGACTTCATTCTTCAGAATGTATGATGTGTATTATGCCCTGACTAAAACTTTTGTGTTCGCATTTGTGATTTCTACCGTATGCTCTTTTTTTGGATATCGTATTGAAGGAGGTGCTCTTGAATTGGGAGAAGCCAATACAAAAGGAATTGTGGTGGCAAGTTTTGTGGTGTTAGTTCTGAATTTGGTAATTACTCAAATTATGTTGTAACATGATCGAAGTTAATGAAGTTTCTAAATATTTTGGAGAAAAAAAAGTGTTGAAGCATATTTCAACCGTTTTTGAAGAAGGAAAAGTAAATTTGATTATCGGACGCTCCGGCTCCGGAAAAACAGTGTTGATGAAATGCCTTGTTGGATTATTATCTCCTGAAGAAGGAGCTGTTTTGTATGACGGGCGCGATTTTCATCGTCTTTCCGCTGATGCAAAAAAAATGTTACGGTCAGAAATGGGAATGGTTTTTCAAGGAGCGGCTCTTTTCGATTCATTGACTATTCAGGAAAATGTGATGTTTCCAATAAATATGCTGCAAAAAGATAAGAGTGATGAAGAAAAATTGGAACGTGTTAACCTTTGTCTGAAAAGAGTGGATCTTGAAAATGCAAATCATCTCTATCCTGCGGAATTAAGCGGTGGAATGAAGAAAAGAGCAGCCATCGCCCGTGCCATCGCTTGTAATCCTAAGTATCTGTTCTGCGATGAACCTAACTCCGGTCTCGACCCTAAAACCGCCCTGATTATTGACCAACTGATTATTGAAATTACCCACGAATATGGGATTACAACCATCGTAAATACCCACGATATTAACTCCGTAATAACTATAGGAGAGTCGATCTCTTTTATTTATGAAGGAAATATGGAATGGAGAGGGAATAAGGATAATGTGCTGATTTCAGATAATGAACTGCTTAATGATTTTATCTTTGCACAACCTCTGACACAAAAAATTAGAGATTTAAGCTAAGTTGTTTATAGATTTTTGAGATGAATTTTCTTGATATATTGATGCTTATTCCTATTGCTTGGTTCGGGTTTAAAGGACTTAAAAACGGACTAATCAGTGAGTTTTTTTCCATTTTGGCACTATTTCTCGGTACATGGGCTACCTTTGAGTTTTTATCAGTAGTAGCTTCGTGGTTTGGAGATGGACGAGTGGCAAAATTTCTGGCTTTCGTTGTTCTCTTTATTGGGGTACTTGTTCTAGTCTACTTTGCCGGCAAAGTAGTTGAGAAAATAGTAACGCTCGTAATTCCGGATATTGTTAACCATCTTTTTGGACTTATTTTTGGCGTCTTTAAAGTGATTTGTGTCTTCAGCATTCTCTTTTATGCCATTAATACTATAGATAAAAATGAATTTTTTTTAAAAGCAAAAATTAAAGAAGAATCACTGCTCTACAAATACGTGGAACCTGTTACCGGAAAATTTCTTGAATGGAGAGAAGCGAAAGAATTGAAATCTCAAACGAATGAAGAATGTAAAGAGGAAGAGCATGAAGGTGACCATTGATGAAAATTCCGGTTTTTGCTTTGGGGTGATTCAAGCTATTGAACAAGCAGAATATTATTTATCCCAATATAATCATCTCTATTGCCTTGGAGATTTGGTCCATAATAATGAGGAGATGAAAAGATTGACAGCTCAAGGACTTGAAGTTATTTCCTATGACCAATTTAAGCATCTTAAAAATACGCGTGTGTTGATTCGGGCACATGGTGAAGCTCCGGAAATATACGAAATAGCAAGGCAAAATAATGTGGAGTTGATAGATGCTACCTGCCGCGTAGTGCTTGGACTTCAAAAACATATTAAAAAAAGTTTTGAAAATGAAGATTTTGCAAATGGTCAAATTCTTATTTTCGGAAAAAAAGGACATGCCGAAGTGATTGGCTTGCTCGGACAGACCGATAATAAAGGGTTTGTTATAGATTCTCCCCAAGATATCGAAAAAATTGATTGCTCAAAACCCACAATACTCTACTCTCAAACGACTCAAAATCTTGAAAAATATTCTGAGATTGTGGACCTTATCCGCCAAAAATATGCCGAAAAAGGAAATGAATACCTTTTTGTCTATTATGATACTATTTGCAGACGGGTTGTAAATCGAGCTACAGAAATTCAAGAGTTTGCCGCTCAATATGATAAAATTATTTTTGTTTCCGGAGAAAAAAGCTCCAATGGTTTGTATCTATTCGATTTGTGTAAGAAAATTAATCCAAACTCTTTCTTTATTTCTCAAGTGAACCAATTGGATGAGATTCCTTTTTTATCAAATGATCATATCGGAATTTGCGGGGCAACCTCTACACCGATGTGGCTGATGAAAGAGGTGGAAAAATATGTTAAAGAACTTGTTGTAAGTGATGAAAATTAAATTGCTTTTTATAGGGAAAGAGAATGCAGGATATTTCCATGATGCCATCACGGATTATACTCAAAAACTTAAGTATTATATCTCTTTCGAATCTATAGCAATTCCCTATTTGAAAAGTACAAAGTCTTGGTCTCCGGAAGAGCTTAAATCAAAAGAAAAAGAACTTCTTTTAAAGAAAATTGACCCGACGGATTATGTTGTTCTGCTTGATGAAACAGGAATAGAGATGACCTCTGTTCGCTTTTCGGAATTTTTGGCTCGTCAACAAAATATTGGTACAAAAAATGTAACTTTCATTATTGGAGGAATTTATGGTTTCGCTCCGGAAATGTATCAACGAGCCAATTTTAAACTCTCCTTATCCCAAATGACACTTCCCCATATATTGGCCAGACTATTGTTTCTGGAGCAATTGTATCGTGCTTGTACAATTCTTAAAGGAGAACCTTACCATCATGCCTAATTTTTCTTTTTGATGATGATGAAAATATTATCAACCCATGATAATGAACTCTTTAATTTCGTATTTTTGCAAATAATATAAATTTATGAATCTATGGCAAATTTTTTAAGTAAACTTTTTGGAACTAAAGCGGAAAAAGATTTAAAGGAGCTGCAACCGCTACTTCGTAATACATTAGACGCCTACGAGACGATAAAAACGTTGTCCAATGATGAATTGAGACACAAAACTATAGAATTTAAGGAACGGATAGCCAACGCTATTCGTGAAGAAGAAGATAGAATTCAAGAAATTAAAACCTATCTGGATGAGAATTATGATCTGGATGTGTCAGAGAAAGAAGATTTCTATAAAGAATTAGAAATACTTGAGAAAAAATCTTACAAGATAACACAAGAGATGCTCGATGAAATTCTCCCTGAAGCTTTCTCGGTGATGAAAGAAACAGCACGCCGTTTTAAAGAAAATGAAGTGGTCGAAGTTGTTGCTACAGAAATGGATAGGAATATTGCCGCTTATCGTGATTGTATCGAAATTGTCGGTAATAAGGCAAAATATCATAATAGTTGGGCTGCAGGTGGCAATGTGATCAAATGGGATATGTGTCACTATGATGTTCAGTTAATTGGGGGGATGGTGCTTCATCAAGGTAGAATTGCTGAAATGAGCACCGGTGAAGGAAAAACATTGGTCGCAACTCTTCCTGTATATCTCAATGCACTCCCGGGAAAGGGAGTACATGTGGTTACCGTGAATGATTATTTGGCCAAACGTGACTCTGAATGGATGGGATTGCTCTATGAATTTCACGGATTGACGGTGGATTGTATCGATAAACATGAACCCAATTCAGAAGAAAGACGTCAAGCTTACCTTGCCGATATTACTTATGGAACCAATAATGAATTCGGATTTGATTATCTTCGTGATAATATGGCGAGAAATATTACCGAGTTGGTGCAAAGACCTCATAACTACGCTATTGTCGATGAGGTTGACTCTGTGCTTATTGATGATGCCCGTACGCCGTTGATTATTTCAGGACCGACTCCCCGCGGAGATCAACAAGAGTTCGATAATTATAAACCGATTGTAGAAAAACTCTATAATGCCCAAAAAACGTTGGTTGCCGATATTTTGGTGAAAGCCAAAAAAATGCTTGCCGAAAACCCCGATCCAAAACCACAAGACGAAGCCGCAATTCTCCTTCTTAGAGCACACCGCGGACTCCCTAAAAATAAAGCCCTTATTAAGTTTCTGAGCGAACCCGGAATTAAACAAGTCCTGCTTAGAACAGAAGGTTTTTATATGCAAGACCAAAATCGTAATATGCCTGTTATCGATGATGAACTCTTTTTTGTTATCGAAGAAAAACAAAATACGGTCGATATCATGGAAAAAGGGATTCAGTTGGTGTCCCATAATGCCGAAGAGGAAAAATTGTTTATTATGCCTGATGTGGGTGCCGAAATTGCTGAATTGGAAAAACAAAATCTGGAATCCAAACAGAAATTAGAAAGGAAAAACGAAATTTACCGCAATTTCTCTATCGCTTCCGAAAGAATCCATACTGTTCATCAATTGCTTAAAGCATATACAATGTTTGAAAAAGATGTTGAGTATGTGATTATTGAGAATAAAGTTAAAATTGTGGACGAACAAACCGGCCGTATTATGGAAGGACGGCGTTATTCGGATGGATTACACCAAGCTATTGAAGCGAAAGAAAATGTGAAAGTGGAAGCCGCAACCCAAACCTATGCGACCATTACGCTCCAAAATTACTTCCGAATGTATAAGAAGTTGTCCGGGATGACCGGTACCGCCGAAACAGAAGCCGGAGAGTTCTGGAATATCTATAAATTAGATGTAGTGGTTATCCCCACCAATCGCGAAGTGATTCGTCAGGATTTTGAAGACCTTGTCTATAAGACCAAACGCGAAAAATATGCTGCTGTAGTCGATAAAATTTTGCAATTATACGAAGAAGGTCGCCCCGTCCTCGTGGGAACAACCTCTGTCGAAACTTCGGAATTGCTTTCTAAAATTCTTACCCAAAGACGAATTCGCCATAATGTATTGAATGCAAAGTTGCATAAAAAAGAAGCCGATATCGTCGCCGAAGCAGGACAATCCGGAACCGTAACCATCTCTACCAATATGGCTGGTCGTGGAACCGACATAAAATTGGGACCTGGTGTAAAAGAAAAAGGAGGACTTGCTATTATCGGTACTGAAAGACACGATTCCAGACGCGTGGATAGACAGCTCAGAGGTCGTTCCGGCCGTCAAGGTGACCCGGGTAGCTCCCAGTTCTTCGTCTCTCTCGAAGATGACCTTATGCGCCTTTTCGGCTCCGACCGTATTGCGAAAGTGATGGACAGAATCGGACTTAAAGAAGGAGAAGTTATCCAACACAGTATGATTACTAAGTCTATCGAACGAGCTCAAAAGAAAGTGGAAGAGAATAACTTCGGGATTCGTAAAAGATTGCTCGAATATGACGATGTGATGAACAAACAAAGGGAAACTATCTATCGGAAAAGACGAAATGCTCTCTTTGGCGATCGTCTCTCCATCGATTTGTCCCAAATGTTTTATGACGTCTGTATTAATGTTGTGGAAACTAATTGGAATGCAAAAGATTATGAAGGATTTACCGCAGATGTACTTACTACTTTTGGAACAGAAGTCCCATTCGAAAGTAACTATTTTCTTCAGGAAAGACCGAATAAGTTGATAGAAGAACTTTATCCCATTGTATGGGAAAATTACCAACTCAAAATCCGTTCACTCTCAGAAAGAGCTTACCCTGTTGTAGAACGAGTTTACCTCGATGAAGGTCATAAGTTTCAAAATATTGCGATTCCTATTACCGATGGAATTAAAACTTTGAACGTGGTGGCTCCGTTGCAAAAATGCTACGAAACAAAAGGCCGTGAAATAGGACTTTCTGTTGAAAAAGGAATTACCCTCGCCGTTATCGATAATGCATGGAAAGAACACCTCCGCGAAATGGATGACTTGAAGCAATCTGTCCAAAATGCTTCCTATGAACAAAAAGATCCTTTGTTAATCTATAAATTGGAATCTTTTAGTCTCTTTGATAAATTATTGGAACGGATAAACGAAGAAATTACTTCCTTCCTCAATAAAGGAGGATTGCCCTTTGCGGAAAATACACAACTGAAAGAGGCACGATTGCCGGAATCAGATGCTAAAAAACTGCAAACCGGAAGACAGGAAGTGGCTGCCGGACGACAAGTGACAGAAGGAGGAAAAGGAAGTTCTCCTATCCGAGTAGAGAAAAAAGTGGGAAGAAATGACCCATGTCCTTGCGGTAGTGGAAAAAAATACAAACAATGTCATGGCAAAGAACTTTGATAATTGTTCTTTGTTCTAAATTTCCTATAATCTGACTATACAACTTTTAGTTATTTTTAATAATATAAAGATGAAAAAAAAATTATCAGTCATTATTCCTTGTTACAATGAAGAGAAAGTTATAAGTGAAACTTATAAAAGAGTTGTAGAAGTGATAAATGGGATTGACTATGATTATGAACTCGTCTTTATTAATGATGGAAGTCGTGATAATACACTTCAAATCCTCAAGAATTTTGTGTCAGAAAATACAAAGGTGAAAATTATCAATTTTTCCCGCAATTTCGGTCATCAATGTGCCGTGAGCGCCGGAATTAATAATTGTACCGGTGACTATGCCGCCATTATAGATGCGGACCTCCAGGATCCTCCGGCAGTGATTGTCGATATGCTCCGGATTATGGAAAAAGAAAATGCAAATGTGGTTTATGGTGTCCGTAAAAAAAGAGAAGGAGAAGGCTTTTTTAAGAAAATAACGGCTAAGATGTTTTATCGATTTTTGAATAAAATGTCTGAAGTTAAGTTCCCGGTAGATACCGGTGATTTTAGACTTATAGATAGAAAGATTATAGAAAATTTTAAATCCCTTAAAGAGAATAATAAATACATCAGAGGTTTGATTAGCTGGATGGGTTACAAACAATGCCCTTGCTACTACGATAGAGAAGAACGATTTGCAGGTACAACCAAGTATTCACTGAAAAAGATGATTAATTTTGCATTGATTGGAATTTTCTATTTTTCTAAAAAACCACTACAACTTCCTCTTATTTTGGGTATCGTGGTAACTTTTATTGGGGTTTTATACGCCTTGTTTCTGATTGTTTATACCTTTTTTGCTCCTGATACGGAAATAATGTTGATGAATCTTATTCTTATGGCGGTTGTCCTGTTTTCCGGGTTGTTGTTATTTGTGATTGGTCTTTTAGGAAAATATTTGGGAAATCTGTTTGATGAGGTGAAAAATAGACCGGAATATATTATTGATGAAAAAATTAATTTTTAATCCAAATGGAAAATAAAACATTTTTTGAAAATAATAAGTCCAATGTTTGGTTTTGGGCTTTCATAGTCCTGGTGGGATCTCTCTTTTTCTTAATTCCCCGAATGAGTCTTGATGCCGGAAATAGCGGCGATGAGGATACTTTTCAAATTATTCAAGGAAATTATATTTTGGACTATTTTCGAAGTGGGGGAGAGGATACCAATTGCTTAACATTTAAAAATTTGAAGTATTATGGTTCCTCTTTCGATCTTATTACGGCATTCTATAATGATACTTTTGGAATAGATGATATTCATGTTACCCGCCACATTTTTAATTCTTTTTTCGGATGGATTGCTATTCTGTTTGTTGGATTGATTGCCGTCTTTATAGGTGGTTGGCGGGCAGGAGTTTTTTCCGTGCTGCTGCTCTTTTTGTCACCCCGCTTCTTAGGACACTCGTTCAATAATCCCAAGGATATACCCTTCGCGGCGGCAGTAATTTCCGCCATATTTTTTATGTTTCTGTTTTTTAAACAGTTTCCTAAAGTGAAATGGTATACGATTGTTCTATTGATTTTATCTATCGCTTTTTCAATTAGTATTCGTATCGGAGGACTTATTTTATTTGGGTATTTCGGACTCTTTGGTTTTATTTATTTAATTTCAACCCTACATGAGAATAAATTAGCATTAAAGGAATCTAATTCCAAATTGAAAAATAAAAAACCAAGTATATGGACGGAAGCCGTCTCTTCTAAAAATATTTTTAGACTTTTAATTTATGGAATCGGAATTTGCGTTGTCGGCTATTTTTTGGGGTTGCTATTGTGGCCTTATGCTTTACAAGACCCAATCCGCAATCCGATGGAGGCCTTTGCCGCTATGTCCAAATTTGAAATTGCCATCAGACAGAATTTTGAAGGAGCTCTTCAATGGTCAGATGCCCTGCCATGGTATTATACTCCTAAGTTTATTTTGATGACAATTCCCATAGCGGTTATCATAGGAGCTCTTATTTATCCTTTTATGGGTGGATGGAGGAAAGGAAATAGAATGGCTACTTTTATGATCTATTTTATGTTCATTTTTCCTGTTTTTTGGATTGTTTATACCAATGCAAATGTTTATGGAGGATGGAGACACTCTATTTTTGCCTATCCACCGATGGTGGTGGCCGCAGGACTGGGTTTCGATGCATTAATTAAATGGGTAAATAAAAAAGCAATCAAAATGGTATTGACTTTTTTACCATTTCTGCTTTTAATTATGCCATTTATACATATCGTTAAAAATCATCCCTATGAATATATCTATTTTAATGAATTTTCAGGAGGAATGAATAATGTTTACGGAAATTATGAAATGGATTACTATTACAATACTACTCGTGGAGCTACGGAATGGGTAATTGAAAATGCAGAAAAATCCGGCCTTGAAATGGGAAATAAGATAAAAGTGGCTACCTGGCATTTCCAATCGGTTAAATATTTCCTGCGTGATGATACCGCAAAGTTTCAACCTCTTTTTGTTCGTTGGTATGAACGTGGTAATTCAGATTGGGATTATGCAGTTTTCCCAATTACAGGAATTGCTCCGGAACAAATTAAAAGTGAATTTTTTCCTCCTAAAAATACGGTTCATACCATTCAATTGGATGGAAAACCAATCGCAATTGTGCTCAAAAGAACCGATAAGTCAGATTATATAGGAAATAAATTTAAAAAAGAACAACAATGGGATAGTGCATTCTATTATCTCAACCGCGCAGTTCAATTAGATCCTGCAAATGAATCTGCTTTGATTAATTTGATAGAACTGCACATGATGAAAAATCAAACCGATAGTGCTAAACTATACATGGATCAGTTTCTGAAAATTGATCCGTATAATGAATCCGTAAATTATTTTTTAGCTTATTATTTTCTGCAAAAAGGAGATAGTGATCAAGCTCTTAGTACATGTAAAAAGATATTGAAATATAATTTTAAATTCGGTGGAGGCTATATTCTTGCTTCTCAAATATATATTCAGAAAAATGAAATTCGAAAAGCCGAAAAAATACTGTTGGAAATGATGGAAAAAAATGTGATAAATAATGAAGGCGTTAGTCTGCTGATTAGAATTTATCAAGCTCAAGGAATGGATGAAAGAACTGCATATAAAAAATTGTATAAGAAATTTGCCGAGAAATATGAAAAAGATGGAGATAAAGAAAATTATGAATTATATTATAACCTTTATCGCAAAATGTAATATTTAGAATTTAATTGGAATGATTGTTTATTAAAATGAAAAAATATGAATATTTCAAGATTAGATCAAATAATTGATTTGGTGAAAACCAAACCTAAGAAAAGGCTGGTGGCCGCATTTGCAAATGATGAACATACGATTGAAGCCGTGAATCATGCCGTAGAAATGGGTATTGTTGAAGCTACATTGGTAGGCGATGAATCTAAAATTAAAGAAGTGTGCAGTCAATTGAAAATTGATGTCGCAAAATTTAAGATTGTTTGCGAAAAAGATGAGGTGAAAGCTGCAACTCGTGCTTGTGAGTTAATCAATAACGGAGAAGGAGATGTGCTGATGAAAGGTCTTTTGCCCACGGATAAATATATGCGAGCCATTCTTGATAAAGAAAAAGGGTTAACTCCCCCCAATGCTATTCTGACGCATGTTGCAGTGATTGAGAATCCTAACTATGCTAAATTATTGGTCGCAAGTGATTGTGCCATAATCTTGAATCCGGATTTGAAACAAAAACAAGCAATCTTGAAATATTTGATTGGTGTGGCTAAAGCCATTGGTGTTAAAAAACCGAAAGTTGCATTAATTGCAGCTACGGAGCAAATGTCTCCCGCAATGCAAGCTTGTGTTGATGCAGCAATCATTTCTAAAATGGCAGCCAGAGGCCAAATTAAAGGCGCTGAAGTGGAAGGCCCTCTTTCATTAGATGTAGCTTTGGATATAGAAGCAGCTCAAATAAAGGGAATGACAGATGGTGTTGCCGGAAATGCAGACTGTCTTCTCTTCCCCAATATTGAAAGTGGAAATGTGTTTTATAAATGCTGCACAAAGTTTAATAAAGCGGAAGTGGGCGCTATTTTAGTAGGTGCAAAAGTGCCTTGTGTCCTCTCTTCCCGCGGAGATTCAGCAAAAACAAAACTCTATTCAATTGCTGTTGCTGCAGCTTTTTCAAAATAGCAGTTTCTAAAACATGTACCCTATCTTGACGTAAAAATTACTTTTGCTCGCCCCGTCTTGGGTGTCGAACGGAAGTGCCCAATCTACAGAAAGAATAAAATTTTCATTCATCGCAATTTTTAAGCCAATTCCTGCGGAAATATGTGGCTTGTATATGGCTGCTTTGTCAAAATTGAAATAGTCATCCAATTCGTCTAAATCAAAATCGGGATCCGTTTCTTTAATGGCTGTGATGACGTCATTTTTATTTAATTCGTAAGGCTGCAAAACCATCCCAAAATCTACAAATGGATTAAATCCGATATAGAAATTTTCTTTTTTTATTTTAAATTTAGCAACTTTAAAACGAAATTCGGCATTGGCAAATCCAAATCCGTTGCTCAATATCCGATTGCGCAATACCCCGCGTAATGAATTCCCTCCGCCCAATCCTTCATATAATACTCGCTGCATATACATCTGATTCATGTATGAATTGAGATAGAACGGGCTTTTTCCGCTCGTGGTCAACTGAACTCCTACACGGTAAGCAAATGATATATAATCTCGGTAAATGGGCACATAATGACGAAAAGTGGCATTTAATTTCAAATTGTTAAACTCTTTCTGTTCTCCAAATGCTGCCGTATAGGTTAAAAAGACATCAGTAAATATACCTTTCGACGGATTTTGCTGCTTATCACGACTGTCAAAGGTAATTCCTCCATGAATGTAAGGATGCCATCCTCCATTTTTTTCATTCTCCTGAATTAATCCCCATAAAACATATTTGTCATATAAACCATCTATGTCCGGTAATTTTTTCGCCTCTTTTTTGCCTCGATTTAGAAAATCTATGTTTACCGGGCCTGCCATATATCCCAAAACGCCAATTCCTCCGTTCCAATAAAAATCTCCGTCCAACTTCCCCTGCATGTCAGCAGAAAAACGGAAAATATCTCTCTTGAATTTGTAAAAAGCACGACTCTTATATCCCTCTTCTTCTGTATATTTTTTTGAATTTCTCCAATTATCATTAAAAACAGATTGATATCCGTTAAATCCGTAAAAATCACACATGGCATCAGGCAAATAAGAAAGATCAATCGAAAGTCGATGTTTGGGAATTAAATATTTAGAATCATAAAAAAAACAAAAAACGCCATATTGTTTTGTGGTGTAAGAGGCCTCTGCATAAAAAGAATGCAAATATTCGGGATAGGTGGATCCGTCTCCAAAATAGTAAATGTTGGTAAGTGCTCCGTATTGAAAACCAAGGTCGGCATCGTAAGATATACTCGGCAAGGCCCCAAAAGTCCATCCGCGTCGTATACCATCCGCATCTTTCTCCTTTTTCTTCTTTTTTGTCTTTGTACTATCTTTCTCTGTATTATACGGTTGATCCGTATCCGGTAGTATAGTTATCATATTTTCTGCATAAGAGGAATAAGTGACAAAAAATACGAAAAACAATAAAAATACAATAATTTTTTTCATAATTTATTGAATTTAATAGGATTTCGGAATTATAATTATAATTGTTTCTTGTTTTAAATGAATTAAAATAATTTAAAAAAGTAAGATAAAGATACCCCTAAATAAGTTCCGATAGCATAACCAATTAAGCCGATGACAATTCCACTGATAAGTACTTTTTTATTTCCCATTGCCCCAACAATCGGCGGAATGAAAGGAGGAGAACACAATAACCCGATGTGCGCTACCGTAAATAAATCTCCGCTAACTTTAAATATTCTAGAGAAAAATAGATGTAAAAGTACAGATGTAACCATGATAAAAAGAATAAACCAAAAAATGGATAATACGGAAGTATCAACGTTGTAAATATTGAATTGTGAGGCTACAACTACACTGAATATGAGAATGAAAAACATTCCTAATTCAAAAGTCTTTGGTAAATTTCTGATTTTTTTGTTAAAAGAGGCCAGTATGGCCAATGTGGTGATTGTAAGGATGATAACAAGTTCATTGAGTTTTCCGGTAATTAAAATCGATAATCCCGCGCCGATACCCAATAAGAGAATGGAAATTAACAAACCTAACATCATTTTCGGAAAATGTCTGTTGGTGAACATCCCCGAATAATTTTCAAAACTATCCTTTTCAACATCAATATTTGTAGAATCTAAAACAACACTTTCGTCCGGATAGGGAAGAATTTTCCTGAATACCTTGTATCCGCCTCCAATAATGAACATAATTAAAGGAAAGGTAACTAACATCTCAAAAGTGTATGTCAATGTGATGGTATTGGGATTTACTTGCAATGCAGAACCCAAAGCATAAAAGTTCATGGTCCCTCCCGTGTATATCGCAGTCATCATCGCTGAAACATTCTCAATGTCATCAATACCGCTATTTCTAAAAATAAAAAAACCTGCAACAACTGCAATGATGATGGAGAGAATACCTCCGATTAAAGCACTGATTGTCTTAGGTAACGATTTTGTCCACAGTTTAAAATCCGAATTGAATAACATAAGCGGAATTGCCAGCGGGACTGTGATATTCATAATCCAAGTCTGAATTTGCCCCATGGTTGTTTTGGTTGTAGCCTGAGTGAGTGGGTCTATTATTTCTAACGGAGGAACAAAGCCGAGTAATGCCATGATTACGCCAACCGCATAAGCTAAAATTACGGTTCCAATTGTTCTTACCCAACTAAATTTTTTAAATAAAAAAATAATCAAAATTGGTGCTATCAGATAAACTAGAGAAATAATAATCGTTTGCATAATAACTTGTTTTGTTAATAAAAGTTAATTAATGCAAAAATAGAGAAAAATTAATACAAAACATATTGTTTGGCTAAAAAAATAAATTTTTAGTGAATCCTATTTCTAATATTAATATTTACTTCATTGAATTTAACACAGAATAAAGAAGTTAACTGCTTTTTTGGTTTGAAAAATATTTTCTCTTAATTCTGAGTAATTCAAGTGGGGCAATAAAAAAATCTTTCATTTTTAAATTGCTGTTTCCGATATCCTCCCATTCATAAATAGGATGTTCATAAATTTTGTGAATAGCTTCATTACGTCCAAAATTATTAATATATCGGGCAAGGATTTCAACATCAAAAAGCCATTTCGAAATAAAGGGGTCTTTGAATAAAATAGGAACTAGTTTAGCCTCATACATTTTAGCACCGCATTGGGTGTCATAAACAGGTAATTTTAATAATAATGATGCAAAAGATGCAAAAATTCTTCCAAGGTAGTGTCGCTTTTGCCTTCTCTTTACTTTCGCACCTAATCGCATTAATCGTAACCCTGTAACCATATTAAATTCGTAATCTGTAAAAAGTTTGCAGAAGTGAGCTATTTCATTTAATGGCGTAGCTAAATCAGCGTCCCAAAAACCAATATATTTTGGAGTAAAATGCTCAAATCCATATATCAGGCCTTGTCTTACGGCTTCTGCTTTTCCACCATTTTTTTTAAGATCAAGAATATGAGAATTCCTTGATTTAGAAACGATTTCATTTAAAATCTCTATAGTATTATCCCTACTGCCATCATTAACAAATAAAAAGCCAATATCTTCTCTTGAAGAGATGAAATCGATATAAGATGCAACAGGAAGTCGTTTCGCCTCGTTATAACACGGAATGACAATCAAAGTATTTATGCTTGTTGTAATAGGTTCCATTTCATGCTTATTATTATTCCTATTTTGAATCTTTTTGCAAAGGTAAACTATTTTTTTATCGTATTATCATTTTTCTTTTTCATCTTCGAGCAGGAATAAATTCATAGCAATTTGATCTGCCCAGAGTTTTCCGGCATCTGTTAAACGATAATAATTATTATCAATAATATAGTGTGATGGTTCTATGGTTAGAAAATAATTTCGGACATACAATTCTTTCTCATTTCCAAAGCGAGTTCTGATTTCATTCAAATCAATTCCTTCTGCTGTTCGAAGGTGCAATAAAATGTATTCATTGAAATGATCTGTTTCAGAAAGTATTTCTGTTTCATAATGACATACTTCGGTCTCAATCTGTTGAATATAAGTGCTGAGATTTGCAACATTCCATCGACGAGTCTCCAAATTATATGAATGTGCCGAAGGCCCAAGTCCTAAATAGGGTTTGCCTTCCCAATATGCATGATTGTGTTTGGAAATTCGCTTATTTTTTGCAAAATTTGAAATTTCGTATTGTTCGAAACCTGCTTTACGACTCTCTTCAAGTAAAAGATAATAATCTTCAATAAATTGTTCTTCACGGGGTTGAGTGAAGAGGCCTTTTTTTATTTTTGTTTGTAAAAGCGTATTTTCTTCAATGCTTAACGCGTATGCCGAAAGATGTGTAATTGGATATGAAAAAGCAGTTTGCAAGTCAGAAAGCCACATGGAATCTGTTCGCTCCGAAATACCATAAATTAAGTCAATTGAAATATTATCGAATCCTGCGTTTAGTGCATTTTTAATGGCCATTTGTGCTTCTTCCCCATGGTGTCTTCGGTTTAAAAAGTGCAAAATTGAATCATGAAAAGATTGAATGCCGATACTTATTCTATTGACACCTAATTCGCGTAAAGATTTGAGATATTCCAACGTAAGCGTTTCAGGATTGGCTTCAAAGGTAAATTCAAGATTTTTATCAAAAAAATAATGGAGTTTTAATGTTTCTAAAATAATGGAAAGCTCTTTTATAGACAATAAAGAAGGAGTTCCTCCACCAAAATAGAGGGTGCGAATAGGAACATCTGATAAATAGTCGGTGCTTTGTATGATTTCTTTTTGTAATGCTTTGATGTAAGCATCTTTTTGTGTTAGAGATGTGGTCGAATAAAAATTACAATAGATGCATTTTTTGGTACAAAAAGGAAAATGAATGTATATACCGCTCATCTGATAATGGAATATAAAAAAAACTCCGAAGATTAGTTCGGAGTTCGTACCGCATAGGGGATTCGAACCCCTGATTTCAAGGATGAAAACCTTGCGTCCTAGGCCAACTAGACGAATGCGGCGCGTGTTTTCTTTTGAGGCTGCAAAAATACAACTTTTTTAAATACAAACAATACTTTTTATAAAAAAAATGTATTTAGATTGTTTTTTTTGTGGGGATTCAATTTTAAAGTGAAATTTGATTGAAATTTATGGAATTACCATTCCTCAATTCTTGAGATTCGTGCCAGAAAAATGATATCTTTGCATTTCATAAAATTTTTTCGGAGGAAACATGACACAATGTGCTTTGTATGAAATGGCTTATGATAAGTTTTCAGAGTTTCTTGAAAAGAATTCATATAAGAAAACTCCGGAACGATTTATTGTACTTAAGAAAATTATACAGATAGGAGGTGTCTTTAAAATTGAAATGATCTTTCAAGAATTAAAAAAAGATAAATATCAATTGAGCAAAGCCACCATCTACAATACTGTTCATCTATTGGAAAAAGCCGGATTTGTCAGGCGAAGTTGGGTAATAATCGAACCTGTTTATGAATTTATTCTTTTCTCCAACCGGAAATCAATATGTTGGGTTAATGAAAATATGGATATTCAAGAAGAAACGGATTCTCAAATCGAACAAGAAATCTTGAATTTTCTTGAAGAAAAATGCAAAAAGAAAATTTGTAAAGCAATTTTCTACACAAAAGAAAAATGATATAAAAAAAAATGTAATTTTGGCCAATGTTATTTATAAAATGAAAAAAGAATGAAAAAGAATAATTTTGTTATCGTATTTTTATTTTTATTGTCTTTATTTTGCGTTCAATCATCTCTGTTTTCACAGAAACTGAAAACGGAAGATGTGCCCACTTCAGTGATGAATGCATTGGAGTATGAATATCCGGGGGTTAAAGTTTCCGCATGGGAATTAATTGAAAATCAATTTGTTGCTAATTTTAAAATCGATGGATTAGCATCTAAAGCCTATTTTTCAAATGCAGGAGAATGGGTGAAAACATTGATGCCTATTCCCCGAAAGGAACTTCCTACAGCAATTATTCAATACGTTGAGAAAGAATATCCTAATTTTGTGATTGCTATTTCAGCACTTCAACAAAAACCCGGTGAAAAAACGCACTATTATTTAGAAGTTAAAAAAGATGGTATTGGGCAAGCTTCCTCAACCTTATCTTTTACCGATAGAGGAGAATTGATGCAACGAAATGATCCACCGGGATTTACCTTGGAAGAACCTAAACCACAAGCGGCTTCACCCAAATCTCAAGAAAAACCTTCTTCCGATAAATCAGAGAAAAGCTCAACCAAACAAAAAAGCAAAGATGAACCTCAAAAGCAAAATGTTGAAATTAATGAGTCTTCAATTCCCCCTATTGTTTCTAAAACACTGAAAAAGAAAGCATCTCGTCCCGAAAATTTAAAATGGTATCGAGTAGACTCTTTTTATGTTGCTAAATGTACGGCTCAAGGAAAAGAAAATGAAATCTTTATAACTCCTGATGGAGTGTGGGAAAAAACGATTATTCAATTACCCGAAGAGGCAGTTACGGGAAATATGCAAAAACATTTAAAATCATATTATAAAGGCTACCGATTTGCCGCAGCCCGAAAGGAGATGAGAGCAGATAAGAAAGATCGAAATTATGTTGAAATTTATGAAAAAAAGAATTGGAAAGATAAATTTATTACTACAATCATATTCGATAAATCCGGTAAACTTTTAAAAACAATTGATCCAGACTATACAATGGGGCAAAATAAAAAATCTGAGGAAGATACCGATCTTGATTCTTATTATGCAAAAATTGATGAGGAAAGACCTTTAAGTGGAACGAAAATCAGATCTAGAGACCTCCCAACAGATCTGCAATCGTATGTCTCTCTTAATTATCCTTCTTATCGTTATAAATTATGTACGTTGGTTGAAGACGAAGATCTAGGATCTATTTATAAAATTGAAATAAAAGAAGAAGGAATAGGACTCGGATCGGAAACGTTGTATTTTAGTAAAATTGGAAAGTTTTTAAAAAGAGAAGGTGCCGAAAATGAAAATGATTTCGCAATACAAGAGGAAGAAAATGAACCCAATATTGAAATTCCCGAAAAAGTATTAACGACTTTTAAAGCGAAATATCCAAGAGTCGTTGAACCCGAATGGAGTTTAAATGAAGAGAATCATTATCAAGTAAGTTTTAATGGAACTCGAGGAAAAACAATTTGTGTCTATGATTCAGAAGGAACAATCCTGGAAACCTATTCTGCGCTCAGCCCCGATAATCTTACTCAAACTATTGCCAATTATATTAAGAAAAATGCCAAGGGAGCTAAAGTGCTTGAATATTATACTGTTAAAAAATCGGATAGAAAAACCTATTATCAAGTGATTATTCAAACGAAAAAAACGAAAGAAATTCAAACCTTGTGGTTTACAAATACAGGAAAGATTGTAGAATAATAAAATCAAAACCGTGAATTATTTAGAATATAAAATTATTTTTTCTGTGGCAGAGCCATGGAAAGATATTATTATTTCCATGCTTGCTGAAGAAGGATTCGATAGTTTCGCAGATGGAAATTCAGAAAATGAGTTGTGTGCTTATGTTTCTGAAAGTATGCATCAACCTGAAAAAGTGAATCAGTTGCTTCAGAATCACGGACTTCCTGTGCAATTAACTTTTTCGGTAACTCAGATGGAGAATCGTGACTGGAACGAAGTATGGGAGTCGAATTATACGCCGGTTTTAATTGCAAATAGATGTTATATTAGAGCGCCCTTTCATGAACCTCACCCAAAAGCAGAAATAGAAATTGTGATTGAACCTAAGATGTCCTTTGGAACAGCCCACCATGAAACTACTGCGTTGATGATAGAATTATTATTGGATGAACCACTTTTTGGAAAATCCTTACTTGATATGGGTGCAGGAACAGGAGTACTCGCCATTTTGGCGCGAAAGAAAGGAGCCAATCCCGTTTTAGCTATTGATAATGATGAATGGGCATACCGGAATAATATTGAAAATAATGAACGAAATCAAGTTCCCGATATTGAAGTTAAACTCGGAGATGCCTCTTTGTTAACAACAGAAAAATATGATGTTATTTTAGCCAATATCAATCGTAATGTATTGCTTAATGATATTCAGAAATATGCTGTATGTCTTAAAAATGAAGGAAATCTTTTTATGAGTGGTTTCTATAAAGAGACAGATTTGGATATGATTGTGCATAAATGTGCTGAACATAAATTGTCTTTGGGTTGTTATAAAGAAAAAAACGGATGGGTTGCCGCGAAGTTTGTGAAGTCATAAATTTCAGCCGTTCAGCGTTTGATTCCGGAGGGACATCATTCGTATTAAGATAAATTTGTTAACCTTTAAATTTTAAAATTATGTTTGAATTACCAAAATTACCATGGAACCCGGAAGAATTAGCCCCTGTGATTAGTGCCGAAACCATTTCTTTTCATTATGGAAAACATCATCAGGCTTATGTAAACAATCTTAACAACCTGATTAAAGGCACAGAATTTGAGAATCTTTCGTTAGAGGAAATTATCATGAAATCTTCTGGCGGAATTTTTAATAATGCTGCCCAAGTATGGAACCATACTTTTTATTGGGAATCTATTACTCCGAAACCCATATCTCAAATGCCAACAGGTCTGCTGGCAGAAAAAATCAATAGGGATTTTGGATCTTTCGAAGAGTTTAAAACTAAGTTTTCACAAGCCGCAGCAACCTTGTTCGGATCCGGTTGGGCTTGGTTGGTAGTTGATAAAGATGGAAAATTAAGTATTGTACAAGAAGGAAATGCGGGAAATCCGATGGTAAAAGGGTTAAAACCTCTTCTTACCTGCGATGTGTGGGAACATGCATATTACATTGACTATCAGAATAGAAGACCTGATTATATCCAACAATTTTGGACAATTGTGAATTGGAAAAAAATTGCTGAAAGATTAGGCTAATTTTTTTCTGTTGATAACTGAATGATATTGAGAATAACTTGTGTCGCTTTTTCCATTGACTCAAGTGTTATATACTCATACTTCCCATGAAAGTTATGTCCACCGGCAAAAATATTAGGACAAGGAAGTCCCTTGAATGATAAATTTGCTCCGTCAGTACCTCCGCGAATCGGCATGATAATCGGAGGTATTTCTGCTTTTATCATGGCCTTTTCTGCTAAAGTAACAATGTGCATTACCGGTTCTATTTTTTCTCTCATATTGAAATACTGGTTTTTAATCTCATAAGAGATTCTCTTTTTTCCTAATTTTTCATTTAGAAATCCGGCAATGGTAGCAATTAATTTTTTCTTTTCCTCAAATTTCTTTTTATCATGATCTCGTATGATGTAATTCAGAATTGCATTTTCAACGGTTCCTTCCATCTTGGTCAATAAGAAAAAACCTTCATATCCTTCGGTATATTGGGGACGTTGTTCCTCCGGAAGTAACGCATTAAATTCCATGGCGATTAATTGGGCATTAATCATCTTATTTTTGGCATATCCCGGGTGAATATTTCGACCTTGAATCTTAATTTCAGCGGATGCAGCATTGAAATTTTCGTACTCAAGTTCTCCCGGAGCTCCTCCATCCATTGTATAAGCAAAATCACAACCAAATTTAGTTACGTCAAAATGAATAACGCCTTTGCCGATCTCTTCATCCGGCGTAAAGGCAACTTTAATCGTACCATGTTTGATTTCAGGATGTTGTATGAGATATTCCAACGCACAAATAATCTCCGCAATACCGGCTTTGTCGTCTGCCCCCAATAGATGTTTCCCATCTGTTGTCAAAAGGGTTTCGCCCTTATAATGTGATAATTCAGGAAAATCTTGTATTAAAAGGGCTGTTGAGGTTTCAGCATCAAGCATAATATCTTTTCCATCATAGTTCTCAATAATTCTCGGGTTTTTCACCCCGGGCATATCAGGAGCAGTATCTATATGGGCAATGAATCCAATGACAGGAATTTGCTCCGGTGTGTTTGCAGGGAGTACCGCTGTTACATACCCATATTGGTCTTTTGAAGCATTTTTCATGCCTATTTTAGTCAATTCCATAACTAAATAGTCTCCGAATTCCAATTGACCTTGAGTGCTCGGATAGGTTGAAGAATTGTCATCTGAAGTAGTGTCATGCGACAAATACGTTGAAAATCTTTGCAAAAGTTTATTTTTCATGATATATATGTTTTTAATTATTCGTTTGATGAATATAAATTTGAACATGGTCTCCGTTAATCGTGTACGATTGCTCCGGAATAGAATCTATTACAGGTGCCGGAAGACCTTTGTCCCAATGGATATTGCCAATCAAAACACGTGCTTCATCCCAATATCCGGAATATAGAAACATGTCTAAAGTTTTCCGACCTCCTTCCACAATTACAGACGAGATATCTTGGGTATGTAAGCATTTTATGATATTATCAATCTTATCTTCTGCGGAGGAGTATTGAAAGGACGTTCCATTAATGATCACTTGATTTCGCTCAACAAGTACAGGAATAGGACTTTTTCCTGAATAGAAACGAGTGTTGAGTTGTGGCTGATCGCGGAGTAGGGTATTGTAGCCAATGAGGATTGCATCTTCTTCACTTCGCCATTTATGAACCAGAACGCGAAGTTCGGGATTTGTAATCCAATAGTCAATTTTATCTTCAGAATTAATTCTTGCAACATCCATATATCCGTCTAAAGTTTGTGCCCACTTAAGAATGATATAGGGGCGTTTCTTCCCATGAAAAGTAAAGAATCGCCTATTCAGTTCCTTACATTCATCAGGCAAGATGTTTTGAATTACTGTTATTCCGGCTTCTTTAAGTTTTGCAATGCCGCGACCATTTACTTTTGAATTGGGATCCGATGTTCCGATAACCACTTGTGGTATTTTCCATCTGATAATTTCATCTGCACAAGGAGGAGTTTTTCCATAGTGGGAACAGGGTTCTAAATTTACGTACAGTGTTGATTTTTTTAGTAATTCCTTATTCTGAACTGCTGAAATTGCATTAATTTCCGCGTGAGCAGATCCATATTTTTGATGCCAACCTTCTCCGATAATTTTATCTTCGTATGTGATTACGGCTCCAACCATAGGATTAGGTTGAACGCTCCCCAGTCCTTTTGCTGCCAGTTGCAGGCATCGTCTCATGTAGTTATTGTGCGTTTCCGTAAGAAGATTAAAAGAATCCATAAAAATGAACGATAATTTATATTTCGTTTTTTAAAAATTGCTGACGAAGATTTTCGGGAAAACGTTCGATGGCATATCGCAACATCGTTCTTGGCATTTGTTGGTATCTTTGTTCGGTGGAGAGAAATTCAATTTCAGCCTCAAAATTTCTCTTTCCGATCTCCCGAAGCATCCAACCTACGGCCTTTTGAATCAAATCATGTGGATGGGTGAGCAATAGTTTAGCCAAATCAAAAGTGGTTGAATAATCATTATTTTTGATAAAAAAATAGGTCGAAATAATGGCGATACGTTGTGTCCATAAATGCTTTTCCAAAGCAAACTGATAAAGGATTTCTCGATTGCGTTTCCATAGATGAGCCCCTACAATTTTTGGGGCGGAAAGATCTACCAAATCCCAATTGTTAATTCGATTTCGATGTTTTATGTAAAAATCGAAAAATTCTTCTTTTTCTCTCTCATCTTTGGATTTTGTGTACATTTCAACTAAGAAAAGCAATCCGGTCATCCGACACTCATGATAGACATCTTCCAAGAACAATTCTATCTCATTTAAAGGTAGCGAATGATACTTTTTTACAATCGCGCGTTGTTTGGGGACAACCACTCCAATAAATTGATCTCCTGCTCCGTATTGGCCTTCTCCCGTTTTGAAAAAATAAGGGAGAAATTCCTTCTTTTTCTCATCAGCAACCGCAAACAACGCTCTTTTTATGTCTTCAAAAGATATAGAGTCATTATGTTTTTGGTTGGAAATCATTTTGTGTTATTTATTATGATGTAAAAAATAGGAAAGCGGTTGTAACTGCCTGTCAAAATGGAAGTATTGAAGGATGTAAAATTCCTCGGGCTTATCTT
>Ga0116193_1000981_pt1 | contig 25238 bp, 19 predicted proteins | sample AD_UKC115_MetaG_FD_89892 | JGI IMG/M metagenome (GOLD analysis project Ga0116193, IMG submission 89892) | Active sludge microbial communities of municipal wastewater-treating anaerobic digesters from Hong Kong - AD_UKC115_MetaG | ecosystem: Engineered > Bioreactor > Anaerobic > Digestate... | reverse complement strand
CCCTATCCGTGCCAATCCAAGAAATCCGCGTTATCCGCGTCTAAATCCCCCCATCCAATCTAATCCGCATCTATAGCTTTTTCGATTTTACCGGGATAAAAATCATGATATGACTGAAAATTGTGGAAAAAAGTACGGGAATATGACAATATAATTGAAAAGAGCATCAGATAGCGAGTTGGGGAGATAAACGAGAAATGGAGGAACCGATGAACCGTTTTTCGGAACCGTACCCGGATGTGGAGGGGGACAATGGCCTGCCCGAAGAGGTAAGAAACAGCCTGGAAAAAATCCTGGCTTATTCGGGTTTGGCCCCGGAGCGTGCCCGTCTGTTTACGGCTCATTTGGAAGTATTCAAGCGCCTAAGTGATAACCCCCGCGCCGACAAGGAAATAAGAAGGCTTAAGGGAGCGCTGGCAACACTGTTTTTTGAGGTTTACGGTATGGTAGCCAGAAAGGTTCTGGAGGATAAGAATCCTGGCCGGGTTTATCAAATGTTTTTACATTATGGCTTTATGGATGAAGGGCTGGCTGGTGTAGATAATACTCTGACCCTCTATGAAATGGTGGATCAGGCGCCGGGGGAAGGGAAGTGTTCAGTATACAACGGTCAGACCTGGCTGGGGAAAATTATCAGCCGGGAGAAGGAGCCTTCGGTTAATGATTTTGGGCTGGATTACCAGGATGTATTCCGGGAAAAGAAAAGACGAGGTGAAATCACCGACAAGGACAAGGCCCAGTATGACGAGGATCTGGATGGTCGCATAGACCATGAGATAGGCGGCCTGTTTAAGATGGGGCAAAGGATGTGCTGCGGACGCAGCAGTGACTATTTCCCCATTTTTCACCGGGGCATGGTAACCGGGGATTTGTCCAAGTCCCTGGTGACCCCGCAGAGACTGGAGGAAAGCTTGGACCGCATCCTGCAGGTGGATTTCTCGGCCTTGCACCGGGAAACGGTGTACAGCAACCCGGAAAAGGGAATTCGGCAGGAGTTGATTATGCAGGCGGTATGGCCGGACTTTATTCTTATGCCGGTCTTTGGAGCTGAAGGGGTAATGTGGCAGGGCCTGAGCGGAAAACTCATGAATTCTCCCGGACGTTTTCTCTTCCCCATTTTTTTGTCTGCCAACCTGGATGATGTCATGCTGGAGACGGTTGCCAAGTTTCGCTGGGAGTTGTCCCGGGCGCTCTTTGCCTATACTTTAAGTGACTCCCAGGAAGGCGCTCTGGTAGGGGATTACAGCAGCTACATTCAATTCTATAAGAAGAATCGCGATCTTTCTTCTGAAGCCAAAGAAAAGCTCAAAGTGCAGATAGAAAAAAAACGTAACCACACCGCCGACGTTTTTGCCTCTGATTACTATGCCTGGGTGCAGTATGAATCCAAAGGACTGCTGCGCCTTAACAAAGTGGCCCGGGAAATTCTTTTTAAACACTGTCCTTTTTCCCGGCCAATTCGTGACAGCCTGGAGAAACAGCCTTTATTTAGTCAGTTCATTCGGCAATTTGAGAACATTAGAGCCAGACAGGCCCGGTTGCTGGAAGCGCGCTATGCCAAATTGCAGCGCTCAGGTATTGAACTTGATAAAGACCTGGAGGAAAACCTTCGGTATTATCAAAGTTAAACTGTCCAGGCGCCGAGGCGTAAAAACAAAGAGCGGGAGTTTTAACTCACCGCTCATTGAATAGGGGGGTAAGGGGGGCTGGTTCGGCTCCGGGCTATTTGGAGAAGTAGCGCTTTAGAAGTCCGGCAAAGGCGGCTCCATGGCGGGCCTCATCCTTGGCCATTTCGTGTACGGTGTCGTGAATAGCATCGTAGTTGAGTTCTTTGGCGCGGGTGGCCAGGTCTTTTTTGCCCTTGCAGGCACCGTGCTCGGCATCCACCCGCATTTTCAGATTGGTCCGGGTATCGGCTGCCACCACTTCACCCAGCAACTCGGCAAACTTGGCGGCATGTTCGGCTTCCTCCCAGGCGATGCGCTTGTAGGCCTCGGCAATTTCGGGGTAACCTTCCCGATCAGCCTGGCGGGCCATGGCCAGGTACATACCTACTTCAGTACACTCACCGGTAAAATTAGCTCTGAGTCCTTCCAAGACGTCGGGGTCTACATCCTTGGCTATGCCCACCCGATGCTCATCAGCCCAGGCCAGGTTGTCATTTTCCTGTGCTTCATAAAACTTATCCTTGCTGGCACCGCACTGGGGGCACTCATCAGGCGGGGTCTCACCATTGTGAACATAACCGCAAATACTGCATACCCACTTTTTCATTAAGTAAAACCTCCTCTTTAATATAGGTCTCTATAGTTCAACCCGCTCTGCCAGGCAGTGCGGGCAAATACCCCGGAAATAAATGTGACTCTCGCGTACCTGGAAACCATCCAGGCCTTCCATTTTCGCGTCCGTCGGCTGCAGTCGAATATCATAAATATGTCCGCAGTTCTGGCAGCGAAAGTGCCCATGCAGGGAAGTATCGGCATCGTAGTGCATCTCATTTTCAGCGATAGTAATCAAGGTTACCAGCCTCTTTTCTTCGAACAGTTTTAAAGTGTTGTACAGAGTGGTGCGGGAAAGGGTAGGAATCTCCTGAATTAATTCCTGGTATATTACTTCCACGCTGGGATGGTTACGGTTCTCCACCAAATATTGATAAACACGCATGCGGTGGTGCGATGGTTTCACCCCGTGCAGGCGCAGCAGATTTTCAATCTCTTTGGGTGTCATAACTGTTTACTCCCTGTAATCATTATAGAACTGTAATTATTACAAATATTATCGCGCACTATTTGCTGGTTGTCAAGCTATTGGGATGAAAAAACGTCTGGAAGAAGAGGATGGTTGTTTAATCAACAGTAGTAGCCAACGAGCGTGCTATGTAACGCGGTAATAGAGTTCTCCTTGCTGATTAACCAGGCCCAGACGCAGGAGGCGCTGCAGGTGTTGGTAAATGGCCATCTTTTCAAACCAGAAGTAAATCTCTTCCTGAGGTATCCGAGGGCCGTAGAAGAGCTGCCGGGCTGCCAGTTCGGGTACAGTGTAAGGTTGGTCCAGGGCCTCTAGTACGGCTTCTTCACGACGTAAAACGATATCCCGAAAAGCCTGCAGCCTTTGGTCAAGGTTGTCGTCTACCAGGCCTTTGTGGCCGGATACTATCACGCGGGGCTGGAGTTGACGGCACTTTTCAATCGAGTCCAGGAGGTCGTTCAGATCGCTGCACAGGTGCCCATACCAGGGGCCAAAGCCGGATAAGTCAATATCCCCGCTTACCAGAATACCGTACCTGGGCTCCCATAGTGCACAGTGTCCCGGTGTGTGGCCGGGAGTGTGCACTATGCTGAAACGTACCTGCCCCAGGTCGATTACATCCCCATCCTGCAATTCCCGATGAACAGGAGATGGCTGCAGTTGAATCTGGTCCAGGAATTCCTGCCCCAGCCGGGCGCCCTCGAAAAGGTGGCACCCGTATGCGCCAATGAAATTATCAATAGACCGGATGGCGCCAGCGTCCTGCTGGTGAGCCCAGATGTTGGCTTCTGGAAAACGGTGGTTGTTCCAGATATGATCCTCATGAAAATGGGTATTGACCAGCAGGTCCACTCCCAGCTGCCGGAGCAGCTGCAGGTTCTCATCCCCGCAGCTGCTATCGAAAAGCGCCCGGGTATCATCGGCAATATACAGGCAATAACAATAAGGAAACCTGCCTTTGCCGGGCGGGTGTACCAGAAATATATTAGGAGCAATCTCTTGCAACATTTCCTCTACCGGCCTCCATAACTGCCGCCACCGGAACCGCCGCCTCCGCCGCCAGAGAAGCCGCCTCCGCCACCCGAGCCGGAGGATGCCTTGCTTTCCGCGGCCTTTACGGTCTTCTCTGCCACCTGAATGGAGTGTTCGATACTCTCTGAGATTTTGCTGAAGTTGTCGCTAAAACCGGCCAGAGCCAGGGCATCAGGGGAATTATACCAGTGCTGGCCGAAACGGTAATTATCCTCTTGCAAGTTGGGGAAGACGACTTCCAATTGCTTGATTACTTCCCGGGCGACTCCCAGGGTGACTGCATAGACCAGGTAGTGTTCCCAGATAACCAGGCTGGGAATTTCGTGACGGTCCATATTGGAAAAGTGCAACAAAAAGCGTTTGAAAGCCTGCCATTTACGCAAATCTTCCTGGGCCTCCCGGGAGCGTCTTTTGAATTTCTGAGGAACGATACCGATAAAGAAGGAACATAGAAAGAGACTGGCCCCGGGTAGAACCACTTCCGCTCTAATTAGAAAAAGGCCGGTGATAAAACACGCCAAAGCCACTCCGGCAGTTATCCAGCGTACTCTGGTTTCAGTACCCAGAAACCAGTTGTTCTCATCCCCGGTTTCGGACAGGGAGTTCTTCCATTTCAGCCAGAAGCTATAGAAGGACTGGCTGTGTTTCTTGGAGTACTCTTCGATATCGTAGAGATATAAAGATGGCTGTTTATTACTGATAATGGTGAAAATATAATCGATTAAATTACGTTCGTGGGGGAGCAGCTGCTCACACTCTGCCTGGTATTTTTCTTTTTGCAGGGTGATTAAATAAGTGGTGAGCTCTTTGGTGCCCAGGAGGCGCTTCTTCTCAAACAGCTGCGGTTCAATGACCAGATATTTGCGGCGGGCCAGATCCAGCAAGGTGGCGGTAATATCCTGGGTTTTTACTTCCCCCCAGTTCCACAGTATAGACAGCTCGGCGGGGGAGTAACCGGCGGGAAGTTCCCGATAATAGTCACCCTGAAATTCCGGCCGGTACTCCTTGCCGTATTTACGCCATAGAAGGAATAGAGCGAGGAGGGTGATAATCGGAATCAGTATGGCGATGGTCACCTGCATCTGAGCTGCTTGACGACGGCGATTGGCACCTTCCGCCCAGCGGCCCTCTTCATCCATAATAACGGACATGCCTGCCTGCCCGGTATAAAGCTCGCGGGGGGCAGCGGGGAAAAGCTGCCGGGGCATAACCATACGCCCCTCCAAGAATTGATTGGCAGGCATTTTCTCGATTTGCCAGGTAACCTCACGCGGCCCGGTAAATTGAACCTCTCCGTGGAGGGGACCGTGTCCCCAGATGCGGATGTCGGTGCCGGGCTGCATATTTTCCGCCCCGGCCGGCAGTCGCACCTTGACAGTAACCTGTCCAATCTGCTGTTGGTTATCAGAGGAGATAAACTTACGGTAAAACTCAGCTACATCAGTATGCATTTTGATCAAGTTGTTGACCCGATAACTTACCTCAAAAGTACGTTGTTCATTGGTGGCATCAATACTCCAGTCGATCGTAAGCTTGTTACCTTCCTGCTTCACCAGATAAGTGCCCGGGGGGCCGTAGCTCTGCCCGGGGTTAAACTGATAAGCATTGCCATTCTCCGACACCAGGATGTTGCTAATGGGGGTAGTGTCCTGGGGAATGGAAACAAAATAACCTTTGTAGGAGCCATGAAAAGTAACGGTTATATGTTCCGTTACCAGCATGGAACCATCAGGCATCAGCTCAGCGTCCATAGCCAGTGCATCCATTTCTAAACTGCGGGCCTGAGCTATTCCTGTATTAAACCAGACCAACAACAAGGTGAACAATATGGTTAATAGGAAAACCAATCTCCGGTTATTACTTCGTTCCCACACTTGCACTACCCCTCCCTAATTCGTGCTAAAACTTAACCTGTACGGCCTGGCGAGCGTCAGGTTCGCCCTGCAGAGTAAAGTAATCGGCCTTGCCAAATCCCAGCATGCCGGCGACCAAATTGGTGGGGAAAAGCTCCAGCTTGGTGTTGAATTTCTGCACGGTATCATTATAGAACTGGCGGGAATAGGCGATTTTATCTTCAGTCTGACTCAGTTCTTCCTGCAGCTGCAAAAAGTTGGTGTTGGCTTTGAGTTCGGGGTAGTTTTCCGCTACCGCGAACAAGGAACGCAGGGCACCTGACAGCAGGTTTTCCGCCCGGGATTGGTCGGCCACGCTACCGGCAGCCATAGCTGCGCTGCGGGCGCGGGTTATCTCTTCCAGGGTTTCCTTCTCATGACTGGCATAGCCTTTAACGGTGTTGACCAGGTTGGGTATCAGATCGTAGCGGCGCTTGAGCTGTACGTCCACCTGCGACCAGGCATTCTGTACCCGCTGTCTTAACTGTACCAGCCCATTGTAGGTGACAATAAAGAAGATGGCTAACAGGACCAGAATACCGATTACAGCAGCGACAATCATTCATATCAACTCCCCAGTGTTTTCTATATTATAGGCTAACAGAGTTGGCTGACGAAAGAATTCACCCATTTGGGTGAATTCTTTATTTTTAGTCTTTTGCTATGGTTAAAGAGAACCCAAGAAAACCGGGGGAACAAGGGGACGGTTCTCTTGTCCCTCTTCCAAAGTAATTGGGGACCGAGGAACCGAGCCTTGTCCCTGCAGTAAGGAGTGACAGTTGCATGAATACGGCTCTGCCAGTGGAAGAACCTAGGTGGAAGATTGCTCTCAATATGATGATAAACCCGGGAGAAGTGGTAAAGAAACAGATGTCAGAGGTGCCCTGGCCGTTTTCTCTGGCGGTATCCGGTTTATCATTTACACTGTTTTTCCTGCAGACCGGTCTGGATATGCTGCGTACCGGACAGATTGAACCGGCAACGGTAGTTCTGGTTTCCCTGCTGGGCCTTCTTTACGGAACGGCAGGTATTGCCCTCCTGGCTGTTCTGGCCTGGGCTCTTTGCCAGGGTTCGGAGCGGTCTTATACTCTGGAGTGGGCTATCTCCACTTTTGCCCTGGGTTATTCAGCCACCCTGGTCTATGCATTGCTGGGGGTGGTTTTTTCCCTGGCTCTGGGGTGGAAAACGGCGGTGGCTTTTGGAGTAACCGGGGTTTTGTGGGCCCTGAGACCTACCTTGTTTACCATCCGGCAAATGTCCGGTGATAGAGTTGCCTTTAGCGTAGCCCTGGCCACGCTCTGTGGTGCCATCCTGCTAGTCGGGTGGGCGCTATTGGGACGCCTGGGATTCTAACTGTAAAACTAAAAGTCTTTAGATTATTCAGGAGGCTAATAGTATGGAAATGAATCTTGGTTATGCCAATAAAACCGACCGGCCCTCGATTAGATTCTGGCCAGCATATTTGTGTTTTCTGGTGTTTGGTCTGCTGATTCCCTTTAGCAAACCGGAGTATGGGGCAGTTACTTTCCTGCTCTCCATATTGCTGGCCCTGGTAATGGGCCTCCTGGCCGTTAATGTACTTATTGGAGTATTTAATAGCAGCAATAAAGCCTTGCTGGCGGAAAGCGGCAGCCAATTTGCCAAAGAGGCAGTACAGACGGGCATGCTGTTTATGATTCCCTTTACCGTTTTAGCGGCTCTGGCCCAGTTATTATTGGGCTGGAATGCAGTAATGCCGTTTGCTTCAGCAGCTATTATGACTGCTTGTGCAACCGCAGGTACGGAAGTTATGAAAAAGGGGGCCCAGGGGGTAAAAAACATCATGATACCGTCAGCAATTGCCTTTTTATTATCGACCAGCTGGATGATACTGGTCGGCATAATGCCATAAGCAGAAGAGAAGGGAGGTTGGGCTTTTGTCTATTCTTAATATGAACCGTAACCGAAAAAAACTAATAAGAATGGGGATAACGGCTGTTTTAATAGGATGGTTGGCCCTGCTCTTTATTACAGCCTTTTTACCTGGGAATGCTATGGCGGGTGGAGTTGGTGATGTAGTTACCAAGGTGACCAACTCTAATTTAACATCAACAGAATTTAATTTTGGGCAAGAAAGTGCTACCGGTCATAATTTCGCAATTCATGCCGGCATGGGGGACTATGGTAATGGCGGATGTATGATCAGCGTTCTGGGACCAGTCCAACCTGATGAAATACAGACTCTACTGGATTATGTAGATAGTATAGTTGAGCTCACCTACATACAGACTACCCGCATAAAGGGTTGTGAAGTCCGGGAATATTCCACGGAATATGGTGTGGGAGTGGGTGTAGTACTGCCGGATTACTTTATTACTGTGGAGATGCTTGATACAGGTAACAGTAGGACCGCTGATTTCGCAGCGGCCAAAAGCATTGCCCAGCAGACTTTGGACGGGATGGAACGGGCCGGGCTGTTGAGTCAGGCAGCTCCGGATATAGAATCAGGTAAACCTGATGAACCCAAACCGGCTGAAAAGGCACCGGCAGCTGCGGGAGTTGTAACCGCCAACCCTTTGGACGAACCGACCCGCATTGCAGACACGACCAATATCATGGCCGTTTATAACGGACCAACGGTTCCCACTACTCTCAGTATCAACACTCCTCACCTGGTAACAGAAATTCATGACTATCACTGGAACAATGCCCAGGGAGCAACCCCTGGAACCATAGGTTTACAGGACCAGAACGGGAAAATGTACGGTCCCTGGCAGGCGGTAGGAACTCCGGGACAAGGAGGAGTTCCTAATGCTAACTGGTTTGTTTATCCGAATATTGTCATTCCCGCTGGGACCTATACGGTGATCGACTCAGATCCGTCTACCTGGTCACAGAACACCGATTCCGGAGGAAGAGGCATGGGATATGTGCTGGCTACTCCTCATTTTGAAGTTACCAGCGGTTCGGTTGGGGACCTAAATAAAGGTCCCGGGAGTTCACCCGCTGGAAGTGGTTGGACGGAAAGCCCGGCTGGAGTCGGTTCGGTAGGAAACATTCCCGGCCCTTCCAATACTACTGAGGCAGTAACCGGTGTGGTAGTCCCCGGATTAATTTCTATCGCCTTGGGGGCCTTGGCAGGATTCGGTGGTGGCGGAGGAAACGTTCCTCCGGGAGGAGTTCCCCTGTCACCCTCCGGAGGAGGAACGTCACCGGTCGGTGGAATACCTGGTACAACTCCAAGTTCCGGTGCAGCTCAGGAAATTGGCCAATTAGGCAAGAGACGGCGCGAGGAAATATATATAGATACAGTTGACATGCAGCAGCAGGCCATTGATGTTAGAGATGCTGGACCAGTAACTGATCATGGCGTGATAATTGATACTGCAGATATGTTTGAAACTCCTATAGCTGTCCAGCCGGAGTCCGGGATAATAATTGATACCGCCGATGAAGCAGCCATATTCGTGCAGCCTGAATCGGGAATTCACATCGATACGATTGACATGCATGAGGGAGTATCATTACCGCCTGAGCCTGAAATTCTTATTGACACCACCGAGATGTTTGCAGGCAAGATGGCCCAGGGGGCAGTTCCGGATAAGGATATATATATAGAAACCGAAGCAGAAGCAGGGTTATTTGTACAGCCTGAGATTGATAAGCAGGGGATTGATATTAGGGAAACCGGGCCAAGCGGAGAACCGGAATTTGTCGTGGCCTCTGCCGGTGAACCGGGTGCAGCTGCACAGGCTGAATCAGGGGTAATCATTGAAACTGCTGATGAAACTGCAGTTATTAAACCTGACTCCGGGATTATGAAGGATGAATCCGGCGGTGAAGTTCTTTTCGATGCCAGCGAGCTGGAAGATAAGCCTCCTGCCGGAAATGAAATTGCCGGGGCAGACGGGGAAGTCGCACCAGGTACTGAAACAGAAGCATCCATAGCGAAAGAAGAAAGTGTTTTCGATCAGGAAGGCTTTGATAAAGAAGGTTTCGACAAAGATGGCTTTGACAAAACCGGTTTTGATCGGGAAGGCTTTAACGCGGACGGATTTGACAAGGATGGCTTTAACCGGGAAGGGTTTAATGCAGAAGGTTTAGATAAAGCTGGTTTTGATAAAGAAGGTTTCAATCAGGCTGGCTTTGACAAAGAAGGCTTCAACCGCGAAGGCTTTGACCAGGCAGGCTATGACCGGGAAGGCTTCGATAAAGCCGGCTTTGATGCAGAAGGCTTTAATAAAGAAGGATTCGACAAAGCAGGTTTTGATAAGGGGGGCTTTGATAAGTCTGGCTTTGATAGAGAAGGTTTCAACAAGGCTGGCTTTGACAAGGAAGGCTTTAACCGGGAAGGATTTGACCAGACCGGATTTAACCGGGAGGGCTTCAATCGAGAAGGATTTGACAAAGCGGGCTTTGATAAAGAAGGCTTCAACAAGGCTGGTTTTGACAAGGAAGGCTTTAATCGGGAAGGCTTTGACCAGACCGGCTTCAACCGGGAGGGCTTCAATCGGGAAGGCTTCGATAAAGCTGGCTTTGATAGAGAAGGTTTCAACCAGGCTGGCTTTGACAAGGAGGGCTATAACCGGGAAGGATTTGATCAGGCCGGCTTTGATAAAGAAGGCTTCAACCAAGAAGGATTCGACAAAGCAGGGTTTGATAAAGAGGGCTTTGATAAGGCTGGTTTTGATAGAGAAGGTTTCAACCAGGCCGGCTTTGACAAGGAAGGCTATAACCGGGAAGGATTTAATCAGGCCGGATTTGACCAAGAAGGCTTCAACAAAGAGGGATTTGACAAGGCGGGCTTTGATCGGGAAGGCTTCAACAAAGCCGGGTTTGATAAAGAAGGATACGATAGACAAGGCTTTAATAAAGCCGGGTTTGATAAAGATGGTTATGGACGCAACGGCTTTGATCCGGAAGGATTTGACCGGGAAGGCTATGATGTAAATGGTTATGACCGCAAGGGATACAACCGCAGCGGTTTTGATGCCAAAGGCTATGATAAACAAGGTTATGACAAAGAGGGATTCAACAAGGATGGATGGGACCGGGAAGGTTATAACCGCAAAGGTTTTGACGAGAACGGATGGGATCGCGAAGGCTACGATAAGAATGGTTACGATCAAGAAGGTTACGATCGTGACGGCTACAACCGTGAAGGCCAGTCAAAAGAAGGTTATGACGCAGACGGTTATGACAAAAAAGGCTTTAATGAGCATGGCTATGACCGTGATGGCTATGACCGGGAGGGCTTTGATTTTGAAGGCTACAACCGTGGCGGTCGTGACCCGTGGGGCTTTGATAAACAGGGATACGGCAAGGATGGCTATCATTGGAGCGGTTATAATGCAGATGGATACGACCGTTCCGGGTTGCATTGGTCGGAAAACCCCTATGGAGAGGGCAGTCCTTTTGATGTAGATACCCGTAATCCTTTTGATGGAGGAATTGTTGACCTGGGTGGACAAAAAGAAGCCTGGAAACCCACCAAACCGCCATTGGGACAACCGTACCACCGGACGGTTGAAAAATACGGTGCCAAACCCTGGACTGATGAGATACCGCAGCCGCAACCTGAAAAACCAACGCTTCCCCCAACCGAAGATACTGGAGTCATTGGTCCGGAAGATCCCATGAATACTTTGAAAAATCATGGATTGGATAAAGATGCGCCTGCAGCGCCGGAAGGGCAGACTGGAACCGGACTACCCATACCCGAAGAAGACATCCCCGATGCAGGGAACATACCACCGGATACAATTCCTGGAGAAGGTGATATACCGCAGGAGGCAATTCCGGATCTACCACCGATTTCCGGGCCGCAACATGGGGATACCATTACTCTGCCTGGAAAAGATGGCCGGGATTATCAGCTTGAATATAACAGCCAGACCGGAGAATGGGAAAACCTGCTTACCGGAGGCAAGATTCGTAATGAGGAGCTTGACTCCTATATAAAAGACTTTAATAGATGGCAGGATGATGTTGCTGAAGACTTGAGCCGTTCTGCCCGCGATATTGAAAAGATGGCAGCCCGTCAGGATGCTAACAGTCAGGCCATTGACAAAAATCTGGCCGATTGGAAGCGTTTGGAGCAAATGCAGAAGGTGGCTGATAAATACAACATCGGAGAACCGGGAGGCCCCGGAGATATAGACAAAGCTATCCAGAATCTGAAAGATGATATGCTGGCCGGGAAAGAGCCCGACCAGGGCAGATTGGAGCAGTTAAACAAGATTATCGACAACCGTATACAGGGCATAACAGCTGCGGATACCGGTCAACGTTGGGAAGAGGATTGGTTCAAAAACCTGGGCTGGGCACTGGAAGCCAATGCAGCCACTGCCAAGGAAGTAATAACCGGGGAAAAAGCGGATGGCAGTACATCCTGGTTGGGTATGGGTGCCCGCATCATGATTACTGCAGCTACAGGAGGGACTGCCGGGGTAGTTATGGATGGGGGCTTAACGGTAGCGGAAGCTATGTATCGTATCAAGGACTCGATAGATAAGGGAGAATCAGATTTCAGGGCGGTATCCAAGGCGATTGGCTTGACTGTTCTGGGTGAAGAAATGGGTTATTTGGCAGGTGCCGCCGGTGGAACGATTATGGGAGAGATGCTGGAGAGATTCCCAGCGTTTACGAATAAAGCAGCCGACCTGATTGAAACAGCTCTATTAAAAGCCAGCGCCAAAAATCAAATGTGGAGCAAGTCATTAGGTTTTATCAGCAAAGAATCAGCCGAGGAGTCCCTCGATCAAATCAATAAACGGTTGGTTGATATAGGCAGCGAGGAAGCGGCAGAAAACATCATCAAGAACGCCAGAGGTGGTTATGGATTGTCGGTTGCGGACTCTTTCGATGATGTTGCCAAAGGCCCCGGAAAAGCATTTACCGGTGGCGGGGATGACATCTTCAAAGGAACTGGCAAATCAGCTTCTGAAGGATGGTCGGATATAGCTGAAGGCGGAGGCAAAGCGGCATCAAGTACAAGTGACGATATAGCCAAAGGAACCGGCAAAGCTGCTTCCAGCAGTAGTGACGATATAGCCAAAGGGTCTGGTAAAGCTGCTTCCAGCAGTAGTGACGATATAGCCAAAGGGTCTGGTAAAGCTGCTTCCAGTAGCAGTGATGATATAGCCAAAGGGTCTGGTAAAGCTGCTTCCGAAAGTAGTGATGATATGGTCAAGGGAAAAGGCGCCGGTGATGGAGTTAAAGCTGCAGACGGCCCGGATGTACCATCAAAATCTGCTGCAGCAGGCGGGGATGGACCGGGTGAACCCCCGGGTGGCGGAGACGGACCGGGTGATCCAGGGGGGCCTCCATCTCGAGGTGGCGACGATGCTGCCGGAGTATTGGGAGGAAACCGGGACAACCTTCCCCTTAACCGCGGGGGCAGAACGCCTGATGAGGTCTTATCTGATCCGGCTGCAGTTGCCCGCGCCGAAAGAACCGTGCAGGAGAATATCAAAGATTTTGATAAATTGCCCCCGGCCAGACAACAGGACCTGGTAAGAGAGCAGGCCATTTATGATGAATACAAGCTGCAGGCTGAGGAAAGAACCTGGAACCTGGTTGACAAGGTCCAGCGGGGTGAACCGCTGACGGTCGAGGATATCATGGAAATGAAATCCGACCCGGCATCCATGCGAACATTGAAAAACCTAAGGGAAATGGATGGTTTGGGATCTCAGTTGACTCAACAGGAAGCTGAGGGAATACAAAGGGAGTTCAATAATGTAATGGATGAATATGTGCATCAGCCTTCTTATCACACAGTCGAGGACCATCTGCATAACCGATATCCGGGGGTTGACCCTGAGGGGATAAGGGTCAGAACTGTGCGCACACCAGGCACTGAGCCTACTGATTTCAATATAAACACTGACAACGATGTTATCGCTGAACGGTTGGTTCGCGGTCCCAATGGACCTGAATGGGTGGAAATTCCCAAGTCTGAATGGGAAGACACTTATTATAAAGCCCTGGCGGAAAACTCGGGTTTCAGTGTTGATGAAGCCAGCAGGAGGTTTCCGCAAACTGACTGGGCCAATATGGATGAAGCGGCACAAGTACGGCAATGGGCAAGGCATCACGAAGAATCTGCCATGGACCAGTTTGATCTGTCAGCAGGACGGGATTTCAGTGATCAGCGCACCTGGCGTATTGAGGACGGGGACCTGCCGGGCAGACCAATGATTGAGGCTACACCGGAGGAGATTGCGCGCGGGGTAGACACAGTGATGATTGACGGCAAGCCCATGCGGCCTTCCACCGGATACGAATTGGTCCAGAGACGACAGGGCAATCTGCTGGACTCTGAACAACTGTCTTTGATGGAATCACACAAAGTCGATGAATACTGGACTGCGGGAACCACACCATCGGAGGTAATGAGGAATCAGACTGAGGCGATGGAACAATTGCGTAAAACTGCTAGTGTAGCTCAGACAGTGGAGAGCAGTTATAGGGATATGGGATACAGAATAGAGCAAATGCCGAAAAACATGCAGGAAGCTATTAAAGTTATCAATAACAACAGCCTGTCACCGGCTGCCCGGGCAGCTCGTTTGCAGGAACTCGGGTATGAAACGCCCGGGGACTTTTTGAATAAAGTAACCAGCCGCATTGGAGCGATCAGGACAGCCCGAAGATAAACGGGATATTTATTCAACCAATGAGCAGGTAAGGAGGCATTATAATGGAAATCAACCAGGATGTGCTGGCGGGAACCGCAGTGTATAAGCTGAATCCGGCGGATATTGACCATTTATTCAGACGTTCGGGACTTAAAGGCAATAGTCTGTCCTCTTGCAGTTATAATGCTGAACAGGCAGCTACCAGCAGCCCTTCGGAATTATTTAAAAAACTCTCTGAGAGTCCCCAGTTCAGACCCATTGCCCAGCACTTGTTGGAACCGGATTTGAAGATTCAGTTCAACAGTGGCGGAGCCGGTACAGCGAAAGACCAATATTATGCCTTACTGTCTGCTGATGATAAAAGTGTTTTGGTGCAAATGACCAACTCTGACGGGGATATACTTCTTATGCTTTTTCCAGATTGGGACTCATACCTGGCCTGGTGGATTGATGTTTATGCCTCCCCCGGTATGGACGGTTACCAGACCATATTCCCCAATATTATGGAAACTGAGGTTTTGGTCTGTGCCCTGCACTGTGTAGATATTTATCGCCGTGCCTATATGGAAAGCATGCTGGATTATCGCGGTGGCGTGGATTTATCATTATCAATCCAGGATTTTGTGCAGCTTTTAAAACGCGCCTTGGCCAGCGGTGACCAACGCTGGCTTTTGCCTACCATGTTTGAAATTACCCCCGGCCTGAAAAACGCCAGTATAGCACTTAATCCTGATCATCTCAAACAGATAGAGGAGTTAGGGTTTATCATCACTGATGCAGATACCATTAATCTGGGGGAGAGAGCCCGGATAATGGGGACAGAATTTATAACCAGCTGGATAGGAGCCTTCGGCTGGCAGGCGGCGGCATTAATTAATGGACAGGAACGATCCTTGTCCAGAGTTTTTCTGGCTCCGACTGCCTTTACCAATCACCTGGTTTCCTTTGAAACGGCTGAAGCGGGGAAATCCCGCTTTCGTCATCAGGCCGCCGATCGTCAGGCATTGCTGCGAATCTTGTCCGACTGGATGAAGGCTTTGAGCCAGGCTGTTGGCCTGACCGCTGGCGTAGCAAGTAGCGAACCTTTGGCTGCATCTGAACCACCGGCGCGCTTCTGCAGTAATTGCGGCGCTGAAATTCGTCCCGGCAAGCGCTTTTGTACCGCCTGCGGTAGTGCTCTGTAAACAGGAGGGGGCATATGAATTGTTGCAATTGTCCGCTGCTAAAATAGCAACCCCAAGTTCATGGGAAAGGAGGATTTGGCTTGAGTCAGGTTATGAATTGCCCCCGCTGTGGGGGAGAGCTGATTGCGGGCGACCGTTTCTGTGGAGAGTGTGGGTATGATACCCAAACCCAGGCGGCCAGCTCGAGTAAAGTAGTGCCAGAAACCAGAGTAGAGGAACCCCTACCTAAAACTTCACCGTCGGTGACGCAGCCTTTGCCTTCCAACCCTCCGGGACGGCAACCGGAAGCCCCATTTGCTCCGGCTTTAGGATATCGGGACCAGGGGGCGGTACCACCGCGACCCGGAGGAGCAGCGCCGATCATAATAGTAGTTGTGGCCATTCTAGTCCTGCTGGCAGGAGGAGGATTGTACTGGTGGCTGAGCCAGCGTGGAGTTAATCAGCCAGGTGCTTCTCCATCAGGAAATCAGCCAGCACCGACCACGCAAACACCCACCGGACAGCCAGGGTCCCAGCCCGCTCCCCAGCGGGATCTGACCCGGGCAGCAACTTACCTGCCCGAATTCGGTTTAAAATGCAGCTTTTTTATGAATTACCCCGACGGCAATTCCGGTCCCATGGAGCGGGTTAGTGCCCAGGTAGTTCCCGTCGAGGCAGTGCGGATAAGCGAAGTGGAAATGATACAGGATAGCGGACAGACTGTGGGTTATGGTTTCCACTATATTGAACGCGTGGATGGCACTTACCTGGTCTATGATATGACCCCTCAGGAGTGTTCGCCGGTCCTCAAGAACAACCTGACCATAGGGCAGAGCTGGAATTATGGGAGTGAATTCGGCCAAATTGTGTGGACCGTAGTTGACATGGGGGTGCGTCTGGATTTGGGCTTTACCACCCTGGATAACTGTTTGCTGGTGGAAGAGGATAATCAGGCCGTCGGCTTTAAGAAAATAATCTATTACGCTCCCGGTATGGGCAGGGTCCTGGAAAGGACTTCGGCAGGAGGGGCAGATTTGCTGAAACTAACTGCTTTCTCTCGGATGGATGCCGGCTCGGCGGTCGAAACCGTTAAGAGGTGGTCTCCTAATTACCAGTCCATAAGGGATGATCGCACCCAGAACTAGAAACATGAATCAATATACTGATCCTGACTTGCTGACTTGGAAGGGAGAGTGCAAATGCCAATAGCTTCAGGACGGATTGAGCTGTGGCGGCGCCTGGCCATATTTATGGGGATTTTAATTGGCGTGGGACTCTTTTTCTATGTTGTGCCTGCCATAATTAAAGTAACGGCAGTGGACTGGCAGCAGGAACAGGCGGACGAGTTAAGGTCCATTAGCGGATACATTAGTGAAACAGATAAGCGCCTTAATGAGCTCCCCTTGCCCGACTATATTGCTGAAAAAACGGCGGGGAAATTAACTGCGGTTGACCCAGACCAGTGGGCGGATTTTTTTCAGCAGGTAGGGATGGCCAGCAATAAAGAATATCAACAATCCATCTATGGCAACCGGGTCAGCGCGATGGACAAAGATGAATTCTGGACACCGCGGGGATTGGTGCCGGTCTTTTTCAAGACTTCCGAGCTGCCTTATGAAGAATGGGGGCTGATCCCCGAAGATGGGGAGCAGGCTTATGTGTACCTGACTACTGGCAGTGATACTTCCTATCTGCATATACAATACGAAGATTATGCAACCTCGGTTAGTGCCATGTCCCAACCCTACCGCCAGCCGCCGGGCTGGCTTTACCACCCCTATCGCCAGGTGGGGATCGGGGTATTGGCGTTGGGACTATTATTGTATATATTCCTGCCCCACCGACGCAAGAGCAATGAAGAAATAGCTTACGGGGGTGGACGGCTGGTTGCCGGGGATATAGCAGCCCTAATGCTCCTGGTGCTCTTCTATGGTCTGCCTTTCCTGATCAACGGGGGAACCGTACAGGCGGTTACGGGCCTGTGGCCTGTCAGTATGGTTATGTGGGTTATGGCTTTACTGGCCGTAATCATGCTCTATTATTCGGCCTGGTATGCCTCTTATCGTATAGAATTGACCCCCGAAGCGCTATACCTGGTGACCTTTAAAGGGGTAAAGGTATGCCGGTTTGATGAAATAGCAGCGGCAGATGCAATATCCTTAAAAAATCCGGGCTGGTTTCGCAAGCTATTTCTGGCCCTGGCGCTGTTGTCTGTAATCGGCGGGCGAACTTCAACCCAACCTGCCGGCAGTGCACTGTTAGCAGCGACTGCTGCCTATGGAGGGTTGGAGATTAGGACCCACAACGGCAAGCCGGTCTACATATGGTTTACGGATCAAATGGGGAGTCCCATTCTGCCCAACTTTGAAAAGGTTTTACAAGCCCTCCAGGCTGCCGATATACCTATTCAGCACGAGGCACGGGAGATAGAAGGGTTTTCCATGTTTATGTAGGAGGGACAGGGAGGGTATTTTGGTCCTTACAGGCGGAAAAGCAAAGGAACGTTCTTTACAAAAAAGCTAAAGAGCGTTCCTTTTTTTTACTATTCACCCGAATGGGTGAATGACAGAGGGGGACCAGAGTTTTTACACTTAAAATGAAGGCGTGGTTTCCCCTGTCTGTGCCGGGTTTAGACCGGGGTTACAGGTTATCACGAAAAGGGGGGGCGGTAGCATGCAATGTAGTCATTGCGGCAAGGAGATTGACGATGGCGGCCGGTTTTGTGGCTATTGTGGGAGTGCTCAGTCAGAAAACCAGCGCTGTACTGCCTGCGGGCAAGAGTTTACCGGCTCCAGGAATTTCTGTCCTCATTGTGGTTCGCCTACCGGCCAGGCGCAAGGAAGGGATAGGGAGGCCGTTTTGCAGATTCCCCCGTCCGGACCAAACACCGTAGCAGTTGCAGGTCCGGGTATTTCCCAGGAGGCACTGGTGGGGGTAGGGTGGCGGTTCGCAGCTACTCTGATTGATGGGATCATCTTCGTGATTCTGGGGTATATTCTGGCCCTGTTTTCGGGGGGAACTACTGATGATGGATTCGCCCTTACTGGTGCGCCGGCTCTGCTATGGTTGCTGATCGGCCTGGCCTACTATGTGGTTATGGAGGCAATGTCTGGGGCGACGGTTGGCAAGCTGGCCTGCGGTCTCAGGGTATTGAAAACGGACGGCAGCCCCTGTGATTGGCAGGCTTCTTTAGTTCGCAACCTGCTCCGTATCGTGGATGCCCTGGTTTTTTATCTGGTGGCCGCCATCCTGGTATGGACTTCTCCGCAACGCCAGCGCCTGGGAGATCGGGTTGGGGAGACTGTGGTGGTCAAACTATCACGCCTGCAGGCTTAATGTCTCTGGTACTATGCGGCATGTGATCGGATGAGGCGGGTTCAAAAGTAACCGATAATCTGGAAACTGGGAGCCTGCTATGCTCCCTATAAAAAAGGAGGTAAAGGATGGGGCTGTTTTCCAAAAAGGCTTCCCGGGCATCGGGGCCAGCACTTTCCCGGGAGGAATTAATCAAAAATCTCCTGGCCCTGGATGAACGAGGGCCGATGGAGATTAAACCCGGCACGGATACGGACATTATCATAAGCAATGAGGTAGTTAACAAGAGCTGGGCTACGGGAAAAAAGAAAGTAAGCTATAATGCACGGATTCTTGCCGATGACAGCGACAACACCGTTTATTTTTGGGAGATGTTAAAAGAATCCTCCAGTGGTTTACAGTTCAGCGTGGGGGTTGAGAAAACCAAAATAAAGGGAAAAGAAGTCTTCAGTTCGCGGCAGGAGAAAGTCTATGGGCCCAATGGACAGAAGGTCATGGACTACCAGTTTGACTACGGCAGCCTGCGGGAAGCCTTTGAGGAAATCATTGAGGGAGCAGGCTGGAAGTTTAAGCTGGTTATCAGCAAGGGGAAGACCATGCGCAAGTAGTTGTTGATCGGGATTACTGCAGGGTTGTACTTCGGTACTTAATAAAGGGGAGCGAGCGGAGGTAATCCTTCATGATGTCTCGTACCTTAAGAAAGGATGGTTGTTAAATGAAAAAACGGCTGCTGGTTTTAATACTGGTACTGGGTTTACTGGGCTTGATGGCAGGTTGCGACAATACTACCACGGGAACCTCCGTAGGGGGAGCGGAGCTGATTTTTGGCACCGAGCGGGATGACAAAACCCTGGAGATTAAGAATCCAGGCACAACCTTCAAAGCCGGCGAGGCTTTCTACTATGTTTTAAAAAACAACGAGGCTTTCGGCAGTGACAAACTAACCATTCGCCTGGAAAACGCTGCTACCGGCGAGAACATGCTGGAACAGAGTTATGATGTAACGGCTGACAACTCGCTTTATTCGAATACGATTGGCTTTAACAACCCCGGCAAATACCGGGTTTTACTTATAATTGACGGCAAGACTCGTGCCCAGCAGGAAGTGATTATTGAATAGATAAGAACGGGGATATTTTTTTGACGCAGATTTACGGTGACTAACGCGGTAAAAAATACCTGATACTACTGGAGTGATTAGTCAGCTTTCTCTGCTTCAAAGTCGATGGTTCAGTCCAAAAATATCTCCGGGAGCTATTATCAGCCTTCTATGTCGGGCTTAAAAGCCGTCTGCCTGATCATGCCTTGAGGTGGTCAGGGGGGCGGTTTTTTGCTGGCCGGGTTCAGGCTTGCGGCAGGCGAGGATTAAGCTGGCAGATCTCATAAATGAATTCGCTGCGGGAATGGACTCCCAGCTTAATAAAAAGGCGTTTTACAAAGGTTTTGACCGTGTTTTCACTGATGGACAATTCCTCGGCAATCTGCCGGTTGGTTCGACCCCTGACAATTAATGAGGAAATCTCCGTTTCCCTCTGGGTCAGCTTCCAATCCTGGCTGCTGTCAGATATGGCGGCAGTAGTTTCAATTATAGCCAGGAAGCTTGGAGCAGGACCAGGCTCCTCGTCCAGCATAACAATACGGTAAAAGTACTTTCCATTCTTTAAGGGAAGGGTCCCTCTATGGGTCCGTCGGACGGGGCATTTTTTCTTCGGGTGTTCCTCGCCCAGGGCATAGCAGGCGTCTTTCAGGTAGCTATAAACGCTTTGTCCGGTGGCCAGGGTTTGCGGCAACAAATCCAGGGCAGAAGGGGTAATTCCCTGAATATGATAGTGGTGGTCCAACAGACATAACGCCAGGCTTTTAGCCGGATCCCTGAAGGTGCGGATTGCCGTACTCCAGTTATCATCCATTTTCGATAGATTGGCAAAAGCAATATTAAGGTGACCGTGCAGCATTTTAAGCAGCAACAGTTCTGCGTCAGTAAAATCTGCAGTGGTTTGCTGGCGATGCAGCGAAATTTCACCGACGATGTTATTGCCGCTAAGTACTTGCACGCAGGCAATATGGTAGATACCCTGCGGGAGCAGAAATTCGGAACGGTGCTCGTTCCTGGCCCAGCTTCCATAACTCATATAATCAGAACTGCGATCAACGGGCGGAATGTTTCCTCGGGAAAAGACTGCTTCCTTATATACGTCCCGGCTTTGGTAATAATCCTGGTAGGCAATAAAGCTTCCAGCGTCCAGGCCCAGCGAATAAGGCTCCATAAACTCCAGACTATCGGAATTTACCAGGAAAAAGGCGGCGTTGTCGAAAGGCACCAGCCGGGCTAAAAAATGCAGAACGGTTGAGCGTAATTGTAGTATACTGGTGCTGGTGTATATCTTTCTAAGCAAGTCATCATAGGTCTGCAATTGTCTTTCTGTTAACACGGGTATTTACCACCCCTTTAGGGAAACTTTACCCGATCATCCTATTACTATAGTAACAGGTTTTTTGTCATAAGTAAGTAGATTTTGTATAATCGACTAAGAATATTCCCGACTGGAATGATTGGGCTGAAATTTGAAGTATATGGGATAGAACCGATACCTGCTATAGAGCGAAAGTCAGGATGGCTCGATCTTTTTTTGATCTGGGCAGGTTCCAGTATTTGCCTGCCTTCCTTTGTACTTGGGGCTATGCTGGTGCCTGCTTTTGCCTGGAAAGATGCCCTGGCCATTAATCTTTTAGGCAACCTGGTGGTGGGATTGCTCATCGCTGCCGGAGGAATGTTTGGCGTACGAGCCGGACAACCCGCCGTAATGATGGGCCGGCATGTGTTTGGAAACGGAGCGGGACAGTTGCTGCCCACCTGGTTGTTACTTATTTCTATGCTGGGATGGTTTGCTGTCATTACTGCATTAACCGGCCAATCTATTAATTATCTGCTCCAACAGCGTACCGGGTTTTCTTCACCAGCACTGGTGATCATCATTGTAGGGGTTATCAACAGCTCGACCGCGGTAGCGGGTTACAAGCGTATCCGCAGCTTGAGCCTGGGGCTGGTTCCCCTGCTGGCTCTGGCCTGCGTAGTTATTATATATCGGCTTTCCCACCTGGGTTCCCTGCCCGTTGCACTGGCCTATACCCCGGTTCCTACCATGAGTTTTGGCCAGGGTCTTAATATAATCATTGGCGGTTCTATTGCCGGCGCCCTGATCGCTTCTGATTATTCCCGCTATTCCCGTAGCGGGGGCGGGAGTGTGGTCGGTACATTGGGTGGGACCTTTCTGGTTTCCTTCCTTCTGGGGATCCTGGGTATGATAAGCCAGGCGGTTACCGGGAGCTGGAATCCACTGCTACTGTTTGAGGGATATGAATGGTTCGTATTGGTATTTACTTTTCTGGCGGCCTGGACTACCAACGACAACCTGCTCTATTCCTGCGGGCTGGCACTGTCCAACCTGGTTCCGACTTCCCGGTGGATAAATACCGTAATCTGCGGTCTGCTAGGAATTGTACTGGCCTTGCTGGGCATTAGTGAGCACATTACTTCCTGGCTCAATCTTCTCAGTACATTCATCCCGGCTCTACTGGGAGTTTTGTTGGCTCATCTGCTCTTGGCGGGCAAAGCTTTTCCGGAAAAGGTAAACTGGAAGGCACTGCTGGCTACTGCTGCGGGTGCATTGGCGGCCTGCCTGGTCCCTGCCTGGTTGATCAGTTCTTTGGTATCCCTGGGCATATCTTTTATGGTATATAGCCTTCTGATTGCTCCCGGGAGACTCCCCAAAAAGCCCTCTTCCGAGATCGACCTGCTACAATAAATAACGGAATCACTCCGGTGTCTCTTTAGAGCCACATAGTTGGTACTTCTGCGGTAGAAGCTGCCGGCAATATGCTGTATTTGTTCTGGCGAAAGCCGGCAGGCGCCCCAATGGCACCGGAAAACCCGGGAAGAGAAAGGAGTTCTGAATTGAAAGCGTCTGCAATGCCTGCCAATGAGCCTGCACCGCGGCCTTACGACCATGTTTTTGTGCTGCTGGCCACCATCATCTGGGCCATTACCTATGTCAATACTAAGCTGGTTCTGCCCAGCATTCCGCCCAACACACTGGCCTTTAGCAGGTTTTTGTTGGCTAGTCTGGCCTTTGCTGCTTTCTTCGTCGTTACAGGATTTCCCCGGATAGCCAGACAGGATTGGCCCCGCATTCTATTTTGTGGTTTAACCGGAGTTACTCTGTACAATTTTCTGCAGAACCAGGGTATGAAAACAGCCGGGACGACCGACGCGGCAATTCTGGCTTCCATGGCCCCGATATTTATTGCTCTGTTGGCCTGGTTGTTTCTAAAGGAGCAGTTGTCTGCAAAAAAGATTATCGGCATTTTGCTGGCCTTTAGCGGCGCTGTCCTGATAGCCGGCAATGGCTCCTTTGGGGGGGTGGCAGCTTCCCCGGAGCGGGTGATTGGTGACGGCCTGGTCCTTCTTACCGGCCTTTGCTGGGCGGCCTACAGTATTGCCCTCAAGGGATTGCTGAAAAAATATTCTGCAACCACTGTTCTGGCCTATTCAACGTTTGCCGGCACCTTGTTTCTGGCCCCTCTGGCGGCCTGGGAACCTCCGGTAAGCTGGGGGGCATTAAGCTTGGACGTTTGGGCCAACCTGTTTTATCTGGGCCTGTTGGCCTCCGCCCTGGCTTACTGGTTCTGGAATACTGCCCTGGAAAGAGTCCCGGCGGCTTCTGCCGGGGCCTACCTCTACCTCCTCCCGGTCTTCACAGCCCTGATTGCCGCCCTCTGGTTGGGCGAGCTGCCCGGTCCCTACATTGTAGCCGGGGGGGCACTGGCACTGCTGGGTACCTACCTGGCCTCGGGGTAGGAGAGGGGTTAGTTTTCGGTTTAAAAGGGTTATAGCTAGTTGTAGCTCCCTGATGGTTCAAGGTATGGTATTGTAATTCTTCCAGGGTTACTGACCTGCTATTCTGACCTATATTGCCAATCATAGCATATAACAAAATTTAGATAGAATCGTAACGCTATGATTACCCCATGCGGAGCCCCGGCGACGTAATATTTATGCATCCCAAGCCCGGACATTCGCTATAATAAGCGTGAATAAGGAAAGCGTACAAAGGGGGAAAGATAGATGATATCCATTCCCGACCATTTGCAGGAAGGTTTGCGGGTTGTTTTTGTGGGCTTTAACCCCAGTCTGCGCTCGGGGGAGACCGGGCATCACTATGCCAACCCCAACAACCGCTTCTGGACCATCCTGTACCAGGCCGGACTGACTCCCCGCAAATATCGGCCGGAAGAAGACCGGCAGCTCATCGAACTGGGTTATGGGCTCACCAATATTGTAGCCCGGCCTACACGGGCCGCAGCGGAGATCAGTCCAGAGGAGTATGAGCAGGGGCGTCAGGAACTGCTCGAAAAGATCCGGCGTTTCCGTCCCCGAGTGGTGTGTTTCGTAGGCAAGGGGGTCTATGAACAATACAGCGGACGGAAAAACATTTCCTGGGGTGTTCAGGCAGAAGGAAAGGTGCCCGGGGTTAAGGAATTTGTGGCTCCTTCCTCCAGCGGGCTGGTGCGTATGTCTCTGCCGGAGGTAGTAGCCATTTACCGCGAGCTGAGGGCTCTATTGTAGAACCTGAGGATAGATAGGATGGGGGACAGGCGAGCTTGGAACAACAGTTATAAGGGCCAGGAAACCTTTCCGGCAAGCAGGAATACTGTCTGATTGTGTAGAAAAAATAATGAAAACTTAGATGTCTTCGAGCCGGTAATCCTGTTGTTAATGGATTGCTGGCCGATAGGGTCTAGCTGGAAACGGAGAGGCCTCCCGGTGCGGAAAGAAGACTTTGGAGATATTTTCTCATAATAGCGATCTGCTGCCGCGGATCGTTTTTTTGTCGCTGAGAATGGTGGTATTGGCACCGGTATGAGCAGTTATGGCTCTGCCCAAGCCTCATCATTGGTCGCCTTTGCTCAAGGGATTTATGGTGAGCAACATTAATGGCTACGGTACTTAACTTGTAGTCCCTGCAGGGAGTTAACCCGGATCTTAAATGATTAACATAACCGGTTGGTTGGGTATATTATCCCTTCAGTGATAGTCAGCGTTAATCAGCGTCAAATAACCAATTACCAAGGACGGTAGAGTCAGCTAAACATTTTGATGGATAGGAGGAGGACAGGAATGGCGGAACAGTACGAACCCATTTGCCTTAACCCGGTGGGGGTGGTGCGGGCCAGCGTGGATGACCCCATGGCCATGCCGGCAGGGGGCCTGGAGAGCGTTATCGAAATATTTCCCCAGTATGCTGAGGCCTTAAAGGGGCTGGGTGAAAACTCCCATATCTGGGCACTGCTCTGGTTTCACCGGGCTGACCGTACGGTGTTGAAGGTGGTACCTTCTATGGTTAACCCGGATCTGCCGGAATATGGGGTGTTCGGGCTGCGGGCTTTTAGCCGCCCCAATCCTGTGG
>Ga0116193_1000980_pt1 | contig 25240 bp, 24 predicted proteins | sample AD_UKC115_MetaG_FD_89892 | JGI IMG/M metagenome (GOLD analysis project Ga0116193, IMG submission 89892) | Active sludge microbial communities of municipal wastewater-treating anaerobic digesters from Hong Kong - AD_UKC115_MetaG | ecosystem: Engineered > Bioreactor > Anaerobic > Digestate... | reverse complement strand
GCCCGGCTTCCACGACCATCGCACCTGGTATTCGGGGATGCTGGCGCGGCTGGTCAGATAGTTCAGCAGCAGCGATGCGCCGGGTGATTTGTCGATGCCGTGGCGCACGTTCGCCGGCGTGCTCCAGTTGACGAAGTGCGACGTGAAGCCCGCGCCGACGAACAGGATCTTCTCGCCTGTCTCGGGGTGGGTGCGGACCACGGGGTGCTCCGCGGTGGGGTGCTCCTGCACCAGCTTGGCACGCGCCTCGGGCGTCAGCACCGCGCCGAAACTGTGCTCGATGCTGGCCTTGGCGCGCAGGTCGGCGATCTGCGCCTTGACGTAGTCGGGCAGCTCCTCGTAGGCCTTCACCATGTTGACCCAGATGGTGTCGCCGCCGATTTCCGGACACTCGATGCAGCGCAGCACCGCGCCCATGGCCGGATGAGGGCGCCACAAGCCGTCGCAGTGGTAGGTGTTCTCGAAGCTGTGCGGGTTGTCGCTGCGGTAGATCAGCACCAGGCCGGGATGGTCGGGATCGCTGCCGACCACCGGATGGTCTTCGAGCGGACCGAAGCAGCGCGCGAACGCCACGTGCTCGGCCCGCGTGATGTCCTGGCCGCGGAAGAACAGGACGCGGTGCTTGAGCAGCGCGGCCTTGATCTCGGCGAACTGCTCGGCGTTGCGAGCGACTTCTCCCAGGTGGACACCGGAAATCTCGGCGCCGATGGCGGGGGTGATTTGTCTGACTTTCATGCCATGTCTCCTATGTCAGGGACCCGTGAAGATCGGGGGTTCAAAAGCTCTTGATGCCGTACTTCTTGACAATGGCGGCGTTGCGCTCCGAAACCGCCGTGTCTTCGCGCTGGATCGCGGGCGTGTCGACGCTGAGGTCGGGCTCGCCCAGCTCGGCCAGCCGCTTCTGCACGGCGGGCTCGCTGGCCGCTTTCTTGACGGCGGCCTGGACCTTGGCCAGCACGTCCGCCGGCAGCTTGGCCGAGCCCACCAGGCCGATCCAGCCCATGAACTGCAGTTCGGGATAGCCCACCTCGGCCGTGGTGGGTACGTCGGGCAGGAGGCGCGAACGCTGTTTGCCCGAGAAGGCATAGGCGCGCAGCTTGCCGCTCTTGATCATGGGCAAGGAAGTCAGGATGCCGTCGAACATGAAATCCACCTGCCCGCCCATCAAGGCCAGCAACGCGGGGGGCGAACCGGCGTAGCCCACGTGCTGCATGTCCAGGCCTGCCTTGTCGCTCAGGATCAGGCCGGCATAGTGGGAGGCGGTGCCCGCGCTGTAGGTGGAATAGGCCCCCTTGCGGGTCTTCAGATAGGTCACCAGGCTGGCGAAATCACGCGCGGGGGTGCTTGCCGGCGTGACCAGGACGACCCCCGAGCGGACCAGGGTCGCGATCGGCAGGATGTCCTTGAGCGGGTCGTACGGCAGCTTCATCACGTGCGGGCTTTCGGTCAGCACGTTGCTGGGCACCATCGCCAGGGTCTGGCCGTCGGGCGCTGCCTGCAGCATGGCCTGCAGACCGATGGAGGCCGCCGCGCCCGGCTTGTTCTCGACCACCACCGGCTGCCCGATGTCGGTCGACAGCTGTTGCCCGACGACGCGGGCGATGGTGTCCGCGGTGCCGCCAGCCGGTGCCGGCACGATCAGCCGGATCGGACGGTCGGCCCACGCCCAGGCGCTGGCAGCGAGCGCCCATGCTGCGAATGCCATGGTGGCGCGCACGGCCACTTTCGCTGTTGTTTTCAAAATGTTGTCTCCTTCGTGTGCCGTGATGTCAATTGATGCATATTAAGTATGGAGAGAATTTCCGACAAAAATTTGCTTTATTGGGGCATTAATTTGTTTATTTGGGACATTGGGACAGCAGGAAAAAGTGTTGCCAGGGACTTGTATCTACGATGCCGACCCTACGAATCGTTGGCAAAAGGCTTCAATCATGCAAACCGATCTTCCGCTGTCCGGCGTCAAGGTGCTCGATCTTTCCCGCGTGCTGGCAGGCCCCTTGAGCACCATGGTGCTGGCCGATCTGGGCGCCGATGTCATCAAGGTGGAGCATCCGCAGCGCGGCGACGACACGCGCGACTGGGGCATGCAGATCGCCCCGGGCGAAACCACCTACTTCTATGGCTTCAACCGCAACAAGCGCTCCATCGCCGTCGACATCGGCACGGCAGAAGGTGCGGCGACCATCCGGCAGCTTGCGGCCCAGTCCGATGTGGTGGTGGAGAACTTCAAGTCCGGCGGCATGGAGCGGTTCGGACTGGGCTATGAAGACCTGAAGGCTCTCAATCCGAAAATCGTCTACTGCGCCATTGCGGGCTACGACCGCGCGGGGCCGGAGGCGGCCCGGCCAGGCTACGACCTCGTGATCCAGGGCGAAAGCGGATTGATGGGCATCAATGGCGAAGCAGGCCGGCCGCCGCTCAAGTTCGGCGTTGCGGCGGTGGATCTTTTCACCGGCATGTACGCGGCGCAAGCCGTGCTCGCCGCGCTGTTCAAGACCCGGTCCACCGGCAAGGGATGCCGCATCGACCTCGCGCTGTACGACTGCGGGGTCATGATCAGCTCCTACTACGGGCTGGAGGCGCTGCTGCTGGGCGACGATCCGCCGCGCTACGGCAACGAGCACCCTTCCATCGTGCCCTACGGCGTGTTCCAGTCGGCCGACGGCCCGCTGGTCATCGCGGTGGGCAACAACCGCCAGTATCAAAATTTCTGCATCGACGTGCTCGGGCGCCCCGATCTTGCGCACGACGCGCGTTTCGAGACCAACCTCAAGCGAGCCCAAAACCGCGAGGCCCTCTCCGCGCTGCTGCACGCGGAACTGCTCAGGCACCCCCGGCAAGCGTTGCTCGACAGGCTGACGGCAGCTGGCATTCCCAACGGGCAGGTGCTGGGCCTGCACGAAGCGCTTGTTGGCACCAGAACACAAGCAGCGGGCCTGCTCAACAAACTGCCTCACCCCTCGGCTGGCGAGGTGTCGGTGTTGTCCTCGCCTTGGCGCTTTGACGGCCATCGTCTTCCGGTCAGGCGTCCTCCGCGTTTGGGTGAGCACTCGGAGGAAATCACCGCCGCACTCAAAGCCGGCTCGCTTTAGAACGTGTTTGCGATCTCCTCGTAGTGCCCTTTGCAGGGCAACCCTTCGGGCAAGGCAGCAAAAAAGCCGCACTCGTCGTTGCGCACCTTGGCCAGGCCGCCGGCATGGCCTGCGGCGCGCGCCTCGATGGCGGCTTTTTGCTGCCTTGCGGGCACCATGAGGAGTTCGTGAACACGTTCTTGGGGCAATCCGGCCGATCCAATCCATGCAAAAATTGGCTTGACAATGTTTGCATAGGCAATTAATAATTGCGGCCTTCCCGCCATGCCAAGCAAGCCAGTCAAGTCCGCACCGCCCCCGCGCTACTACGTGGCGGAGCATGCGCGTGCCGAAAACGGGCTGATCTACATGCTGCGCCGGGCCCAGCTGGCGCTGGCGCAGCGCGTCAACGAGCAGATCGATCCCGGCAGCTCCACGCTGCCGCAATGGCTGCCGCTGCACAAGGTCCATGCGGGCTACGCCGACACCGTGGCCGAGCTGGCGCGCGTGTGCACGGTCGACGCCGGCTCGATGACGCGCCTGCTCGACCGGCTGGAGAAAAAGGGCCTGTGCCGGCGCGTGCGCAGCCAGAGCGACCGCCGGGTGGTGCACATCCAGCTGACACCGGCGGGCGTGGCCGTGGCCGAGCGCGTGCCGCGCATTCTGTGCGAGGTTTACAACCAGGCCCTGTCCGGCTTCACGCCGCAGGAATGGGCGCAGTTTCAGGCCCTGCTGGCCCGTCTGACCGAGGCCGCCCTGGCCTTGCCGGTCCACAAGGACGCATCATGACTTTTCATCGCACCGGCATGCTGGCGGCGGCGCTGGCGGCAGCCCTGTTGTCGGCGTGCGCCGACCCGAGCGGCATCGCACCCGGCGCCACCCTGCGCGACGCCGCCGCGCTGGGCCTGCCGACCACCCCGGCCAACGCCGACGCCGCGGCGCTGGCCCCGGCCGCCGACTGGTGGACGCGGCTGGGCGACGCCCAGCTGGACCGGCTGGTGGCCCAGGCCCTGCAGGACAACCCGAACCTGCGCGTGGCCAGTGCCCGCGTGGCCAAGGCCGACAGCGCCATCGCCGTGGTGCAGGCGGCCGACGGCCCGCAGGTCAATGGCACGCTGGGCCTCAACCGCCAGCGCTTTTCCAGCCACTACATCTATCCGCCGCCGCTGGGCGGCTCGGTGCAAAGCCTGGGCAACCTGCAGGCCCAGGGCAGCTGGGCGCTGGACTTTTTCGGCCGCAACGCCGGCCAGCTGCAGGCCGCCATCGGCCAGGCGCGCGCCGCGCAGGCCGAGCACGACGCCGCGCGCGTGCTGCTGGCCGCCAACGTGGTGCGCACCTACGTGCAGTGGGCGCGCCTGCAGGACCAGCACGCCCTGGCCGAACGCACGCTGGCGCAGCAGCAGCAGATGCTGCAGCTGGCGCGCGAGCGCACCCGCGCCGGCCTGGACAACCAGCTGGCCGTGCGCCAGAACGAAAGCAGCCGCGCCGACACGCGCACGCAAGTGGCCGCGCTGGAGCAGCAGGAGCAGGCCACGGGCCACGCGCTGGCGGCCCTGCTGGGGCAGCCGCGCCTGCCCGCCGGGCTGCAGGCGCCGCGGCTGGCGCAGCTGAAGGCGCTGGCGGTGCCGCGCGAGCTCAGCGCCGACTGGCTGGGCCGGCGTGCCGACATCGCCGCCGCGCGCTGGCGCGTGCAGGCCGCGCAAGGCCAGGTGCAGGCCGCGCGCGCGCAGTTCTATCCCAACATCAACCTGGCGGGTTTCGTCGGGCTGCAAAGCCTGGGCTTCGGCAACCTGCTGCGCTCGGGCAGCGCCGAGTGGGGCGTGGGCCCGGCGCTCAGCCTGCCCATCTTCGAGGGCGGGCGCCTGCGCGGCAACCTGCGCGGGCAGGTTGCCGACGAGGACGCCGCCATCGAAAGCTACAACGCCACCGTGATCGACGCCATGCGCGAGGTGGCCGACCAGTCGCTGGCCGTGCAGGCCGTGGCGCGCCAGCAGGGCGAGCAGGCGCACGCGCTGCAGGCGGCCGAGGCGGCCTGGACCATTGCCCGCCAGCGCTACGGCGCCGGCCTGGCCACCTACCTGAACGTGCTGGTGGCCGAGAGCGCCGTGCTGGCGCAGCGCCGCCAGGCGGTCGAGCTGGGCGCGCAGGCGCTGCTGGCGCAGGTGGGCCTGGCGCAGGCCATGGGCGGCGGCTGGCAGCCGGCCGCGCAGACCACCGCCGCCTCGAACCCCTGATTGGAAGGAAAGACCCGATGTCCGAACCGACGCAAGCCGGCACGCCGCAAGCGCCGAATGCTCCTGAAAACAAAGCATCGCCGCCGCCCGCGGAAGAAGCGGGCACCAACGGCCGGCGCAAGCGCGTGCTGCTGGGCCTGGCGGCCGTGGTGCTGCTGTGCGGCCTGGCCTGGGGCGTGTACGACCGGCTGGTGCTGGCGCACTTCGAGGACACCGACAACGCCTACGTGCAGGGCAACGTGGTGCAGATCACGCCGCAGATCGGCGGCACGGTGACGGCCATCTACGCCGACGAGACCGACCGCGTGCAGGCCGGCGCGCCGCTGGTGCAGCTGGACGGCGCCGACGCCGAGCTGGCGCTGGCGCAGGCCGAGGCCGCGCTGGGCCAGACCGTGCGCCAGGTGCGCACGCTGTACGCCAACAACAGCGCGCTTGAGGCCCAGGTGCGCCTGCGCGAGGCCGACGTGGCCAAGGCGCGCACCCAGCTGGCCACGGCCGAGCAGGATGTGGCGCGGCGCCAGGGCCTGGCCGGCGGCGGCGCGGTGTCGGGCGAGGAGCTGGCCCATGCGCGCGCCCAGGTCACCGCCGCCCAAAGCTCGCTGAAGGCGGCGCAGGCTGGGGTCAGCGCGGCGCAGGAGCAGCTGGCCAGCAACCAGGCGCTGACCGACGGCACGCCCGTGGCGCAGCACCCCAGCGTGCTGGCGGCGGCCGCCAAGCTGCGCGAGGCCTGGCTGGCCGCGCACCGCACGCTGCTGCCGGCGCCGGTGTCGGGCTACGTCGGCAAGCGCACCGTGCAGCTGGGCCAGCGCGTGGCCGCCGGCACGCCGCTGCTGACCGTGGTGCCGCTGGGCCAGGTGTGGGTGGAGGCCAATTTCAAGGAAAACCAGCTGCGCCGCATCCACATCGGGCAGCCGGTGCGCCTGACGGCCGATGCCTACGGCAGCAAGGTGGTGTTCAACGGCACGATCAGCGGCCTGGGCGTGTCCACCGGCGCGGCCTCGGCCCTGCTGCCGGCGCAGAACGCCACCGGCAACTGGATCAAGGTGGTGCAGCGCGTGCCGGTGCGCATCGCGCTCGAGCCCGGGCAGCTCAAGGACCACCCGCTGCGCGTGGGCCTGTCGATGCTGGCGCGCGTGGACGTGAGCGACCAGAGCGGCCCCGAGCTGACCGACGCCGCGCGCGCCGAGCCGCTGGCCAGGACGGCGGTGTTCGCCGACGCGGGGCAGGGCGCCGAGCAGCGCGTGCAGCAGATCATCGCGCGCAACCTGGGCCGCGCGGCGGCCAAGGGTTCATGATGAAATCGGCCCCTGGCCCGCGCCGATCCAGCCCAATAAGCTATAAAAACAATAGTAACCTGGTTTTCGGGTCCGCCGCATGAGTGCCGCCCACGTCGCGCATCCCCCGCTGCAGGGCAGCGCCCGCGTGCTGGGCACGCTGGCGCTGTCGGCCGCCACGTTCATGAACGTGCTGGACTCGACCATCGCCAACGTGTCGCTGCCGGCCATCGCGGGCGACCTGGGCGTGAGCCCGGTGCAGGGCACCTGGGTCATCACCAGCTTCGCCGTGGCCAACGCCATCGCGGTGCCGCTTACCGGCTGGCTGACGCAGCGCATCGGCCAGGTGCGGCTGTTCATGGCCTCCGTGCTGCTGTTCTCGATCACCTCCTGGCTGTGCGGCATGGCGCCCAACATGACCATGCTGATCGTGTTCCGGGTGCTGCAGGGCTTTGTGGCCGGGCCCATGATTCCGCTGTCGCAGACCCTGCTGCTGTCCAGCTATCCGCCGCGCCAGGCCGGCCTGGCCATGGCCATGTGGTCTATCACCACCCTGGTGGCGCCCATCACCGGGCCGCTGCTGGGCGGCTGGATCACCGACAACATCAGCTGGCCCTGGATCTTCTACATCAACGTGCCGGTCGGCATCCTGTCGGCGGGCGCCACCTGGGCGATCTACCACAAGCGCGAGACGCCCACGCAGCGCCTGCCGATCGACTTCGTCGGCCTGGCGCTGCTGGTGCTGTGGGTGGGCGCGCTGCAGCTGATGCTGGACAAGGGCAAGGAGCTGGACTGGTTCGCCTCGCCGCAGATCGTCGGCTTCGCGGTCGTGGCCGTGGTGGGCTTCGCCTTCTTCATGGCCTGGGAGCTGACCGAGAAGCACCCGGTGGTCGACCTGTCGCTGTTTCGGCGGCGCAACTTCTGGTCGGGCGCGCTGACCACCGCCGTGGCCTACGGCGTGTTCATCGGCAACGTGGTGCTGCTGCCGCTGTGGCTGCAGCAGTTCATGGGCTACACCGCCACGCAGGCCGGCATGGTGCTGGCGCCGGTGGGGCTGATGGCCATCGTGCTGTCGCCGGTGGTGGGCGTGACCATGAACCGGGTCGATCCGCGCGTGTACGTCACGGTCTCGTTCGTGGTGTTCTTCCTGGTGTTCTGGCTGCGCTCGCAGTTCACGGTGGAGACCGACTTCGTCACCATCATGATCCCCACGCTGATCCAGGGCATCGGCATGGCGGGCTTCTTCATTCCGCTGGTCACCATCACGCTGTCGGGCCTGCACCCCTCGCGCATTCCAGCGGCGGCGGGGCTGTCCAACTTCACGCGCATCACCGCCGGCGCCTTCGGCGTGTCGATCGCCACCACGGCCTGGGAAGACCGCGCCACGCTGCACCACGCGCAACTGGCCGAGAGCATCAACAGCGGCCGCCCGGTGGTCGAGCAGACGCTGCAGCAGATGCAGGCCATGGGCCTGGGTCACCAGCAGTCGCTGGGCCTGATCGACCGGCTGCTGACGCAGCAGGCCTTCATGATCTCGACGCAGGAAATCTTCTATCTGTCGGCGCTGCTGTTCCTGGCGCTGATTCCGCTGGTGTGGATCGCGCGGCGGATGCACGGCCCGGCCTCGGCCGAAGCGAGCGGGGCCCACTGATCCGGGGCTACGGCCCCGGGCGTTGTTGGCGTGCCCGCGCCAACGCCGCTTCGATCATGGCGCGCTTGCGCTCCGGCGCGGTGGCGTCGCTCCCTGCGGTGTCGGCCTTCGCATCGGCCCGGGGCTCATGCTTCTGGGCGGGCACGGCCTGGCGCCGCTCCTGGGTGGCGGCGTAGCGCGCGCGGGCCGACCGGGCCTGCTCACCGGACCAGGCGGCCCAGCCGGTGCGCTCGCCGGTGACGGCCTGCATGTGGATGCAATCGACCGGGCAGGCGGGCACGCACAGCTCGCAGCCGGTGCAGTCGGCCTCGATCACGGTGTGCATGCGCTTGGGGCTGCCTACGATGCAGTCCACCGGGCAGGCGGCAATGCACAGGGTGCAGCCGATGCACCCGTCCTCGTCGATCCAGGCCACGCCGCGCGGGCCTTCCTGCCCCCTGGCCGGGTCCAGCGGCCGCGCGGGCCGGCCCGTCAGCGCCGCCAGGCGCTGCACGCCTTCGGCGCCGCCGGGCGGGCACTGGTTGATGTCGGCCTGGCCCGCCGCCATGGCCTCGGCGTAACCGGCGCAGTCCGGGTAGCCGCAGCGCGTGCACTGGGTTTGCGGCAGTGCGCCGAGCAGGCGCTCGGCCAGTGTCTCGGTCGGGGTCACGTCGGCGTGCGGCGCGCGGGCGCCGCGTGGCTCACGCCTTCTTAGGCCGCCTTGCGGGTCTCTCGGGCGCTCTTGGCGCTGCCGCGGGCCGGGCGGACGTCCAGCTGGGTCACGCTGGCGCTGGGCGCGCTGGCGGCGCCGGGCGGCAGCGGGTGCGCGGCAATGAAGTCCTTGATGCGCGGATACACCTGCTGGCGCCAGCGCCGGCCGCTGAAGATACCGTAGTGGCCGGCCTGCGGCACCTCGTAGTGGAGCCCTTGCTTGGCCGGGATGCCGGTGCACAGGTCGTGCGCGGCCTTGGTCTGGCCCGAGCCGGAGATGTCGTCGAGCTCGCCCTCGACGGTGAGCAGGGCGGTGCCGGAGATGTCCTGCGGGCGCACGCGCTCGAGCTTGCCGGCGGGCGAGCGCACGTCCCAGGTGCCCTGCATCAGGTTGAAGTCCTGGAACACGGTCCGGATGGTTTCCAGGTAGAAGTTGGCGTCCATGTCGAGCACGGCGTTGTACTCGTCGTAGAACTTGCGGTGCGTCTCGGCGCTGGACTCGTCGCCGCGCACCAGGTCGCGGAAGTAGTCCCAGTGGCTGGTGGCGTGGCGGTCGGGGTTCATGGCCACGAAGCCGGTGTACTGCATGAAGCCGGGATACACGCGCCGGCCGGCGCCGGGGAAGTTGTGCGGCACGCGGTAGATCACGTTGTTCTCGAACCACGAGAAGCTGCGCTGCGTGGCCAGGTTGTTGACCTGGGTGGGCGAGCGGCGTGCGTCGATCGGGCCGCCCATCATGGTCATGGTCAGCGGTGTCAGTTCGCCGCGGCTGGCCATCAGCGAGACGGCGGCCAGCACCGGCACCGTGGGCTGGCACACGCTGACCACGTGGCAGTTGCCGTACTTGGACTGCAGGTGGCGGATGAACTCCTGCACGTAGTTGATGTAGTCGTCCAGGTGGAACTCGCCCTCGGACAGCGGCACCAGGCGCGCGTTCTTCCAGTCGGTGATGTAGACCTTGTGGTCCTGCAGCATGGTACGCACGGTGTCGCGCAGCAGCGTGGCATGGTGGCCCGACAGCGGCGCCACGATCAGAACCGGCGGCTGTTCCTTGAGCTTGGCCAGGGTGGCCGGGTCGTCCGAGAAGCGCTTGAAGCGGCGCAGCTCGCAAAACGGCTTGTCGATCTCGATGCGCTCGTCGATGGCCACCTGCACGCCGTCGACCGGCACCTGGCGGATGCCGAACTCGGGCTTGACGTAGTCCTTGCCCAGGCGGTGGAACAGCGCGTAGGACGCGGCCACACGCTGCGACATCGGCATCTGGCCGAAGGGCAGGTGCGGGTTGTTGAACAGCTTGGCGGCGGCGTCGGCGATTTCGGCAAAGGGCTCGATGAGCGCGCGCTGAGCCTCGTAGATGTGATAGAGCATGGTGGTCCGATGGACAAATTGTTGCACTGCAATATAGCGCAGCGCATCGGGCTTTGCACTGGATCGGAGTGTCTAAAGCGACAGCGGCGGCGCGTTTTCGTGACGAAGGCAACAGGCGGGGCGCCGCCACGGGGCGCCCCCGCTATCATCGGCGCCATGACGGGCGCAGGCTTGCTTGGAGGCTGGCTGCTGGGTGCGGCGCGCGGCCTGCTGGGGGCGCTGGCCGGCTGGTGGCTGGTGCTGTTCACCGGCGCGCAGCTGGCGGTGCTGGCGTTTTCGCCGTCCAGCTATCGCGCGCAGGCCGGCGCCGGCGTGCTGCGCGAGATCGAGCGCGCCGCGGCGCCCGGCCTGCCGGGCTTCACGGTGCTGATGGCGCTGTTCAACGTGGTGGTGATCCGCATCGTGGTGGTCACGGCCTTCGCCTATGGCCTGGAGCCGTACACGCTGGACGCCGTGGTGCGCGTGCTGGTGCTGGAGCTGATCCCGCTGGTGGCGGCGCTGTACGTGGCGGTGGACTACAGCATTCCGGGCGGCTCGCAGCTGTTCAAGTGGCGCCGCGCCGGCGGCCTGGAGGCCCTGCGCGCGCAGGGCGCGGACCCGCTGGCGCGCGAGGTGCTGCCGCGCGTGCTGGGCGGCGTGCTGGCGGTGTGCCTGATGGCGGCCGTCAGCTGCGTGATCTCGCTGGTGCTGACCTACGTCGCCGTGCACGGCTTCACGCTGGCGGCACTGCCGCGCTACAACCGCGCGGTGGGGCAGATCTTCAATCCCGCCGTGACCCTGATCTTCGGCCTGAAGACCGGGCTGTTCGCCCTCGCGGTGGCCCTGCTGCCGGTGGCCAACGCCCTGCGCGACATCCCGCGCAAGCGCGCGCGCACCAGCGTGGAGCTGCAGGGCCTGGTGCAGATGTTCGTGCTGATGCTGCTGATCGAGATGGCGGCGCTGGTGGGCAACTACTATTGAGCTTCGCCGCATGCCCACGCCCGACCCCACGCTCACCCCCGACGCACCCGAGCCGCCGCTGTCCGATGCCCTGGCGCGCGGCGTGCGCTGGCGCGCCGTGATGCTCCTGATCGCCATGGCGCTGCTGCTGGTGGGCAGCGCGCTGTACCTGATGTGGGCGCGCGGCGCGTTCGAGCAGACGCAGCCCCTGTACCTGAGCACCGACGACTCGGACGGCGTGCTGGTCGGCATGGACATGACGTTTGCCGGCTTTCCCATCGGCCGCGTGCGCCGCATCGAGCTGGTGGGCAGCGGCACGGTGCGCATCCAGGTCGACGTGCCGGTGCGCGACGCGCACTGGCTGCGCAGCTCCAGCGTGTTCACGCTCGAGCGCGGCCTGGTCGGCGCGGCGCGGCTGCGGGCCTTCACCGGCGTGCCCGACGACCCGCCGCTGGCGGCCGGCGCCGAGCGCGTGGTGCTGCGCGGCGACGTGGCGGCCGAGATCCCGAAGATGATGTCCGACGTGCGCGACGTGCTGCAGAACGTCGCGCGGCTGACGGCCAGCGACGGCGCGCTGGGCCAGACCCTGGGCGAGCTGCAGGCCTTCAGCGCGCGCCTGAACACCGGCCAGGGCGGGCTGGTGGCGGCGCTCACCGGCAACGCCGCCGACGCCCGGCGCGTGGGCGAGCTGCTGGCGCGCAGCAACCAGCTGCTGCAGCGGGTGGATGCACTGGTGGCCCGGGCCGACCGCCAGGTGTTGGGCAAGGACGGCCTGCTGGCCGACAGCCACGAGGCCGTGCGCCAACTGGGCGGCCTGCTGCAGGAGGCGCGCCAGAGCGTGCAGAAGGTGGATGCGGTGCTGAAGGACGTGCAGGCCGTGGCCAGCAACGCGCGCGGCGCCACCGATGGCCTGGGCGACCTGCGCGCCGACGTGGAAAGCAGCCTGCGCAAGATCGACGCCTTGATCGCCGAGCTGAACCGCAAGTGGCCGTTCGCGCCCCGCCAGCAGGAGCTGTCGCTGCCATGAACGTGCATCGCATAGCTCTTGTTTTTGTAGCTGCTGGCGCCCTGTCCGCCTGCGCCAGCGGCCCCAAAGTGCCGGACTGGCGCATCAGCGCCGTCGGCCACGTGCAGCGCTTCACCGAGGCCTGGCTGAGCGGCGACACCCGCGTGGCCGGGCGCGAGTTCGACCTGGCCCGCGCCGACACGGCGCGCACCGGCCGCCCCGAGCTGGTGGCGCGCGTGGAGCTGACGCGCTGCGCCGCCCAGGTGGCCAGCCTGGACTTTGCGCCCTGCACCGGCTTTGACGCGCTGGCGCCCGACGCCAGCGCGGCCGAGCGCGCCTACGCCCGCTACCTGGCCGGCCAGGCCGGGCCGGACGACGCGCCCCGGCTGCCGCCCCAGCACCGCGCCGTGGCGGCCGGCGGCACGGACGTGGCCGCCATCGACGAGCCGCTGGCGCGCCTGGTCGCCGCCGCCGTGCTGCTGCGCCAGGGCCGCGCCACGCCCGCCGTGGTGGCGCAGGCGGTGGACACCGCCTCCGGCCAGGGCTGGCGCCGCCCGCTGCTGGCCTGGCTGGGCGTGCAGGCGCGCTGGGCCGAGCAGGGCGGCCAGGCCGACGAGGCGGCGCGCATCCGGCGGCGCATGGACCTTGTCCACTGAACCACTCTTCAGGCGCGGCCGCGCAGCTCGGCAAACAGGTCGCTATAGATTTTGTATCTGCTGGCGCTGATGGGATGCGGGCCAGTGGCCGATTCGACCACGGAAATCACGCCGCAGCCCGGCTCGTGCAGGTGCGTGCAGTTGTAGAAGCGGCAGTCGGCCACGTGGGGGCGGATGTCGGGCATGTAGGCGGCCAGCTGCATCGGGTCGATGTGGCGCAGGCCGAACTCCTGAAAGCCGGGCGAGTCGATCAGCGCGCTGGTTCTGGCGGCTTCGTCCAGCCAGTACCACGTGGTCGTCGTCGTGGTGTGCTTGCCGGAGTTGAGCGCCTGCGAGATCTCGCCCGTCTGCGCGGCGGCGCCGGGGACCAGGCGGTTGATGAGCGTGCTCTTGCCGGCGCCCGAAGGCCCCAGGATCAACGTGGTGCGGCCCTGCAGCGCGGCCGCCACGCCGTCCAGCGAGCAGGCGCCCGGCGCCACGTCGCCGCGCGGCTTGGCGGCCATGGCGAGCACGCTGTAGCCCATGGCGCGGTACGGCGCCAGCCGCGCCCAGGCGCGGGCAAAGGGCGCCGCCAGGTCGGCCTTGTTCAGCACGATCAGCGGCTCGATGTGCGCCGCCTCGCAGGCGATCAGCGCGCGCGCCAGCTGGTGCTCGGAGAACTCCGGCTCGGCCGCCAGCAGGACCAGCACCTGGTCCAGGTTGGCGGCAAAGGACTTGGTGCGCAACTCGTCCTGGCGGTACAGCCAGTTGCGCCGCGGCAGGGTGCGCTCGATGGTGCCCTCGTCCTGCGAAGGCAGCCACTGCACGCGGTCGCCCACCACCACCTCCAGCTTCTTGCCGCGCGGGTGGCAGCGCACGCGCTCGCCGGCGGGCGTCTCGACCACGCAGTGGCGCCCGTGGCTGGACACCACCAGGCCCTCGCGCAGCGCGCCGGGCGCCACGGGGGCGGGTCGTGGCGGGCGCGGGCTCAAGCGGGCGACATCCGGGCGCCCAGGTGGGCCATGCGCTCGCTGGCCGGTGGGTGCGAGTAGTAAAAGCGCACGTACAGCGGGTCGGGCGTGAGCGTGCTGGCGTTGTCCTTGTACAGCTTGACCAGCGCGTTGCTCAGCTCCTGCGCGCTGGCCTGGTGCGCGGCGTTGGCGTCGGCCTGGAACTCGTGCCGGCGCGAGAGCTGGGCCGCCAGCGGCGAGACGAAGAACATGAACACCGGCACCACGCCCATGAACAGCAGCAGCGCCAGCGCATGGTTGGGCACCGCCCCGCCCATGCTGGCCGGCAGGTTGGGCGTGACGCCCAGGCCGGCGTAGAACCAGCTCTGCCCGGCCAGCCAGCCCAGCAGTGCCAGGCCGGCGAAGCTGAGCGCGAACAGCATGACGATGCGCTGCAGGATGTGCCGGTGCCGAAAGTGCCCCAGCTCGTGCGCCAGCACGGCCTCCACCTCGGGCGGGGTCAGCTGCGCCAGCAGCGTGTCGAAGAACACCACCCGCTTGGCGGCGCCAAAGCCCGTGAAGTAGGCGTTGGCGTGCGCGCTGCGCCGGCTGCCGTCCATCACGAACAGGCCCTTGGCGGTAAAGCCACAGCGCGCCATCAGGGCCGCCACGCGCTCGCGCAGCACCGCGTCGTCCAGGGGCTCGAAGGTGTTGAACAGCGGCGCGATCAGGGTCGGGTAGAGCACCAGCATCAGCAGCGAGAACGCCATCCACGCGCCCCAGGTCCACAGCCACCAGGCGCTGCCCGTGGCCTGCATCAGCCACAGCACGCCGGCGGCCAGCGGCAGGCCGATGAGCACGCCCAGCAGCGCCGACTTGAACAGGTCGGCCCACCACAGCCGCGCGCTCATGCGGTTGAAGCCGAAGCGCTGCTCGATCACGAAGGTCTGCCAGGCGCTGGCGGGCAGCTCGATCAGGCCGTTGACCAGCGCGAACGCCGCCAGCAGCGCCAGCGGCTGCAGCAGCGGCCGCGGGCCCAGGGCGTCCAGCAGCGCGCCGTTGAGCGCGTCCAGTCCGCCCAGCAGCGTCCAGCCCAGCAGCACCGCCGCGCCCAGCATCAGCTCCAGCAGGCCGAAGCGCAGCCGCGCCACGGTGTAGTCGGCGGCGCGCTGGTGGGTTTCCAGCGGGATCGCGCGCGCGAACTCGGCCGGCACGGCGCCGCGGTGGCGCGCCACGGCGCGGATCTGGCGCGAGGCCAGCCACAGCTTGACCAGCACGTTCAGCAGCAGGGCCGCGCCGAAGACCAGCGAGGTGAGAAGGGCGGGGGTCAGGGCGGTCAAGGAAGCGATGGAAAAAGAACCGAAGTATGCAGTTTAGGGCTCCATGGACAATCGAACCCATGAACGACCTTGCCACCGCCCCCGCCGCCAGCGCCGAGCTGGCCAAATCCGAGCAGAACCTGGTCTGGCTCGACTGCGAGATGACCGGACTGGACCCCGAGAAGGAGCGCATCATCGAGATCGCCGTCATCGTCACCGGCCCGCAGCTGACGCCGCGCGTGGAAGGGCCGGTGCTGGTGATCCATCAGCCGGACGAGGTGCTGAACGCCATGGACGCCTGGAACCAGGGCACGCACGGGCGCAGCGGCCTGACCGCCAAGGTCAAGGCCTCGGCCGTGACCGAGGCGCAGGCCGAAGACGAGGTGCTGGCGTTTTTGCGGCGCTACGTGGGCAAGGGCCAGTCGCCCCTGTGCGGCAACACCATCGGGCAGGACCGGCGCTTTCTGGTCAGGTACATGCCGCGGCTGGAGGCGTTCTTTCACTACCGCAGCATCGACGTCAGCACGCTCAAGGAGCTGGCGCGGCGCTGGCGCCCCGAGGTGATGCAGGCGTTCAAGAAGCGGCAGCTACACACCGCGCTGGCCGACGTGCACGAGTCGATCGACGAGCTGGAGCACTACCGCCGGCACTTCATCCGGCTGGCCGAATGAGGGAGCCGGGCTCAGCGTCGTGCCGGGCCGTTGCCGTCGCGATCGTCCAGCGGGATCGGGAACGAGTCCGGCTGGCCCCAGTCGGTGAGGCGGGGCCCGTCGCCACCGCCCTCCAGCGGCGCCATTTGGGACGAGCGCCGGTCGTTGCGCCGTCGATCCAGCGTTTCCACCAGGTTGTCGCGGGCGGTTTGCAGCTCGACCGACTCGCCGGCGTTCGACTCGGTCGCGCCCAGGCCCAGGAACTCGGCCCGGATGGCCCAGGGCTCGGGCAGAGCGTCCGGCGTCAGCAGCCAGTAGCCGACGTGGCACTGCGCCAGCAGGTTCTGCTTGAGCTGGCGATTGCCGCGCGAGAGCCGATGCGGGTCCATCACGTCCACGCAGCCGATGGCGCGGCCCGTCTCGTCGGCCAGCGTGAAGGTGCAGTACACGCCGCTGAGCATGGCAAACAGGCCTTCGGCGGCGGAGCGGTCGCGCGGCTTGCAAAAGCGCGTGACCGGCAGCTTGACCATCACGTGATGCTCGGGAAACACCTGCCGCAGCCAGTGCCACGTGTGCAGCTCGGTGCGCCCCAGCATGGGACGCGGCTGTACGGCCACGGCAGGCGGGACGCGTGGCTTGCGGGCGGGTGCGGGCGCAGGCGCAGGTGGGCGGCGACGCGCCCACAGCCATGCCGCGCACAGCACGGCGAGGGCGGTCAGCAACCATGGCCACAACGCATACATGACGATTCCCTGAGCGAGTTTGCCGACTTCGGCTTGTTGTTCTTGATCGACTGGCGATCGAGTTTTGCAACTTTAGACCGCATTTTTTGCCGTGCAAGGGCCAACGCGGCGAGGCGCCACCTGAAGTCGCGGTCTTTGCACAAAATGTCACACTTGGCGGGCCGCGCTTGGCCTGAAACCGCGCCTTGATGGAGAAAACCATGCGCCTGGACGATGTGCTGTACTCGCAGGGCTTCGGCACCCGCCGCGTGTGCGCGGGCCTGATCGAGCAGGGCCACGTGTACCTTGGGCCGCAGGCCTGCACCGACCCCGCGGCCGAGCTGGACGTGGCCGACCCGGCCCTGCGCTTCACGGTGCAGGGCGTGGCCTGGCCCTACCACGAGCGCGCTTACCTGATGCTGCACAAGCCGGCGGGCACCGAGTGCTCACACCGCCCCGGCGCCTGGCCCAGCGTCTACACCCTGCTGCCGGCGCCGCTGCGCCAGCGCCCGGCGCCCGGCAAGGTGCAGGGCGTGCAGGCCGTGGGCCGGCTGGACCAGGACACCACCGGCCTGCTGTTGCTGTCGGACGACGGCGCTTTCATCCATCGCATGAATGCGCCGCGCCGACACGTGCCCAAGGTGTACGAGGTGCGCACCAAGCACCCGCTGGACGAGCGCCAGCTGCAGCGCCTGCGCGACGGCGTGGTGCTGGACGACGACCCGCGCCCGGTGCGCGCCTTTGCTGTCGAAGGAGTGGCCGAGCACCACCTGCGCCTGACGCTGACCGAAGGCAAGTACCACCAGGTCAAGCGCATGGTGGCCGCGGTGGGCAACCGGGTGGAGACGCTGCACCGCTCACGCATCGGGCAACTGGCCTTGCCGGGCGACCTGGCGCCGGGGCAGTGGCGCTGGCTGGCGGCTGATGACTTGGCGCTGCTGATGGTGTGATCCGTTTCTGCTCTCGGGAATGTGAACAATGTCACGAAAAATAGCCCGACATCGCCTCGCGACGCCGCAAATGCCCACCGAAAATAAATTAAAGACTTTGTATTTCGTACAAACTCATCCATATCCTCGGGCCTTCATTTCATGATGGCGGTGGCCCATGAGGCTTGAACGTGTTGGCGTGACAGCAGCAAGGTGTTGTTTGTAAAAGGGAGAGAGCCGTGATGGCTTTGAAAACGAGGGGCGTTGCGCACCGCGCGCTGATTCTGGTGGCGGGCCTGGTCTGCGGGTCGATAGCTGGCGCAGCGGATTACTGGACGACTTTTTCAGGTAGTGGGGTGACGATTTCAGGCGCCCTGCATGGATCCACGTTGACCGCGAGCAACCAGAGTGGTGTCGCTCTCAGCGATCCCTTCTGGATTTCGACGCCGCCCTTCACGGTGTCCACCGTGGCGTTTTACCCCGCCAGCCTGAAGGCCATGACCAACCACATGGTCCGCCAGCCTCGCTCCGGGGCCACCGCCGGATCGCCCAGCATGGCCGAAATTGCGTTCGCGGCACCTGTGGTCGATCCCATGGTGGCCTTCTACAGCCTGGACAACTCGGCCGTGAGCGTGCAGGCCAGCACCGATGTGGGGGGCGCGCCGGCGGATGTCGAGATACTGGCCAATCGGCCCAACATGATTGGCGTGCCGGCGGCCGGCTGGGTCAGCGGTCAGGACCCTGATGCCAATCTGGTTGCTCGTGGCGAAGGTTGTTTTGTCGATCCCGATTCGAAGCGCGTCTGCGGCATGTTTCGCTTGAAGGGCGTGTATTCGCGCATTCAACTGGGGCAGTTTCTGACCAGCGGTGGCGGTGATGGCGTGGGTTTCCAGATCGGCCTGAGCCTCACGCCGACGCCGCGACCGGACGCCGGCTCCGCCACGACGGGCGTGGCGCGCACCGTGATTGCCGACGTGCGTGTCAACGACAGGCTGGTGGGGGCGCGCGGCACGGAGCTTGCCGCCGGATCGGCCAACGCCACGCTGGCGCCGGTGGGCGCGTGGCCGGCCGGCATCGCGCTGGACACCGCCAGTGGCGCCGTCACCGTGGCGGGGTCGGTGCTGCCCGGCACGTACGTGATGAGCTACAGGCTGTGCGACGCGGCGGACGACACGAACTGTGCCGAAACCACGGTGACGGTCACCGTCGGCGAACCTGCGCCGGTGCCGACCTTGCCGGCATCGGGCCTGGTGGCGCTGGCGGGGCTGCTGGGCTGGTTCGGCCTGCGCGCGCGTCGGCGGCGTCCACACTGAAACTGAAACGGCTTGGAGTGCCCGTGCATCGCGGTGTCAGGCGCGCGGCAGAAAATTGACGATCGCCGCGTTGACCGCCTCGGGCTGGTCGCGCTGCGGCGAGTGGCCGCAGGCGGGCAGCTCCAGCAGCCGGGCGTGCGGCACGGCGCGCTGCAGTTCGTGCACCTGCGCCAGCGTGCCGTATTCGTCGTCCAGGCCCTGGATGGCCAGCAGCGGCGCCGTGATGGCGCGGCATTCGGCGCGGATGTCGAAGGCGCGGAAGGCGGGGCTCAGCCACACGTCGTTCCATTGCCAGAAGGCGCCGTCCACGTCCTGGTGAAAGCGCGCCAGGCGCTCGCGCAGCGTCCCGTGCTCGTAGGCCTGGCGTGCCTGCTCGATGGAGCGCACCGACACGTCCTCGACCATCAGGTGCGGGGCCATCGCCACGCAGGCCGCGACCGGCTGGTGGGCGGCGTGGATCAGGGCGATGGTGGCGCCGTCGGAGTGGCCGACCAGCACCGGGCGCTCGATGTCCAGGCGCGCCAGCAGCGCCGGCAGCACCTGCAGCGCCTCGCGGTGCATGTAGTCGGGCTGCAGGCGGCCGGCGCCGCGCACGTCGGGCACCGGGCTGGAGCGGCCGTAGCCGCGGCGCGAATATACCCAGCCGGCGCGCCCGGTGGCGGCGCACAGCCTGGCCGGCCAGTCGCGCCATTGGGCCACCGAGCCCAGGCCCTCGTGCAGAAACACCAGCGGCGCCCGCCCCGCCGGGCTGCCCGGGGGCGCGGCGATGGCCGCCACTTCAAGAAAAACGCCGTCGATGTCCACGCCTTGCATGGCTGGAATGTTATGTCATGGTGTGGCAGGCGGCCGGCGTACACTCGCGCGCCGCGTCTTGCCTCTTGATCGATCGGTTGTATGAAGGCTGTTGCCGTGAATTCCCTCTCGTCCTGCCCGTCGGCGGGGCCGAACCGCCGGCGCCTGCTGGCCCTGGGCGCGGCCGCCGGGCTGGGCGCGGCCTGGCCCGGGGCGCAGGCGGCGCCGCGCGCGCCGGTGCTGGTGCTCAATTCGCTGGACGGCACGGTGAGCGTGATCGACGGCAACACCTGGGTCGAGCGGCGCCGCATCGCCACCGGCCGCGAGCCGCACCACCTGTACATGACGCCCGACGAAAAGTCGGTCATCGTGGCCAACGCCGGCAGCGATTCGCTGACCTTCATCGACCCGCGCACGGCCGAGGTGCAGCGCCAGCTTTCCGGCATCATCGACCCGTACCACCTGCGCTTTTCGCCCGACATGAAGTGGTTCGTCACGGCGGCCAACCGCCTGAACCACGTCGACCTGTACCGCTGGGACGGCGACAAACCCGAGCTGGCCCGGCGCATCGCCACCGGCAAGACGCCCAGCCACCTGTGGATCGATAGCCGCAGCACCACCGTGTATTCCAGCATGCAGGACAGCGACGAGCTGGTGGCGATCGACCTGGCCTCGCAAGCCCTGGTGCACCGCGTGCAGACCGGCTCCCGGCCGGCCGACGTGTTCGGCACGCCCGACGACCGCACCCTGCTGGTGGGCCTGACGGGCGGCACCGGGGTGCAGGTGTTCGACGTGGCGGGCGGCCAGGCGCCCACGCTGGTGGGGCAGATCGCCACCGGCAAGGGCGCGCACGCCTTTCGCGCGCTGGGCGACCGGCGCCACGTGCTGGTCAGCAACCGGGTGGCCAACACCATCAGCCAGATCGACTACACCCGGGGCGCCGTGGTGGCCGAGTTTCCGGCGCCCTCGGGCCCCGACTGCATGGACGTGTCGGCCGACGGCACGCTCATCATGGTCGGCTCGCGCTGGGCCGGCAAGCTGACGCTGATCGACATCGCCCAGCGGCGCGTGGTCAACCAGGTCAAGGTCGGCCGCTCGCCGCACGGCGTGTGGACGCTGGACCACGCCAGCCGCGTGTGAGGAGGCCGCGATGCAACGGCGACATGCTATTGGGTTGATAGCTGCTGGCGCTTTGTCCACGCGGGCCAGGGCCCAGAATCATTTAAATTCGTGCACGGAGCCGGTGTACCTGACCTTCGACACCGGCCACATGGGCATCGCCAGCTTCGTGGCCGACGTGCTGCGCCGCCAGCGCGTGCCGGTGACGTTTTTTGCCGCCAACGAGCGCACGCAGGAGGGCGACGGCAGCCTCAGCCGCTACTGGGGCCCGTGGTGGAAGGCGCGCGCCGCCGAGGGGCACGAGCTGGCCTCGCACACCTGGGACCACGTCTACTGGCGCGCCGACCTGCCGGGGCGCGAGCCGCGCTTTCGCGTGCGCCCCTCGGCGGGGGCCTTTGCCGGGCGCGAGTTCACCTGGAGCGCCGAGCAGTACTGCGCCAACATCGCGCAGGCCAGCGAACGCCTGGCCTACTACAGCGGCAAGAAGCCGCTGCCCCTGTTCCGCGCGCCCGGCGGCAAGACCTCGCCGCGCCTGCTGGCCGCCGCCGAGGCGTGCGGCTACCGGCACGTGGGCTGGTCGCCGGCCGGCTTTCTGGGCGACGAGCTGCCCAGCGACAAGTACCCCAACCAGCGGCTGCTGGAGCGCGCGCTCAAGACCATCCAGCCGGGCGACATCCTGCTGGCGCACCTGGGCATCTGGTCGCGCCAGGACCCCTGGGCGCCGGCCGTGCTCGAGCCGCTGATCGAGGGCCTGAAGGCGCGCGGCCTGTGCTTTGCCACCCTGCGCGGGCACCCGGCCTACGCGGACTGGATCGCCATGCACGGCGCCTGACGGAGCAGCCATGCTCAACCCCTTCGATGCCTTCGCCCTGGCCCAGGAGTGGCTGTTCGAGCGCCTGATCGAGCCCGCGGCCTTCAGCCTGGGCCTGGGCAACCTGCTGGAGGACGGCTTCGTGGCCACCGGCTGGCTGCTGGTGGGCCTGCTGCAGATCGCGGTGCTGCTGCTGCTGATCGGCCCCGCGCAGCGGCGCTGGCCGGTCGAGCCGGTGGTGGACCGCGCCGCCATCCGCGTGGACGTGATCTACACCCTGCTGCACCGCCTGGGCCTGTTCAAGCTGGCGATGTTCTTCACCGTCGAGAACTGGCTGACCGACGGCATCGGCGTGCTGCGCGCGCACGGCATGCCCACGCTGCAGTTGGACGCGCTGTGGCCGGGCGTGACCGACCGGGCGCTGGTCAGCTTCGTGATCTACCTGCTGGTGTTCGACTTCATCGGCTACTGGGTGCACCGCGCCCAGCACCAGTGGGACTGGTGGTGGCGGCTGCACGCCGTGCACCACAGCCAGCGCCAGCTGACGATGTGGAGCGACAACCGCAACCACCTGCTCGACAGCGCGCTGAACGACGCCATCTTCGTCGCCGTGGCCATCGCCATCGGCGTGGCACCCTCGCAGTTCGTGGGGCTGGTGGCCGTCACCCAGCTGTTCGAAAGCCTGCAGCACGCCAACCTGCGCTGCTCCTTCGGCCGCGTGGCCGAGCGCCTGCTGGTCAGCCCGCGCTTTCACCGGCGCCACCATGCCATCGGCGTCGGGCACGAGGCCCGCTCAGCCCGCGAGCCGAGCGCCGCCGGGCCGCCCCAAGGCGCGAGCGCCCCCTTGGGGGGCAGCGAACCACGCGCAGCGGGGAGCGTGGGGGCCAACATTCGGGGTGTCAATTTTGGTGTGCTGTTTTCCTGCTGGGACGCGCTGCTGGGCTCGGCCGACTGGGCGGGCGGACGCGAGCCCACCGGCATCCGCGACCAGGTCGAGCAGGGGCGCGACTACGGGCGCGGCTTCTGGGCGCAGCAGTGGCTGGGGCTCAAGCGCCTGGCCGGGCGAGATGGAGTCGCCGGATGAACCTGCTGTTCGACTCGTTCTGGCGTGCCGCGGCGTACTGCCTGTATCCGCGCGTGATCGCGCTGTCGCTGCTGCCGCTGGCCATCATGGTGGCCGTCAGCGGGGTGCTGGGCTACTTTTACTGGGACCCGGCCGTGGCGGCGGTGGCGGCCTGGCTCGACAGCTCCACCCTGTGGTCGCTGCTGTCGGGCTGGCTGGCGCGCCTGGGCGTGGGCGACGTGCGCGCCGGCCTGGCGCCGCTGCTGCTGGTGCTGGGCCTGACGCCGCTGGTGGTGGTTTTTGCCCTGTTGCTGGTGGCCCTGCTGCTGGCGCCGGCCGTGCTGCGCCTGGTGGCTGAGCGGCGCTTTCCCGCGCTGGAGCGGCGCGGGCCGGATTCGGTGCTGGGCTCGCTGGCCTGGTCGCTGGGCCACACGGTGCTGGCGCTGCTGGCGCTGGTGGTGTCGCTGCCGCTGTGGCTGGTGCCGCCCCTGATCCTGATCGTGCCGCCCCTCATCTGGGGCTGGCTGACCTACCGTGTGATGAGCTTCGATGCGCTGGCCGTGCACGCCAGCGCCGGCGAGCGCCGCGCCGTGCTGCGCCAGCACCGCGCGCCGCTGCTGGTCATCGGCATCGTCTGCGGCTACCTGGGCGCGGCGCCGGCCGTGGTGTGGGCCTCCATGACCCTGTTTGCCGTCGCCTTCGCGGTGCTCATTCCGCTGGCCGTCTGGATCTACACCCTGGTGTTCGCCTTCTCGGCGCTGTGGTTCACGCATTACGCGCTGGCCGCGCTGCAGGCGCTGCGCCAGGGCGCCGCCACTCCCGCCGCCGCATCCACCGCCTCGCCGCCCGCCTTGCCCCATGAGCCCTGAACGCATGCCTCCCACCTTCGGCCTGATCGTCGTCGGCGACGAAATCCTCTCCGGCCGCCGCAGCGACAAGCACCTGGCCAAGGTGATCGAGCTGCTGGGCGCGCGCGGCCTGCAGCTCGCCTGGGCCGAGTACGTGGGCGACGAGCCGGCGCGCATCACCGCTGTGCTGCGGCGCGCTTTCGCCTCGGGCGACGTGGTGTTTTGCACCGGCGGCATCGGCGCCACGCCCGACGACCACACACGCGCCTGCGCCGCCGCCGCGCTGGGCGTGCCGCTGGCGCTGCACCCCGAGGCCCAGCGCCTGATCGAGCAGCGCGGCGAAGCGCTGGCGCGCGCCGAAGCCAGGCCCTGGGAGCCCGCCAGTGCCGACAACCGCCAGCGCCTGAAGATGGGCGAGTTTCCGCAGGGCGCCGCGATCATTCCCAACCCCTACAACCAGATTCCGGGGTTTTCCTGTGTGGGGGAGCGTGGGGGCACCATTCATTTCATGCCGGGCTTTCCTGTCATGGCCTGGCCGATGATCGAATGGGTGCTGGATATGCACTACACGGTCCACTTCAACCGTTCTGCCTGGCAAGAGCGCTCGATCATCGTCTTCGGCGCCGCCGAGGCGGTGCTCACGCCCCTGATGGAGCGCATCGAGGCGGGGCACCCGGGCGTCAAGGTGTTCAGCCTGCCCAGCGTGGACCACCCCACTTACGGGCGCCACATCGACCTGGGCGTCAAGGGCGCGCCCGAGGCGGTGGCGGTGGCCTTTGCCGACCTGAAGGCGGGGCTGGCGCCCTTCGGCCTGCGCTGCGGCCCCGAGATCGTGCGGCCATAAGGCGCACCATGCTGGGGACGGGCCACGCCTGCACCGCCTTGGTGCGCCTCGATCTGGTGCATGGCGCCATGACGGGCTCGTGGCCGAGGCGCCGCCACGGCAGCCAAAGCCGGCGACAATGCGCGTTTTCGGGTGTTCGCGCTCTGGCGCGCGCGTCCTGCGCCGCTGGCATGAAAGCTGCTTGAATCCTGGACACCGAATTTTTGTTCCAACCATCCCCACCGGAGAACCCCAGATGGCCAAGTCCGTCGCCGACGTCATGAAGCTCGTGCAGGAAGCCGAGTGCAAGTTTGTTGATTTCCGCTTCACGGACACGCGCGGCAAGGAGCAGCACGTGAGCGTGCCCGTGTCGCACTTCGACGAGGAGAAGTTCAGCGACGGCCACGCCTTCGACGGCTCGTCCATTGCCGGCTGGAAGGGCATCGAGGCCTCCGACATGCTGCTGATGCCCGACCCGGTCACGGCGCACATCGACCCGTTCTACGAAGAGCCCACCCTGGTGCTGACCTGCGACGTGCTGGAGCCGGGCGACGGCAAGGCCTACGAGCGCGACCCGCGCTCGCTGGCGCGCCGCGCCGAGGCCTACCTCAAGGCCAGCGGCATCGGCGACACCGCCTACTTCGGCCCCGAGCCCGAGTTCTTCGTGTTCGACCAGGTGCGCTGGAGCACCGAGCCAGGCCACAGCTTCTACAAGATCGAGGAGTACGAGGCGCCCTGGAACACCGGCGCCAAGCTGGAAGGCGGCAACCGCGGCCACCGCCCCACCACCAAGGGCGGCTACTTTCCGGTGGCGCCGGTCGACAGCACGCACGACATGCGCGCCGAGATGGCGCTGGTGCTGGAGGCCATGGGCATCCCGGTCGAGGTGTTCCACCACGAGGTGGCCGGCGCCGGCCAGATGGAGCTGGGCACCAAGTTCAGCACCCTGGTCGAGCGCGCCGACTGGACGCAGCGCATGAAGCACGTGATCTGGAACGTGGCCGACCGCTACGGCAAGACGGCCACCTTCATG
>Ga0116193_1000979_pt1 | contig 25296 bp, 25 predicted proteins | sample AD_UKC115_MetaG_FD_89892 | JGI IMG/M metagenome (GOLD analysis project Ga0116193, IMG submission 89892) | Active sludge microbial communities of municipal wastewater-treating anaerobic digesters from Hong Kong - AD_UKC115_MetaG | ecosystem: Engineered > Bioreactor > Anaerobic > Digestate... | reverse complement strand
CTCGTGCACGGTCTGCATGGCACAGGACTTGTTGGTGCCGATGAAGCCCGTCGGGCCACGTTTGATCCAGCCGGCCACATAGGTGCCCGGCGCGCCGATCACACGACCGTTCTCGTTGGGCACCACACCGGCGTCCTCGTCGAACGGAAGATCGCGAATAGCCTTGCCGTGGTAGCCGATCGAGGTCAGCAGCAGGCCCGCCCCGAGGTGCTCGACGGCATCGGTGCCGGTGTGGTTGAAGTCGACCCCGTCGACCCGCTCGGTCCCGGTGACCCGGATCGGGGTGCGACGGTAGGCCAGCCGGATCCTCGGTCGTGACGACACCGCACCGGCGTCGCCCAGCTTGGCCAGGATCTCCAGCTTGGCGCGCACCAGCGGATCCTCGGCGGCAGCCAGATCCTGTTGCACCAGCTGATGGTCGGCCGCGTCCAGCACCACGTCGGCGGTGGCCGTCAGGCCGATCAGTTCGGGCAGGGTGAACGCCGAATGGGCGGGTCCCCGCCGGGCGGCGACGACCACTTCACGCACTCTTGATTCGCGCAGCGCCACCAGTGCGTGATCGGCGATGTCCGTGCGCGCCAAGGTATCCGGGTCAGCGGTGAGGATCCGGGCGACATCGAGTGCGACGTTGCCGTTACCGATGATCACCACCCGCTCATGATCCAGCCGCACCGGCAGCGCCGCCTGGTCCGGGTGTCCGTTGTACCAGGCCACCACCTCGGTGGCCGTCGCAGTACCGGGCAGATCCATCCCGTCGACGGCCAGCCGTCGATCGTTGGGCGCGCCCACCGCATACAGCACCGCGTGATGATGCGCGATGAGATCCTGGTGTGAAAGATGCTCTCCTACTTCGATATTCAAGTAGAAGGTGAACCCACGCTCTTGCGACATGGCGTCGAACAGCCGGGTGACGCGTTTGGTGCTCTGATGGTCCGGGGCGACACCGGCGCGCACCAGACCGTACGGCGTCGGCAATTTCTCGAAGACGTTCACCCGCACACCGCGCTGGGTGAGCAGTTCGTCGGCGGCATACATGGCGGCCGGTCCGGAGCCCACGATCGCCACCGTCAACGGCCGGATATCGTGTCGCACCACCGGCGCGGGCAGCACCGGAGCCAGTTTCGAAGTGGGCGGTAACTTTTCGCCCGCCGGGCGCACTGGATAGTAGGCCGCGTTCAGCTCGACGAACGGCAGCTGCTGCTCGGTCAGCCTGGTGTCGGCCGCGATCGCACCCACCGGACAGGCGCTGACGCACGCGCCGCAGTCGACGCATGCCACCGGGTCGATGTAGAGCATTTCGGCGGTGGCGAAGCCCGGTTCATCCGGCGAGGGATGGATGCAGTTGACCGGACAGGCATAGACACAGGACCCGTCGCTGCAACACGACTGGGTGATGACGTGGGGCATCTGGTTCGCTCAGGCCGAAACGGGCTCGCGCCGTTGCTCGGCGATCTCCGGAACGGATACCAGATGCTGACGCTGCGGCTCGCTGCGGAACCGTGACGGCGCGCCGTTGATCTTGCAGATCCGCCAGATGACCTTGGCCAGCGGGTTCATCAAGCCCGTGTCATGGCACAGCATCCGAACGTCGGAGAACATGTCCGACAACCACTTCCGCGAGGACGCGGACTTGAAGAAGACGTCCTTGCGCACCGAACGCGGGATGTCGAACTCCTTCCAGAACGCGCGCGGCGGAACCAGGATCGCCGAGGCGAGCAACCGCATCACCACCGGAACGTACAGCGACAGCATGAATCGCTTGCGGCGCGGCAGGTTGGGCACCCGCTTGTGCAGGTACTCGTGTGCGAAGGAGATGTGTCGGGCCTCCTCGGCGACGTGGATCGCCATCACCCGCTCCATGATCGGGTGCAGCGTCTTGCCCTCGCGCAGAACGGCTTTCTGGGTGTGGTCGATGGGCTCCTCACCGGCGAGCACGCCGAAGAAGAACGGAATGGGCGCCGGCCCGGCGGCCATCGGGATCAGTGCCGAGACCCACTTGAGCAGGCGCGGCATGCCGGGGACGTCCACCCCGATGTGGTTGACCATCTCCTGGAACATCATGGTGTGGTTGCACTCTTCGACCGACTCGTGCAGGCAGTAGCGATACTCCGGAGAGCCGTTGGGCACCCAGAACGCGTAGTTCATCAGGCCGCGGATCAGGATCGACTCGAAGTGCAGACCGACCTTGGCGACATTGGCCTGACGCCACATGCCGATCTCGATCTGGCGCTCCAGCGACTGGGCCTGGTACCAGGGGTGCTGACCGAAGGCATCGGTGGCCGGCAACACCCAGCGGGGGTCGTTGGGCGTCACCGCGAACTCGGGGGAATCCCAGTCGATGTCGGTGTAGGGGTTGAAGTTGCGCCGCACCGAACCCTCGGACAGCGTCATCAGCTTGTCGACGTATACCTGGTCGTCGGTGACGTCCATGTTGCGCCGCCACCGGCGAATCATCTTGGTGCGAGCCATTCGTTGCCCTCCAGAGCCTCGGGTTGAGGTTTACATACAGGTGCGTGGTGTCCAACGGTACCGGAGGTACCGGGTAAAAGCCATAGCGCGTTCGATCGGCCGCGGAATGCCCTGCGAACAGGCGATTCGCCCCGCCCGAACGCCGCTCATTAGGCTTGCCGGCATGGCTGATGGATTGACGATCCCCGATTCGCTCAAACCCGCGGACGGGCGTTTCGGGTGTGGGCCGTCCAAGGTCCGCCCCGAGCAATTGGACGCACTGGTCAGCAAGGGCGCGGCCCTGTTCGGCACGTCCCACCGTCAGGCCCCCGTCAAGGACCTCGTCGGGCGCGTCCGCACCGGGCTGCGCGAACTGTTCACCGTCCCCGATGGTTACGAGGTCGTCCTCGGCAATGGCGGGTCGACGGCATTCTGGGACGCCGCCGCATTCGGCCTGGTGGATCAGCGGTCGCTGCACCTGACCTACGGTGAATTCAGCTCCAAGTTCGCCTCGGCCGTCGCCAACAACCCGTTCGTCGGCGATCCCATCGTCATCAAGGCCGATGCCGGCAGCGCTCCCGAGCCCCAGTCGGACCCCTCGGTCGACCTGATCGCCTGGGCGCACAACGAAACCTCGACGGGCGTTGCCGTACCGGTCCGGCGGCCCGCCGGCTCCGACGGCAAGCTGATCGTCATCGACGCCACCTCCGGCGCGGGCGGGCTGCCCGTCGACATCAACGACGTCGACACCTATTACTTTGCGCCGCAGAAGAACTTCGCCAGCGACGGTGGGCTCTGGATCGCGATCATGAGCCCGGCGGCCCTGGCGCGCGTCGAGAGCATCTCGGCCTCCGGCCGCTGGGTCCCCGAGTTCCTGTCGCTGCCGATCGCGATCGACAACAGCACCAAGAACCAGACCTACAACACCCCGGCGATCGGCACGCTGGTGCTGATGGCCGAGCAGTTGGACTGGCTCAACGGCAACGGCGGGCTGGACTGGGCCGTCGAGCGCACCGCCGATTCGTCGTCGCGGCTGTACTCCTGGGCCGAGGCCGCATCGTTCACGACGCCGTTCGTGGCCGACCCGGCGTTGCGCTCCCAGGTGGTCGGCACGATCGACTTCTCCGAGGAGGTCGATGCAGCAGCGGTGGCGGCAACATTGCGCGCCAACGGCATCGTCGACACCGAGCCCTATCGCAAGCTGGGCCGCAACCAATTGCGGGTCGCGATGTTCCCGGCGATCGAACCCGACGACGTCTCCGCGCTGACCGCATGCGTCGACTGGGTCGTCGAACGGCTCTAGTGCGCCGCCGAGCGATCTGTCCAGAACTCCGTGCGCTGTCCACTCGCCGTTCTTGTCGATGAGCGCTGAGCAGATCCGCCAACACGGCCATCGACTGTGACGCATGTGACAGTTGATTCCGTCGCGCCGTCGTTCACCCGCTGAAAAACCCAAATGCGCTGGCCCGCGGCCCGCGTGTCAACCTCGGATGAGGGCCCGGCGCGCGTAGGGTGCCGATCAATCGGGCTCGGCGCGGTAGCCCAGAGGAGGGTCGTCATGCGGGAACTCACGGTCGTCGGACTCGACGTCGACGGCAAGCACGTGTTGTGCGAGGACGACCAGCAGGACCGCTACAAGCTGTTGGTCGAAGACCAGTTGCGCGCGGCCGTGCGCGGCGACGGGATCCGCGTCCGACACACCCCCATAGAGCCGGAGCCGAAGAACACGCTGCGGCCCCGCGACATCCAGGCCCGCATCCGCGCCGGCGCCTCCGTCGAACAACTCGCGCGCGCCGCCGGGGTCGACGTCTCGCGAATCGCCCGGTTCGCCAACCCGGTGCTTCTCGAACGGGCCCGCGCGGCGGAACTCGCCTCGGCGGCACATCCGGTGCTCGACGACGGACCCTCGGTGCTGACCCTGCTCGAGACCATCACCGCCGCCCTGGTGTCCCGCGGTCTGGATCCCGACGACACGCAGTGGGACTCGTGGCGCAACGAGGACGGCCGGTGGACGGTCCAGATCGCCTGGAAGGCGGGCTGCTCGGAGAACTTCGCCCACTTCCGTTACGCACCCGGCGCCCACGGTGGCACCGTCAGCCCCATCGACGAAGCGGCGGGTGAGTTGGTGAACCCCCGCTTCGAACGTCCGTTGCGGGTAGCGCCGAGGCTCCACCCGGCGGTCCCCGAGCTGGTACTCGCCGAGGAGCCGGCGATCGTTCCCGAGCCCGAGCCGGCGCCCCCGGTCGTCGAACGCGCCGAGACGGTCCAGCCCGAGCCGGATCACCAGCCGGAACTCTTCGCCGACGAGCCCGAACCACAGCGGGCGGCACGTCCGGCCCGGGCCAAGCGGTCTCGCCCGACCGTGCCCGGGTGGGAGGACGTCCTGCTCGGGGTCCGTTCGGCCGGCGACCGCTGACCGGTTCGCCTATCGAACTCCGCCCAGCCCCAGCGCCAGCAGCACCACCCAGCCGACGGCAACGCCGGCGAGGGCGCCCAGGGCGAACCAGCGGCGCACCGGGATCGACCGCCAACCCCAGATGGTCGGCGCCAGCCCGCCGACGGCGACGAGGTTGAGTCCGACCGCCAACAGCGGGTGCACCCGGATGAGACCCAGGCCGAGAACCACCACGGCCGCACCCAGGATCGCTGCCACAAAACCGGCCACGGTCAGCCCGGTGCCCCAGGGTGTCGGCTCGTCGGTCACGGCGCGAGCCTAATGCGTTCGTAGAACGCGAGCGCCGCCGCCGTCGCGACGTTGAGCGAGTCCGTCCCGCGCGACATCGGGATCCGCACACGTAGGTCACTGGCCCGCATCACCGTCTCCGTCAGGCCAGGGCCCTCCGCTCCGACCAGGATCGCGACCTTGGCGTCGCCGACGGCGACGATCGCGTCGGGCAGCGGAACCGCGCCGGCGCTCGGGGTCATCGCCAGAATCTGAAATCCTTTGTCGCGCAATATGTTCAATGAGGCGGGCCATTCGGGTGTGCGGGCGAAGGGAACCAGCAGCGCATGGCCCATGGATACCCGGACAGCCCGCCGGTACAGCGGATCGGCACACCCCGCGCCGAAGATCACGGCGTCGACACCCAGGCCGGCCGCGTTGCGGAAGATCGAACCGAGGTTCTCGTGGTCGTTGACACCTTCGAGCACCGCCACCGTGCGCGCACCCGCCAGGGCCTCGGGCAGCGTCAGCTCCACCGGGCGCCGGGCCGCCGCGAGCACACCACGGTTGAGATGGAACCCGACCACGTCCGCCATCACCTCGGCGCTGGCGCGGTAGTACGGCGCGGACACGTCGGTCAGATCGCCTGCGAGTTCGACAGATCGCCGATCGGTGCCGAGCATCGCGTGCGGAACGAATCGCGAGGCCAGCATTCGCTGCACCACCAGCACGCCCTCGGCGATCACCAGACCCTTGCCGGTCGGCAGATCCGGTCGACGGTCGACACTGTTGAGGTCGCGAAAGTCGTCCAGGCGCGGATCACCCGGATCGGTGATGTCTACGATGTTCGTCAAAATTGGCTACGCTGCTGGAATACGGCTGGAATCAAGCACTTTCGTCAATCAAAGCAGAGATCAGGCCGGCCGCGCGCAGCAGGGTGTCGCGTTGGTCGCCGTCGAGTTCGCCCAAGCGCCGCTGCAGCCACTCCTGGCTGGCGCGTTGTTCGGCATCCACCAGATCGCGTCCGGCGCTCGAGACCGAGACGACGATCTGACGACGATCCTGCGGGTCGGCGGCACGCACGACCAGGCCCTGTTCGGCCAGCGCCGCGATCACCCGCGTCATCGACGGCGGACGAACCCGCTCGCGCAGTGCCAGTGCACCCGGCGTCAGCGGGCCCTCCTTCTGCAGCGTCATGAGAACGGACAATTGCGACAACGATATGGCCGATTCATTTCGCCGAAAACGTAATTGGCGCGCCAGTCGGACAACCGCGAGCGAAAGGTCGCTAGCAAGCTGATTGTCCCCATCCCTCACGTCACAAAACAATACGCACATTCCCTCCCCGCCACCTGCCAATCCGGTGAGTGGCCCAATGGGTTACGTTGGTCCGCAATGACTCCGGAGGGTCCCGCCGGCGGGCCGGACGAACCCGTTCCGCCGCCACTGTCGCCAGGTCTGCTCGAGCCCTGGCGGGTTATCGCCGTCGGCGCGGTTGCCTGGCTGGTCGTCACAGGCTTGGCCTTCGCGATTCCGGCAATGCAGGGCTGGCGGCCGGTGAGCCTGGCCGGGCTGGCCACCGGCGTGGTGGGGACATCCATCTTCCTGTGGCAGCGCCGCGCGGCACAGCGCGGTGCGCGGGGGGCCCAAACAGGCCTCCCCATTGGGGAAAAGCGTACAAATACGTAAATACAGCAAATTTTCTGACCCGTCGATAAAAGGATCGAGGAGCGTAAATGGCAGCGCCACTTTTGCAGGCCCAGATTGATATTGATGCCCCCGTCGCCACGGTGTGGAATCTGATCAGCGATTTCAACCGGATGCCCGAGTGGAGCCCGCAGTGCCGGCGGATGAAGGCTCGGGGACCGTTGCGGGCGGGCACCAAGACCATCAACCTCAATCGCCGCGGGATGCTGTTCTGGCCGACCACGTCGGTCCTCACCGAGGTGACACCGGAGAAGAAGTTGGCGTTCGTGGTCAACGAGAACGGCACCGAGTGGAGCTACGAGTTGGAGCCGACGGCCACCGGAACCCGCGTCACCGAGACCCGGCGCGCCGCCAACGGTGTCGTCAAGCCGATCTCGGCCTTCCTCACGCGGACGGTGCTCGGCGGCATGGATGTTTTCGAACACGAACTCGTGGACGGGATGAACGCGTCACTGTCCCGGATCAAGGCGGCCGCCGAGCGACGATGATTCAGCCGCGAGCGTCCGCCTTTGTACATGACGCACGGCGTGTCTCCGTACAAACGCGGACGTTCGCGAGGGTGAGGGGTCAGCTGTCGCCGGGCTCAGCGCCCTCGGCGGCCACCGGCTCCGGCGGCAGGGGACTTTCGGGGTTCTCGGAGACGTCGAGGACCCCGTCGTCGTAAGGGTCGTACAGCGGTGAGCCCGCACCGGCGGGAGCCGGGGTGTCCGAATGTGCACCACAGCCGTAGGTGAAATCGACCACCTGACCGTCGGCGGCGAACTCGTTGGCGCACACACCGAACATCGTGCCCAGCGTCCCAGCGAGCGGCAGCAGGTAGCCGCAGTCGCGGCAGACCCGCCGGGTGCCGCGTGCCATCGCGGACTCCGGACCGTGGTCACCGTCGTGCCACCGCTGGGCGGCGTCGGCACGCCCCCATTCACTGAGCACCTGTCGGCGCCCGAAACCGACTTCCGCAGCGACGTCATCGACGGCCGGATCGCCGCTGAGCACGTATCCGGGGACCAGCCGAGGATCCTCGGCCGGCGGGGCGAGCAGATCACCGGGGCTCAGGTCGCCGGGCCTGATCCGCTGGTCCCAGGGCACCCACTCCGGCGCCAGCAGGGCCGTCGGCCCCGGCACCAGCACCACTTCGCTGATCGTGGCGTGGCCGGAACCCGGGTACGCCGCGACCACCACCGCCCACTGCCAGCCGCCGTAGCCGGGCACCTCCGCCAGGAAGCGATGCGTCGCCGCGTTGGCGTCCTCGTGGGTGACACCCAGGTACTCCCCGACCGTCTCACCGCTGAACTCGACGACCGCCGCCCGCGCGGCATCGACGGCCGCGTCGAGCACGGCCGTCAGATCCTCGGACGACGGGCCGGTCCAGGTATCGGCGATTGGGGTTGCGGTGTCCATCGCCTCACATACTGCCCGAACATGACGCGGTCGAGCCACACCGGTCGCCGATACCTCCGCCGGTCCCCGGATAGGGAAGAATCGATGACGTGTCAGGACCGCGGCGTGGACGGCCGGCCCCGGGCCAACGCTCCGGGGCATCGGACGCTTCCCGCGAACATCCGGGCATGACCAGTTACCCCAGCGCCGAGTCCAGCTCGAACCGCTATCTGCCCCCGCTGGAAGACGCCCGCCGCAGGCGACCCGAACCGGCCGGGCAGGACGACGACCGACGCCCCCACGGCGAGGAGCAGCCCCGCATCACCGTGACCCGAGCCGCGGCGTACCGCAGCCGGGAGATGGGCTCCAAGATGTACGGCCTGGTCCACCGCGCGGCCACCGCCGACGGTGCCGACAAGTCCGGCCTGACCGCGCTGACCTGGCCGGTGGTGGCCAACTTCGCCGTCGACGCGGCCATGGCGGTCGCGCTGGCCAACACGCTGTTCTTCGCGGCCGCCACGTCCGAGAGCAAGGGCAAGGTCGCGCTGTACCTGCTGATCACCATCGCGCCGTTCGCCGTCATCGCACCGCTGATCGGACCCGCGCTGGACCGGCTGCAGCACGGGCGCCGGGTCGCGCTGGCCGCCTCGTTCGGGCTGCGCACCCTGCTCGCCGTCGTGCTCATCCTCAACTACGACGGCGCCACCGGCAGTTTCCCGCCCTGGGTGCTCTACCCGTGCGCCCTGGGGATGATGGTGCTGTCCAAGTCGTTCTCGGTGCTGCGCAGCGCCGTCACCCCGCGCGTCATGCCGCCCACCATCGATCTGGTCCGGGTCAATTCACGGCTGACCATGTTCGGGCTGCTGGGCGGCACCATGGTGGGCGGGGCCGTGGCCTCGGGCCTCGAGTTCGCCTGCACCACGTTGTTCGACCTGTCCGGCGCCCTGCTCGTGGTCATCGCGGTCACGGTCGCGGGTGTCTGGCTGTCGATGCGAATCCCGAGCTGGGTCGAGATCACCGCCGGCGAGGTCCCGGCAACGCTGAGCTATCACGACGCCGCCACGCGGCCGATCCACCGCCAGCGCGCCCCCGAGGCCGTCCGACAACCCTTGGGCCGCAACATCATCACCGCCCTGTGGGGAAACTGCACCATCAAGGCGATGGTCGGGTTCCTGTTCCTGTACCCCGCGTTCGTCGCCAAGACCCATGACGCCAGCGGCTGGCAACAGCTCCAGATGCTGGGCCTCATCGGCGCTGCCGCGGCGATCGGCAACTTCGCCGGAAACTTCACCGCGGCGCGTCTGAAACTGGGTCGGCCGTCCGTTCTGGTGGTCCGCTGCACCATTGCGGTGACGGTGGCGGCGCTGGCCGCGGCCGTCTCCGGCAAGTTGCTCGTCGCCGCACTGGCCGCACTGATCACGGCCGGTGCGAGCGCCATCGCCAAGGCGTCGCTGGACGCCTCCCTGCAGGACGACCTGCCCGAGGAGTCCCGCGCGTCGGCGTTCGGGCGCTCGGAGTCCGCACTGCAGCTGGCGTGGGTGCTCGGCGGCGCCCTGGGGGTGCTGGTCCATCCCGTGTTGTTCATCGGCTTCACCGCGGTGACTGCCCTGCTGATCCCGGGACTGGCCCAGACCGTCCTCAGTTTCCGCGGCGCGTCGCTGATCCCGGGTCTCGGCGGCAATCGACCGGTCATGGTGGGCCAGGAAGTCGGCCCGCAAGCCAGCGCCGCGACGGCGGTGCCGCGACCGTGACGAAGCGCACCGTGACGGCGCTGGCCGCCGTGCTGGTCCTGCTGGCCGCCATGGCCGCCGGCGTCGGCGCCTGGGCGTGGGCCGGGCACGGCGGCTCGGATCTCCCCGAGATCAGCGCGTTCTCGCACAACAGGACCACCCGGGTCGGGCCGTACTTCTACTGCAACGTGCTCAACCTCGCGGACTGCCAGAACCCGGGCACCCAGGGCGAACTCGTGGTCGACGAGCGTCACCCGATACAGCTGTCGGTGCCGTCGGCCATCGGCGCCGCGCCGTGGCGACTGATGCTGGTCTACGACGACCCCGCCGACACCACCACCGCGGTGTTCCGGCCGCATGCCCGGTTGGCGGTCACCATCCCGACGGTCGACGCGCAACGCGGCCGGCTGCACGGGTTCGTCGTCCAGCTGATGACCCTCGGCGTCGACGAGAAGGGCGAACTGCACGACCTGCCACACGCCGAATGGTCGGTCCGGACCGCCTGGAACTGACGAATTCAGTTCTCGCGCAGCCGCTTTCGCAAAAACGCTAAATCGGTCAGGTGGCCGTCCGACGGGGTCTCGATGATCACGTCACACCCCGCATCGCGGCACACCGCCGCAATCAGTTCGGAGTCGAAGGTGCCCGCGTCGAAGTTCGCGTGCCGGTCGGCCCCGGAGTCGAACGCATCACGAGAGTTGTTGGCGTGCACCAGATCGATGCGTCCGGTGATCGCCATGACCCGGTCGACGACGTCGTGCAGTTCTTCACCGCCGGCCCACGCGTGGCAGGTGTCGAGCACGAAGCCCGGGCCGTAATCACCGACGGCGTCCCACAGCATCGCCAACCGGTCGAACTTGCGCGCCATCGCATTCTCGCCGCCGGCGGTGTTCTCGATCAGGATCGGCAGCGGAAAGCCGCCGGCCTCCTCCGCCCGCTCGAATACCTTGCGCCAGTTCTCCACTCCGACCCCGGGATCCTCCTTGGCGGTGACGTGACCGCCGTGCACAACCAGGCCGCGGGCGCCGATGGCCGCCGCGGCCTCGGCGTGCTGCTGCATGATCTTGCGGCTGGGGATGCGGATCTTGTTGTTGGAGGAAGCGACGTTGATCAGATACGGGGCGTGGATGTAGATCGCCAGATCCGTCCCGCGCAGGTCGTCGGCGAACTGGTGCTCGACGGGCTTCTTCCAGCTCTGCGGGTCACCGAGGAAGAACTGGATCACCTCGGCGCCGGCCGCGGCGGCGGCGTCCAGCGGATCGTCGGAGTCGACGTGCGCGCCTATCAGAGCCATGCCGTGCAGCCTAGGCGCCATGCCCGACCGGCACCTGCTCCCCCTCGCGCGGCGGCCCGGGCGGGGTGCCGTCACCGAACGGATTGCCGCCCAACGCTTCCCGGCCGTGCGGTGAGAGCCAGTTGGTCAGATCCGGCCCCGCGGGCACGATCCGGGTGGGGTTGATATCGGCGTGCACCACGTAGTAGTGGCGTTTGATCTGCGCGAAGTCCACGGTGTCGCCGAAGCCGGGGGTCTGGAAGAGGTCGCGTGCGTATGCCCACAGCACCGGCATCTCGCTGAGCTTCTGCCGGTTGCACTTGAAGTGGCCGTGATAGACCGGGTCGAACCGCACCAGCGTGGTGAACAACCGGACGTCGGCCTCGGTGATCGTGTCGCCCACCAGGTAGCGCCGGGTCGCCAGCCGGGCCGACACTTGGTCCAGGGCAGCGAACAGCCGCTCGAAGGCAGCGTCGTACGCCTCTTGCGAACCGGCGAATCCATAGCGGTACACGCCGTTGTTGATCTCGGTGTAGATGTGCCGTGCGACCTCGTCGATCTCGGCGCGCAGCGGTTCGGGGTACAGCTGCGGGGCGCCGGCTCGGTGGAGGGCGGTCCACTCGGTGGACAGATCCAGGGTCAGCTGCGCGAAGTCGTTGGTCACCACGGCGCCGGTGGTCACGTCGACGATCGCGGGCACGGTGACGCCCTTGGGGTAATCGGGGATGCGCTTGTCGTACGCGTCGCGCAGCCAGTGGATGCCCAGCACCGGGTCGACGCCACCGGGGTCCAGGTCGAAGGTCCAGCTGCGCGCATCGTGCGTGGGGCCGCAGAAGCCGATCGAGAGCGCGTCCTCGAGACCCAGCAGCCGCCGCACGATGATCGCCCGGTTCGCCCAGGGGCACGCCCGGGCGACCACCAGTCGATAGCGTCCGGGCTCGACGGGGAAGCCGTCGCGGCCGTCCGCGGTGATGCGGGTGGTGATGTAGGCGGTATCGCGGTTGAACTCACCGCCGGAAGCGACGTATGACGGGGCCATGACCCCAGGGTGCCCCGCCGGTGGCTACGCGTCGAGTTCGCGGGCGACGGCCTTGACCACCTCGGAAACGCGGCGCGCCACCTTGCGGTCGGGGTAGCGGCCCTTGCGCAGTTCCGGCTGCACGGTGCCCTCGAGCAGCGTGATCATGTCCTCGACCATGCCGTGCAGTTCGTCGGGCGTGTGCTTGTGCTCGGCCGGGCCGGCGGCCTCGCGGCGGGTCCGGGTCAGACTCGGCGGCGGGTCGATCAGCTTGAGGCTCAATGCCTGCGGGCCGCGCCGGCCCGACGCGAGGCCGAACTCGACCTTCTGGCCGGCCTTGAGTTCGGTGACACCGTCGGGCAGCGACGACGAACGGACGTAGACGTCCTCTCCCTCTTCCTGGGACAGGAAGCCGAACCCCTTCTCGGCGTCGTACCACTTCACCCGGCCGGTAGGCACTGGTCTCACCTGCTTGTCTCACGGGTTGCCCCGGTCGGGCAACAAAGTTGAGCGCCCCGCCATCGCAGGACGCATCGCGCACCGATCCTACTCGGACGGCCCGGCGCCCAGCACGCCAGTTTGCTCGGTACGCTTGCCGTACCGCTGGAGGAGAGATGCGCCTGATCCTGAATGTCATCTGGTTGGTCTTCGGCGGCCTGTGGCTGGCGCTGGGCTACCTGCTCGCGGCGCTGATCTGCTTCGTTCTGATCGTGACCATCCCGTTCGGATTCGCGTCGCTGCGGATCGCGTCGTTCGCGTTGTGGCCGTTCGGCCGGACGATCATCGACAAGCCCGGCACCCGTGCGGGTGCCCTGGTCGGCAACATCATCTGGGTGATCCTGTTCGGCTGGTGGTTGGCGCTGGGTCATCTGGTCAGCGCGGTGGCGATGGCCGTGACCATCGTCGGCATCCCATTGGCGCTGGCCGACCTGAAGCTGATCCCGGTTTCACTCATGCCCCTGGGCAAGGAGATCGTCCCGGTCGGCCAGGTTCGCGACGACCGGATCGGCGTGCCGCGATGACGGTGACCGCACTGGGCCTGCCGTCGCCGGCCCGCCCGACCGTCCCCGCACCCCGCACGGGGCCCCTGGTCGACACGTTCGGCCGGATCGCCACCGACCTGCGGGTGTCGTTGACCGACCGGTGCAATCTGCGTTGCACCTACTGCATGCCCGCCGAGGGGCTGGACTGGCTGCCGGGCGATCAGCTGCTGGCCCCGGCCGAACTTGCCCGGTTGCTGCGCATCGCCGTGACCCGGCTGGGGATCACTGCGGTGCGCTTCACCGGCGGCGAGCCGTTGTTGGCGCGGGACCTCGAGGACATCGTGTCGGCCACGGCGGCCCTGCGGCCCCGGCCCGAGATCTCGTTGACCACCAACGGAATCGGTCTGCGGCATCGCGCGGCGGCCCTGGCCGCCGCCGGTCTGGACCGCGTCAACGTCTCGCTCGACAGCGTCGATCCCGTGCACTTCGCGGCCATCACCCGCCGGGACCGGCTCGACGACGTCCTGGCCGGGTTGCGCGCCGCCACCGCGGCCGGGCTGAACCCGGTGAAACTCAACGCCGTGCTCGATCCGGTCACGGGGCGCGACGACGTCGTGCCGCTGGTGCGGTTCAGCCGGGACGGCGGATATCACCTCCGGGTGATCGAACAGATGCCGCTGGACGCCGAGCATCGGTGGGACCGCGGCACCGCGCTGATGGCCGACGAGATCCTGGCCGTGCTGGGACGGCACTTCACGCTGACGCCCGACCCACGCCCGCGCGGGTCGGCGCCGGCCCAGCTGTGGCTGATCGACGGCGGACCGGCGACGGTCGGCATCATCGCGTCGGTGTCGCAGCCGTTCTGCGGGGCCTGCGACCGCACCCGCCTGACCGCCGACGGTCAGGTACGGAACTGCCTGTTCGCCTCGACGGAGACCGATCTGCGGGGGTTGCTGCGCGGGGGCGGCAGCGACGACGAGCTCGAGGCGGCCTGGCGGGCGGCGATGTGGGCCAAGGCGGCCGGCCACGGCATCAACGATCCCGCCTTCGTCCAGCCCACCCGGCCGATGAGTGCGATCGGCGGCTGAGGTGACGGTGACCGTGCGGTACTTCGCCGCGGCGCGCGACGCGGCCGGCCTCGACGAGGAGGACATGGCGCTCCCGACGGGTGCCACCCTGGCCGATCTGACCGACCTTCTCACGAGACGCGATGGACAGTTGGGGCGGGTGTTGCAGAAGTGTTCTTACCTTCGGGACGGCCTCGCGGTGCGCGATCTGCACGTTGAGCTGGAGTCCGGGCAGATTGTCGATATCCTTCCGCCATTCGCCGGCGGTTGATGTGATTTACCTCACATAACATTTCCATAACGAGCTGGCTACGCCGCGGTAGCGGGCTTCCGTGAGCAGGTGAAACGCGACGCCCAAATGGCGTTTTAGAAGCCCTTTAGGTTTTGCCGTAGCGAGAATCGCCCGGTTTGTCAAAAGATGACGGACCCCCGGGCAGCCGATACCGTCACTGCCAAGCCAGCTGCGAAGTCAGTCAGCGGCAGGCCTCCCCTCCGTACGCGCCGAACTCCATCCGTAACGGCAGGGGCACCACCGAACCATCGCGGATGGAGGCGGGGGACCCAACCGGTCCGCCGAGATCGACCCGAAGGAACGAGGCCGTTCCTTCTCGGGGTGAAGCCGAGCAGTTCCCTCGGGAGCCACCGGCCGGGCAACCTCTCCAGCCCGAACCCGACAGCTGACCTCGCAGGCGTGTGCAGAGAGGATTCGCTGACCTATGAGTGGACGGCATCGCAAGCCCACGACATCAGCCCCGGCCAAGCAGGCCGCCAAGATCGCCGTCACCGGCGCGGTCCTGGGCGGCGGCGGCATGGCCCTGGCGGGCCACGCGGCGGCGGCAACCGACGCAGAGTGGGACACCGTCGCCCGCTGCGAGTCCGGCGGCAACTGGGCGATCAACACCGGCAACGGCTACCAGGGCGGCCTGCAGTTCTCGCCGGGCACCTGGTCGGCCCACGGCGGCGGCCAGTACGCCTCCGCGGCGAACCTGGCCTCCAAGGACGAGCAGATCGCCGTCGCCGAGCGCGTCCTGGCCTCGCAGGGCCGCGGCGCGTGGCCGGTGTGCGGCACCGGACTCTCCGGAGCCAGTCCCCGCAATGTGACCGCCGCACCCGCCACCAACGAGGCCCCGGCGCAGGACGCCCCCGTGGTCACCCCGGCCGCCATGGACATCCCGGCTCCCGAGGCCCCGGCCCCGGTCGACCTGCCGGTCCCGGAAGCCCCTGCCCCGGCCCCCGAGGTGGCACCGGTCGACGCCGTGCTGCCGGAGGCCCCCGCGCCCGTCGACATCGCGCCCGCCCCGGAAGCACCCGCACCACTGGACGCCGCCCCGGCCCCCGACGCGCCCGCACCGGTTCTGCCGGACGCCCCCGTGCTGCCGGAAGCGCCCGCACCGTTGGACGCGGCCCCGGCTCCCGAAGCCCCCGCGCCCGCACCGGCCGACCTGCCGGCTCCGGTAGCCGATGCGCCCGCACCCGTACCCGCCGACGCTCCGCCGCCGGCGGACGCGCCGCTGCCGGTCGACGCTCCCCCGCCCGGCGAGGAACCCGTCGTCGTCAGCACGGCGCTGTGGGCCCCGCTGGCGCCCGCACCGGCCGATCCGACCACCCCGGTCCCCGCTCCGCTGCCCGGTCCCGATGCGGCCGCCCCCGCGCCGGTGGCCGCTCCCGACCCGCTCGCGCCGCTGGCCGCACCGCAGGACGGCGTGCCGCATCTGGCGAGCCCGGAGAACCTGCCGCCCGGCACCACCGGCGAGCCGACCGGTCCGCAGGACAGCCCGTACCGCAGCTACGCGCAGGAACTGTGGCAGGCCGTGCAGACCCAGGAGATCAGCGGCAAGGATGCCCTGCTGCTGGCCATCGCCCAGCGGCCGCTGACGGCACAGGGGCCCGCGCCGGCCGGACCGCCGGCGCCGAACACCCCACTGGTTCCGGCTGCACCGGCCCCCGGCGATGCGCCCGCAGCACCCGGCGATGCGCCGCTGGTGCCGCTGCCGCCGGCCTGACGCCTCACCCCGAATCCAGTCAGCGCCTACCGCGACGCGAACTCGAAGTTCGTCGCAGTGGGCGCTGATTGGATTTCAGGCCGAGTTGACCCATTCGTCGGTGCCGTCGACGAAGAACTGGTGCTTCCACACCGGTAGCCGCTCCTTGACCGCATCCACCAGCCGTGCGCACGTCTCGAACGCCGCGCCCCGGTGGTCGGCGGAGACCGCGGCAACCAGGGCGGCATCGCCGATCTGCAAGGTGCCCACCCGGTGGCTGGCGGCGATCGCCCGCACCCCGGCCGCCCGACCGCCGATCTCGGCGAGTACCTCGGCCAGGGTCTGCTCGGCACTGGGATGCGCGGAATATTCGAGACGGATGACCTGACGGCCCCCATCGTGATCGCGCACCACACCGGCGAACCCGACCACTGCGCCGGCGGCCGGGTGAGCGACGAGCCGTTCGTGCTCGATCAGGGAGATCGGCTCGTGACTCAGCGCACTGCGCAGGACCACCGTCATCGCGGGTGATCCCCGCCGCCCAACTGATCCAGCGCGTGGTGCACGACGCCGGTGAGCACGTCCAGGCCGTCGCGCACGCCGCCCGGCGAGCCGGGCAGGTTCACGATCAGCGTCTGACCCGACACCCCGGCCAGCCCGCGGGACAGAATGGCCGTCGGCACCTTGGGCAGCCCGCTGCGGCGGATCGCCTCGGCCAGTCCGGGGAGTTCGAAGTCCAGCAGCGGCTTGGTCTGGGCCGGCGTCTCGTCGGTGGGCGAGATGCCGGTGCCGCCGGAGGTGATCACCACGTCGACGCCGTCGGCAACCGCGATGCGCAGCGCCCGGCCCACCGGATCGCCGTCGGGGACCACAACCACACCAGGATTCGAAAACCCTTGATCCACAAACCATTCGGCGATCATCGGACCACTGCGGTCGTCGTAGATGCCGGCGGCGGCGCGGGTGGAGGCGATGATGATTCGGCCAGTGCGGGTCATCTGGTCCATTCTCCGGTACGTCCGCCCGCCTTGCTCAGGATGCGGATGTCGTCGATGCGCGCTGCCCGGTCGACCGCCTTGATCATGTCGTAGAGCGTCAGCGCGGCCACGCTGACGGCCGTCAGCGCCTCCATCTCGACGCCCGTTCGGTCGGTGGTCTTCACCGTCGCGGTGATCGCGATGTCGGCGGCACCGATCTCGAATTCGATGTCGACCCCGGTGAGCGCGAGATGGTGGCACAACGGAATCAGTTCGCTGGTGCGTTTGGCGGCCAGGATCGCGGCCACCCGCGCGGTTGCCAGGGCATCGCCCTTGGGCAGGCCGCCGGCGGAGATCAGCGTGATCACCTCGGCGGTGGTGTGCAGCGTGCCGGCAGCGACCGCCGTCCGCTTGGTGACCGCCTTCTCCGAGACGTCCACCATGTGCGCGGCACCCTGCTCGTCGAGATGCGACAGCGGCTGGGAGCCCGGCACCCTGACCACGCGGTTACTTGTTGACGACGGTGACCGGGTGCAGATACGGCAGTTCGTCGGCCGGCAGCGGGAAGGTGGTCTCCCCGAACGGTGACAGCGCTCCCACGCGATCGGCGACGAGCTCGCTCACCGCGTGGTCGTCGGGGTCGGTGGTGGGCCAGCCTGGATCGACGTAGCGCCCCGTCTTGGTCTCAACAATGTCAGCCACGGCAGTCATTGTGACAGTTATGAAGCACCGGCGCGTAACAGAGGCTGTTTTACGCTGGTCGGCAATGACCAAACACACCACGGGTGTGCCCCTCGGCGCCTGGCTGGCCGACCTTCCCGACGATCGGCTGATCCGGCTGCTCGAGCTTCGGCCCGATCTCACCCAGCCGCCCCCGGGCAGCATCTCGGCGCTGGCCGCGCGCGCCCAGGCGCGCCAGTCGGTCAAAGCTGCCGCCGATGACCTGGACTTTCTGCGACTCGCGGTACTGGATGCCTTGCTGACCCTGCACGCCAACGTCCAGCCCGTCGCCTTCCCCGCGCTGGTCGACCTGATCGGCAGCCGGGCCGAGGAGCCCGCGGTGGCCGCCGCCGTCGCCGACCTGCGCGACCGGGCCCTGGTCTGGGGCGACGAACTGCTGCGGGTGGCCGCAGAGGCCAGCGCGGGCCTGCCCTGGTACCCCGGGCAGGTGGTGCTCGAGGATCCGTCGGCCGACCCCACCGAGATCGCCGAGCGGATCGCAGGGCTGGACGCGCCGGAGACCGAGCTGCTGCACAGGCTGCTGGAAGGCTCGCCGGTCGGGCGTACCCGCGACGCGGCCCCCGGCACGCCCGGGGACCGACCGGTGCAGCGCCTGCTGGCGGCCGGGCTGCTGCGGGCCGTCGACGAGGAAACGGTGATCCTGCCCCGGCAGGTCGCGCAGGTGCTGCGCGGCGACCTCGCCGGACCGGTGCGATTCAGCGCGCCGGACCCGGCCACCGGTACCGCCGGCGCCAAGGCGGCCCACGACGCCGACGCGACGGCCGCCGGGGCGGTGATCGAGATCCTGCACCAGTTCGAGGTCGTGATCGAGGCGCTGGGCGCGGCGCCCATCGCCGAGCTGCGCAACGGCGGCCTCGGTGTGCGGGACCTCAAACGACTTGCGAAGACCACGGGGATCGACGAGGGCCGGCTGGGGCTGATCCTCGAAATCGCTTCTGCCGCAGGATTGATCCACAGCGGCATTCCCGATCCGGAGCCCCGGGACGGCCCCGCCGGCGCCGGCCCCTACTGGGCCCCGACGGTGGCCGCCGATCGGTTCGCCGAGGCTCCGACGGCCGAGCGCTGGCAGCTGCTGGCCGACACCTGGCTGGATCTTCCGGCCCGGCCGGGGCTGATCGGGAGCCGCAACCCCGAGGGTAAACCCTATGGGGCACTGTCGGATTCGCTGTACTCGACGGCCGCGCCGCTGGATCGCCGGCTGCTGCTGACGCTGCTGGCCGACCTGCCGCCCGGCACCGCCACCGACGCCGAGGCCGCCTCCCGTGCGATAATCTGGCGGCGCCCCCGGTGGGCGGCGCGGCTGCAACCCGAACCCGTCGGCCATCTGCTCGACGAAGCGCACGCCCTGGGCGTCGTCGGCCGCGGCGCGATCAGCACGCCGGCGCGCGCCCTGCTGGCCGGCGACACGGATGCAGCGGTGACGGCGATGACCAGAGCGCTGCCCGCACCGATCAACCACTTCCTGCTGCAGGCCGACCTCACAGTGGTGGTCCCGGGTCCGCTGATCCGCGATCTGGCCGACGAACTCGACGTGGTCGCGACCATCGAATCTGCCGGTGCGGCAAGGGTTTACCGAATCAGCGAGGCGTCGATCCGGCACGCCCTGGATACCGGGCGCAGTGCCGGGCTGCTGCACGCGTTCTTCAAGAAGCATTCCCGGACCCCCGTGCCGCAGGGGCTGACCTATCTGATCGACGACGTGGCGCGCCGGCACGGCCAGCTGCGGGTGGGAATGGCCTCGTCGTTCGTGCGCTGTGAGGATCCCGCGTTGCTGACGCAGGCGATCGCGACCCCGGCCGCGCAGGCCCTGCAGCTGCGGTTGCTGGCCCCCACCGTGGCGGTCTCGCAGGCGCCGATCGGTGACGTCCTCGCCGCGCTGCGGTCGGCGGGCCTGGCCCCGGCGGCCGAGGACTCCACCGGCGCGGTCGTCGATCTGCGGCCCCGCGGCGCCCGGGTGGCCACTCCGCAGTACCGCCGGCTGTACCGGCCCACGCCGACCACGCCCAATCGCGACACCCTGGCCGGCGTGGTGGCCGTGCTGCGCAAGGTGGTGACCGCACCGTTCGGCAACGGCAAGCTCGATCCGTCGCGCGCCATGACGTTGCTGCAGCAAGCGGCCCTGCAGCAGGCCGATGTGGTGATCGGCTATACCGACGCCGCCGGCGTCGCGACCCAGCGGGTGGTGTCCCCGATCAACGTCCGGGGCGGTCAGCTGGTGGCCTTCGATTCGGCCTCCGGGCGGGTGCGGGACTTCGCCGTACACCGGGTGACCTCGGTGGTCGCCGCGGACGGTTAGCTTGTCGGGATCGCAAATATAGTGTTCAGATGACCGACGGACCGCTGATCGTCCAGTCCGACAAGACCGTCCTGCTCGAGGTGGACCATGAGCAGGCCGGTGCCGCCCGGGCCGCCATCGCCCCGTTCGCCGAGCTCGAGCGGGCTCCCGAGCATGTGCACACCTACCGCATCACGCCGCTGGCGCTGTGGAACGCCCGCGCCGCCGGCCACGATGCCGAGCAGGTGGTCGACGCGCTGGTCAGCTTCTCCCGGTACGCAGTTCCGCAGCCGCTGCTGGTCGACATCGTCGACACCATGGCCCGGTACGGCCGCCTGCAGCTGATCAAGCATCCGGCGCACGGCCTGACGCTGGTCAGCCTGGATCGCGCGGTCCTCGAAGAGGTGCTGCGGAACAAGAAGATCACACCGATGCTCGGCGCCCGCATCGACGACGACACCGTGATCGTGCACCCCTCCGAGCGCGGCCGGGTCAAGCAGATGCTGCTCAAGATCGGTTGGCCGGCAGAGGATCTCGCCGGGTACGTCGACGGCGAGGCCCACGCCATCAGCCTCCGCCAGGACGGCTGGGAGTTGCGCGACTATCAGGAGATGGCCGCCGATTCGTTCTGGGCGGGCGGCTCGGGTGTGGTGGTGCTGCCGTGCGGCGCGGGCAAGACCATCGTCGGCGCCGCGGCCATGGCCAAGGCGGGAGCCACGACGCTGATCCTGGTCACCAACACCGTCGCCGGCCGGCAGTGGAAGCGGGAGTTGATCGCCCGCACCTCACTGACCGAGGAGGAGATCGGCGAGTACTCGGGTGAACGCAAGGAGATCCGCCCGGTCACCATCGCGACCTACCAGGTGATCACCCGGCGCACCAAGGGTGAATACAAGCACCTCGAGCTGTTCGACAGCCGGGACTGGGGCCTGATCATCTACGACGAGGTGCACCTGCTGCCCGCACCGGTGTTCCGGATGACCGCCGATCTGCAGTCGCGTCGCCGGCTCGGCCTGACCGCGACGCTGATCCGCGAGGACGGCCGCGAGGGCGACGTCTTCTCCCTGATCGGGCCGAAACGCTACGACGCGCCGTGGAAGGACATCGAGGCCCAGGGCTGGATCGCCCCCGCCGAGTGCATCGAGGTCCGGGTCACGATGACCGACAACGAGCGGATGACGTACGCGACGGCCGAACCCGAGGAGCGCTACAAGTTGTGCTCCACCGCGCATTCGAAGATCGCGGTGGTCAAGTCGATCCTGGAACGCCACCCCGACGAGCCGACGCTGGTGATCGGCGCGTACCTCGATCAGCTCGACGAATTGGGTGCCGAACTGGATGCCCCGGTGATCCAGGGGGCCACCAAGAACGCCGAACGCGAAGCCCTCTTCGATGCGTTCCGGCGTGGTGAGATCCGCCGGCTGGTGGTGTCGAAGGTGGCCAACTTCTCCATCGACCTGCCGGAAGCATCTGTGGCCGTGCAGGTTTCGGGTACCTTCGGCTCGCGCCAGGAAGAGGCACAGCGGCTCGGACGGCTGTTGCGCCCCAAGGCCGACGGCGGCGGCGCGGTGTTCTACTCGGTGGTGGCCCGCGACAGCCTGGACGCCGAGTACGCCGCGCACCGGCAGCGATTCCTGGCCGAGCAGGGTTACGGCTACGTCATCAAGGACGCCGACGACCTGCTGGGTCCGGCGATCTGACCTACACCGCGGCGACGGCCGCCTCGAGGTCGGCGACGACGATCTTGCGCATCCCGTACATCGCCTTGTTGGCGGCGTCGGCCCTGGCGTGGTCGGGATCGCTGACCAGTTCGTACAGGCGTTCCGGCACGATCTGCCAGCTCAGGCCGAAACGGTCCTTCAGCCAGCCGCACTGCGATTCCTCGCCGCCGTCTGCGCGCAGCGCATCCCAGTAGTAGTCGACCTCGGCCTGGTCGGCGCACCGGACCTCGAAGGACACCGCCTCGGTGAACTGGAAATGCGGACCGCCGTTGATCCCCATGAAGCGCTGGCCGTCGAGCACGAAGGTGCCGTAGGCAACGGAACCGGTTTCGCCCGGACCGGCCTCGGTGTACGGCGCGAACCCCTCGATGGACGAGTTGGGAAAGACCGAGACGTAGAACTGCGCGGCCTCTTCGAGGTCGTTGTCGAACCAGAGGCAGGGTGTGATTGTGGGCATGCTGATACAGACTGTCACGGCGTTGCGAACTCATCGCTGGGAGTCACCTCGTTCTGCGAGCTGACTCCCAGCGAGCCGACGATCAGTACGGCGCGAGCGAGACGAACCCGAACGGACTGGTCAGGCCGGAGTCATCGGTAACCCTGACCTCGAAGCTACGAACGACGCCCCACCATTGCGTCGATGACCAGGTGACTGCTCGGAGCACCTGCTCATACTGCGCCTTGGTCGCTGTCCCGGTCAGCGTCAGCGTCTTGCTACCCGAGTCGTACGAGGCACTGACCGGGATCCCGGAGATGCCGTCGAAGTACAGCTTGTCGTTGCTCTGCGCAGACACCGTGATCTTGACGGTGGCCCCGGTCATGTAGTCCGAGTCCAGATCGGTGATGGTCACACTGCTGAACAGATTCGTCTTGGCGCCGCCCAAGGATCCGCTGGGCCCCGTCAAGACTCCGATTGCCGGCCCGACCGGGTTGGCCACGGTTGCGGTGGCCGCACCGCTCCACCCACTGCTCATCCCGGTGTTATCGGTCACCGAGATCAGGAACCCACGCACCAGGCCGGCACCCTGAGTGGCACTGAAGGTCACCGCCCTCAGCGCCGCCTCGTACTGGGCCTTGGTCGCCGTACCGGACAGGGTGATCGTCATCGACGACGCGTCCCAGCTGGCCGTGATCGGATTGCCCTGTGGCGCGGTGTAACCCAGCACATCACCGGGCTGACCGAACGTATTGATCTTCACCCGGGCACTCGACATGGTGGCCGAATCACCGTCGGTCACCGTGACCGAGCCGAGCAGTTGAACGGCAGGCTTCCCGATGACGTAGTTCGGGGCACCCAGCGTGCTCACCAACGGGATCAGCGGCGCATTGACGTTGACGGTCGCGATACCGGCCGCGCTCTGCAGGCCGGTGTCATCGGTGACATTGATCAGCAGACCGCGAACCAGACCGGCGCCCTGCGTGGCGGTGAAGGTCACCGCTTTCAGCGCCGCCTCATACTGAGCGATGGTTCCGGTTCCCGACAACGTCAGCGTCAGCGATGACGCGTCCCAGCTGGCCGTGATCGGATTGCCCTGCGGCGCAGTGTAACCCAGCACATCACCGCCCTGACCCAACGTGTTGATCTTCACCGCGGCCCCCGACAAGGTGTCCGAGTCCAAATCGGTGATCGTCACCGACGCCAACACCGTCACCGGCGAACCGAAGAGCGTGAATGTCGGCGCGCCCAGCGTCGCGATCGCCGGGCCGACGGGGTTGGCCACGGTTGCGGTGGCCGCACCGCTCCACCCGCTGCTCAACCCGGTGCTGTCGGTCACCGAGATCAGGAACCCACGCACCAGCGCCGCACCCTGGGTCGCGCTGAACGTGATCGCCTTCAGCGCCTCCTCGTACTGCGCCTTGGTGGCCGTGCCGGACAGGGTGAGCGTCATCGACGAGGAATCCCAGACGCCGGTGACCGGATTACCCTGCGGCGCAGTGTAACCCAGCACATCACCCGGCTGGCCCAGCGTATTGATCTTCACCTTGGCGCCCGACATGGTGGCCGAATCACCGTCGGTCACCGTGACCGAGCCGAGCAGTTGAACGGCAGGCTTCCCGATGACGTAATTCGGGGCACCCAGCGTGCTCACCAACGGGGTCAGCCCTGTGACGTTGACGGTCGCGACACCGGGAAGCAGGCTCTGCACTCCCATCTCATCGGTGACATTGATCAGGAGCCCGCGGACCAGGGCCACACCCTGCGTGGCGGTGAAGGTCACCGCTTTCAGCGCCGCCTCGTACTGAGCGATGGTTCCGGTTCCCGACAACGTCAGCGTCATCGATGAGGCGTCCCAGCTGGCCGTGATCGGATTGCCCTGCGGCGCAGTGTAACCCAGCACATCACCACCCTGACCCAACGTGTTGATCTTAACCGTGCCACCCGACAGGGTGGCCGAATCACCGTCGGTGATCGTCACCGACGCCAACACCGTCACCGACGAACCGCCGATCGTGAACGTCGGCGAGCCCAGGGTTGCGATCGCCGGCGGCAACGGGGTGGCCACGGTTGCGGTGGCCGCGCCGCTCCACCCGCTGCTCAGACCGGTGCTGTCGGTCACCGAGATCAGGAAGCCACGAACCAGGCCCGCACCCGTGGTGGCGCTGAACGTCACCGCCTTCAGCGCCTCCTCGTACTGCGCCTTGGTCGCCGTACCGCTGAGCGTCAACGTCTTCGACGCGGCATCCCAGGTGGCTGTGATCGGATTTCCTTGCGGCGCTGTGTAACCCAGTACATCACCGGTCTGGCCGAAGGTGTTGACCTTCACCGTGGCGCTGGCCATATTGTCCGAATCGAGATCGGTGACCGTCACCGACGCCAGCAGCTGCACCGGGCTCTTCCCGATGATGTAGTTCGGGGCGCCCAGGGTGCTCACCAACGGGATCAGCGGAGCCGCATTCACGACGATCGTCGCGATGCCGGCCGCCAGGCTCTGCACACCCATGTCATCGGTGACGTTGATCAGCAGACCGCGGACCAGACCGGCGCCCTGCGTCGCGGTGAAGGTCACCGCCTTCAGTGCCGCCTCATACTGATCGATCGTCCCCGCGCCGGTCAGTGTCAGCGTCTTCGAGCCGGCATCCCAGGTCGCTGTGATCGGATTGTCTTGCGGCGCAGTGTATCCCAGTACATCACCGGTCTGACCCAGCGTGTTGATCTTCACCGTCGCACCCGACAGCGAGGTCGAGTCACCGTCGGTGATCGTCACCGACGCCAGCACGGTCACCGGGTCACCGTCGATGGTGAACGTCGGAGCGCCCAGGGTCCCGATCGCCGGCGGCAACGGGGTGGACACGGTTGCGGTGGCCGCACCGCTCCACCCGCTGCTCATCCCCGT
>Ga0116193_1000977_pt1 | contig 25299 bp, 25 predicted proteins | sample AD_UKC115_MetaG_FD_89892 | JGI IMG/M metagenome (GOLD analysis project Ga0116193, IMG submission 89892) | Active sludge microbial communities of municipal wastewater-treating anaerobic digesters from Hong Kong - AD_UKC115_MetaG | ecosystem: Engineered > Bioreactor > Anaerobic > Digestate... | reverse complement strand
GTGCAACCAGACGCCGAGTGCCATCAGCGCGCCAGCCACCCAGAACGCTGGCGACGCGGGCTCATTGAGCCACAACAGCGAGATGGCGGCGCCGACGAATGGCGCTGTCGAAAAATAGGCGCCCGTGCGGGCCGTGCCGAGACCGCGCAGCGCGAGCACGAAAAACACCAGACTGATACCGTAGCCCGCCAATCCCAGCAGTAATGCACTGGCTGTGACGCCTGTCGGGGGCCATTGCACGCCAACGACAACGGCCAGCGCGGTGTTGGTCAGGCCAGCCACCAGGCCTTTGCTGCCGGCGATGAACACCGCGTCCGCCGATGACACCTTTCTGGTGAGGTTGTTGTCGATCGCCCAGCACAGACAGGCGCCGGCGACCAGTAGCGGGCCGAGCCCGCCGCTGTCGGCTGCCGACTTGCCCCCCGTCGGCCACGACAGCAACGCGCCACCGGCCACGATCAGGATCATTCCGACAACAATGCGGCGGTCGGCGTTTTCGTGAAACACCACCCACGCGAGCAGTGCAGTCAGTACGGCTTCAAGATTGAGCAGCAGCGATGCCGAGCCCGCGCTGGTCTGGGCGAGGCCAAAAAGCAGGGCCACCGGCCCCAACACCCCGCCAAAAAGGATTGCACCAAGCCACCACGGCCAATCACCGCGTTCCAGGCCGGTGTCCGTCCAGCCACGGTCGCGAATCGTCCGGGCCGCGGTCAGTCCGAAACCGCTTCCCAGATAGAACAAACCGGCCAGCAGCAAAGGGTGCAGATCACCCAGCAGCTGCTTCGCAAACGGCGTGCTCGCGCCGAACAGTGCTGCGGCGGTGATTGCAAACAGCACGCTCCGTGTCATAGGTCGGACTCGTGGCTCATCAGACAGACGTGTACGGGTTCGACAGAGACCGCAGGCTTCGACAACACCGGAATTATCACCGACGACGTTCAGGTGCAATGGTCGAGCTGATCGGGCGCCATCTTGTGCTCGCGATGACGGCCGGCGCCTTCGGGGTTTAGCGCGTCAGCGGTAGCCGGCGACCCGGGCGGGGCCCCGTCAAGTGGTTTAACAGTAGCGCGAGCGCACGGCGCAACTCCGCGTTTTCAGAGCCGTCCAGTGTCGCCTCAACCTGACGCGCAATCGCGTGAGCGTTGGGCGGCTCCGTCAATCGCCGATCGTGGACGATCTTCAGGCATCGCTCAATCACGGCGGCTGGCGGATTGGTTTTGCCGTTTTCATATTTGGATAGCCGATCCTGCGTGATGCCGATCTCCGCGGCGAACGTCTCCTGCGTGTTGTCGCCACGCGCGTCCCGAATGATGGAAGCCACGGTAGGCGCAGGATCGGTGGGCTTGCGTGGCACTGCTCTATCTTTTTGGCGGAATATGCGTGTACGGCATTTAATATGCTTTACAATCATCCTGTCAAGTGGCGCTGCGCTATGCTTTGGCCTTCGCAGCGCCATGCCCAACTACCTCGCCGGATAGCACCGTCCCAATGACCCTTGCCCTGGAGCTTGCGCAGTTTGGAGTGGCCGCCGAGAGCATCCGGTGACTCGACAAGCCATCGGCGGAGAACGTCAACTATCTCGATTTGGTCGCCGGCATCAGCGTCGATCGCGCGGGGCATATCAAGGTCCAACCGGCGGCAGTCGTCGAGTGGGATCGGCGGCCGCTACTCTATGTGGTGAATGCACAATCGCTAGTGCGCGGGACATCGCCTGACGCGACGCTCGATGTGCTGCGCACGAAATTGGCGTGTCGCGGTGAGCCAGCGTGGCTTGCCATCAGCCGGCCGGGGGAACTCACGCTCTACGCATTGGGCGTTGGGCTGGCATTGCCGGGGCCGGAAGTCATCCGTCCCGACCAACCCCGGGCCAGCGCCTTGCTGCAGGATCTTGCGTCTGGCCAGTATCCCGGCGACGCGACGTCAGCAACCGCAACCGCCTTCCATGATCTGCTGTTCCGTCTGGTGACCGAGACCTGCCGCACGCTGTTGCAAACGCGGGCCCTCAGCGGCGACGTCGATAATGTGCTGTCTTTGGTCGGTCGCGCCCTGTTTGCCCGCTTTCTGATCGACCGTGGGCTGCTCAATGCGCGAACCGGGCCGGATCTGGGTGTCCCGTTCGAGCAGTGCTTCGCCAGCGCCAAGTCGTCCAAACTCATTTGCGAGTGGCTGGATCGGACCTTCAATGGCGATCTTCTGCCGCTGGCTGACAAACGCTACCGCCATTTCTTCACGGGGCTGGGTGGCGACGCTGACACCGTATTCGGCTGCCTGACGAACGTCCTGTATCGCGCCCCTGATGGCCAGTTACCTATCGCCGAAACCTGGAGCGCAATCGACTTTGCCCATGTTCCGGTCGGCCTGCTGAGTGAGGTCTACGAGCAGTTCGCACACGAACACGGCCCGCTCCTCGACGCGAGTGCGCCCCGAAGCCGGAAGCTCGCGCGCGTCGAGAGCATTCACTACACGCCGCACCGGATCGCCAAGTTCATGGTAGAGGAAGCCTTGGCCGGCATCCCCATGGACAAACCGCACGAGGCACGCGTCCTCGATCCAGCAGCAGGCGGCGGGGTGTTTTTGACGCTGGCCTATCGTGAACTGGTCGCTATGCGTTGGCGCGCGCACGGCCGTCGCCCCGGACGCAAACAACTGCGCAGCATTCTCAACCAGCAGATCCGTGGCTTTGACATCAACGTCTCGGCGCTCAAGCTGGCGGCGCTGGGACTCTACCTTACCGCACTGGAGCTCGATGCCAACCCGACCGATCCGGAAGGGCTGGCGTTCGAGCCCTTGCTGGGCAATGTCCTGTACCTGGCACGCGGTCCCGGAGAGTCCCACCCGAACCCGCACATCCTGGGCAGTCTGGGACCTGCCATCGGGCCGGAACACAACAGTCAGTACGACGTGGTGATCGGGAACCCACCGTGGACCTCGTGGCAGCGACCGCCCAAAAATGACGACGGCGAGCTGGCCTGGACCGATCTCAATCCGCTGGCCGAAGCGTTGGTCACTCGTATCGCTGCGAGCAGGCTGACGGCAGCAACTGCCGCGGATCACCCGACACTCGCTGCGGTCGCCACCAGCTACACGAACGCTGATCGCGTCCCCGATGTACCCTTTGTCTGGCGCGCCATGGCGTGGGCACGCCCCGGTGGGGTCATTGCGTTTGCCCTGCACGGCCGGCTCCTGTTCAAGCAATCCGCAGGCGGCGCCCATGCACGCAAGGCCCTGTTTTCTGCGCTTCGAGTGACCGGCCTGGTCAACGGCGCGTCGTTGCGGCAGGAGAACGTCTGGCCCAACACCGATGCACCCTGGTGCCTCCTGTTTGCAGTGAACGCCGTCCCGTTGCCGCGTCAGTCTTTCTACTACGTGAATCCCGTTCTCGAAACCCGCACCAATGCGGCAGGCATCATGCGGGTGGACTTCGCGAGTTCGGAGCCGATCGAGTTTGGACGCCTCGCGGAAGATCCAGCATTGTTGAAGTACCTCTATCGCGGCACCGGCGCGGACGCCGATGTCGTCCTGCACGTTCGGCGACTGGACGCCACGCCGCTGAAGGAATATTGGGGTCAACTGGGCCTGCACGGCGGCGAGGGCTATCAGCGGGGCGCCGGCACTGCGATTCATGCGTGGATGCGCGACATGCCGCACCTAACCCCACAAACACGTTTGCCATTTCGCGTCACGCCTGCTGCCTTACCGCTTTTCGGGAAACAGCCGGTCGCTCGCTGTCGCAAGCCGGAGATTTACCGCGCCCCCCTCGTGTTGTGGCCAGCCGCCGTGCGCGAGAACCGCGACTATGGCGGTGCACTCTTGGTCGATGCCAACCTGTTGTACTCGGAGTCCTTCACCGGCTATTCCACGGCGGGTTATTCGGGACCGGGGACCGCCCTCGGGCTTGCGCAATACCTGCACGTGCTCGGCTATAGCAAGCTGTTCACCTACTGGGCGCTCATGACCAGCGCCCAGTTTGGTGTCGAACGCGATGCGTTGCAGAAGGAAGACATCGACGCTTTCCCGGTCGTCACCTTTGCGCAGTTGGCCCCCGATGTGCGTGACGACCTCGCGCGCGTGTCACGCAGCATCGTCGCGGGCAAGCGGCCCTGGCGAGCGGTAGACGAACTGGTCTCCCAGATCTATCACCTGTCCCGCAGCGACCAGCAAACCATCGACGACACGCTCGCTGTTTCTGCGCCGTTTTCTGGCGCCCAGCTCCGGGCACAGGCGGCTCCGAGCGCTCTGGAGATGCAGAATTTCATCGCGTCCCTCGCACGCTTTCTGAAGCCTTTGCTCAGCCATCTGGGCAAGGCGGTTGAAGTTCGCGCTGGCGAAGCCTGGTCCGAAGCCTGGCGTTTCATAGAAGTGGTGTCCACGCCGGTCACTGCATCGTCATGGGCAACGCAGTGGATTGAGCAGCTCGCCGATGATGAAGGTGCCAGCCGCGTCGTTGTGCGCGTGCGCGCGGGCTATCTGGGCATCGCGATGCGTGCCCAGTATCGCTACTGGACACGGACACGCGCCAGATTGTGCGGCTTGGACATCCTGCGCCAGCATTCCGATTTTCTGGTCAGTGACGAGGACGCGGAGTAATCGTGGCGCGGCCCGGTGATTTGATTCGTGAAGCCGCGGCCCAGGAGTTGCATCCGCCCTACCCCGCGTTCCAGGACGCTGAAGTTGCGCTGCTGGAGGTCCTGTTGCGCTTGCTCTGGCAAGAGGCAAGATCGAAGGAGGCCGTCGCCAAGCACGGCATTGCATTCGACACCGCCAAAGAAGAAGAGATCTCGTTCGCCATCGCGCTCACGCTGGAACTCGTTCAATCCACTGACTCACCGATGGTGAGCGAGTTTTTGGAGGTATTCTCGATCGCGCCGCCGGAGCCGAAGCTTGACAATTTCAACCGCTCAAGCATAAGCAAGAAGTGCGACTTCTTCTTTGGACGACTGCATCACCAGCGCGGCACGAGACCCAATCAGAACGGCATGTTCGTCGAGGCAAAGCTGGTGAGTCCGAAACATCCCATGGGCTACTACGTCAGCACCGGATTGCAACGGTTCCTCAACGGTGACTACGCCTGGGCCATGCCGCAGGCGATGCTCCTGGGCTATTGTCGAGCGACCTCCCAGGTGTTACCGGACTCGCTCGCGGATCACTTCGCTCGCGAGAGCGGGCGCAAGGCTCAGGAGCTGGCGGTGATCAAGGGGCCGACGGCGTTCGCGAAATCGCGCGTCAAACCGCGCATGCACTGGTCCAGCCACCGCCGACCCCAGACCCTGCCGTCAAGCGGCAACCCGCTTGGCGACATTTGTGTCTATCACCTGTGGCTGGACATTCACGCCTGAGTCACGGACTGCCTGATGCACATAGTCGATCACGTCATGGATCGTCGCCGGCCGATCAAGCAGCCCCAGTCGCATCGCTGGCGTCTTGCCGTCCTCGCCCACCTGGATGTAGTTGTAGAAAGTACGAAATATCGTCAGCACCTTGGCTGCCACGGCAGGCTTGTAGGGGCTGTAGCCGTGCCACATGCGGCGTTGTGAGCTGGAGGTCGCGATCGGCCGCTCCAGCAGCGAGACGCGGCGTCGCAACTGCATGAAGTAGCGATCAATGGCGTGCAGGCTCGCACGCTGGTACAGGCGTGCCAATCGCTCTGGCGCGTAGTCGCCATAGTCGGTGAGGTAGCACACCGCCTTCTCCGGTTCGCTCATGCTCGGAAAGGGATGCCGCAACCATCGATCACTCCACTTGCCGATGGTGGCCATGGCCGCTACCTGATCCTGTATCAGCTTGAGTTCAATGTCGCGCAGCGAGAGGCCCTGATGCAGCGCCTGCGCATGGGCAAATTCCCGCTCCGCGTCGGCCTTGGCGCGGCGCCGCTCGTTGATGGTCAGATCCTTGTTGATGCTCACGTAGAACGCGTCAATCTCCCGCGCCTTGACGCGACGATGAAAGGCAGCCAGGCAGGCGGCGCGGATACCAGACTCCTGATCGAGGTAGAAACGAATCTTCTCCGCCCCTTGAAATAGATGCGCCAGATAGAAGAAATGCCCGTACATGGTGTACTCAGAGTGCAACTGCATCCCATCCGTCGGCAGCTGCGTGTCTGGCGTCTGGATGTCATCGGTCTCGACGTCGTCGCGCGCCTCCATGTCGGCGTAGGTGTCGAGTACGGCGCGCTCGACGCCGGCTGCTCCTGATTGACCGGCGCGACGCCGGCCCAGCGCGCGCACGTGGCGGCGCCGATGGGCCGTGACCATGGCGCGCTGGTAGTCAACATTCAACCAGACCCGGGCGTAGCGTCGGAACGGTGGTGCCAGGGTGGTGTCTCCGCTGACCAGAGCCTCCTGATTGACCAGTTCGCCCATCAGGCGCGGGTCGAAGTTAAGGTGCATCCCAAACACGTAGCCGCTTTTCATGTCCGCCGACGCGAGCGCGCCCAGTCGGATGTTGCGGCGATCCGACTGGTCGGACCAGTTGACGATGTACTCCTGCCGGTCCACCGCGATGTTCAGACGCGAAATCTTCATCCGCGGCAGCAGGTTTTCTCGTGCGGCTGCAAAAAGCCGGCACTGCTCGGCGAAGAAGTCGATGCGCTGATAGAGCGTCTCGGCATTGATCCCGGCCACCTCGCAGATTCGGCGCATGGGCGACTTGTTCACAAGCAGGCGGAACACCATTTCGTTGCGGTCAGACTGCCGCTGTCGTAGCGTTGACCGCCGGACTTGAGTGAACAGCCGTTTGCAGGCTTTGCATCGGTAGCGAATAGAGCCACCCGCCGTCTGCCCGAAGCGCTGATACCGCCTGGCGTAGGTGGACACACCGAATCCGTAATTGACACAGGTGTTGTCGGGACAACTCGGCTCAGCTGGCAGCGACAACGACTGCAGCATGCGATCCAGTTCTTCATGCACTGCAAGGTTGCTTTTGATCGGGGGCAGTTCTTTGCACAGGACACAACGCAACACCGGATATCCGGAGCCGGCTGCGGCGATGCGGTAGTTGTCCGATTGGTGCGCCTGTGACAGGCGCGGCGCCGCAGTGCGCTGCAGCGCCGCTACGCCAAAGTTGGCACAGTTCGGGTTCTTGCAGAAGTTGATCTGGATGCCCCCAGATTCACCGGGAATACGTGACTTGCTTGCGACCGCCATAAAAAATGCCTCCAACCATTTCGGGCTGGAGGCAGTATAGGGAAGTCGGCACTAGACATCAACACTTTAACTGAACGGATAGGCTTCGGCGGGCTTTTTTTTTTGGGGGGGACGAGTTGAGCGCATGTCGTTGCGCCGGGGTGGCTTTGCAAATATTTAACCATTGGGTTGACTATTGTCTTTTGCTTGTCTATATTCAACCATATGGTTGAATTCAACGATCCCCAGCTCGATAGTGTTTTTCATGCGCTTGGTGACGCTACCCGGCGCGCCATGCTGCGGCAACTGGCCGCCGGCGAACGGACCGTGAGCGAGTTGGCGGAGCCATTCTCGATGTCGCTCGCAGCGGCGTCGAAACACATCAAGACACTCGAAAGCGCTGGCTTGATCCGCCGCGAGGTGCAGGGGCGTACGCACATGTGCCGCCTTGAACCGGGGCCGCTTGCCAGTGCAACCGAGTGGTTGACCTACTACGAACAGTTCTGGACGTCGAGTCTGGATGTCCTCGCGAAACTCCTCGCGGAGCCGCCGACGTCCCCGTCCCAGGTTACTAGCGCCACTAAAGCCACGAAACCGAAAGGCAAAAAATCATGACATTGACGCAATCCCGCGCTGCCGACACCTACGGCGTGCTGACCGAACCGACCACGCTCAAGATCCAGCGTCTGCTGCCCGGCCCGCTCGAGCGCGTGTGGTCCTACCTGACTGATGGCGAGCTGCGCCGCAAGTGGCTTGCCGCAGGCCAGATGGAGCAGCAGGCAGGCGCTGCCTTTGAGCTGGTCTGGCGCAACGACGAGCTGACCACGCCGCCGGGCCAGCGGCCCGATGGCTTTGGCCCCGAGCACCGTATGCAATGCCGCGTGATCGAATGCACGCCGTAGACGCGCCTCGTGTTCACCTGGGGCGCCAGCGCCGAGGTCTCGTTCGAGCTTGACCAACGTGGTGACAAGGTACTGCTGACCATCGTGCACAAACGCGTGACTGAACGCGAGGTGCTGCTCAACGTCAGCGCGGGATGGCACGCCCATATCGATGTGCTCGCCGCCGTGCTGGCGCAGACCCATGCTGCACCGCATTGGGACAACTGGTCGGCGCTGCGCGATGAGTACGACGCGTTGTTTCCCGCCTGACGTTGATCGCAGGGGGGCGCGGCGCGAGCGCGCAAAGCCCTACTCGCAAGGCCGTTGATTCCAGCAATGGCAGCCACAGATGCTAGTGACCACCCTTGCGCAGTGTCCATGCAGCGCCGCGCACGTGGCTCCACCACAATCAATCTGCCTCGACAAGGAAACCCATGGCCGACCTCAGCGCCTTCCCGATCACCAAGAAGTGGCCCGCCACCCGTCCGGATCAAATCCAGCTTTACTCGCTGCCAACGCCCAACGGTGTCAAGGTGTCGATCTTGCTCGAAGAGACCGGGTTGCCATACGAGCCGCATCTGGTCAGCTTCGAGACCAACGACCAGATGACACCCGAGTTCCTGTCGTTGAATCCAAACAACAAGATTCCAGCGATCATTGATCCCGATGGCCCCGGCGGCAAGCCACTGCCACTGTGGGAAACCGGCGCGATCCTGATTTATCTGGCGGAGAAAACGGGCAAGTTCATCCCACAAGATGCAGCGCGGCGTTATGAGACGATCCAGTGGGTGATGTGGCAGATGGGTGGCGTCGGGCCGATGTTCGGTCAGCTTGGCTTCTTTCACAAGTTTGCCGGCAAGGACTATGAGGACAAACGGCCGCGTGACCGTTACGTCGCCGAGTCAAAGCGCCTGCTCGGCGTGCTCAACGGGCGCCTCGCGACGCGGCAATGGATCATGGGCGACGACTACACGATCGCCGATATTGCGACCTTCCCGTGGGTTCGTAACCTGATCGGTTTTTATGGCGCGGGCGATCTGGTCGGCTTCGGCGATTTTCCGCACGTTGCCCGCGCGCTGGAGGCGTTCGTCGCGCGTCCCGCCGTGGCGAAGGGCCTGACGATTCCGGCGCGCGGCTAGTCGCCGCTTCCCCCGCAGGGCGAGAACAGTGGCCGCGTGGTGGCGTGATTGAATACGCCATGATCACGCTCTACCACTGTGTTAGCGCCCGTTCCTTCCGCGTCCTCTGGATGCTGGAGGAGATCGGGTTGCCCTATGAATTGAGGATGCTGGCGTTTCCGCCGCGGGTGCATCACAAGGACTTTCTCACATTGAACCCGCGCGGCACAGTACCGCTGTTCATCGACGGCACCGCGCGGATGACCGAGTCTGCCGCCATCTGCGAGTATCTGGCGCAACAGTACGCGCCGACGACACTCAGCGTCGGCCCTGGCGAGGGCGACTACGCGGACTATCTCAACTACCTGCACATGAGCGACACCACGCTCACGTTTCCGCAAACGCTGGTGTTGCGCTACTCGCGGTTCGAGCCGCCGGAGCGCCTGCAACCGCAGGTCGCGGAGGACTATGGCAAGTGGTTCCACGCGCGTCTGCGCACGCTGGAAGCGCATGTCGCCGGCCACGAGTTCCTTTGCGCCGGTCGCTTCACAACAGCCGACGTCGCGGTTGGCTATGCGTTGATGCTGGCTGAGTTGCTCGGACTTGACGACCGCTTCACCCCGGCCGTCGCCGTCTACTGGCAGCGCCTGAGTGGCCGGGCAGCGTATCGGCGCGCGCTGGCAGCGCAGGATAGCGCGGCGCGTGAGCAGGGTGTTTCGCCACTGCCCGCGACGGCGTAACGTCCGCGTTGCGCGATCCTGCCAGCCAGGCATTGGTTGGCATCAGTACATCTAGAAGCTCGCCCGCAGCGACGCGAAGTACGTGCGCTGCGGGTACGGGTGGAAGTTCCAGTACTTGTAGTTGTTTAGGTTGTCGATGCCGACGGCTGCGGTCAGCGTTTCGTTCACTTTCCACGTCGCGCGCGCATCCATGGTGAAGAAGCGGCTGACGCCCTGGTAGGTGAAGCCGTTGATATCAGCGTTGTTCAGCGTACGGTACTGGGTGCCGCTGTATCTCGCCGCCAGCGTGGCTGTCCATGCCGCATTGATGCGATAGCTGGCCAGCGCGGTGGCGCGCCACTTCGGGATGTTGGGTTGCCATTTGCCGATGGTGTCACCTGGGGTGACCACGAAGCCGGAGTTCTCCTTGATGATGGAGTCAGCGAAGGTGAGGCTGCCCAGCAGGTCGAGCCCCTTGATGCCCACATCCTGTGCACTGGCCGCCAGCTCCACGCCCCTGGTGGCGATACGACCGACGTTGCCGACGCGGGAAATGTTGCGGTTGGCCACCGCGTCGAAGACCGTCTGCGAATTCAGCGCGTCGCGCGTGTTCTCGGCGAACAGGGTGGCACGCAGCGTGGCATTGCCCACGTCCTTCTCGGCCGAGAGTTCGCCCGTCCACGAGCGCTCCGGGCGCACGTTCGGGTCGTTGATGAACTGCGTGTTGGTGGTGGAGGTGGCGCCATACAGTTCCGCCACCGTGGGGAAGCGAACCGTGCGGCCGAGCGAGGCTTTCAACACCGTGTCGGGCGTTGCCTGAAAGCTGATCGCCGCCTTCGGGGAGACGGCGTTTTCTTTGCGTGCCGCGTAGCTGAGCGAACTGCTGGCCGAGAACGCCGAGACCCCGTCCTGTGCCTTCCACTGCTCGGCGCGTACACCGAGCACCGCCTTCCAGCGCGGATCAAACGTCCACGCGTCCTGTGCCCAGACGTTGAGCAGGCGGGTGTCACCCTGGACATTGCTTGCCAGCGCACCGGCCGGATCGCTCTGCCAGTTGCCGGTGATGGACGAGGTCTTGAAGCGGAGCTGGTAGCTATCCTGACCAACACCGAAATCAACGATGTGCGCCCCCTGCGCAAACGCGGGGCGCCAGGTGCCGCGTGCGGCCAGCGTGTTCCAGCCGCTGCCGCCGCCGTTAGCCAGCGTGCCCGCACCGCCCGAGGCCGCTGCGGGCAGGGTGTTGCTGGCGGCGTTCTGCCGCAGTTGATCACGGTCGTAGCGATAGGCGCTTGCCGCGAGTTCCCAGTCCCACTCGGCCTTGCTGTTGCTCTTGATCGAGAGGCCGTGAATCGTGTGCGAGCTATCCTGCTGCGACGTCACGAAATCACCACCCGTCACGGCACTGAAGGCGCGACCTCCGATGTTGATCGCGCCGCTGTAAACCGGTTGTCTCGCCGCGTTGCGCACGTAGCTCTCGGGCGTGTTGCTTACATCGTTCTGCCACAAGCCGAACGTGTAGCTCACACGTACTGTCGGCGAAAAGTCATAGGCGATCTTGATCTTGGCGTGGTCCTGCCGCGTGTGGTACTGCGTGCCAGTGCCGATGATCCACCACGGCAGGCCGGCGTTGTTGTTCTCCTGCACGGCTCCAGTCACTGCCGTGCCGCTGCTGCCGGCCGTGCCGGTGCTCAGCAGGCGGGTGGCGAAGGTAAGGGGCTGGCCATCGCTGTCCATATGATTCACGGCCAACCACCACGACCATGCGCCGCTGCGACTGCCGAGTGATGCGCTGGTCTGCCAGGCTTTGTAGTTGCTGTGCGTGTTGTACAGATCGAATGGCTGGTAGCTGAAGTTGCTGGCAACGTGGGCTTCAAACTTGTTCGGCATCCGCGTCTGATAGTCCACCACCGCGCCGACGGAATTGCCGCTGTAGGCCGCCGAGAATGCGCCATACATCACATCAACGCGAGCGATTTCCTCTGGCGTCACCAGACCCCAACGCGGCGGGAAGGACAGGCCACCCACGCCGTTGCCGAGCAGGTTGGACAGCTGAATGCCGTCGGCGAACACCAGCGAACGCGCGCTGTTGCCCGTGCCGGACGCACGCGTGGAAAGTATCGCGTGGTTGTAGTCGCCGACGTAGCGCTTGCGCACCAGCAGGCTCGGGAAGTACTTCAGCGCATCCTCACTGTCGGTCGCGTTGATGTAGCGCTCGATCTGCTTCGCATCCAGCCCCTCCATCGTGGCGGGGATCTGGGTGGGCAGCGACGTGGGCTGATTGCCGGAGACGACGACGCCGAGCTTTTTGGAGGGCGTGTTGTTGTCGTCGCTGGTTGCTGGCGCTTGCGCTGCTGACGCCTGTGCCCACGCGCAGGTGTGGATGGCAGCGATCGCTGCGGTGAGGATTTTTAGTTTGGTTTGCATGGACTCGTTACTTCTCGCGATTAAGACGGACAAAAATCTGCTGACGGCAAGCCAGCGAGTGCGGGTTAATGCTTGTGTTCGCTGACGCCTGCAGGCGCCGCAGGCGGCGCCGACGGAGCCGCTGCTGGCGTAACATCAAGCAGGGCGGCAGGTGCCTTGATGCCGCGTGTGCTGGTGCCGGTTGCAGGCACCGTGGCCCAGTCAATCTCTCCCTTTTCGCACTGCTGCAGCACCTTGAACCAGAGTGGCCCGGGTGTTGCGGGCAACTGCATCTGGATTCCGAATTCGTCAAAGAACGAATCCGGCAACGGGCCGCCGCGCCAGGTGATGGCGACAACATCTTCAGTCACTTTTTTGCCGTGCGAGTCATACGGCTGCGCCAGTTTTTCGACGCGGCGTTCAATCGTCCAGCCCGCTTTCGGCATGGGCTTGGCGCCACGCACGCCGTCGGGGATGCGCACCGTCACGGCAACGGTTGCGGAGCCATCGCAGCCGTGGCCGACGCGGAAGGCGCCCCGGTAGTAGCTGCCCGCCAGTGCGACGCGCTGATCGAGGACGACATGGGCGTGCGCCGTGCTGGCGCCAAGCAGCAGTGCTGCGATCAATTTGAGGATGTGTTTCATGCTTTGGATTGAGTACGGAAGGCAATGAGCGAACGAATCACGGGGGCGCTGCCTGCGCGGCACCGCACGTCAATACGTCAATGTTGGTGGGCTGCTGCGGGCGCAGCGCTTGCGTTGAGCGGCCGCGCGGCGGCCTTGATCTCCATCGTGTGCTTCTTGTTGTTGAGGCCGACAAACTCGAGCGTGATTGGGACCGTGTCGCCGTCTTTCACCTGCTGCTTCAAGTCCATCAGCATCACGTGGTAGCTGCCTGGCTTGAGTGCGAGCGTTTGTCCGGCAGGGATTTCGATGCCGGGGATCTGGCGCATCTTCATCACACCGTTGTCCATTGCCATCTCGTGGATTTCCACCACGCCGGCGACGGGGGATTTGCCGGCGACGAGGCGCATGCTTTGGTCAGCCTTCAACTGCATGAAGGCGCCTGTCGCCTTCTGTTGCGGCACGGTGGCGCGTACCCAGGGGTCGCTGACGCTGACCTGGGCGCTGGCGCTGCAGGCGATGGCGAAGAGTGCGAGGGAGTGGAGGGTGCGGGTGGTTTTCATGGATGAGTCCTTTTCAGGAATACAGGTTGGAATGAAAGCGGTGATGGGTTGATTACTTTTTGTGTGCGGTTGCCGCGTCGAGCAGCGCGCTGACATCGGCGGCGAGATCGGTGGCGGTCAGGCTGTGGCTGGCGGCCAGGCGTAGCGCGCCGGTGGTGTCGAACAGGTAACTGGTCGCGGTGTGGTCCATCGTGTAGCTCGACCCGGTGGGTACCTTCGCGTAGTGCACGCGAAAGTCATCCGCCGTTTTGCGTGTCTGCGCGAGATCGCCGTAGAGCCCGATGAACGACGGGTCGAACGCCTGCGTGTATTCGCGCAGCACGGCGGGGATGTCTCGCTCGGGATCGACAGTGATGAACACGGCCTGAAAGCGGTCCCCCAGCGGGCCGAGCAGCCGCTTGACTTCGGCCGCGCGTGTCAGCGCCGTGGGGCACACGTCCGGACACTGCGTGAAACCGAAGAAGACGAGCACGACCTTGCCGCGAAAGTCAGCAATGCTGCGCTCGCTACCGTCGGCCGCCTTCAGGCGGAAGTCCTGTGCATGGGGCGCACCGGTGATGTCGATGGCGTGAAAGCGCGCCAGCGACGTCTTGCTGTCACATCCTGCGAGCAGGCTCGCGGTGGTGATCGAGAGAGTTATCGCGATCAGGCGCGAGAAACGTACGACAGGGAACGACCCAAACAGGCTGGCAACGCCAGCGGAGCAAGCAATAGAAAACACCGACAACCCACCGATTTAGCAACGTGATGGCGGCGTTCTGGACGTACCCGATGCCAGTGCAATGGCGGCAGTCGGCGTGCGACTGCGCAATGACTGTTGAACGGGAACCCTGTCAACGACGCCGGGGTGACTGCGCCGCCGGATCAGTGGCGGCAGCAATCGCTACGGGCGATCAGGCGTGTTGCGGAGGGGCGCGCGAGAGCGCCGGTGCCCAGGCATGAAGCGGGCGTGGCGCGGCGTAGAAGAGAGCGGGGAATTCGCTATGGGCGAAGAGGTGAGGGATGAACGGCTGCGGTGCTGGCGGGAAGGCGAGCGGTGCCTGCTCAATGTGGCAAAACGGGCAGTGTTCGGTCAAATGCTGCGTCGCGGAACGCTCGTCGCCGCTGGCCGGGGAAGAGGTGTCCAGCACGACCTTTTTGCCGCCATTGGCCGAGCAGAGCTCCACCCACATCATTGGGGAGGTGACCCCGAGCGCACCGGCAACCGTTGGCGCCAGCGCGGTAAACAACATCACCAGCGCGGTGAGCGCGGCGGTGAATTGCTGACGGGAGCGGCGCAAGTGCATGATTTTGATTGTAGATTCACTTCCCGCCATCGTTAACGCTTCGGAATGACTTTTGTCAAAGAAGCTCAACTGCGCTGGGCTAGAACGGCGATTTGGTCTATTCCCGACTTTAAGCTGTTTCGGTGCTCACGCCCAAGCTGGTTGGGGCTTACAGCAAAAAGCTGTAAACCTTACTTGGAGAAGTTTACTGAAATGGTGGGTTATTCACTTGACTGATTTTGTCGGAATTTTTATAATCCGACCGAATTGATCAAGTTTTTCCGCGGCACCGCCAACGAGCGTGGGCTGCGGTCGATGTGCAAGGTCCTCAACCGGAGTGCAAAGCTGCCATGAAACTCACCACCAAAGGTCGTTTCGCCGTCACCGCCATGATCGATGTGGCGCTCTTCAACCATGAAGGTCCGGTGACGCTTGCCGAAGTCTCGGAGCGGCAGAAAATTTCTCTCTCCTATCTCGAACAGCTGTTCGGCAGGCTGCGCCGGCACGGACTGGTCGAAAGCGTGCGTGGACCGGGTGGCGGTTACAACCTGGCCAAGCCGCCAGCCACGATGAGCGTGTCCGACATCATCCTTGCGGTGGACGAACCGATCGACACCACCAGTTGTGGCGGCGAGAAGAACTGCCACGACGACGGCATTTGCCTGACACATCACCTGTGGTCGAGCCTCAATGCACACATCTTCACCTACCTGCAGGGCGTGAGCTTGCAATCGCTGGTGGATGACGCCAAACAGCGCAAGTCGCCGTCGATTCACGTGGTGCAGGATCACCGCAAGCCGGCGGCGCCGATGTCGCCGGTGGTGCCTTACCCGATTTGATGATGGCGGTGAACGGAGCAGTAATGATGAGTTTGCCCATCTACATGGACTACAGCGCCACGACGCCGGTTGACCCGCGCGTGGCGGCAAAGATGATCCCGTGGCTGACCGAGCATTTCGGCAACCCGGCGTCGCGCTCGCACGCCTACGGCTGGGAGGCCGAGGCGGCGGTCGAAGAGGCACGCGAGCACGTGGCCGCACTGGTCAATTGCGATGCCAAGGAGATTGTCTGGACGTCGGGCGCTACCGAGTCGATCAACCTGGCGCTCAAGGGCGCCGCCCAGTTCTACAAGGAACGCGGCAAGCATCTGATCACGGTCAAGACCGAGCACAAGGCCACGCTCGACACCATGCGCGAGCTGGAGCGGCAGGGCTTCGAGGTGACTTACCTCGACGTGCAGGACAACGGTCTTATCGACATGAATGCGTTCCTGGCAGCGTTGCGGCCGGACACGATTCTGGTGTCGGTGATGTTCGTCAATAACGAGATTGGCGTTATCCAGCCGATCGCGCAGATTGCCGAGATCACCCGCAGCAAGGGCATCATCTTCCACGTCGACAGTGCGCAGGCGACCGGCAAGGTCGAGATTGATCTGCAAGCGCTGAAAGTCGATCTGATGAGCTTCTCGGCACACAAAACCTATGGCCCCAAGGGCATGGGCGCACTGTTCGTGCGCAAGAAGCCGCGCATCCGCCTGGAGGCACAGATTCACGGCGGTGGCCATGAGCGTGGCTTCCGCTCCGGCACGCTGGCAACGCACCAGATCGTGGGTATGGGCGAAGCCTTTCGGCTGGCCAAAGCTGAAATGAAGACCGAGAACGAGCGCATTCGCATGCTGCGCGATCGTCTCTACAACGGCCTGAAGGACATCCCCGAGGTGTTTATCAACGGCGACATGGAGCAGCGCGTTCCACACAACCTGAACGTGAGCTTCAACTTCGTCGAGGGCGAAAGCCTGATCATGGGCGTGAAGGAAGTCGCGGTGTCGTCCGGTTCGGCCTGTACGTCGGCGTCGCTGGAGCCCAGCTACGTATTGCGCGCCCTCAGCCGCAGCGACGAGCTGGCGCACAGCTCAATCCGCATGACGGTCGGCCGTTTCACCACCGAAGAGGACATCGACAACACCATCGCGACGATGAAACGCACGGTGGAGAAGTTGCGCGCCATGAGCCCATTGTGGGACATGCATCTGGAGGGGATCGATCTCTCGACGGTGCAGTGGGCGGCGCATTGACGTGCAACGCGCAGGACGAAAGACTTTGCGCGTTGCGCAGGACGAATGACGAATGACGTGAAGCAGATGAAACGTTGTAGTTCGAGTGGACTATTTCGTCATTCGTCCTTGGTCATTCGTCCTTAAATTTACGGAGTAAATTTCCATGGCATACAGCGAAAAAGTCGTTGATCACTACGAAAACCCGCGCAACGTTGGATCGTTCGCCAAGGATGAAGCGGACGTCGGCACCGGCATGGTCGGCGCGCCGGCCTGCGGTGACGTGATGAAGCTTCAGATCAAGGTGGGCGCTAACGGCGTCATTGAAGATGCAAAGTTCAAGACCTACGGTTGTGGCTCAGCCATCGCATCGTCGTCGCTGGTGACCGAGTGGGTCAAGGGCAAAACACTCGACGAGGCGATGAATCTCAAGAACACGCAGATCGCCGAAGAGCTGGCGCTGCCGCCGGTGAAGATTCACTGCTCCATCCTCGCTGAAGACGCAATCAAGGCGGCAGTGCAGGATTACAAGGCCAAACACGCTGCCAGCGCAGAAAAGGAAGCTGTTTAGTGAAACTGCAGGGGCGGCTTGCCGCGACCCAAGCGTTTCGCTCATATCGATTAGGTTGCGGCAAACCGCGCCTGCATCTTGTCTGAATTGTTGGATAGCAAAATGTCAGTCACCCTTACCCAGGCCGCTGCCAATCATGTGCAGAAATACATCGCCAAGCGCGGCAAAGGCATCGGCATCCGTCTCGGCGTGAAGACCACCGGCTGCTCCGGCCTTGCCTACAAGCTCGAATACGCCGATGAAGCCCAGCCCGAGGATATGGTGTTCGAAAGCTTTGGCACCAAGGTGTTGATCGACCCCAAGAGTTTCTCTGTGCTCGATGGCACCGAGCTCGACTTTCAGCGCGAGGGCCTCAACGAAGGCTTCAAGTTCAACAACCCACGCGAGAAAGCCCGTTGTGGTTGCGGTGAGTCGTTCACCGTTTAGTTGCCATAGTGAACAGCTTCGCCACGTTCGGTATCGAGCCGACGTTTGCCCTTGATCTGAACGCGTTGGCAGTGCGCTACCGGGACCTGCAATCCGCTGTCCACCCGGACCGATTCGCCAACGCCACTGACGCCGAACAGCGCGCCGCGATGGCGCGAGCCGTCGAGGTTAACGATGCCTACTACACGCTGAAAGACCCGGTGCGGCGGGCGATGCATCTGCTCACCTTGCAAGGCATCGATGCACTGGCCGCCAGCGACACGTCGATGCCCGTTGACTTTCTGATGGAGCAAGTCGAATGGCGTGAGGCACTCGCCGATGCGCGCCTCAAGGAAGACACGGATCGGCTGGAAGAGCTGGCCGCCGAGATCACGAGCATTTTGCGATCACTCGGCGACACCTTTGATGCAGCGTGGCGCGGCGAGCATCTGACGGTGGCGACCACACTCGCACGCAAAATGCGCTTCATGCAGAAGCTGGCGGAAGAGGTCGATTCCGCCCTTTCTGATCTTGAACAATAGGCGCTGAGCGTCGCCCACCACACGACGAGAAAAAGGGGAAGACAGCGCATGGCGCTCCTGCAGATTTCCGAGCCGAACGAGAGCCCTGAGCCGCACACCCGCCGGCTCGCGGTGGGCATTGATCTTGGCACCACCAGTTCGCTGGTTGCGACGTTGCGCAATGCGGTACCTGAGTGCCTGCCGGACGCCGATGGCCGCAGCATGCTGCCCTCAGCGGTCCGCTATGGCGAGGACGGCGCGATCGATGTTGGTGCCGCCGCACTGGCGCGCCGTGGCGACGACGCACTGAACACGATCACGTCGGTCAAGCGCTTCATGGGTCGCAGTGTGGCGGACCTGCGCAGTGATGCCGCGGCCCGCTATCAGTTCTCCACGCCCACCGGCGACGGCAAAGGTCAACTCAAGATCACCACGCGTCAGGGCGCAATGTCGCCGGTGGAAATTTCCGCCGAGATTCTGCGCAGCCTGAAGGACCGCGCCGAGCAAAGCCTCGGTGGCCCGCTTTACGGTGCGGTCATCACCGTGCCGGCGTACTTCGACGACGCGCAGCGGCAAGCGACCAAAGACGCCGCCAAGCTTGCGGGACTGAACGTGTTGCGGCTGCTCAATGAGCCAACCGCTGCGGCCGTGGCGTATGGTCTCGACAAACAAGCCGAAGGCACCTTCCTGATCTACGACCTCGGCGGTGGAACCTTTGATGTATCAATCCTGCGCCTGTCACGCGGCGTGTTTGAGGTGCTGGCGACGGCGGGGGACACCCATCTCGGGGGCGACGACTTCGATGCTGCACTGGCGAAGCACGCGTTTGACACCTGGGGTCTAACACGGGCGTTGTCGCCAACCGGGCAGGCCAACCTGCACGCGGCAGCACGTAGCGCCAAAGAGCAGTTGACCACGATGGACACCGCCACGATCAAGGTCAATTGGGGCTGCGGCTTTGACAGTTCGCTCGACGTTTCGCGCGAGCAATTCACTGCGCTCACACAGCCGCTGGTGGATCGCACGTTGACCGCCGTCAAGCGGGCATTGCGCGATGCCAGGGTGAAGCCTGATGAAATTGACGGCGTGGTGCTGGTGGGGGGCGCGACGCGGATGCCACATGTGCGGTCCGCCTTGCTGGCGCACTTCGGCAAGCCACCGCTGGCCGACATGAATCCGGATGAAGTGGTTGCTTTAGGCGCCGCCATTCAGGCAGATCAACTTGCCGGCAATAGCAAGACGGGCGACGAGCATTTGTTGCTTGACGTCATTCCGTTGTCGCTTGGGCTGGAAACGATGGGCGGTCTCGTCGAGAAAATTATTCCGCGCAACTCGACGATCCCGGTCGCAAAGGCGCAGGAATTCACTACCTTCAAGGACGGGCAGACCGCGATGGCACTGCATGTTGTGCAGGGCGAGCGCGAACTGGTGGCTGACTGCCGCTCGCTCGCGCGCTTCGAGCTGCGCGGCATTCCGCCGATGGTGGCCGGCGCTGCACGCATCCGCGTGACTTTTCAGGTCGATGCTGACGGGCTGCTCTCGGTCAGTGCCACTGAGACGACGAGCGACGTGCGCGCCGATATCGTCGTCAAGCCGAGTTACGGGCTCGGTGATGGCGAAATCGCCAGCATGCTGCAGAGCGCCTTCGCCGCAGCGGGCAGCGACATGCAGGCGCGCGCGCTCGCAGAAGCCCGCGTCGATGCGACAGCGCTCATCGCGGCGCTGGGCAACGCCGTGGAAGCTGATCGCGCTTTGCTGAGTGACAGCGAACACGCCGCACTCGCCTCCCAGATTGCGCACCTGCGACAGCTGACCGAAGGCGGCGACCATCGCGCCATCGTACGCGCCACCGAGGCGCTCAACGTGGCAAGTACCGAGTTCGCAGGCCGTCGCATGGATCGCGCGGTGCGCGAGGCGCTGGCCGGGCGCACCATCGACAGCATCGAGAAAATTGTTTGATTGCGATGACGAAGATTACCGTTTTGCCGCACCCCGAGCTCTGCCCGGAGGGCGCCACATTCACGCCGAAAGCAGGCGTCAGCCTTTGCACCGCGCTGCTGGATGCCAACATCGGCATTGAGCACGCATGTGATCAGTCGCTCGCCTGCACCACCTGTCACGTCATTGTGCGCGATGGTTTCGCGAGCACCGGCGAGATGAGCGAAGACGAAGAAGACCTGCTCGATCGCGCGTGGGGGCTGACCAGCGTCTCGCGATTGTCCTGTCAGGTCAAGGTGGGTGACAACGATCTCACCGTTGAGCTGCCGAAGTACACGATTAACCACGCACGGGAGAACCACTGATGCCAGCGCAACCCCTGAGGTGGACCGATACTCTCGAGATCGCCATTCAACTCTCGGAATCGCATCCCGATGTCGATCCGGCACAGGTGCGCTTTACGGCCCTGATGAACATGGTTTTGGCGCTACCTGATTTTGACGACGATCCGAAGCATTGTGGCGAACGCATTCTGGAGGCGATCCAGCAGGCGTGGATCGACGAGCTGGCTTGACAGCTTTCTCGTCGATGCCTTTTACGGCAAGGGCTGCAGCCGATAAATGGTCGATTGTCGACTTCATGTCGAAACGCGACAAAAGCCCTTCGCGAGCGCCATTTTCGCAAAAAAGCTGATAACTGCTTCGTCGCGCCGGAACTTGACGCAGCGCAGAGCGCCCAAGTGCTGTTCTGCCAAAATCTTTCCATGAGTCGCGTCCGCATTCTGCTCGTCCTGTTGATCGCATTCACGCTGCCATGGCAGGGCGTGGCTGCGGCCACTCGCGTGCATTGCCAGGCAATGGCTGGGAGTGCGGCGGCGATGCCCGAGTCGCAGCACGCCGATCGAGCACATCATGCGCACAACCACGCGTCCAGCGCTGAGGCTGCGGATGGCCGGCACGCTCACGCTGCCGGCGCCAGTACGGCAACAGTTGATAGCAAAGCCGAATGCAAAGCATTCTGCTGCGCAGCGACGATCAGCGATTCACCGGGCCAGATGATCGTTCCGGCGCCATCACTGCCGCAGTTGCCTGAAATTTTGGCCGTACGCCCAAGCCACGAACCCGACGGGTTCGAACGTCCGCCACGAACCTGAAAACACCGTAACCGCCCATCAAATGCGGCGGCGCGCGCGCTTGCGCGCGCAAAGTGTGGGGGCCAGACGCTCCTGCCCGGTTCTGTTTTCGGAGTTTGTCCATGATGTTTTTAACCGACTGCCTGAGCAGTCACGCCAAGCGCCTTGGGCGCGCCGTTACGTGTTCCCCCAGCCACAGTCCGGTCGTTCTCGCCAGCATTGGGCTGATCGGTCTGTCAAATGTGGCGTCGGCAGCGCCAGATCCGGCAAGCGCCGACTTGCCCGGAATCGCACCGGTATACCGCTCGGCGTTCGCGGGCTACCGTGGCTGGCAAGATCAAACGGTGCAACCGTGGCTTCGCAGTAACGACGCGGCGGCACGTGCCGGTGGCTGGCGCACCTATGCACGCGAAGCTGCTGGTGCGGCTGCGCGCGAGGGGGCCGCGCCTGCCGTGCCGCCAGCGGCCCCGCCGTCCTTCAAACCATCGGCGCAGCAGCAACCATCGAAGGGCCCCGCACATGTGCATCAATAAGACATCGTCGCGCGGTCACCGCGGGCGGCCATCATCGTGGCCGGCCTTGCTGGTCGCGCTGGCCTCGCTCGTTGTCCTGAGCGGTTGTGCCGCAACGCGCCCGGCGTCGACGGTTGATAATGTGCAGAAGATGACCCGGGAACTGGGCGGCGTCAGTCTTGCGGTTGCCCGCTCCGACGCAGAGCGCCTTGCGATTGAGGCGCAGGTCGCCGCGATCATGGTCAAGCCGCTGGATGCCGAAGCTGCCGTACAGGTGGCGCTGCTTAACAATCGAGGTTTGCAGGCAACGCTCGCTGAACTCGGCATCGCTGACGCTGAATTGCTGGAGGCCAGCCGTCTGCCCAACCCTGGCCTGACTATCAGCCGACCCCGCAGTGGCGCCAACCTCGAAATCGAGCACTCGTTGCACTATAGCCTCGCGCGATTGCTGGTGTTGCCGCTGCTGAAGCGAACCGAGGAGGCGCGCTTCGAGCAGACGCAGCGGGCGGTCGCCGTGGAGGTGTTGAATCTGGCGTCGGAAACACGCAAGGCTTGGTATCAGGCCGTTGCTGCAGCCGAGTCGGCGCGTTACCTCGCACAGGTGAAGGATGCTGCCGAAGCGAGCGCTGAGTTGGCGCGACGCCTGGCCGAGGCAGGTAACTTCAACCGCCTGCAACGGGCGAGGGAACAGGCGTTCTATGCCGAGGCGACGCTCAATCTGGCGCGTGCCCAGCAGGCGGCTACCAGTGCCCGTGAGCGGCTGACGCGCCTGCTCGGACTATGGGGACCGCAAACCGCGTTCTTGTTGCCGGATCGGTTGCCGGAGCTGCCAGCGAGCCTGCCCGAGCGCATTGATCTCGAGCGGGTCGCCTTGACACAGCGGCTGGATGTGCTGAGTGCCAAGTTTGGCGCCGAGCGGACTGCGCGCAATCTTGGCCTCACGCGGACCACCCGGTTCCTGAATCTGCTCGATCTGGGACTCACACGAAAAGCTTCGGAAGGCAACGCATCCAGCCTTGGCTATGAGTTGTCGATCGAGCTGCCGCTGTTCGACTGGGGCGAATCGCGCATCGAAAAGGCCGAGGCCTACTATATGCAGGCGGTCAACCGCGCTGCCGAGACCGCAGTGAACGCGCGTTCCGAGGTGCGCGAGGCCTATCTCGCCTGGCGCACTGCTTATGACATTGCCCGGCACTACCGCGACGAGCTGGTGCCGCTGGCCAAACGCATCTCCGACGAAAACCTGCTTCGTTACAACGGCATGCTGATCGGCGTATTCGAGTTGCTTGCAGATGCACGTGCGCAAATCGCCACGGTCAATGCAGCGATCAGCGCGCAACGTGACTTCTGGCTGGCCAATGCAGACCTTTACATGGCGATGGTCGGCAAACCAAATCTCACATCATTTACCGCAACTGGCGGTGCCGCCGGCGCATGGCAAGCCGGTGGCGGACATTGATGAGGCAATTTTGATGAATTCAAGACGACAATTTTTCGCCGGTGCCGGCACCGTGGCCGCTGCCGTGGCCGCAGGCGCGGTCAGCCGCGTGGCGCTCGCCGCGCTACCGGAACCCGTGCTGCAGGCGCGGGCCGACACGATGCCACCGCTGGTACCAAACAGTGGCCGGCCCTACAACCCAGTGGTGACGCTGAACGGCTGGACGTTGCCCTGGCGGATGAACAACGGGGTGAAGGAATTCCATCTCGTCGCCGAGCCGGTTGTACGGGAGATGGCGCCGGGAATGAAGGCGCACCTGTGGGGGTACAACGGCCAAAGCCCTGGCCCGACGATTGAGGTGGTGGAGGGTGACCGGGTGCGCATCTTCGTCACCAACAAACTCCCTGAGCACACCAGCATGCACTGGCATGGCCAGCGTTTGCCGAACGGCATGGACGGCGTATCGGGTCTGACGCAACCGTCGATCCAGCCGGGCAAGACGTTCGTCTACGAGTTCGTGGCGCGGCGTCCGGGCACCTTCATGTACCACCCGCATGCCGACGAAATGACGCAAATGGCGATGGGCATGATGGGCTTGTGGGTTACGCACCCAAAGGCGCGGCATCCGCAGATCAGTGAGGTGGATCGCGACTTTTGCTTCCTGCTGGCCTCGTACGACATTGATCCTGGTAGCTACACGCCGAAGATCATGACCATGATCGACTTCAATCTGTGGACATGGAACAGCCGCATCTTTCCGGGTATCGACAGCCTGAATGTCCGCCACGGCGATCGTGTGCGCATGCGTATCGGCAATCTGACGATGACCAACCATCCGATCCATGTGCATGGGCATGAGTTCGAGGTTACAGGGACGGATGGCGGGCCGGTGCCGAAGAGCGCGCGCTGGCCGGAGGTGACGACCGATATCGGCGTCGGCCAGATGCGGCAGATTGAATTCGTCGCTGACGAAGAGGGCGACTGGGCGATGCATTGCCACAAGAGTCACCACACGATGAATGCGATGGGCCACAACGTACCGACCATGATTGGAGTCGACCATACGGGTCTCGCCGCGAAGATCAACAAGCTCATCCCTGACTACATGGTGATGGGCGAGCGGGGCATGGCGGACATGGCCGAGATGGAAATGCCGCTGCCTGACAACACCGTGCCAATGATGACCGGACAGGGGCCGTTTGGCAGCGTCGAGATGGGCGGCATGTTCAGCGTGCTCAAGGTGCGGCGAGACCAGAAGCGCGGTGACTACAGCGATCCTGGCTGGTTCAGGCATCCGCCGGGCACCGTGGCCCGTGAATGGACGGGTGAGCCACCAGGTACGGCGAGGCAGCCCGAGGTATCGGGGAAAACGCTTGCGCCGTTGTCGGCCAGCCACTCCCCAGACCGCGACGCAGTGGGTCCACCGTTGCGTGGCGTTGAACTGCAGGTTCGAAAGCCCGGCACAAGTTCGCACGCGGGCCACTGAACCGATTTGACTGACACAGGAAAGGAACAACGATGAACTGGACGAAGAACAAATACGCTGTGCTGGCGAGTACCGTAGCGGCAGCCCTGTGCGCACTGATGGCGGGCACGGGATACTCCCAGACTGGCGCCGCTTCAGCAACAGGTAGTGGCACCCCGTCGGCAGCGGCCGCAATGACGGAGGCAGAGGTGCGCAAAGTGGATATCGAATCGCGCAAGATCACTCTAAAGCATGGCGAAATCAAGAATCTTGATATGCCTGCCATGACCATGACGTTTAACGTTCGCGATGCGGCGTTGATCGACAAGCTGGCGGCGGGCGACCGCATCCGTTTTCATGCCGAGAAAGACAAAGGCAGCTACTGGGTGACCGCCGTTGAACGCTTGAGATAGACCAGGCGTTGGCGCGCGCCGGATGTCGCGCGCCAACGTGGTTAAGGCAATGCTGAACAAGTCCACGATGAGATGGTGAGAAGCGTTGTAGTTGGATGAAGCAACAGACCTTTGCTGCGGCAGCCGATCAAGGCGCCGGATTTGAGCAGTACCGTCGT
>Ga0116193_1000974_pt1 | contig 25396 bp, 22 predicted proteins | sample AD_UKC115_MetaG_FD_89892 | JGI IMG/M metagenome (GOLD analysis project Ga0116193, IMG submission 89892) | Active sludge microbial communities of municipal wastewater-treating anaerobic digesters from Hong Kong - AD_UKC115_MetaG | ecosystem: Engineered > Bioreactor > Anaerobic > Digestate... | reverse complement strand
TCAAGGGCGCCAAGCCCTACTACCAGGCGCACGATCGGGGCGTGAAGCTCATCGGCGCCACGGCGCACTACGTGACGGCGGACCTGGACGAAGGCCCCATCATCGAGCAGGACGTGGCCCGCGCCGACCACACCGACACGGTGGAAGACCTCACGGCCCGTGGCCGCGACACCGAAAGCCAGGTGCTGGCCCGCGCCGTGAAGTGGCACAGCGAGCACCGCGTGCTACTCAACGGCCACCGCACGGTGGTGTTCCGCTGAGCAGCCCCCGCCAAGGCACAACCATGGCGAGCGCAGCGCCCCCGTCCTCCCCGGCCCTCGGCAGCGCACTGGCGCGGCGCATTCCGCCCATCCAGTGCCTGCTGACCTTCGAGGCCCTGGCGCGGCTGCGCAGCGTGACGCTCACAGCCGATGAGCTGTGCGTCACGCCCAGCGCCGTGAGCCACCGCGTCAAGCAACTGGAGCAGATCCTGGGCACGCAGCTCTTTGGGCGTGCCGACTTCTCGCTCACCACCGACGGCATCGCCTACCTGGCCCACGTGCGCGAAGGGCTGAACGCGCTGCAGCGCTTTCCGGGCGTCTCCAGCACGCCGGGCAAGCGGCGCCTGCGCATTGCCGTCACGCCCACCTTTGCGCGCGTGGTGCTCATTCCGCGCCTGCGCCAGTTCACCGAGGTGTACCCCGAGATCGACCTGACGCTGCAGATCTCCATCCCGCTGCTGGACGTCGTGGCCGAGGACGCCGACCTGATGGTGCGCTTTGGCACCGGGCGCTACGCCGATGTGGAGCACACCGAAATTGCGCGCGACGTGGTCACCCCCCTGGCCTCACCCGCCTGGCTGCGCGAGCACGGCCCTTTCGAGCGCCCCGAGGACCTGGACCCCGCCACCCTGCTGCGCAGCCCGCTGGAACCCTGGCGCACCTGGTTTGCCGCCGCCGGGCTGGACTGGCCCGAACCCAGCACCGGCTCGCAGTTCAACGACGTGGGCCTGATGTGCGACGCCGCCGCCGCCAGCATGGGCGTGGCGCTGGTGCGCCTGAAGCTGGGCGCCCCCTGGATCGAGAACGGCACCTTGGTGCGCCTGTACGACCTGGACGCCCCCAGCCCGCACGCCCACTACCTGTGCTGGCGCACCGGTGCCATGGACCGCTGGGAATGCGCCGCCTTTGCCGAATGGCTGCACAAGACGATTTTCTAAGCAAAATAGGCCTTCAGCGCATATCCAGCAAGCGCAGATAGCTATTATTTCGATAGCAAACCACCCCTGCTTGCAGGCGTTTCACGGCGCCCTGCAAAAAGCATCCATGCAGCGGGATGCCGATGGGACTACAGTGGCGCCCATGAACGCCCCCCTTCCCACCGCTGCCCCCAGCCTCCAGGAGCGCGCCGCCCGCCAGAACCAGGTGGTGCAGGCCTTGCTGCAGGTGCTGCCCGCGCAGGCCCTGTTGTGGCACACCGAGGACACCACCCCCTACGAATGCGACGGCCTCACGGCCTACCGCCAGCGCCCATTGGCGGTGTGCCTGCCCGAGACCGAGGCCCAGGTGCAGGCTGTCTTGCGCACCTGCCACCGCCTGGGCGTGCCCGTGGTGGCACGCGGCACCGGCACAGGCCTGTCGGGTGGGGCCATGCCGCATCCCATGGGGGTCATCCTGTCGCTGGCGCGCTTCAACCGCATCCTGGCGATCGACCCCGCCAGCCGCACCGCGCGCGTGCAGTGCGGCGTGCGCAACCTGGCCATCAGCGAGGCGGCCGCTCCCCACGGCCTGTACTACGCGCCCGACCCCAGCAGCCAGATCGCCTGCACCATCGGCGGCAACATTGCCGAAAACTCGGGCGGCGTGCACTGCCTGAAATACGGCCTGACAGTGCACAACGTGATGCGCGTGCGTGGCTTCACCGCCGAGGGCGAGGAAGTCACCTTTGGCAGCGAGGCGCTCGACGCGCCCGGCTACGACCTGCTGGCCGCCGTGATCGGCAGCGAGGGCATGCTGGCCGTGGCCATCGAGATCACCGTCAAGCTCGTGCCCAAGCCCCAACTGGCGCGCTGCATCATGGCCAGCTTCGACAGCGTGCGCAAGGCGGGCGACGCCGTGGCTGCGGTGATTGCCGCGGGCATCATCCCCGCCGGGCTGGAGATGATGGACAAGCCCATGACCGCCGCCGTGGAAGACTATGTGCACGCGGGCTACGACCTCACGGCCGAGGCCATCCTGCTGTGCGAAAGCGACGGCACACCCGAAGAGGTGGAAGAGGAAATCGGCCGCATGAGCGCCGTGCTGCAGAGCGCCGGCGCCACCGCCCTGGCCGTGAGCCAGAGCGAGGCCGAGCGCATGCGCTTCTGGAGCGGGCGCAAGAACGCTTTCCCCGCCAGCGGCCGCATCAGCCCTGATTACATGTGCATGGACTCGACCATCCCGCGCAAGCGCCTGGCCGACATCCTGCTGGCCATCCAGGACATGGAGAAGAAATACGGCCTGCGCTGCTGCAACGTGTTCCATGCGGGCGACGGCAACCTGCACCCGCTGATTTTGTTCGATGCCAACGACGCCGACCAGCTGCACCGCGCCGAGCAGTTCGGCGCCGACATCATGAAGACCAGCGTGGCCTTCGGGGGCGCCATCACCGGCGAGCACGGCGTGGGCGTGGAAAAGCTCGCCAGCATGCGCGTGCAGTTCACCGATGCGGAGCTGCAGCAGATGGAAGGCCTCAAGCGCGCCTTCGACCCACAGGGCCTGCTCAACCCCGGCAAGGTCATTCCCACGCCCAACCGCTGCGGGGACATGGGCATGATGAAAACCCTGGCCGGCAGCCTTCCACGCGCCTGAGGCAGCACGCCATGCAGGCGCTCCAGGGCCTGGCCATCCTGCTCACGCTGCAGTCGGCGGGGGAAGCCCTGTCGCGGCTACTGCAACTGCCTTACCCCGGCCCGGTGATCGGCATGGTGCTGCTGCTGGGCGCGCTGCGCTGGCAGGCCGTGCAGGTGCGCGTGCAAACCGTCGCCAGTTTTCTGCTGGGCCACCTCTCCCTGCTGTTCGTCCCCGTCGGCGTGGGCGTGATCACCCAGTTCGGCCTGGTGGCGGAGCACGGCCTGCGGCTGCTGGTGGTCATCGTGGTGTCCACCTGGGTCGGCCTGGCCGTGACCGCGGTGGTGCTGCGGCGTCTGATGAAGTCGACCGCCCCATGACCGACTTCGTGCAGCTCTGGGTCTACCTGGCCTCCACGCCGCTGTTCGGCCTCAACGCGACGCTGGTGGTGTACCTGCTCGCCCTGGCGTTCTACACGCGCATGGGCCAGGCGCCCTGGGCCAACCCAGTGCTGTGGTCCATTCTGGCGCTGGGCACGGGCCTGTGGGCCACGGGCACGGCCTACCCCACCTACTTTGCCGGTGCGCAGTTCATCCACTTCCTGCTCGGCCCCGCCGTGGTCGCGCTGGCATGGCCGCTGTGGGAGCGGCGAGCCGCACTGCGCGCGCACTGGGGGCGCTTTACCGTGGCGGCGGTGCTGGGCGGCGCAGCCGCAGCCGCCAGCGCCGTGGGCCTGGCCTGGGTGCTGGGGCTGCCCGCCGAGGTGGTGCTATCGCTGGCGCCCAAGTCGGTCACCGCACCCGTGGCCATGGGCATTGCCGACAAGGTCGGCGGCATTGCCTCGCTGGCCGCCGTGTTTGCCGTGCTGACCGGGCTGGTGGGCGCCCTCAGCGGCAAGGCCTTGTTCGCCCTGCTGGGCATAGGCCAGGACGCCACCGGCTGGATGGCACGCGGCTTTGCCCTGGGCACCGCCGCCCACGGCATCGGCGCCGCCCGCGCCCTGCAGGTGCACCCGGACGCGGGCGCCTGGGCTGCGCTGGCCCTGGGGCTGCAGGTGGTGGTGGCGTCGCTGTTGATTCCGCTGGTGGCGGGCTGGTTTTGAAGCCGCGGGCCCAAACAGCCGTCAGGAATAATCAGCGCGCCAGATGTGCACTGCACGCTGTGCCATCTGCGACTGGCGCAAGTCCAAGGCCGCAGAAGTCCACTCGGCATAGCCGCCTGCAGCCAGGGCCTGGGTCATTTTGTAGCTGCTTGTCGCATAGGAGAGCGCTTTTTCGCTCCATGCCTGGTTCCCGACCTGCCTGTTCAGCGAGGGCTCCAACAAGGTCAGATTTCCAAGCCGGTACACAAACCGGTCGTGCCGCTCCAAGTCGAAACAATCGCTCCAGGACTCCAGAGGGTTTTCCGGCAGGATGTGTTCTATCGAGGCGGGATCTGCTTCGTAGTCGCGTTGCACACCGGAGGCGTCCGACTCCAGTTGGCACAGCACGTACTTCACCAAGCGCTTGCGTTGCCCGCTGGTTTCGATTTCCAGCCGCTCAAAATCCCGCAAGAACGCGCTGTCATCCACATAAATGCCTCGCAACAGGCTGAAGACATCCGCTGGTTTACTGGCTTGTCTTGTAAGAAGCGCTTTTGCCGCACGGTGGTACGCCGGTTCCAACTCATTGGTGTTGAGTCCCCCAACCACGGTGTAGCGAAACGACACTACGCTGACCAATTTCAGCACCCTGACGAAATCGGCAGCGCTCAGACATTCGTATGCGGCAAACAGCAGTGGTGTGGTCTGGCGCACCCGGAACAACAACAACTCGCGCACATGCCGCTTTGCCTCCCGGTCACCCAGCCAATATTCGTGCTCGGCATCGTTCAGTGCCGCAAACAGTTCAGCCCGGGATTCCAGGGCCTCCATGAGCGCAAACACCTGCGCCGCACTGCTGACCTGTGACTGAACCAGTTTGAACAACCGTTGCTTGCGAACCTGCGGCGCGTCGCACAAAAGGTGGTAACGCAGGAAGTCTGGAAAGCGCTCCTGACGGACAACAGCCACCAGTGCTTTCCAACGCCGCTGCAATGCCGTCAGGTCGGCACGTGCCTTGACCCTGGAGAAGAGGTAGTTCTTGAGCAAATCAGTGGAAGACAGTTCCAGCCCTCTGGCATTGAGCGTCTCGAACACGGTGTACGCGCTGAGCTCATCCTCCACAGTAATGAGAATGAACAACAGCTTTCTGGCCACCGTTTCGGACAACAAGGCGGCAAGCGCTTCGCCCTGGAGACCTGCCCGCGATGCCAGTCGGGACTTGAACCAGCAATAGCACTCCCACAACAGCCGGTTCGATTTTGGCAACCCCCTGGGATTGGCTGGAGCACGCAATTGCACCAGATAGTCTTGGTAAAACCCGTTGTCCGTCTCGTTCAGGAAGAGCTTGCTGCTTTCCAGCAAAGAGGCAGGGTCTTTTTCGCCTATGAAGCGTTCACGCAGCCGACGTGCACGGTCTTGATTGGCCAATTTTTCCGAATCTGTCGCCCCTTGCTCGCACAAGGTGGCAATGATGGCCAGCGCCAGAATACTCAAGGTCGCCATGCGTTGCTGGCCGTCAACAATCTGGAAATCTCGGTCAGACGTGGATTCCACCACCAATGCACCCATGTAGTGGCGCCCCTCGGGCTGCTCCACCAAGTCATCGATATCGTTCCAGAGGTCTTCCCAGTGTTCCTGCTCCCATGAGTAGTCGCGCTGAAAAGCCGGGACGTGGTACTTCTTGCCGTTACCGATCAGATCAAGAAACGTCACGTCATTGGTCTTGAGCAAATTGGTTTTTGCCATGATCTCGTGTCCTTGTTGCACCTGTCCCTGCACACTTATCGTCTTCCTGTCGATCCCTCGCCAGGTTCAAAGGGCATTGTCGTTCACCCCATGCCCATGATCACACCCGGAGGCTGAAACGATGCTGTTCAACGGTGCCCGCTTCTTCATGCCTGTGTTCCAAGCCAGGCACTGAACGCCTGCAATGCCTCCGACCCCGGCCGGTGCTGCGGGCGCACGAACCAGTAGCCCTGCGTGCCGGGCAGTTCCTGCGGGTGCGCCTGCACCAAGCGCCCGGCATCGATGGCCTCCTGCGCCAGCAGCAGCGGCACCAGGCCCACGCCCAGACCGGCGACTGCTGCTGCCATGACCATGGAAAACAGCTCGTGGCGCGGCCCGCGCGAGGCGTGCAGCGTGTAGTGCCAGCCGCGTGCGGCGTACCAGTCGCGCCAGGCGTTGGCGCGCGAGGCCAGGGTGAGATGCGGGCAGTGCAACCAGGCGGCTTCGTCGTGCAGTGCGTGGGCGGCGGCGTACTGCGGGCTGCACACGGGCACGCAAGGCCCCTCGGGCACCACCATGCAGCCCTGGGTATCGGGCCAGAGCCGGTCGCCGTAGTAGATGGCGGCGTCGAAGCCGCTTTCATCAAACGCAAAGGCCTCGGAACGCACCGACAGATTGAGTGTGATGCGCGGGTGCAGCGCCGCAAACTGCGGCAGGCGCGGAATGAGCCACTGCGTACAGAAGGTGGACACCACCGCCAGGTGCAGCACATAGCCTTCTTCGCGGCCCACACGGATTTCCTGCGTGTCGCGCTCGATCTGCTCCAGGTGCAGGCGGATGCGCGCAGCGTAGCTGCGGCCGGTGTCGGTCAGCAGCAGGCGGCGGCGCGTGCGCAGGAACAGCGTCACGCCCAGGCGCGCTTCGAGCGCCGCCACATGGCGGCTCACCGCGCTGGGCGTGAGCGCCAGCTCCTCGGCCGCGCGCGAAAAGCTCTGCAGCCGCGCCGATGCCTCGAAGGCCTGCAGCACCCCGAGGCTGGGGATGTCCTTGCGCATGGCTTTTTAATATTCGTAAAACTCAACAACCCTGGAGGATAAAGCAGTTGTTGCGTGCACTGAACGCAATTACCATGCAAGCCATGCCCTGCGGACCGCCGCCAGGGCCTCTTTCTTCGTTACACCTTTCTGGCCTTCCATGACCGTATCCTCCCGCACCCTTTTTGACACCGTTCTGCAGCAACTGGGCCTGGACCTGGCCCCCTGGCAAGGCCAGGGCCTGAGCGTGCGCGCACCGCGCGACGGCGCCGTGTACGCCCAGCTCGCCAGCCACACCCACGCGCAGGCCCAGGCGCTCATCGAGGGCGCGCACGCCGCCTTCCTGCAATGGCGCGCCGTGCCCGCACCAGTGCGCGGCGAACTGGTGCGCCGCCTGGGCCAGAAGCTGCGCCAGCACAAGGAGGCCTTGGGCCTGCTGGTGTCGCTGGAGGCCGGCAAGGTGCGCTCCGAAGGGCTGGGCGAGGTGCAGGAGATGATCGACATCTGCGACTTCGCCGTGGGTCTGTCGCGCCAGTTGCATGGCCTGACGATTGCCAGCGAACGCCCCGGCCACCGCATGATGGAAACCTGGCACCCGATGGGCGTGGTGGGTGTGATCTCGGCCTTCAACTTTCCGGTGGCCGTGTGGGCCTGGAACACCGCGCTGGCCTTGGTGTGCGGCAACGCCGTGGCGTGGAAGCCGTCGGAAAAAACCCCGCTGTGCGCCATTGCCTGCCACCACCTGCTGCAGCAGACGCTGGATGAGTTTGCCGCCGAACAAGGCGTGGCCGCCCCCGACGGCCTGGCCACGCTGCTGCTGGGCGGGCGCGAGATGGGCGAGCTGCTGGCACGCTCGCCGCGCGTGCCCGTGGTGAGCGCCACCGGCAGCACGCGCATGGGCCGCGCCGTGGCGGTGGACGTGGCACAGCGCTTTGGCCGCAGCATTCTGGAACTGGGCGGCAACAACGCCATGGTGGTGATGCCCAGCGCCGACCTGGAGCTGGCCGCGCGCGCCATCACCTTCGCCGCCGTGGGCACGGCGGGCCAGCGCTGCACCACGCTGCGCCGCCTCATCGTGCACCGCGACGTGGCCGCGCCGCTGCTGGCACGGCTGGAGAAGATCTACGCCAGCGTGCGCGTGGGCGACCCGCTGGAGGACGGCGTGCTCGTCGGCCCGCTGGTGGACCGCGCATCGTTCGAGCAGATGCAGAGCGCCCTGGCACAGGCGCGTGAACAGGGCGGCACCGTGCAGGGCGGCGAGCGCGAATGCCAGACCCTGGGTGAGGACGCCTGGTACGCCCGCCCGGCCCTGGTGCGCATGCCCGCGCAAAGCGGCGTGGTGCAGCACGAGACCTTCGCGCCCATCCTCTACGTGCTCACCTGCACCAGCCTGGAAGAAGCCATCGCCTTGCAGAACGGCGTGCCGCAGGGCCTGTCGTCCGCCATCTTCACCACCGACCTGCGCGAGGCCGAGCGCTTCCTCTCCAGCACCGGCAGCGACTGCGGCATCGCCAACGTGAACATCGGCACCTCGGGCGCCGAGATCGGCGGTGCCTTTGGCGGCGAGAAGGAAACCGGCGGCGGCCGCGAATCGGGTTCGGACGCCTGGAAGGGCTACATGCGCCGCGCGACCAACACCATCAACTACAGCGACGCGCTGCCGCTGGCCCAAGGCGTGCGTTTCGACGTCTGATCCCATGATCGCCAACCCCCAGGGCGCGCCGATCGCCATCGTCGGCGGCGGCGCCATTGGCAGCGCCATTGCCTATTTCCTGACGCAGATGGCGCCAGAGCAGCCTGTCGTCGTGGTCGAACGCGACCCGAGCTATGCGCGGGCTTCGTCGGCGCTGTCGGCCAGTTCGATCCGCCAGCAGTTCTCCAGCCCGATCAACATCGCCATTTCGCAGTTCGGCATCGGGTTCCTGCGCGACATCGGCTCGCGCCTGCAGGTGGGCGGCGAGCGCCCGGACATCGGTCTGGTCGAAGCGGGCTACCTGTACCTTGCCAGCCCGGCGGGCGAGTCCGTGCTGCGGGACAACCACGCCGTGCAGCGCGGCATGGGCGCCGACGTGGCCCTGCTCACACCCGATGCGCTGCGCGAGCGCTTTCCCTGGTTGTGCACGAACGGCGTCTCGCTCGGTTCGCTGGGCCTGTCAGCCGAGGGCTGGTTCGACGGCTACAGCCTGCTGCAGGCCCTGCGGCGCAAGGCCCAGGCCCAGGGCGTGCGCTATGTGCAGGCCGAGGCGGTGGGCGTGGATACGCAGACCAGCGGCGGCGTGCAGCACATCCGTGCGCTGCGCCTGGCGGATGGCCAGCGGCTGGAATGCTGCGCCGTGGTCAACGCCGCAGGCGCCTGGGCGCGCCCGGTGGCGCAGTGGCTGGGCATTGACCTGCCGGTGTTTGGCAAACGGCGCACGGTGTTCCACTTCACCTGCCCCGAGGCGCTGCCCGGCTGCCCGCTGCTCATCGACCCCTCGGGCATCTGGCTGCGGCCCGAGGGCACCGGCTTCATCGCGGGCTACGCCCCACCCGAAGACGAAGACCCCGACGATGCACCGTTGGACCCGGACCACGCCGCTTTCGAGGACCATGTCTGGCCCACCTTGGCCGAGCGCATCCCAGCCTTCGAGGCGCTGCGCTTGCGCAGCACCTGGGCGGGCTACTACGAGATGAATGCGTTCGACCACAACGCCATCCTGGGCCTGCACCCGGCCTGCGACAACCTGTACTTCGCCAACGGCTTTTCGGGCCACGGCCTGCAGCAGTGCCCGGCCATCGGGCGCGGCCTGGCCGAGCTCATCCTCACTGGCCGCTGGCAAACGCTGGACCTGGAGCCCCTGGCCTTCCAGCGCCTTCTCGACCACCGCCCCCTGCTCGAACGCAATGTCATCTGAAACCAGCCCCACCCTCCCCCGCACCGGCGGCCAGATCCTCGTAGACCAGCTCGTGCTGCACGGCGTGCAGCACATCTTCTGTGTGCCCGGCGAAAGCTATCTCGCCGTGCTCGACGCATTGCACGACGCGCCCATCGAGTTAACCGTCTGCCGCCAGGAAGGCGGCGCAGCCATGATGGCCGAGGCGCACGGCAAGCTCACCGGGCGGCCCGGCGTGTGCTTCGTCACGCGCGGCCCCGGCGCCACCAACGCGGCGGCGGGCGTGCACATCGCCATGCAGGACTCCACGCCCCTGGTGCTGTTCGTCGGCCAGATCGAGCGCGGCGCGCGCGGGCGCGAAGCCTTCCAGGAGGTGGACTACCGCGCCGCCTTCGGCCCGCTGGCCAAGTGGGCCACCGAGGTGGACGACGCGCGCCGCCTGCCCGAGATCGTGGCGCGCGCCTTCAGCGTGGCCTGCAGCGGGCGCCCCGGCCCGGTGGTGGTGGCGCTGCCCGAGGACATGCTGGTCGAGCGCGCCGAGGTTTCCGACGCGCGCGCGCTCCAGCCCATAGCGACCGCGCCCGCACCGGCGCAGATGGAGCGCGTGCTGGAGCTGCTCCGCCAGGCCCAGCGCCCCATGGCCATCGTCGGCGGCAGCCGCTGGGACGCCGAGGCCGTGGCGCGTTTCCAGGACTTCGCCGCCGCCCACGCCCTGCCCGTGGCCTGCTCGTTCCGGCGCCAGATGCTGTTCGACCACCAGCACCCCTGCTACGCGGGCGACCTGGGCCTGGGCGTGAACCCGGCGCTGCTGGCGCGCATCCGCGCGGCCGACCTGCTGCTGCTCGTGGGCGGGCGGCTGTCCGAAGTGCCCTCGCAGGGCTACACCCTGCTCGACATCCCCACCCCGCAGATCCCGCTGGTGCATGTGCACCCCGACCCCGATGAGCTCGGCCGCGTGTACCAGGCGCAGTTGCCCATCAACGCTACGCCCACGGCCTTCTGCGCCGCGCTGCCCACGCAGGCCGCGCAGGCGCCCAGCCCGGAGCGGCGGCAGGCCGTGCAGGCAGCGCACGCCGCCTACCAGGCCTGGAGCGACCCGGCGCCGATCCGCATCCCCGGCGAGCTGCAAATGGGCGCGGTGATGCAGCACCTGCGCGCGGCCCTGCCGCAAGACACGGTGTTCTGCAACGGCGCGGGCAACTTCGCCACCTGGGTGCACCGCTTCTGGCCCTTCCGCCAGTTCGGCACGCAGCTCGCGCCCACCAGCGGCAGCATGGGCTACGGCCTGCCGGCCGGTGTGGGCGCGCAGCGCCTGTGGCCCGAGCGCACGGTGGTGGTGTTCGCGGGCGACGGCGACTTCCTCATGCACGGCCAGGAGTTCGCCACCGCCGTGCAGTACCGGCTGCCCCTCATCGTCGTGCTGCTGGACAACGGCATGTACGGCACCATCCGCATGCACCAGGAGCGCGAGTACCCGCACCGCGTCAGCGGCACGGCCTTGCAGAACCCCGATTTCGCGGCCTACGCCCGCGCTTTCGGAGGCCACGGCGAACGCGTAGAACGCACCGAAGACTTCGCCCCAGCGCTGGAGCGCCTGCGCGCACAGGCCCAGGCCACGCGCCTGCCCGTGCTGCTGCACTGCCTCATCGACCCCGAGGCGATCACGCCCACCAGGTCGTTGAGCCAGATACGGGGAAGCTGAAACTCGGCAAGCACAGATTGCTATTTATTTAATAGCTAATGGCGCTCGTAAATAGGGCGCTGGAGCCCCATTTCATTCAAAACCCTCGGCCACCCAATCGCGCTGGGCCGCAGCGCCCTCCAGCGCCAGCAGCGCCCGCTTGCGCGGCAGGCCGCCACCAAAACCGGTGAGGCTGCCATCGCTGCCGATCACGCGGTGGCAGGGCACGATGATGGAGACCTTGTTCTGCCCGTTGGCCGCCGCCACGGCGCGCGTGGCGCTGGGGCGGCCGATGGCGCGGGCTTGGCTTGCGTAGCTGCGCGTCTGCCCATAGGGGATGGCGAGCAGGGCCTGCCAGGCGCTGAGTTGGAAGGGTGTGCCCACCAGGTCCAGCGGCACGCCAAAGCGCTGGCGCTGCCCGGCGAAATATTCGGCGAGCTCCTGCGCCGTCTGCGCCAGCACCGCGCTGTCGCCCGGCTGCACCGGACCGCCGCGCGCGGCCTCGACCTGGGCCAGCTCGCGCTGCACGCCGCCCTGGCCCACGAATTCCAGCAGGCACAGGCCCTGGGGCGAGGCCACGGCCAGCATCTCGCCCAAGGGGGTGGAGAACTGGCGCGCGAGCAAGGCCATGGGCCGGCGGTGATCAGGCGATCTGATCCAATGCCGTGCGCAGGTGGCCCACCGTGCGCTCCACGTTGTGCCACTTCTCCAGCCCGAACAGGCCGATGCGGAAGCTCTTGAAGTCCGGACCCTCGTCGCACTGCAGCGGCACGCCCGAGGCCGTCTGCAGGCCCACGGCGGCGAACTTGCTGGCGTTCTGGATGCCGGGGTCCGTGGTGTAGCTGACCACCACGCCGGGCGCCTTCCAGCCCTCGGCCGCCACGCTGGGGAAGCCCTTGCTTTCCAGCAGCGCGCGCACCTGGGCGCCCAGTTCGATCTGCTCCTGGCGCACCTTGGCAAAACCGTATTCCCGCGTCTCCTGCATCACGTCGCGCAGGCGCACCAGCGCGTCGGTGGGCATGGTGGTGTGGTAGGCGTGCTGGCCTTTTTCGTAGCCTTCAGCGATCTGCATCCACTTCTTCAGGTCGCAAGCGAAACTGCAGCTCGTCGTGCCGTCGATGGCCTGGCGCGCGCGTTCACTCAGCATCACCATGGCGCAGCAGGGCGAGCCGCTCCAGCCCTTTTGCGGTGCGGAGATCAGCACGTCCACGCCGGTGGCCTGCATGTCCACCCACATGGCGCCGGAGGCGATGCAGTCGAGCACGAACAGCGCGCCCACCTCGTGCGCGGCGGCGCTCACGGTGCGGATGTAGTCGTCGGAGAGGATGATGCCGCTGGCCGTCTCCACATGCGGCGCGAACACCACCTTGGGCCGCTCGGCGCGGATGGCGGCCGCCACCTCCTCGGCCGGGCACGGTGCCCAGGGCGCCTGCGGGCCCTCGCCCTGCTTGCGGGCCTTGCAGACCACGGCGCCACCGCCCAGGCCGGTGTCGGCATCAAAAATCTGGCTCCAGCGGAAGCTGAACCAGCCGTTGCGCACGATCAGCACTTTTTGCTTGTTGGCGAACTGGCGCGCCACGGCTTCCATGCCGAAGGTGCCGCTGCCCGGCACGAGCACGGCGGTGTGGGCGTGGTACACCTCCTTGAGCGTGGCCAGGATGTCCTGCATGACGCCGGTGAAGCGCTTGGACATGTGGTTGAGCGCGCGGTCGGTATAGACCACCGAGAATTCGAGCAAGCCGTCGGGATCGATGTCGGGCAGAAGGCCGGGCATGGGGGTACTCCGTTCGTAGGGAAGCGAAAGGCCGCGCCCGGCGGATGGCCCGGCGCGGCATCAAAGCATTTCAGCTTAGCACGGGCCACCGGCCCGCGCGGGCGCCACCCCACGGGGCGGCGGGCCTTCCCTCACCAGGTATCGACGAAGCGCGGGCCGAGCGCGCCCACGCGTGCCGAGGCCAGGCCACGCGCCAGCCAGGCGCGTGTGTCCGCCGGGTCGATGACGGCGTCGATCTCCAGCGTGGCGGCCATGTGCATGGCCTCGCCATTGGCGTAGGACTTGGCGACGAGCTTCTGGAACAGCGCGTCGCGCTCGGGGCCTTCGGGCAGGGCTTCGAGTTCCTTGCGGAAGCCCAAGCGCACCGCGCCCTCCAGCCCCATGGCGCCGAACTCGCCCGTGGGCCAGGCGATGCTGAACACCGGCGCATGGAAGCCCCCGGCCGCCATGCCCATGGCGCCCAGGCCGTAGCCCTTGCGCAGCACCACGCTGAAGAACGGCACGCGCAGGTGCGCGGCGGTGACGAACAGGCGGCTCACATGGCGCACCTGGGCCGTCTGCTCGACCTCGGGGCCGACCATGAAGCCGGGCGTGTCCACCAGGCTCACGAGCGGCAGGCCGTGCGCGTTGCACAGCTGCATGAAGCGCGCGGCCTTGTCGGCGGCGGGCGCGTCGATGGCGCCGCCCAGGTGCAGCGGGTTGTTGGCGATCAGGCCCACGGGGCGGCCCTCGATGCGCCCAAAAGCCGTGTGGATGCCGGCGCCAAAACCCGTGCGCAGCATCAGCAGGCTGCCCTCGTCCACCAGGCCTGCCATGGCGGCGCGCGTGTCGTACACGCGCAGGCGGTTCTCGGGCACCACGGTACGCAAGGCGCGCTGATCGGGAGCGGTCCATTGCGAGAAACGCCCCTGGAAGAACGACAGGTAGTGGCGCGCGGCAGCCACGGCTTCCCGTTCGTCCTCGACCAGCACGTCGATCACGCCGTTGGCGTGCTGCACGGCGCTCGGGCCGATCTGTTCGGGCTTGAACACGCCCAGGCCGCCGCCCTCGATCATGGCCGGGCCGCCCATGCCGATGTTGCTGGCGCGCGTGGCGATGATGGCGTCGCAGCAACCCAGCAGCGCGGCGTTGCCGGCAAAGCAGCGCCCCGCCGCGATGCCGACCACGGGCACCTGGCCCGACAACGCGGCGTGGCTGGCAAAGGTGTGCACATGCAGGCCCGCGACCACGGGGATGTCGGTGTCGCCCGGGCGCCCACCGCCGCCCTCGGCGAACAGCACCACGGGCAGTTGCTGGTCGAGCGCAATGCCCAGCATGCGGTCGGTCTTGGCGTGGTTGCGCGCGCCCTGGGTGCCGGCGAGCACGGTGGCGTCGTAGGCCATGACCACGGTGCGTGCTTTCTCTTCGCCGCACTGCGCGCCGTTGACGGCGCCGATGCCCGTCACCATGCCATCGGCCGGGGTGTTGGCGATGAGGTCCTCCATGCTGCGGCGGCGCGCCTGCGCGGCCACGGCGAGCTGGCCGTATTCGATGAAGGAGCCTGCGTCGCACAGGTCGGCGATGTTCTCGCGCGCCGTGCGCTGGCCCTGCGCGTGGCGCTTGGCCACGGCGGCCGGGCGGTTCGCGTCGAGCGTGAAGGCATGGCGGTCGATCACGCGCTGCAGGTCGGGGCGGATATGGTCCGGGTCCTGCGCCGCCTCCGGCCCGGCGGCGTCCAGCGCGGCGTCCTGCACGGGCTCGAGCACCAGCAGCGGCTGGCCCTGGGCCACATAGGCGCCCGGCGCGGCGGCCAGGCCGCGCACGCGGCCCGCGTGCGGCGCGAGCAGCACATGCTCCATCTTCATGGCTTCGAGCACGGCCAGCTCGGCGCCCGCCGCCACCACGTCGCCCTCGGCAACGGCGTACTGCACCAGGCGCGCAGGCATGGGGGCGCGCACGGCGTGCGGGTCGGCGTCCTCGGAGGGCACTTCTGGTTTTGAATGATTTTGGTCTGCAGCGCTTATCTGTAAAGCGCCAGCAGCTATTGTTTTGGAAGCATCGAGCAGCGCGGGCAGCACTTCCTCCACCCAGCGCGTATGCACCTGCTGCTGCTCCATCTCGGGCCGCCGGGCCAGGGCCTGGAGCAGCGCAATGTTGGTCGCCAGGCCGTCGATGCGGCACTCGGCCAGCGCGCGCTGCGAGCGGCGCAGCACGTCGGCAAAGCTGCCGCCGCGTGTGGAGACGATGAGCTTGGCCAGCAGCGTGTCGTAGTGCGGCGAGGGCGCCCGGCCCGCCACTGCGTGCGTGTCCACGCGCACGCCCGGCCCCGTGGGCAACACCAGCCGCGCGATGGTGCCGCTGCCCGGCTGGGCCTGGCCCTGGGCATCCAGCGTTTCGGCGTTGATGCGCCACTGGATGGCATGGCCCTGCGCGCGCGGCGGCTGTGCCGGGTCCAGGCCCAGGCCCTGCAGGTCGCGGCCGGCCGCCAATGCAATCTGCGCCTGCACCAGATCCACGCCCGTCACTTCCTCGGTGATGGTGTGCTCGACCTGCAGGCGCGGGTTGCACTCGATGAACACGTAGGGCAGATCGCTGGACGCCAGGTCCACCAGGAACTCGAAGGTGCCCAGGCCCTCGTAGCGCACTTCGCGCGCCATGGCCAGCGCATCCTGGATGATGCGTTGGCGCAAGGCCTCGGGCAGCGACGGGCTGGGCGCGATCTCCACCAGCTTCTGGAAGCGCCGCTGCAGCGTGCATTCGCGCTCGCCCAGCGCGACCACGTCCACGCCGTCGCCCAGCACCTGCACCTCGATGTGGCGCGCGTTCACCATCAGGCGCTCGACGTACACGCCCGCCACGCCGAAGGCGGCCTGCGCCTCGCGCCGGCAGGTCTCATAGGCGGCGGGCAATTCGGTCGCCGACTGCACGGCACGCATGCCGCGCCCGCCACCGCCGCCAATGGCCTTGATGACGATGCCTGCGCCCTGCCCGCCCGCCTGCTGCGCGCGCCAGAAGGCCTGGGCCTCTTCGAGCGTGACCTCGTGCTGTGTGCCGGGCATCAGCGGCACGCCGCAGCGCGCAGCCAGTGCACGCGCCTGGGCCTTGTCGCCGAACAGCGTGAGCTGCACCGGCGTGGGGCCGATGAAGCGCAGGCCCGCCGCCTGGCAGGCCTGGGCGAAATCGGCGCGCTCGCTCAGGAAGCCGTAGCCGGGGTGCACGGCATCCACGCCATGATCGCGTGCGATGGCAAGGAGGCGCACGCCATCGAGGTAAGCCGCCGGGCCCGTGGCGCCCAGCGCGACGGCTTCGTTAGCCGCCTGCACATGCGGCGCACCGGCATCGTCGTCGGCATACACCGCGACGCTGGGAATGCCCAGGTCGTGCAGGGCACGCGCGATGCGCAGCGCCACCTCGCCCCGGTTGGCGATCAGGACTTTGTGAAACATTTCAGGATAAGGGCTCCATGGGACATGCGCGGGCACACCCCGGCGCACCGAGTTCTATCAGCATGCCTCGCGCCTGGCTGTCCTGCAGGCGTCAGGGGCCCTACACAGGGCGGCTTCGACTGCCGAAGATCCCGGTGCCCACCCGCACCATGGTGCTGCCGGCCGCGATGGCGGCGTCCAGGTCGTCCGTCATGCCCATGGACAGGGTGTCAAAACCCGCCAGGCCCGGCAGACCGCTGGCGCGGATGGTGTCAAACACCTCGCGCGCGCGCAGATGCAGGGCGTATTGCGCATCAAAACCCGTGGCCGGTTCCGGGATGCTCATCAGCCCGCGCAGGCACAACTGTGGCAAGACCGCCACGCTTTGGGCCAAGGCCAGGGCCTCCTGCGGAGTCACGCCCGACTTGTTGGCGCCCCCGTCCACATTGATCTGGATGCAGACCTGCAGTGGCGGCAGATGGGCCGGACGCTGGTCGGACAGGCGCTGCGCGACCTTGAGCCGGTCCACGGTATGCATCCAATCAAAGTGCTCGGCCACCAGCCGGGTCTTGTTGCTTTGCACCGGCCCAATGCAGTGCCATTGCAGGGTGGGCGCGCCCATCTGGCGCAGTGCCGCCATTTTTTCGACGGCTTCCTGCAGGTAGTTTTCGCCAAAGGCGTGTTGCCCGGCGCGGGCGGCTTCGAGCACGGCATCGGGCCCGAAGGTTTTGGATACAGCCAGTAACAGAACGCTGGCCGGGTCGCGCCCGGCACGCTCGCAGGCCTGTGCCACCCGGTGCTGTACCTGTTGGAGCTTGTCGGCAATCGTGGTCATAATGGCTGTCGAGCGTACCAAACGTCAGAGGGAACCGTGGACATTACCCAACTGCTGGCCTTCAGCGTCAAGAACAAAGCATCGGACCTGCACCTCTCTGCGGGATTGCCACCCATGATCCGTGTGCACGGCGACGTGCGGCGCATCAATGTCGAAGCGCTGGACCACAAGACAGTGCACGCCATGGTGTATGACATCATGAGCGACTCGCAGCGCAAGACCTACGAAGAATTCCTGGAGGTGGACTTCTCGTTCGAGATCGAGGGCCTGGCGCGTTTCCGCGTGAACGCATTCAACCAGAACCGCGGCGCGGCTGCCGTGTTCCGGACGATTCCGAGCAAGATCCTGACGCTGGAGCAGCTCAACGCGCCCAAGATTTTTGCCGACCTGGCGCTCAAGCCGCGGGGGCTGGTGCTGGTGACCGGCCCCACGGGTTCGGGCAAGTCCACCACGCTGGCGGGCATGGTCAACCACCTCAACGAAACCGAATACGGCCACATCCTCACCATCGAAGATCCGATCGAGTTCGTGCACGAGTCCAAGAAGTGCCTGGTCAACCAGCGCGAGGTGGGGCCGATGACGCTGTCGTTCGCCGCGGCCCTGCGCTCTGCGCTGCGCGAAGACCCGGACGCCATTCTGGTGGGCGAAATGCGCGACCTGGAAACCATCCGCCTGGCCATGACCGCCGCTGAAACGGGCCACTTGGTGTTCGGTACGCTGCACACGTCCAGCGCCGCCAAGACCATCGACCGGATCATCGACGTGTTCCCCGCCGAAGAAAAGGAAATGGTCCGGGCCATGTTGTCCGAATCGCTGCAGGCCGTGATTTCGCAGACGCTGTGCAAGCTCAAGGACGGCTCGGGCCGCGTGGCCGCGCACGAAATCATGCTGGGCACCAGCGCCATCCGCAACCTGATCCGTGAGGCCAAGGTGGCGCAGATGTACTCGACCATCCAGACCAGCAACAGCGTGGGCATGCAGACGCTGGACCAGAACCTCACCGATCTGGTGCGCCGCAACATCATCAGCCCGGCCGAAGCCCGCGCCAAGGCCAAGATGCCGGAAAACTTCCCTGGCTAAACGTCCCCCAGCCGTTCCGATCCACAGACACCGGCCGCGCGCGGCCCACTGGAGCACCCCATGAAAGGCATTCTTGGTCTGTTGCGCATGTCTTCGCGCAACAACAAGCCACAGCAAGAGCACAGCGATTCCGTTTTCTTTTCCACGGCCTTTGCCAACCAGGGTGTCGATCCAGCGATGCTGGTGCCCTGGGAGGCTCGCGCCGTGGAGGTGGGAGCCAAGCGCTTGCCCGCCAGCAAGGGCGGCAAGCTGCTGCAGGCACTGTGGTCGAAGGACAAGTACATGGCGCACCTGGACCAGGACGCTGTGCGGCGCATGGAGAACTTCTTCGAGTTTGCCCAGGTGCCGCCCAACCGCGATCTGATCCGTCAGGACGAGTACGGCAATTTCATGATCGTGCTGCTGTCGGGCACCATCGCGGTGGATCGACTGCAGCCCTGGGGTGAGCAGTTGCGTCTGGCAGAAACCCGCCCTGGCGACATCCTCGGAGAGATGTCCTTGCTGGACAGCGGCATCCGCTTCTCTGCCTGCACCACGCTGACCGATTGCGAAGTCGCCGTGCTCAGTGCCGAGGGCATGGACGACATGATGGTCAAGGACCCGCAACTGGCCGCCAGTCTGGTGGCGCTGCTGGCACGCAAGCTGTCGCTGCGGCTGCGTGCCGTGAGCGCGCGGCTGAGCGAGAACCAAAAGTAAACCCCTGACCCGTTAGCACCCTCGGAGGGAGACACACAGATGGAACGCGATCAGGCGAGTAAGTTCATCAACGATCTGCTGAAGCTGCTGGTGAGCCGCAACGGCAGCGACCTGTTCATCACGGCTGAGTTTCCGCCTGCCATCAAGGTGGACGGAGCGATCACCAAGGTATCACCCCAGGCGCTCACGCCCAACCACACGCTGACGCTGGCCCGCTCCATCATGAGCGACAAGCAGGCCGCCGAGTTTGAGCGCACCAAGGAATGCAACTTCGCCATTTCGCCCTCGGGCATCGGTCGCTTCCGTGTCAATGCATTCATCCAGCAAGGACGCGTGGGCATGGTGCTGCGGGTGATTCCGCTGACGCTGCCCACCATTGACGGCCTGGGTCTGCCCCAGGTGCTCAAGGAAGTGGCCATGACCAAGCGGGGGCTGTGCATCTTTGTGGGTGCCACGGGCTCGGGCAAATCGACCTCGCTGGCCGCCATGGTGGATTGGCGCAACGAGAACTCCTTCGGTCACATCATCACGGTGGAAGACCCGGTCGAGTTTGTGCATCCACACAAAAACTGCGTGGTCACACAGCGCGAAGTGGGCCTGGACACCGACAGCTGGGAAGCCGCACTCAAGAACACGCTGCGCCAAGCACCCGACGTGATTCTGATGGGCGAAATCCGCGACCGCGAGACCATGGAACATGCCGTGGCCTTTGCCGAAACCGGCCACCTGTGCCTGGCCACCCTGCACGCCAACAGCGCCAACCAGGCCCTGGACCGGATCATCAACTTCTTCCCGGAAGAGCGCCGCGCGCAGTTGCTGATGGACCTGTCGCTCAACCTGCGCGGCATGATCTCCCAGCGCTTGATCCCCAAGCAGGATGGCAAGGGGCGCGCGGCTGCGGTGGAAGTGATGCTCAACACCCCGCTCATTGCCGACCTGATCTTCAAGGGCGAAGTGGCCGAGATCAAGGAAATCATGAAGAAGAGCCGCAACCTGGGCATGCAGACCTTCGACCAGTCGCTGTTCGATTTGTTCGAGTCCAACGTCATCAGCTACGAAGACGCGCTGCGCAACGCCGACTCTCTCAACGACCTGCGTCTGCAGATCAAGCTCTCCAGCCAGCGCGCCAAGAGTGCGGACCTGGCTTCGGGCACCGAACATTTCGCGATTGTCTGACACCCCCTGGGCGCTACGCGCCCTCCCCCCTTCCCTCGGCGATGGCCGGGAAAGGGGTTCCCGCCAGTAGCCTGGGGATGCCAGCTCCACAGCGTCCGCGGGCCTGGGCCACGCGCCTTTCTCCCGGTACCGTCTTTCTTGCAAGAGCCATCACATGCCAAGCACCAATCCTCGCAACTACGACGCCACCCCTTCGCGCAAGGTCGCCTTTGTGGGACTGGGCGTGATGGGCTACCCCATGGCCGGCCATTTGGCGATGGCCGGGCATTCGGTCACCGTGTTCAACCGCACCGCTTCCAAGGCCCAGGCCTGGTGCGTGGAGTTTGGCCAAACGGCGAACCCGCAACAGGCAGCCACCCCCCGGCTGGCGGCACAAGGGGCGGACATTGTGTTTTGCTGCGTGGGCAACGACGAGGACTTGCGCTCCGTGACGCTGGGGGCAGACGGAGCCTTTGCCGGCATGGCGCCGGGCAGTATTTTTGTGGACCACACCACGGCATCGGCCGAAGTGGCACGTGAGCTCTATGGTGCAGCCCGTGCCCTGGGTCTGCAGTTCATCGACGCACCAGTGTCGGGTGGTCAGGCAGGAGCACAGAATGGGCTGTTGACCGTGATGTGCGGTGGCGACCCCGAGGCCTTTGATGCCGTGCAACCCGTGGCCATGGCATTTTCGCGCGCCTTCACGCGCATGGGCGCCTCGGGCGCCGGCCAGCTCACCAAGATGGTCAACCAGATCTGCATTGCCGGGTTGGTGCAGGGCCTTTCAGAGGCCATTGCCTTTGGTCAGCGCGCTGGCCTGGACATGCCCCTGGTGCTGGACGTGATTGGAAAGGGTGCCGCCCAAAGCTGGCAGATGGACAACCGCGGAAAAACCATGGTGGCCGACCAATTTGACTTTGGCTTTGCCGTGGACTGGATGCGCAAGGATCTGGGCCTGGTGCTGGCCGAAGCACAACGCAATGGTGCTCGGCTGCCCGTGACCGCGCTGGTGGACCAGTTCTATGGCGACGTGCAGCAAATGGGCGGCAAGCGCTGGGACACGTCCAGCCTGATCAAACGACTGCGCTAGGGAGTGGGATGCGCCGCCAGCGTCGGCGGCACGCTTTCACTGGGCCGGACGCGTTTCCGGCACCTCGCCATTCACCGCATTGGCCGGTTTTGCTTGCTTGCCGGCGTTCAGACTTGCGGCTTCTTCCTCGGTGAGGTACTCAAACACCCGCACCACCTTGCTGACGCCGGTGATGCCTCGGGCAATGGCCGTCGCACGTCCGGCTTCGCGCTGCGACACGCGGCCCATCAGGTACACCACGTTGCGTTCGGTCACCACCTTGAAGCTGTTGGCCGACAGGTCTTTGGCATCCACCAGACTGGCACGCACCTTGCCCGTGATGAAGGTATCGTTGGAGCGCTGCCCGATCGTGCTGTTGGGCATCACGGCCAGATCATTGACCACGCTGCGCACGTTCTGCTCGGCGGCAACGGTTTTTTCGACGGCATCCCGAACCTCGGCGCTGGGCACTTCGCCGGTCAGCAATACCTGGCGGTTGTAGCTGGTGACGTTGACATGGACCTTGTCGCCATAGATACCGTGGATACGGTTGCCAGCGCGCAACTCAATGCCTTCGTCCTCCACCTGCGTGCCTACGGTGCGGCGGTCCAGCGCCATCATGCCGCCCACAGCCGCCCCCCCGAACACCGCCGCAGCACATCCAGACAGACTGACGACCAACACGGCAGACGCCAGCGCGGCACAAGCCGCTCGATAGTTCTTGAACATCATGACAAAACCTCCTGTTCACCAAACAACTGTGCATCCATGCCATCAGACAGGCAATTGAGCACCAGGGTATGCACCTCGCGCACCCGTGCAGCACGGTCATGGGGCACAGAGATACAGACATCTGTTTCGCGCAAAAGGTTCGCCAAGCCTCCGCCCAGCCGCCCCGTCAAGGCCACCACCGACATGTCGCGTTCATGGGCTGCCTGTACGGCCCCCAGCACACTGGGGTCGTTGCCACTGGTGCTCAACACCACCAGCAGGTCCCCGGTTTGCCCCAGCGCACGCACCTGCCGGGCAAACTGCTGGGTGGCATCACCACCGCCGATCGTGAGCAGGGCACCGTCGGTGCACAAAGCCACTGCTGCCAGTTCCGGGCGCTCGCGCTCGAAGCCTGCGACACAGCACGCGGCAAACTGCTGCGCATCGGTGGCCGAAACACCGCTGCCGCACACCAGGACCTTGCCACCACTCGTCACACAGGCGAGCAGCGCCTGGACCGCGTCGGCAATGGGCCGAGCCAAGGTCTGGGCGGCCTGGTATTTCAGGTCAGCGCTGTCGATGAATTGCTGCTGGATGCGTTGCTCGATCATGGGTTCTACGATGCATAAACCTTGCGCAAGGCAGTGATGATAACCGCTGCGTGTTATCAATTTTGTAGCATTCTGTGGCCGCCGCCTAAGCTGGCGCCTCACTGTGCGTCGAAGGCCCCCCGAATCCACGAGATATCGGGCTCCAACAACACGGCGTCAAACCGACACGGCGGCTGCGCCCCCAGTCGCAGCAAAAAATGCTGCGCAGCAAACACAATGCGCCGCTGCTTGGTCGCGCCAATGCTTGCCCCTGCGCCGCCCCAGGCTTGACTGGAGCGGCTGCGCACCTCAACGAACACCACCGTGCCATCGGGCTCGCGCATCACCAGATCGATCTCGCCCCCACCGCGCCCTGGCGTCCGATAATTGCGTGCCAGCAAACGCAGGCCTGCAGACTGCAAATGGGCCAGCGCACGGTCTTCCGCCCACTGGCCCTGAGTCCGCGTGTTTGCCGTCGCTACCGTACCCGGTTTGTTCTTGCCAAGGAAACCCATTGAGCGCCTCTTTTGCCCCCGTTCTGGACGCTGCACGCCATGCAGCCGGTTCGCAGCATTATCCCCAGGGCGCTCTGTACGTGGTGGCCACCCCCATCGGCAACCTGGCAGACATCACGCTGCGCGCCCTGCATGTATTGCAGCTGGCCGACACCTTGGCCTGCGAGGACACGCGCCACAGCCACAGCCTGCTGCGCGCCTACGGCATCGACAAGCCCTCCAGCCAGTGGCTCGCCGTGCACCAGCACAACGAGGCCCAGGCCGCGCAGGAGGTCCTGGCCCGTTTGCAGGCAGGTCAGCGCGTGGTGTACATGAGCGACGCAGGGACCCCCGGCATCAGCGATCCAGGCGCACGGCTTGCCGCCGCTGTGGCGGCAGCGGGTTTGCGTGTGCTGCCTTTGCCGGGTGCCAGCAGCATCACCACCGCGTTGAGCGTTGCGGGCGCCGTGACGCAGGGCGGAGGTGACCAGGGTTTTGTGTTTGCTGGGTTTCTTCCCACCCGCAGTGCAGAACGCAAGGCCGCCGTGGAGATGCTGCGCACCGAACCCCGCTGCATCGTTGTGCTGGAGGCACCGCACCGCATTGCCGATCTGGCACAGGCCCTGGCCGTACTGGAGGAGCGCCCGGTCACCCTGGCGCGGGAATTGACCAAGCAGTTCGAACAAATCACCACCCTCCCCGCCCACCAGGCTGCGGCTTGGCTGCAGGAAGACCCCCAGCGCTGCCGGGGTGAATTCGTGGTGGTGCTGCATCCGGTGGCCAGCTCCAACGATGCCGAGGCCGGACTGCGCGTGCTCGATCGCCTGCTTCAGGAGTTGCCGCTGAAGTCGGCGGTGCGCCTCGCGGCCGACATCACCGGCGTACCGCGCAACCAGCTGTACGAAGCTGCATTGCAGCGAAAGAACGCGCCAGAGCAAGAAGGCTGAGACGCCCAAAGCAAAACGCCCAACTGAACACAGTTGGGCGCTATTTTCTTGGTGGTGGAATTCTAGCACGGATCAAACCCGGCAAACTCAGCGCCTTACAACCTCTGCGTACTGATGCGGAAAGATGCGGAATCCATCCCTTTGAGCGCGAAATCCTACCAGTTCAGACTGCCAGTTAGCACCCCCAGTTCATATGCAACCGGTCCTCAATTCAATTCCCATTAACGAATTAAAAGCACGATCACAAATCAGGCTGTCGCGTCTTTGAACGCAGCGCACGTCGACGTACGCCCCACGATGACCAGCAGCGACTTCGCTCGGCTCATACCTACGTAGAACAGCTCTTGTCGCTGGGACAAGTCGATGGTGTCTAGGCCCCACAAGATCACGATCGGTGATTCGAGACCCTTGAACCGTTGGATGGTGTCGATCAGTACCGTGGTCTTACCGCGGACTCCCTCCTCAAGCCAAGTTGCTGGCTTCGGCAACGGAAGCCTTCTTAGGGCAGCGTAGTACTCGGCCTTGTGCACGGCATCGGCCACCAGCACCGTGATGTCACCGGGCGCGACACCCTGTCTCGCAACAAGGTCGACGATGCGGGCATTTATCTTGGCAGCCTGCGAGTCTCGACTTGGCGACTCGTCAAATTGAACGTCATCACCCTGAATGTCAGGTGGGCTCACTGGTACGCCCTTGTAGTGCTTATAGGCGGCTTGGTGAATCTGTGCCGTGTTGCGACAATTCGTGGTCAACGTGAATGGCTCGTCGCGGATGGGGAATGTCCCGGCGCGGGCATACAAGTTCTGGTTGTCGTCGTAGAACACGTACAGTGGGCTGCTGTCATAGTCGGTCTGTAGCAGCTCGAGCGGAACCCAGAACTCCTCGCGGAAATCCTGGCCCTCGTCACAGACGATGGCGTCGTACCGATCCGGGAGAATTTCGAGGGAGTATCCGAGCGCGTTAGGCAGTTGCACCTCGTATAGATCCTTGCCCGGATAGGTGACCTTGGCTTCGGCAACCAGGTCCCGCCCAGATGCACGATTGGCCCTCTCAACCTGCCGGTGGCACAGTTGATGAAAGCTCATCACTTCAAGATTCGGGGTGCCCGCGCAGAGACCTGACAGGTGGTCCGCGAGCTGCCGGTTGTAGCAAGTCAGCAGCGTACGGAACCCCTCGGATGCAAGACGACGTGCTTTTTCAAGTGCCAGGACCGTCTTGCCCGTGCCAGCGCCACCGCTGACAACCACTCTGCGGTGGGAGCGCAAGAAATCGAGCACGCGAATCTGATCCTTGGTGAGAACCAGCCGACGCGCCTCCTGTGTTGATTCATTTCCAAATCTGGGCCATTTCGGGACGCGTTCACGTTGAAATCTGAGCCACGTTGCCGCTCTATCGTGCTGAATTTTTCAGCACGGGGGAGCAGGAGTGATCAACGTGAGC
>Ga0116193_1000973_pt1 | contig 25397 bp, 24 predicted proteins | sample AD_UKC115_MetaG_FD_89892 | JGI IMG/M metagenome (GOLD analysis project Ga0116193, IMG submission 89892) | Active sludge microbial communities of municipal wastewater-treating anaerobic digesters from Hong Kong - AD_UKC115_MetaG | ecosystem: Engineered > Bioreactor > Anaerobic > Digestate... | reverse complement strand
AGTCTGTCTCAAGAGAGCGTCCATTGCTAAGAAAACATCTCGATGAATTGGAGGATAAAAAGCAGCAACTTCAAAATCAAGCGAATGCGGTTTCTATAGAAATAGATGCTGTATACGAGGAGAACAAAGAGGCGCTGCGGCTTAAAGATTTAAATGCGCGGCGTGGAAGAGTTACCGGTCGAATTAGCCTCTGGCTCGAAAGCGTTATTATTTCGGATAATATGGATGATAAACGAGCAAAATTAACCGACATAGAAGCAAGAATATCGTCAATCAATAAACTTTTGGATGTAAATGAAATCGAGGAAAAAACTCAGTCGGCTATTAATCGTATTTCAACGCTTATGTATAAATGGGCGAGAGAACTTGATCTGGAGCACAGTGAATACCCATATCGGTTTGACTTAGCAAAATTGACTGTGATGGTTGATCGAGATCGCCCTGTTCCCCTGCAACAATTAGGAAGCGGCTCTAACTGGCTTGGTTGCCACCTAATTACTCTATTTGCTTTACATTCGTTTTTCATTCAAAATCGACGCCCTGTACCTGGCTTTTTATTCCTCGATCAACCATCTCAAGTTTATTTTCCTCCCGAAACGAATGACCAGAATGTTGATAGTCAGGAAGTTCGAGAGATATACAATTTTATCTTTGATCGAGTTAAAGAACTCGCCCCTAATATGCAGGTTATTGTTGTTGATCATGCTGATATTGAAGAGAAACAGTTCCAAAATGCTATTGTAGAAAAATGGTGGGATGGAACAAAGCTTGTCCCAACGGAGTGGGCGTAATGTAATTATGATATAATGAAGCAGAGGATTCACGCCATTACATAGATGGTGCGAATCCTCTGTTTCATGTATTTTCATGTCGTGAGCTTGACATACGGGTGCCTGAGTCCGTGTACGGTAATGGTCGGTATTTTCGCCGCTCTGCACCGCCGTTCAAGGATGTCGTTGACCGTGGAATTGTAGACATGTCCGCCGCTTACAAATATGGGCCGCTCAGGCGGGATGCCTTTGACAAGCTCTGAGAACTGGATGACAGTCTGCCAGTCGATCCGGATCTTCCGTACAGATGACTTGTTTTTGGTCGGCATAAAGCCTCCGTTCCCCTTGTAATTCCACGTTTTCGACAAATTCATGAAGCATGGAGAACTGCAAGAGGATATCATTAAAGAATAAACATTGTTATCATTGATAATAGCGGGAGAGATTGAGAATCCTCTTCCGCTATTTATGGTATGTTCATATGGAGTTTCGAATAGTTGGACTTTATTCCTGCAACGAACGAACCTTCTCTAATGCCTCTTTCTTGCCATGAATGCGTCCGAGTCCATACATCAATAATGTAGCACACAATAAATTTATCCATCCTATATTTATATAATTAAAAGAATTTACAAGTCCTATTGTTAAATTTGCAATTCCTATTACACTTAGCATTTTTCCAATTCGATTTAGGTGACTAATTTTAGAATCTATATCAGAAAAAATATTAAACTCTCCATCTGATACTTTTTTGCGAAAATAAATCCATTGCACCATTCGTCCAACATATTCCGCGCCTGTTTCGCGCATAAAATCAATATAGTTATCATCAAAACTATGCATTTCGAGACGTACTGTATATTCTTCCGAATCAGACTGAATAAATTTATACCTACAAAAACCTACACCATCTAAAACCCATCCTTGGTTAGCCATTTTATTAAGCCACATTTCTTCTTTATCAAAATTCCATACCCAAAACCATTTGAAAATTGTTTTTCTATTTTCCATTATAAATCCTCCATTAATATAGTTTCTCCATTTGCGACCATATGTTTCAGTCTATTTAATTCATTCTGTAAAACCACAAGTCCTTTTTCTGTAATTTTATATTCCTTCTTTCTACTTCCGTCTTTCACAGGGAGTTGAATAATCCATTCCTTTTCACACATATTACTTAATGCTCCATATAAAGTACCTGCGGCCAACTTTACTCTTCCAGCCGACAATGCTTCTGTGTGTTGCATAATGCCATATCCATGCTGTGGTGTGTATAAGGATAGGAGTATATAATATGTTGCTTCCGTAAGTGCAATATTTTCGTTCATTATTTGCCTCCTTCCGATATATCGTAACTCGTTATAACGCAATACAAGTATATCGTCTGACGATATACTTGTCAAGTGTTTAAAGAAAAATCATTTTCATTTTTAAATTTAGACTAATTTTACATCAATATATACAGATGAGCCAGTTGCGTAGTTTATTTTTGTTTTAAACCTAGATTTATCTCTTAGAACGTCAAACCCATGCGTCGCTGCTGCTTTTCGCCGGCGTATCAATAGCAAGCGTCGCAAGAAGGCTCGGCCACGCCAGCATGACAACGACTGTCAACCTCTCATATGGACACACCAACCAAAGCAGCTGATATTATATAAAATATTTACGTTACATTATAATAATATGTTGATTGTTATAGCATGATATGGTATAAATGCTATGAAATGGGGCGACATAATGATTAATATCGCTATTTGTGATGATGAGCAGATTTATCTGGACAAAATATATTCCTATGTAAATAGTTTCTTTAGTCATAATAATATAATCAGCAGTATATATATGTATAAAAACGGTACCGACTTATTGCGAGATTGCAATAAAAAATATTTGATATTTTATTTTTGGATATTGATATGCCTGAAGTTTCCGGGATAGAAATTGCCAATGAAATACGCAAATTCAATTCAGATATTATCTTAATCTTTTGTACAAATATAGATTCATTTGTTTTTCAAACCATCAAATTTTCACCATATCGATTTGTCAGAAAAAGCAATTTGATTTCTGAAATACAAGAATTACTTGATTCGCTGCAAAAAAAGATTGCAAAGGAAAGTGTGTATTTTATAGCTAATAAAAATGATATTCCGATAAAATTAAAGGTTACAGAAATAATATATTTTGAATCGTTTAGGCATTGCATAGATATTCATTATAAAAATGACATATTAAAAACCAGTATTACTTTAGACAATCTGGAAACAGATTACGGTGAATTGGGATTTATACGTATACATAAAAGTTATCTTGTAAATTATCGTTATATTTATGACCTGGACGTTGGAAATAAATCTATTATTTTAGATGATAAAAACCAATTGACGATTAGCCGCTATCGTATTAATTCAGTAACAAAGCTTTATATGAAGTTCACCGGAGGCGACATAAAATGATACAATTAGTTTTTGATATTATTGCAAATGTTATTGATATCATTTTTGTCACCTTATTTATTACAAAGTGGCTTGGTTATAAAAATGAAAAATACCAAAAAATAATTACGCTTTTTATAGCCCTTGTTCCCATTATATTAATCATAACTACATTAACATTATTTAATCTAAAAGATATTTGGAATTAGGGGGACTTTGTTGTGAGAAATATTATTAAAATTACATTAAATGAACTAAAGAAATTTATAAGAAGCAAAAAATTTTATGTATTGTGTTTTTTGATAATAGGGTTAGCTTTATTAGCTGTATATGCATATAATGAAATGGCACAAAATGTAATGACGAACAGTCCAAAAATCAAAGGCTACTCAGAAGAATTGAAAACCATACTTGTAAATCTAAACGGTACTAATTTTGCTCGATTATTTTTGACAGACTTTATTTACAAAAATTTCTTTTCAATATTTACAATATTTATACTGCTTATTTCAATTGATATTTTTGGTATTGACAAAGAAATCGGAACTTTTAAGTTTACTTTATTGACCGGAGTAAAGGTGTGGGAGGTGTATATTGGAAAAATAGTTGCAATTGCTTTGATTTCCCTTGCGATTGTTTCTTCTAACCTAATCACATCATTTGCACTGGGACAAATATTTTTTGATACTAACTTTAATGTACAAAACTTCTCAACGGTAGTTTTACTTTATCTTTCAAGCGTCATTCCTGCTATAATAATTTCATTATTAATTGCAATATTGTGTTTATCTAAAGTATCATCAAAGGTGCTTACAATTGTTGGTATATTGTTTGTTTTTATTTTTGGTACTGTTGACAGCTTGACAATAACCAAGTATTTTTCTCCTATAGGTTTGCTATCGGTCTTTTCAGACTGTTTGCCACAAATAAACAGAACATTTACGCAGTGTCTTTCAACAGCTATAACCTATATAATTATTTTGAGTCTTTCTTTGATCATTACTTCAAAAAAAGTGGACTATTTTAATTAAAGATATTTAATCATTCCATAGAACCCAATAAGTTTGATTGCAAGCTTATTGGGTTCTATTTTTGTTTGATTGAATAATTCAATCAAAATTCGTTCAATTCTCATACAATGTGCTTTTCTGCTCCAAGAGGTATACTTAAATCACGGTAAAACGCTATCACACTTGCCGGCAAGGATAGCAAAGTAACCGAATAAGTATATCATGGAGGTAAAGAGGAATCACCTGTAGAACGCGTTCAGTGCGTCTTTGTCATAGTCCCAGCTTGTTTCATCGGCTGAGACTTCGTATGCGGGATGGCCGGTTACAAAGTCTTTTGCCTGCTGATAGGAGCTTACTCTATATTGGGACAAGTGCTGGAAACTCATTTTCCAGGTATCCGTCTGTGTCATCTGCGTCATTATATATTTGTACTGATCGTATTCGTTGTAAAAACAATCCTTCCGATCGCCCTGCGTGCTTGCCGGTACATCAAGATATGAATCTATATAGAAAACCGGTACAATACTTGAACACATATAGTATCTGTTCCTGTTGCGTCCTGAAGTGTCAGTAAATGTTACTTTGTCAACCCGGATTAAGAATCCGCTGTACTCCGGAGAAGTGATCAGCGGTTCGGTTGTTACGCTCTCAATCCCGCCGTAATTTGTCGGAGCAGCATTGCCCTTTGGAACAATAACAATCTGAATTGCCTCAAGTCTCTTGCTCAAGCCCATTGTTCCGGAGACGCCGCCGTTTTTTGCCCAGCCGAGCCAGCCGTAATCCTGCGCATGAACACGATAGTAAATATCTATCAGACTGTTACTGTCTGCTTCAATCTGAATCGCTTCAAGGCGTTTGCCCTTACCCTGAGTACCTGCCATCTCTCCATTGGTGGCCGTGTCCGTCCATCCGTAATCCTGAACATAAGTCCTGTAGCGGATTCCGGAGTCAGCCTGAGCGCCACCCAATGAGATTGATATGGCTTCAAGACGCTTGGAAGAACCGGTAGTACCGGAGACTTCCCCGCTATTTTTCCAGCTGTTCTCCCATCCGTAGTCCTGAACATGAGTGCGGTAGCTTAATGTGACTGCGAGCGGATTATTGCCGGTAGGGACAATCCTGATTCTCACTTCTTCAAGTCTCTTTGATTCGCCTGTTGTTCCGGCGAGTGCTCCGTTCTGCTGCCAGCCTTGTGCGTCACCGTAATCCTGTATATGAACTGAATACTGAACTGTAAAGTAATTTTTTAAGCTGTCTGTCAGTTCCATCTCTATGCCTTCAAGACGTTTGGATTCGCCACGGGTTCCGGCTGCTTCACCTGAGCCGACATAATTCTGCCAACCGTAATCCTGAACGTGAACCCTGTATATCAGGTCTCCGCCAAGTCCGGTCTGGTTCTGCATATTGATTGTGATGGATTCAACTCTCTTGCTCTCGCCGTGTGTTCCAAGCGTAAGTGTTGATGTTGAAGAATCCCACTTGCCTTCAACATCTCCGTAATCCTGCACATGTGCAGTACCGGATAAAATAATCGATGGAGTCGTATCAGCTGATGCAGGCACTGTAAGCATACAGAGCAGCGACGCGGATGAAATTGAGAGTGACAGAAGTGACACCGTCAGTTTCCTAATCAGATTGTTCATTTTCAAACTCTCCCATAAAAATGCAAATTGCTTGGCCACTTAATCTCGTCAGCTTTGCTGCAGATGCCGCATTCCCGAGTGGACACAACGCAAGCTGATTATATCACATAGTATTGATGTGTAAATCCCGAAAACCTGCAGATTTAAAGTGCAGTCAGTGACCGGATTGTCTCGGGAAAACTGACCTTCTCCGGTCCGCAATAACAGTCGGAAATTAAGTACAGATTCAACTTTTTTGCTTCAGTTTTTGTTTACCTTGATGTCAGGATAATGCAGAATCTCAGCAATAAAGGAAGAGCGTCTCAGACGATACGGCTGATGTCAGGTAACTTGTTACCTGTAGCCTGTTGAAAAGGTAATTGGTTACGCATATAGTTCTTATGATATTTCTGCCGTAAAAATAACATAAGTCCCATTATTGACAAACGTCATGGTATATAATTGATTCAAAAAAGGAGAGTGTGGTTATGGAGTATGTAGCGGTGATTTTGTCGGCAGTGACGGTTGTGCTTCTTGTTGTGGTTCTTGCTATGATGATCAGACTTAAGAAGAACACGGGGAGCGAGTCGGTGAGCGATGAGGTCAGGAGTCTTCATGACGGACTGGTCAAGCTTGAAGGCGCGGTTGAGGTCACTTCAAACGAGATAGCACGTCAGGGCAAGGATACAAATGAAGTGCTCCGCGCCGTGGCGGCCGATCAGCGCAAGAGCGCGCTTGAGTCGTCAAATGCGCAGCACGATTCAATAGTAAAGCTTCAGGAGTCGCAGACGAGGAGTCTCAATGAATTCCGCGACGAACTTCACAAGTCGACGGTGGTTCAGGCGGATTCGTTTGCAAATATGCAGAAATCGCTTCATGAATCAATGGCAAAGAATGCCGCGGCTCAGAACGAAGCTCTCGTGAAGAATACCGCTTCGCAGAATGAAGTTTTCGCGCAGTTCCAGAAGACGGTCGGTGATTCAATGCTCAAGACGCAGGAGACTGTCACGAAGTCGCTTACTGATAATCTTGCGCTGCTTCAGGCGTCGAACGAGAAGAAGCTCGATGAGATCAGAGGCGTTGTAAATGAGAAGCTCGATAAGACGCTTAATGAGAGACTTGATTCGAATTTCAAGCAGGTATCAGAGAATCTCAGCAAGCTTTATCAGTCGTTGGGAGAATTGCAGAATCTGTCGTCAGGCGTTGATAACCTTAACAAGACCCTGACGAACGTCAAGACGCGCGGAACATGGGGAGAGGTGCAGCTCGGTCGTATTCTTGAACAGACACTTACAAACGGACAGTATGTGCATAACATTATCACAAAGCATGGTTCGTCTGACCCGGTTGAGTATGCAATCTGTCTGCCGTCGAGCGAGAATGATGAGACGGTGTATCTGCCTGTGGATTCAAAGTTCCCTTCAGATATGTATAACCACATTGTCGAAGCATCTGACGCCGGTGATGCCGCGGAACTCGCACTTGCACAGAAGGGCCTCAAGGACCGCATACAGCTGGAAGCACGCAAGATACGTGACAAATATATTGATCCGCCGCACACATCTGACTATGCGATTATGTTTCTTCCGACGGAAGGTCTTTATGCCGAGGTGTTAAGACTTGACGGAGTTGTTGAGTATTGTCAGAGCGTCTCAATTATGGTCGCCGGCCCTACTACGATAACCGCTCTGCTCAATACGATTGCCGTCGGTTTCCGCAATGCCGCGCTTAACAGACAGACGGCTGAAGTGCGTAAGATTCTTGAAGCGGTCAAGGCTCAGATTACAAAGCTGGATGACAGTGTCATCTCGGCGCAGAGGAAGATAGAACAGGCGTCTTCCGCGACTCATGTTATTTCTGAGAGAACGAGGATTATGAGGTCAAAGATGAATTCAATCGGAACAATGAATATTGAAGAGTCTGACTCTGTCCTTGGAGTAAATTCCGGATCTGACGCACAGATTGCTGCGGATGACATTACTCATGACACAGACCCGACGGCTGATGATACGGAGATTGATCTGTAAGTCAGCAGGGTGAAGCGAACCGATACCCGGTCCGGCAAAGACATTATGTTGATGCTGAATCGGGTTTTCTTATGCTTTTTTTGCGGAGTATGTATCCGTTGTTGTAAAGGAAAGCGAAGACGGAGGCGCCGATTATCACGATATACCCGATTATGCTGAGTAAGTCCGGGAATTCGTCGAGAAATGCCATTCCGAGAATGGCGGCGAAGATTACCGTTGAGTAATCGTAGACTGATATCTCGCTTGCCGGGCATGCGCCATAAGCGGCGGTGATTGTAAACTGACCGCAGCAGGCGGCTATTCCTGCACAGAAGCAGAACAGAATCTGAACAAGTGTTACCGGTCGGTATGTCAATATTATGAACGGTATGCAGGCGATGCATGAGAAGACTGAGAAGAAGGCGACTATTACCGTGCTTCTTTCGCCCCGAAGGCTGAGCCTGCGCAGGAATGTATAGGCTACGCCCGCCGCGACTCCGCCGATAAGTCCAATCATGGCAGGAAAGAACCGTGCTGAATCGAAGCCTGAGTCTGCGAGACCGAAGATAAATGTCGGCTTGACGACGAAGATTGAACCCGCGAGAGCGACAACCACCGCGAGCCATTGCCAGCCGTTCGCCACCTCGCCGAGAATAAAGACCGAGGCTATTATTGCGAAGAACGGCGAGAGTTTGTTTAATATCAGCGCATCTGCGATGTTGATTTGCGAGATGGCGTAGAAGTTGCAGAATATTCCGACTGTACCAAGTGTCGCGCGGCCGATCAGGTAAGGCAGATTGCCTTTCTGAATTTTGAAACCGCCTGATGAACGGGCGAGCATCGGAATGGTCAGAAGACAGGCGACGATATTGCGGAAGAATGCCTTCATGAATACAGGCATATCGCCGGCAAGATTGACAAAAAGTGCCATGACGGCAAACGAGAATGATGACATAAGCAGGAATATTATTCCGCGTTTCTTCGATGATATTGAGTTTAGATAATTTTTAATCATATAAGGCACTCCATAATGAATGAATTGTATCGGCGATAGTACAAAAGTTCAATTGACACTATCGCTAACTCTCAATAAAATGAAAAGGTACGCTTTATAAATATTACAAAGAAGGAAACGCTATGTTTAACATCGGAATTATCGGCTGCGGAAATATCGCATCTAAGATGGCAGAAGCTATCAGGCTTATTGACGGAATCAGCGTCGCTGCTGTCGCTTCGAGAGACAAGGGGAAGGCGAAGAAATTTGCCGCACAGCATTGCCCGGATGCGAAGATTTATGAGGGCTATGAGAAGCTTGCCGCTGCGAGCGGAATAGATCTTGTCTATATCGCCACGCCGAACACCTATCACTACGAGAACGCTATTATGTGCATCAAGGAATATAAGAACGTATTGATAGAGAAGCCGTTTTCAATGAGCAAGGGTGAGGCGGACAGTATTTTCGCCGAGGCTAAGAATCGCAATCTGTTTGTGTGCGAGGCGATGTGGACGTCATTTATGCCGCTTCACGAGCAGATGCTCAAGTGGATAAGTGACGGCAGAATCGGCGCGGTAAGGTACATATCGGCCGATCTGGGCTATGATCTTACGGATGTTGACAGACTTAATGACCCGGTTCTCGGCGGCGGCGCATATCTTGACCTGGGAGTATATCCTACGAATCTGGCCCTGTCGGTTCTTGGTGATGACATAAGGCTGTCAAGGGCATTCGGCAGAAAGCTGTCTACAGGCTGCGAGAGAGATGCATGCTACTGTCTGGAGTCGCTCGACGGTTCCGCACTTGCGAGTTTCTATGTTACGATGTGCGCGAACACCGTGAAAGACGGAACTGTAGTAGGTGAGACCGGAAAGATAAAGATTACCAACATCAACACATACCGCAAAATTGAGCTGTATACGGATGATGATGTTCTCATCGAGGAAAGCGAAGCCGATGGTGATATAATACGTGCCTATACATATGAGGTTAAGGCGTGCGCCGAGGCAATACGCAAAGGCCTTATTCAATGCCGGCAGATGCCGTGGCAGAAGAGCTCAAAGCTTGCTGAGATTAATGACAGCGTAAGAGCAATGATGTAAAAATATTTAAAGATTGGTAGATTACATATGACTGAATTATCGGAATCTGCGAGAAACAAACGCAGGATTAAATTTATAGTAAACAACGGAATTATAGCGGCACTCTATGTAGTGCTTACACTGCCTTTTGCGCAGATTGCGTACGGTCCTTTGCAGGTCAGACTGGCTGAGCTTATGACTGTGCTTCCGGCGTTTTCGATTGCGACGCTTCCCGGCATAACGCTCGGGTGCTTTCTCGCCAATCTCTTCAACCCTAACAACCTTGGCCCTGTTGATATAATCTGCGGAACTCTTGCTACGCTTATCGCAGGAGTGCTGTCGTATCTGATCGGAAAGAAGAACAAGATGTTCGGTATAATTCCGCCTGTCGTCGTGAACGGGCTAGTGGTAGGCGGTTATCTGCCGTTCCTGCTTATGGACAGTGCAAGTGAAGTAACACTTCAGGTCATGGCGGTGAGCATGCTTGAAGTGGCCGGATCTGAGGCAGCGCTTCTCGTTGTTCTTGGACTGCCGTTCATTGCGATTATTAAGAGAACAAAGATTAAGGATTTCCTGTAATGCCGCAGTATTTTGAAGAACAACCGCAGACCGAGAGCTGCCGCAGAATTGTTGATTACCGTATGAACGGCATCAATTTCAACTTTACCACGGATACTGCCGTCTTTTCTCGCAGTAACGTGGACTTCGGCACGAATCTCCTTATAAGCGCGATGATTGAGGATATCAGAAAGACAGGCCCGCATCCGGGAAATTTTCTGGATCTGGGATGCGGTGTAGGCATTGTCGGCATCGTAATGAAGTCATGCTTTATGGGGTACAACATGTTCGGTACGGACATAAATTCACGTGCCGTTGATCTTGCAACGATGAATGCCGCAAATAACCGTGTTCGTGTAGACTTCAGGCAGGGTGATGTTCTGTCTGCCTTTGATGACGACATAAGATTTGACATTGTGGCGACCAATCCTCCTGTAAGGGCGGGAAAGAAGACGGTCTTCGCTTTTTACGAGCGTTCATTTGAACATATGAATCAGGGTGCGGTCATCTATGTTGTGCTTCAGCGCAAACAGGGTGCTCCTTCAACATATAAGAAGCTTTCTGAACTGTTCGGTAACTGTGAGAACATAGACGTCGACGGCGGATATCATGTTATGAGGTCATGCAGGTTATGATGCTGCCGTATCCGTTCCTTGATTCCTATATGATGTTCTTCATCTACAGCTTCATCGGCTGGGTGGTGGAAGTTATTTACTACGGTGTTGTGGAAGGCAGATTCATAAACCGCGGTTTTTTAAACGGCCCGATGTGTCCGGTATACGGTTTGGGTTTCTATGCCGCGATATGGTTTTTTGAGCCGTTCACAGGCAATTTCTTCGTAGTGTTCTTCGGGACGGCGCTGGCGGCCACAACCGTTGAGCTTATTGCCGGTGTAATATTGTTCCATGCCTTCCATATGCGCTGGTGGGACTATTCGGATTACAAACTTAACCTGCGCGGCTACATCTGTTTGCGTTTCTTCATCTACTGGGGAATAGCCTGCTCTCTTGGACTCTATGTCATTCATCCCATCGTTATGTGGCTGATACATCATATTGACTACGGTTTTGAAGTCGGGCTTGTTGTCTTTCTTACTGTGATTCTTGTTATTGACCTTATAACCACGATAGCTACCATAATCGGTTTCCAGAAGAAAGTGTGGGCGTTTGCGAAAATAACTTCCGGAGTCAAGGTCGTCTCAGACAAGCTTGGCGAACAGATTTACGGCAGCGTTGACACTATAACTACGGTAAGTGAACCGACGCTTGTTCATTACGAGGAGTACCGTAGATTCTGTGCCGAGAACAAGCGCGCCGAGAAAGAGCTTGCCGCGTCTCACAGAGCTGAGGAGAAAGCGTTTGCGGACCAGTTCACGGCTGCTGAGCGTGAGAGTCTGAAGCTTGCGAAGGATGCTGCGTTGGAAGCGCGCAACAGTTTTGTACATTCATTCAAGCATTCCGAGCAGAGGCTTATAAATGTGCTTCAGTCAGGCGGAAGCTATATATCTTCCGCAGCACTCAAGAGACTCAAGAGCAACGTCAGCTATAAAGAGACGGTTGTATTCCCGGAGATTGAAGAGAAACCATCAGGTGACACTGATAATGACAATGAGGAGAACAGCGATAATGAAGATTTTGGCGGCATCTGATATTCACGGAGATTCATACTGGGCCTCTGCTGTAATTGAGAAATTTCACGAGACAGGATCTGACAAACTGCTTCTTCTTGGAGATTTGCTGTATCACGGCCCCCGCAACAATCTGCCGGAGAACTATAACCCCGGGAAAGTAATTGCGCTGCTGAATGCCGAGGCCGGCAATATTCTTGCGGTGCGCGGCAATTGCGACACCGAAGTTGACCAGATGGTTCTTAAATTTCCGATAATGGCCGACTACATTTATCTTGTGAGTGGAGAAACGGTCTTTTTCGCGACGCACGGACATCACTATTCTCCGGATAATCTTCCAGAAGGCCTTGGAGCAGGTTCTGTCTTTCTCTCGGGACATACACACGTTGCCTGTGATTACATAAGTGAGAAATCAGACGGAATTCGCTGTATGAACCCCGGTTCGCCTTCAATCCCGAAGCAGGATACCAACCCGTCTTATATCATGATAGAGAACGGCGAGGCAAGGCTGGAACGATTCTGAGATATACAGTTCTGAGAGAATCAACCGGATTTCTGCGGAGTGATGTTTTGACATATTCACACTTCGGCTTATAATACTTTGGTTAACGAGATTTTAAATTTATTGATATAGGAGGCATCGATATGTCATCAGCATGTGATTCATGTCCGTCAGCATCAGGCTGCACATCACAGAGCACCTGCCCGTCGGCAAACGGCACCGGTTCTCAGAAGACACCGTCAGGTCCCGTAAAGGAAGCTCTCGCGGCAGGTTCGTCAATCAAAAAGGTTATAGGCGTTGCAAGCGGAAAGGGCGGAGTAGGCAAGTCTTTTGTCACTTCTGTTCTTGCAGCTTCACTTGCCCGCAAGGGGTATAAGGTCGGTATTCTCGATGCCGATGTCACAGGGCCTTCAATTCCGACGGCTTTTGGTCTTGACGGCGTACTGAAATCTGTTGACGGCAAACTCATAGTGCCGGCTGAGACCAAGTCCGGCATAAAGGTTGTCTCTGTAAATCTCGTTCTTGAAGATAAGGAAGCGCCTGTAGTATGGCGCGGACCGATTCTCAACTCGCTTGTCAAGCAGTTCTGGGGAGAAGTCAACTGGGAGACACTCGATGTGCTCCTGATTGATATGCCGCCGGGAACAGGCGATGTACCGCTTACGGTTTTCCAGTCAATTCCGGCAGACGGAATTATTCTCGTCGCTACAGCTCAGGATCTCGTTTCCATGATTGTAAACAAGGCCCGCAATATGGCAACAATGATGAATGTTCCGATTCTCGGCATGGTCGAGAATATGAGCTATGTCAAATGCCCTCACTGCTCTGAGCGTATCAATCTCTACGGCAGCGGTGAGAATGTCGAGAAATCCGCAGCCCGGATTGGCGCGAGCGTATTGGACAGGGTTCCTCTGAACCCGGAAATCACCAGAATGGTTGATTCCGGAAGAACGGAAGATATTACTGACGATATTCTGTCCGGTTCTGTCGCAATGTGTGTAAAACTCATTGAAGAGGCTTGAGATGAATTCGCGTAAAGTTATCGGTCTGATTCTGACACTCTGCATAGTGTTTACCGCTCTTGCGGCAAATGCCTGTTCCGGTTCCGCTTCTGATGCTCCGCTTTATGGCAAAGGCGCGGCATACTATGACGACCTTGGAAGTTTTTCCTATAACACAGATGCGTCATGCCTTGTTTATGAGGCGGTTGACGGAGAGACAGATGACAGCGGTAATCCGCTCTACGGCATTCAATACCGTGAGATTACAAATCTCGATGACCTGCTGTCACGCAAGGATATATCCATACTCATCTATTTCTACAGCTCAATGGCCAGTGATACGGCGGGGATAACCGCTGCAGTCGAAGACATAGCGGCGGAGATGTCAGGCTCGTGCGTGGTAATTGCACTTGATGCGATGGAACATGCCGATCTGACCGGAACCTATGAGATCAAAGCAGTTCCGGATTTTGTGCTGTTGAAGGACGGAGCTGACGCAAGTGTTTTCGGAAGCGGAAATTATTCTTCATGGGATGTAAATGACGTAACCGGATGGCTTGAACAGAACGGAATGACACTGCAGCAGGCGGGCTCGTAACCGGAGGACAATATGGAATACGCATACATCAGTACAATAGGACAGGACAGTCACAGATTTGAGATTGATGCTGCGCCTTCCGGCAATGTTATAAGACTTGGCGCGACAGATATTCCGCATGACAGAAGGCTGATTGCCAACAGTGACGGAGACGTGGTTCTGCACGCCATAACGAATGCCGTATCCGGATACACCGGTGTAAATATACTTGGAAGCCGTGCAGATAAAATCTGCCTTGAACAGGGAATAAGAGACAGCCGGATATATCTTGCGGAAGCTCTGAAATACATGAACGGCGCGACGATTGTGCACTGTTCAATGACGATAGAGTGCCTTGCACCGAAGCTCATGCAGTATATCGACCAGATGAAGTCCAATATAGGAGATCTTCTTGAGATTCCGCAGTCTTGCGTCGGAATCACGGCGACAACGGGAGAAGGTCTTACTTCATTCGGCCGCGGTGAAGGCATTCAGGTGTTTGTTATACTAACGATTCAATCTTCATTCTGATTTCTGCGAAGCAATATCTGCGATGCTATCGCTATGTCCTCTGCAGTGGTGATTTTTATGTTTGAATACTTTCCCGATGCAAGCGTCACAGGGTATCCCATCATCTCGGCTATCACTGTATCGTCTGTCACAGACAGGCTGTTCAAGGCAGCGTAATCGTAACAGGCCTTAATCTTCTCATAAGTAAATCCCTGAGGTGTCATAATCTCGTACAGCGTGCTGCGGTCCGGAGTGCGCAGTACATTTATTGTACCGTCGGAAGCAATGCTGACTTCCTTGAGAGTTGACTTTACAGGAACGGCACCGGCACATATTCCGTCTTTTTTTACGCCGTCAAAAACTGACTGAAGTTCTTCGCCGGTGACGAGACATCTCGCTCCGTCGTGAACCATGACGATGGCACTGTCAGAAGGATTTCTCTCTGCAAGAGCCTCTACGCCGCGGCCCACCGATTCAGTTCTTGTGGAGCCGCCCAGAGTGAAGATAAAAGGAAAATCATCATAACGTTCACGGCAGAGCCTCCCAAGCTTATCAAGCAGTTCTGAAGATGTGGACAGAACCACTCCGTATCTTCCGATTACATGTTCCGCATAAAGTTCTTTGCAGAATCCTGTCAGACTGTCGAGTGTACGCGAAATAACCGGTAAACCTTCAATGTCCATCAGAAGCTTCGGAACGGTGCTTCCCATGCGTGTGCCTGATCCGGCTGCGGGAACAATAAAGTAACATTCATCACACATATTCAATCTCCATAGATTTCAGTCAATCTTAATCAATATCATTCTGCCTGTAATACATATTCTGTATTCCGTTTTGAAGTCTGAATCAATAAAAAATCAGTCAGCTCTCGTAAACAGCATATCGACAGCTTCGCTCAGGTTATCGGGGTAAAGGCGCACTATTGATTCCAATGAGTCAGAAGCCGCCTTGCCTGATGACATGAATTCCGACAGTTCTTTCTCAATGGAAGATTCAAGACTGCCGGGCATTACAACGGTGCTAATGCCGAGCTTGACGGCTTCCGAGATCCTCTTCATTATCCGGCTGACCGGTCTTATCTCGCCTGACAGACCGACTTCGCCGATTATCAGGGTGTTTGGTCTTACAGATACGCCGCGGGCCGACGATATGACCGCTGCACAGATAGCGAGATCTGAAGCGGGGTCGCTTATCTTAAGCCCGCCGATTACATTGATGAAACAATCGTTGGAAGACATGTTGAGCCTGAAAATCTTATCGCACACAGCAAGGAGCATCATTACGCGGTTCCTGTCAGGACCGGAAGTCATGCGCTGAGGGTTGGGATAGCAGCTCTGAGCGACAAGCGCCTGAACTTCGCAGATAAGAGCTTCGTTGCCTTCAAGTACAGAAGTCAGAACCGAACCGGGACTGTCAATGGGGCGTCCCGCGACAAGAAGAGCCTTGGATGATTCCACAGGACGAAGTCCCTTGTCTCCCATCTCAAAGAAAGCAAGCTCGTTGCTCTTGCCGAATCTGTTCTTGACGGATCTCAGTATTCTGTAGCCGCCGGTATTGTCGCCGTCGAAAGTGAGAACCGTGTCAACCATGTGCTCGATTGTCTTAGGCCCGGCGATGGAACCGTCCTTGGTGATATGTCCTACGAGAATAAATGAGATGTTGTTGGTCTTGGCGATTCTGATGATTCCGGCTGTCACTTCGCGCGTCTGTGTGATGCTTCCCGGCGTTCCCGATATCTCATCCGAATAAAGAGTCTGAATTGAATCAACAATACACAGAGAAGGCTTGTATTCCTTTATCTGCTCCGCAATCGACTCAAATCTGGTCTCGCCGCAAATAAGAATATTCCTTGTGACACCGAGCCTTTGCGCACGCATTCCGATCTGAGCCGGGGATTCCTCGCCGGATACATAGAGTATCTCGCTGTCTGACTTGAATGTATTTATGAGCTGCATCAGAATGGTTGACTTGCCTATGCCGGGTTCGCCGACGACGAGTGTTACCGAGCCGTCGGTAATTCCTCCGCCAAAGAGTCCGTCAAGGCAGGCAACACCGGTGCTGTGACGGCTGTAGTGTTCCTTGCCGGCATCGCCCAGCCTTACCGTAACCGCAGAATCGGTCCATGAGAATGAGTTTGCCTTGTATACAGGGGATTCAGGTCTGCTGCTTTTTCCTGATGCAGCTGCGCCGGAAGGCGCCTCCGTGAAAGTGTTCCACTGACCGCAGGCAGGACATTTGCCCATCCAGCCCGCGGCTTCGTACCCGCACTCCTTGCAGAAAAAAGTCACATTCTTCTTTGCCATAGTAATCGCCCCGCTTGAATTTTGATATAAGTATAACAAACACTTTGGTCAAAGTGTTGATTATGCAGTCTCAAACGGGTCTCAGGATACCTTAAAGATCAGCGAGTCTTGCACATGCCTGTTCGGTCGCTTCGCGCGAGCCGAATGAAGTGATGCGGAAGTAGCCGTTGCCTGATTCTCCGAATCCTTCGCCCGGTGTTCCGACAATCTGATATCTGTTTAAGAGCAGGTCGAAGAATTCCCAGCCGCTCATATTGCCGGGGCAGCGCAGCCAGATGTACGGTGAGTTTGTACCGCCTGTGAAATAGATGTTTTTCGAACGCATAAGCGACGCGATTAAGGAGGCGTTGGCACGGTAGTATTCAATGTTGGCGCGGCACTGCTTAAGACCTTCCGGAGACAGTGCAGCTTCTGCCGCGCGCTGAACAGGATATGAGACACCGTTGAATTTTGTTGCCTGACGGCGTGCCCAGAGCTTGGAGAGTTTGACGCCCGAGGCCTCAAGTCCGTCCGGAACGATGGTCCAGCCGCAGCGTGTACCCGTGAATCCCGCGAACTTTGAGAATGATGAGACTTCAATGGCACATGACCCAGCTCCGGGAATCTCATAAATGGTGTGAGGAACGTCTTCGGTGATGAAAGCTTCGTAGGCGGCATCGAAAATAATCAGCGAACCTGTCTTAAGTGCGAAGCTGACCCATTCGGTAAGACCTTCGGCGGAGTAGACCGCACCGGTCGGATTGTTTGGGGAACAGATGTAAATGACCGCACCGGATACAGTACCCTTAAGCGATGATGGGAGCGGCAGAAAGCCGTTGTCGCTTGAACCGGGAACCAGTGTGATGCGGTGACCGGACATAAGGTTGGAATCGACGTAGACGGGGTAGACGGGATCCGGGATGATAATCTCGTTATCGCCCAAGATATCGACGATATTGCCGATATCGCTCTTCGCGCCGTCGGAAATAAATACAGATGAAGACGGAACCGATACCCCCATGCTGCTATAGTGTGAAGCAACCGCTTCGCGCAGAAACTCATGTCCGTATTCGGGCGGATAGCCGCGGAATGTCTCTTTGCTGCCCATCTCGGCAGCCGCCCCGGTCATTGCCGACACTACTGCAGGTGCCAGCGGAAGCGTGACATCACCTATGCCGAGACGTATAACGTCTGCACCCGGGTTTGCCGCTTTATATGCGTTAACGCGCTTTGCTATGTCTGAAAAGAGATAGGTTTCCTTGATATTCTTGAAGTTCTCGTTGATTTTAATGTTCATGCCGTTTGCTCCGATTGTATTGTATTTTTTGCCGGTAAAATATAGCTGTGCCGTTTACAGCGGTGTGGAACCGTTCTTTACCGCTGCGCCTACAAGTCCGAGAAAGAGAGGATGCGGGCGGTTCGGACGGCTCTTGAATTCAGGATGATACTGAACTCCGACAAAGAAGTCGTTGCTGTCAATCTCAATTGTCTCCACAAGTCTCTCGTCCGGTGAGAAGCCGCTCAGTGTTACGCCGACTTTAGTAAGTATATCACGGTAAGCGTTGTTAAATTCATATCTGTGTCTGTGACGTTCTGAAATAAGCTCCGCGCCGTAGCATTTCTCCATCATTGTGCCCTTGCGGATCACACAGGGGTATGAACCGAGACGCAGAGTGCCGCCCTTTTCGATATCGTTGCTCTGACCGGGCATGAAGTCGATGACTTTGTTGGTGGAGTTCTCATTGAATTCGTTTGAGTTTGCGTCAGACAGCCCCGCAAGATTGCGTGAAGCCTCAATTACGGCGATCTGCATTCCGAGACATATTCCCAGATATGGGACGTTGTTCTCTCTTGCGTATCTTGCGGTAAGTATCATGCCTTCAATTCCGCGGCTGCCGAATCCTCCCGGAACGATAATGCCGTTGAGTCCTTTCAGGACTGACTCGTAGTTGTCGTCGGTAACTGTCTCTGAATCAATCCACTCGATGTCGACTCTTGCGCCGTGCTCATAGCCCGCGTGCTGCAGGGCTTCCGCGACTGACAGATACGCGTCGTGAAGCTGGACATATTTGCCGACAAGGCCGATGCGCGTGACTTTGTCGCGTGACCTGATTTTGTCCACAAGAGTCTGCCATTCGGTAAGATCGGGCTCTGCTGTGGCAAGGTGAAGCTCGCGGCACACGATGGAATCAAGACCGGCGTCGCGGAACATAATAGGAGCTCCGTATAGAATAGGAAGAGTGTTGTTCTCTATTACGCAGTCAGGTTTGACGTTGCAGAAGTTCGCTATTTTTCTGAAGATGTTTACGTCTTCAATTTTCTCGTCGGTGCGCAGCACTATGATGTCCGGGTGTATGCCCATGCCCTGAAGCTCTTTTACGGAATGCTGTGTCGGCTTTGATTTATGCTCGCCTGAAGCCTTAAGGTAAGGTACGAGGCAAACGTGAATATAAAGCGAATTCTCTTCGCCGACTTCTCTGCCGACCTGCCTTATGGCTTCCAGAAACGGCTGGCTCTCGATATCTCCGGTTGTTCCGCCGACTTCTGTGATAACAACGTCAGCGTCGGTCTTCTTGCCGACACTGTAAACAAATCTCTTAATCTCATCGGTTATGTGAGGAATAATCTGAACGGTTGAGCCAAGGTATTCTCCTTTTCGCTCTTTGGCAATGACATTTGAATAGACCTTGCCGGTTGTAAGGTTCGAAAATTTGTTAAGATCCTCGTCGATAAACCTCTCATAATGACCGAGGTCGAGATCGGTCTCCGCTCCGTCTTCCGTGACGTAAACCTCACCGTGCTGATAAGGGCTCATTGTTCCCGGGTCAACGTTGATATAAGGATCAAGCTTCTGTGCCGCGACCTTGAGTCCGCGCATCTTCAGAAGCCTTCCCAGAGACGCTGCCGTAATGCCTTTGCCGAGACCTGAAACTACGCCTCCTGTTACGAAAATATACTTTGTCATCTATTTTCCACTCCCTTCGTAAGTGTCAATTATTTCTTCGGCAACCCTGAGCCTGGTGAGCCTTCTGTCCATCGCCTGTTTCTCGATGTACTTGTGCGCCTGAGTCTCATTCATTGCCTCATGTTCGATTATCAGCCACTTGGCGTGGTTGATAACGCGGATTTCTTTGATTTTGTCTTCGAAACTCTGTTGTTTTTCCTCGTACTTTTTAATTCTGGACTGCGTGGCGGAAAGAAGAGATACCGACCGCTTGACTTCGGATTTTGTCGTCGGCTTGGACAGGACAAGGATGCCGAATTCCTCTGTTTTTGCCGATAACTCGTCATATATGTCGGAGTTCGCGAAAAGAAGCACTCCGGAGTTGCTGTCTGATGCCACGTCAATCGCAAAATTTCCGCCGAATTCATCGGGAAGAGGTGTGTTTATGATAATCAGATCAAAGCCCCTGTCCAGTAGTGAACGGCGGGCCATTGCGACATTCCTGACGGCTCTTTTGGGACCGAACCCGGAATCAGGAAGAAAAGACAGTACAGAGTCGGTAAACTTATCGTTTGCCGATACAATCAATACACTGTAAATTACTTCCTTTTGCATAGCCATTCCTTTACTTGCTTTTTATATCAGATACAGTAAGAGTCAATTACCGATTGAGCGATATACTTGTGGACAAATTCGCTCTCGCATGCTGCCGCACGTGCTTCGCCGAGCGTCAGCGGAAGTGTCTTATACTGCTTGAGAATGTCAGAGGACACTTTGGCGAAATTAACGTTGGCCGGCGGATTAAGCTCTATGTTTCTGTTGATTCCGTCGAGACCCGCATAGATAAGTATGGCAAACGCCAGATAAGGATTAATCATAGGGTCCGGGGATCTGAGCGAAGCGATATGATGCTTGCCGGATGCCGGCGGAATTCTGATAAGTGACGCGCGGTTCTCAGAAGCCCACGAAATGTATCGCGGTGCCTTGTCGCCGCCGAGTCTCTCGTAAGACTCGGCAGTCGGATTGAAGAAAATCGTAGTGTCATAGATATTGCTCAGAATGCCGGAAATTACACAGGGCAATATCTGTCGGCCGTTATCTTCCGTTGCGGATATTGATATGTGATATCCGCTTCCCGGAAGGTTGGCGAGCGGCTTCGGACTGAAATCAGCAAAAAGTCCGTTGCTTGCAGCTATTGATTTGACAACTGTCTTGAACAGGCAGGCGTGATCTGCGGCGTTGAGCGGGTCTGCGACGGTGAAGTTAATCTGATTCTGGCCCGGACCTGCTTCATGATGCGAGTTGATTGGGGTTATTCCCATCTGCTCAAGTGTCAGTATGATTTCACGTCTGACGTTCTCGCCCTTGTCGAGCGGTGCGACATCCATATATCCGGCCTGATCGCAGGGTATATGGGTCGATCCTCCGTCGTCGTTGGTCTTGAAAAGATAGAATTCCATTCTTGATCCGAATGTAAAAGAGACACCCGCTTTCTTGCATTCCTTGACGGCGTTTTTAAGAATTGTCCTTGTATCGTTCTCGAAAGGGGTACCGTCCTGGTAAGTAATGTCGCAGAACATTGAGACAACCTTGCCGTGTTCAGGGCGCCATGGAAGAAGCGCAGTGGTATCCTTGTCGGGGTGAAGGAATAGGTCAGAGAAAGACTCGTCTCCGAAGCCGTCTATCAGCGATGCGTCGATAGGCACTCCGTACTCAAAGGCCTGCTCGAGACTCTCCGGTGTAACTGAGATGTTCTTGCGGTTTCCTTTGACATCAGTGAATGCAAGCCGGACGAATTTAACATTTTCTTCCTCAATATACTCTCTAAATTCTTCATACGAATAGTTCATAATATGAGCCCTCCGATTCTGTTTCAATTCAATCCGGAATAATGCCGAATTCCGGACTAAACAAAAAAATATGGCGCTCATCAGACAGGGACAATACCCCTGTTAAATGAACGCCATTGTTCTGATAAAAATTTAAACACTTGAAAAAGAGTTTGTCAATTACTTGTTGCTTTATCATCATTAACAGTCCAATAGGGATGACCGGTATCAAAGCACAGCCTGCATTCCAAATTGCAGCTGTATAATTGCTTTCACAGAAAAATATTTAAGGACACAATTGATAGATGTCCGCGTGCATCCGGTGTTTCAAGCTGCACGGCAGATCCGGGTTACAAAGTCTTTGCGAAAACGTTTGACATTTTTCTTCAAATGCGATATAGTCGTTTCATGAAAATTTAACACGGCAAGGGAGCCGCAGAATCAAACTTCTGCGGCTCCCTTTTTTTGTGCTTTTTTCAGAAAATTTGCGCAGGTAGCGCCAAAGTAAAAAGGAGATCGGCATTATGGAGAATGTAGCAGATTATTTCGGCGAAAACGTTTTCAATGAGACTGTCATGAGAGCTCGCCTTCCGAAGGAGACATTCAAACAGGTCAAGGCCGCAATTGAATACGGCAAGGAACTTACACCTCAGGCGGCATGGGTTATTGCCAACGCCATGAAGGACTGGGCCATTGAGAAAGGTGCGACTCACTATACGCACTGGTTCCAGCCTTTGACCGGAATTACGGCGGAGAAGCACGACAGCTTCATTTCGCCGGCTGAAGGCGGCAAGGTAATCATGGAATTTTCCGGCAAGGAATTGTCGCAGGGCGAACCTGACGCATCTTCATTTCCTTCAGGCGGTCTTCGTGCCACATTTGAAGCGAGAGGCTATACTGCATGGGATCCTACGTCATACGCATTTATCAAGGATGGCGTGCTTTGCATCCCGACAGCTTTCTGTTCTTACGGCGGTGAAGCGCTTGATAAGAAGACTCCGCTTCTCAAGTCTATGGAAGTCCTCAACAAACAGGCTTTGAGAGCACTGAAGCTTTTCGGAAACAAGGAAGTTACGGGGATCAGAACGACAGTTGGACCTGAACAGGAATACTTCCTGATTGACAAGAAGTATTTTGATGAGCGTAAGGACCTCATATACACAGGAAGAACGCTCTTCGGCAGAAAGCCGCCAAAGGGACAGGAGCTTGACGATCATTACTTCGGCGTCATCAAGCCAAGAGTCCAGGCGTTTATGACTGACCTCAACAAAGAACTTTGGAAGCTTGGCATCCTGGCGAAAACGGAGCACAACGAGGTAGCGCCTTCTCAGCACGAGCTGGCACCCATCTTCACCACCACGAATATCGCTACGGACCACAACCAGCTTACAATGGAGATAATGCAGAAGGTCGCAAAGAAACACGACATGGTCTGCCTGCTTCATGAGAAGCCTTTCGACGGAGTTAACGGCTCAGGAAAGCACAACAACTGGTCAATGAGCACGAACCTTGGAGAGAATCTTCTTGAACCCGGCGACACGCCGTATGAGAACGCACAGTTCCTGCTCTTCTGCAGCGCGATTATCAGAGCGGTTGATGAGTATCAGGATCTGCTCAGAATTTCAGTAGCATCAGCCGGAAATGACCACCGTCTCGGAGCAAACGAGGCACCGCCGGCAGTAATCTCAATCTTTATGGGAACAGAACTGTCTGAGATATTTGAATGCATTGCAAGTGATAAGCCTTACGGTTCAAAGGAAAAGGAAATTCTTAAAATCGGCGTGGATGTTCTTCCGGATTTGCCGAAGGATAACACAGACCGTAACAGAACATCACCTTTTGCTTTTACCGGCAATAAATTTGAATTCAGAATGGTAGGTTCCGCCGCTTCAATCGCTGACTGCAACACAGTCCTCAACACGGCTGTTGCACAGGTTCTCAAGGAATTCTGCGAGCAGCTTGAGAAGTCAAAGAATTTCGCGGACGATCTGCACTCGCTTATCAAGACGACGATTGCCGAGCATAAGAGAATACTTTTCGACGGCAACGGTTATGATGACAACTGGATTGCGGAAGCTGAGAAGAGGGGGCTGTCCAACCTCAAGACAACACCTGATGCGCTGGCACACTTCCTCGACGAGAAGAACGTCAGGCTGTTTACGGAGAACAAGGTGTATTCCGAGACCGAGCTTTTCTCAAGACACGAGATTCTTCTTGAAAACTACAGCAAGCTGATTCATATCGAAGCCCTCACAATGTCAGACATGGCGAAGCAGGATATTCTTCCGGCAGTGTCAAGCTATATGACTTATCTGTCAGAGTCAATTGAGTCCCGCAGAAGTGTCTGCCCGGATATAGGATCGCTGTACGAGGACGAGACACTTAAGAATCTCGGAAAGCTTATGGGCGACGCTTATGCGGCACTCAAGTCTCTGGACAGCGAGATCAAGGCATGTGAGGGACTTACCGACGATGTCGCTGAAGCTGAGAGTTATAAGGCGGTAGTCATTCCTGCGATGAATGCCTTGAGAACAGCGGTAGACAGCATGGAGGAAATTACTTCGTCAGAGTACTGGCCGCTGCCTAGCTATGGCGAGATTCTGTTCGGAGTACGCTAATTTGTTTTCCCGCGTGCCTCGCCCGGACAGCGGGGCACGCTTAAAGGAAAGATAAAAAGAAGGAGGAACAAAATTATGGACATCAATCAGATCAGTGACATGATCACGTCCGAAGCATTTGGAATCTGGTACCTTATCGGTGCCGCACTGGTGTTCTTTATGCAGGCCGGCTTTGCTATGGTTGAGTCAGGTTTCACCCGCGCCAAGAACGCCGGAAACATCATAATGAAAAACCTGATGGATTTCTGTATCGGCACGCCGTGCTTTATGATATTGGGATTTGGACTCATGATGAGCGAAAACTATGTATTTGGTCTCATCGGAGTTCCGAACATGCAGATGTTTACGGATTTTTCGGGCTTTATGGAGGCTAACGCATCAAGCTTTGTCTTTAATCTCGTGTTCTGCGCAACCGCTGCAACTATCGTATCGGGTGCTATGGCCGAGAGAACGAAATTTCTGTCATACTGCATTTATTCGGCTGTTATTTCGCTTGTCGTATACCCGATTGAAGCAGGCTGGACATGGAACTCTCAGGGCTGGCTCGCAAAACTCGGCTTTATCGATTTCGCAGGTTCTGCCTGCATCCATACTGTCGGAGGAGTAGCGGCGCTCATCGGAGCTGCAATGCTTGGACCGCGTATCGGAAAGTATGTAAAGAACGCATCAGGAAAGGTGGTCAAGGTCAATGCCATACTTGGTCATAACCTTGTAATCGGTGCTCTCGGCTGCTTTATTCTTTGGTTCGGCTGGTACGGATTCAACGGAGCGGCTGCAACCTCAGGCCCGCAGCTTGCGGCAATTTTCCTTACAACGACCATTGCGCCTGCAGTTGCCACAGTTACCTGCATGATTTTCACATGGTTAAAGAACGGTAAGCCGGATGTCTCGATGTGTCTTAATGCATCACTTGCAGGACTTGTCGGAATTACCGCAGGATGTCACACATTGGATGCCATCGGTGCAACAATCGTCGGTATCGTATCAGGAATCATTGTCGTACTGGTTGTCGAAAAACTTGACACCAAGT
>Ga0116193_1000972_pt1 | contig 25415 bp, 26 predicted proteins | sample AD_UKC115_MetaG_FD_89892 | JGI IMG/M metagenome (GOLD analysis project Ga0116193, IMG submission 89892) | Active sludge microbial communities of municipal wastewater-treating anaerobic digesters from Hong Kong - AD_UKC115_MetaG | ecosystem: Engineered > Bioreactor > Anaerobic > Digestate... | reverse complement strand
TGCGTCAGCTGCATGTTGTGACGATTCGTCACTAGCGGTACGCATCCTTGGTGCGTCCAGGGCGCCCACGTCCTTTCCCGGCACTAGCCAGGGATTTCGACACTGTCGAGGGTGTCGGGCGGCGAACCGTGCCACTGTGATACTGGCGGTGCCGACGGCGGAGACCGCGAGGTCGTCGGCGTCGGTGGGCTTCCAGGCCGCTCCGGTCCCGGGCTGCAGCTACCCCGACATCGATCGAAATTGGCGAGCGACCGCGGAGTGCGTTGCGAAGACCGCAGGGAAGGCTTAACTTTTCGGCGACTGATGCATCGGTCATTCAGGTGCGGAAGCTGGTAACCCCCCGACCCCTCCGGCTTCCGCACCTTCCACGTGGATCGGCGCCGGTCCACTGGACCCGGGCCAGGACCGCTCCGGCTCCGGAATCCGGACCCAAAGAGGTGTTGGGCACTTCAGACTCGGGGCCCCTCAGCGAGTCACGGCTGGCGGGCGGCGACATCCCGCATCTGCGCCGAGCTTCGTTCCTCACCGTGGCTGTAGGTCAGTGCACCGCCGTGCAGATGTTGCGCGTGGTCGGACATCCGGGTCAGTAGTGCCGTCGTGGTCTGCAGCCATCCGGCGGATGTCGTCGCCAGGACGGACGCCGACATACCTTGCCAGCCGGCCAACGCCGAATCGATGCGACCGTCGGCAGTGGCGTGCTCGGTCGCCATGGATTCGCCGTGAGCCGTCACCGCGGCACCCGAGGCCGTCAAGTCCTCCCGGTTCACCCGCAACGTCATCGCAACTCCTTGAACGGTGCTCCAGCTGGCCGATTATGTCTATCAGCGCATCCGCGGCGGCGCCAGTCACCCGGGTCCCGGCGTGCTCAGCTCTCGCGGGCCTGCTGCGCACGCAACGCCTTCAGGCGGCGTTGCTCGCTCAGGACGGCCTGGTAGCTCTCGCGTTCGGCGATCAGCCAGTCCGGCTTCTCCTCGAGCAGCACGTCGATCTGGGTGGTGGTCAGCGCGTCCACGACACCGCCGCGCGTCAGCCCGGCGATCGACACGCCCAGCTTGGCGGCCACGAGGTTCTTCGGGTGCGGGCCGTTCTTGCGGAGGTCCCGGAGCCACTGCGGCGGATCCGCTTGCAGGGCGGCCAGTTCGGTGCGGGTGATCGCGTTCTGCTGGAACTCCGGGGGCGTCGCCGGCAGGTATACGTCCAGCTTCTTCGCCGCGGTGGCGGGCTTCATGGACTGCGCGTTGGGCCTGCTCATCGGCTCAGCCTATCGGTAGCCTGAGCCCGTGGCTCCGTCGTCGCTGCGCTCGTTCTCCCTCGGGTACGTACCCGGTGGGACGCCCGCGAAGTGGGCCAGGATCTGGGCGGAGCGGCATCCCGAGGCCCCGCTGGAGTTGCGCGCCGTCGTCGCCGCGGAGGCCGCCGCCGCAGTGCGGACCGGCACGGTCGACGTGGCCGTGCTCCGGCCGCCGGCCGATACGTCCGGACTGGCCATCATCGCGCTCTACGAGGAGATCACGGTGGCCGTGGTGCCCACCGATCACCTTCTCGGCGCGGCCGACGAGATCACCGCCGCGGACCTCGATGGCGAGCCGATCCTGGTGCCGCTCGATGACGTCGTGGTCTGGGCGGACCGTCCCGGCGCAGCGGTCGATCACCGGCCCGAAACCACCTCGGAGGCAATCGAACTCGTCGCGGCGGGGCTCGGCGTCCTGATCGTTCCCCAATCGCTGGCACGGCTGTACCACCGCAAGGACCTCATCTACCGTCCGATCGTCGACGCGCCAACCTGCCCCGTGGTCCTCGCCTTCCCCGAGGGGCCGCAGTCGCCGTCGGTCGACGAGTTCATCGGGATCGTGCGGGGCCGAAGATCGGGTTCGTCGCGGGGGCAGGGCGAGCCGGCGCCGAAGCGCACGGCGCGGGAGAAGACGCTCGCCAAGCAGGCCGCCCGCGCAGCCGCCGGCAAGGTCGCCCGCAGGCCGGGCGGGGCGGGGCGGGGTCGACGCTGACGCGTGCGAGTCAGAAGTCGTTCGGCAAGAACAGAATTGACTTCTCCGACACGCCCTGATCGGTGCCGGGTCGAATTCGACGAACGGGCGCGATGTTCTCGGACTTTTCCCCGGTTCGTACGTTTGGGCGGGGTGGATCGGCGTGGTTTGAGAGGTAAGGCTTGCCTTATGCGGACCAGCGTCCTAGATTAACCGGAAATATTTCCTGTTTATTAGGCGGTGGCGATGAAGCGGGTGCTCGCAGCTCTGGTTCTGCTGGTCATGTGTGCACCGCCGGCACATGCCGATCCCGAACCGCACGGCGAGCCGCAGATCGGCGACGACTTCGCCATCACCTCCGAGGTGCCGACACTGGCCGAACTGGACGCGCAGATCAGGTTGCTCGTCGCCACCCATGCTCCCGATGCCGTCAAGGCCGCCCAACTCGAGGGCGGCAGCCGCGCGGTCATCGTGCCGAAGATGATCTACCGCATCGGCTTCTTCCGGCCGCCGCGGGGCTCGAGCATGGTCACCGGTCCCGAGACCCACGAACCCGACCGGCACACCGCGGTGATCAACGCCAGCCGCCAGGGTGCGCCAACAGTCCAGGTCACCGCCGAATGGCGGCGGATCGACGGGCGGTGGAAACTGGCGAGCAGATCGCTGTGCAACGGCGTCAAGACCATCGGCCTCCCGATTCCCTGCAACTTCGAATGATCCAAACCCGTGATCTGACAAAGTCCTTCGACGCCAACCGGGCCGTCGAGAACGTGACGGTCACCTTCCCGGCCGGCACCGTCACCGCACTCCTCGGGCTGAACGGCGCCGGCAAGACCACCCTGCTGTCGTTGCTCGCCGGGCTGATCCCTCCTGACGCCGGCGGCCTCACCGTCTGCGGCGCCGCGGCCGCGCACCTGGGTCCCGGTGCGATGAACCCACGCCACACCGTCGAGCAACATCTGCGGTGGCTGGCCGCGCTGGCCGGTCTCGACGCGGCTCGGGTGCCGGAAGTGCTGGGCATTGCCGAGTTGGCTGCGCTGCGCCGCACCCGGATCCGTGCGCTGTCGCTGGGACTTCGGCAGCGCGTCGCCATCGCCGGAACGCTGCTGTGCCGGCCCCGGGTGCTGCTGTTCGACGAGCCGCTCAACGGCCTCGACGTTCCGGGGGTGCTGTGGTTCCGCGGCCTGCTGCGCGAACTCGCCGCCGACGGCGCCACCGTGGTGATCGCCACCCACCTGCTGCCCGAGGTCGTCCTGACCGCCGGACGCGTGGCGATCCTGCAACGTGGCCGGTTGCGTATCGACGGCCCGCTGGCCGACCTGGTTCCGCCGGACGCCGACGCGCGGGAATGGTTGGAGTCCACGCTGATGGAGTGCGCGTGAGCACCGCCGTCATGCGTAGTGCCCGCGCCGAATGGATCCGCACCGCCGGGGCCGGCCGATTGTGGACGGTGCTGGCGCCCGCGGCGGTGTTGACACCGCTGGCGATCAGCGTCGGCATCGCGGCGGTGGCCGAGGCGTTCGCGCGCATCCCGGGTCAGCTTTCGGTGCTGCAGGTGCCGACCTCCAACGCCGGCTACTGGGTCATCACCATCACGCTGACGCTGGTCGCCATCGCCGCAGCCGACGGCCAGTCCAGCGAGAACCGTTACCGGACAGCCGAATACATCAGGCTCGCGATCCGGTCGCGATGGTCCGTGCCGGTGGGCCGGTGGCTGTTCTACGGCCTGCTCGGCGCGGCACTGGCGGCCGTCACGATGGTCATCGTCCTTGCCGCCCTGCCGGTGGTCTCGACGCGGGTGTACGGAACGGTGTCGGTGGCCGACCCCGTCGGGCTCCGTCTGGTGTGGACCACCACCGTGCTGGGGTTCTTCGCCGCCGGCGCCGGAATCGGTGTGGGTGCGCTGGTGCGCTCACCACTGGGTGCTGGTGCCGTCATCGTTGCGTGGACGTACGTGGTCGAGACAGCCGCCGGCTATCTGCCCGGCGGTCTTGCCGCGCAACGGTTCATGCCCGCGCTGAACGGGGGGTATGCAGCGGGTCAGGACACCGTGCTGATCCCGCCGTGGTCCCCGAACATCGCGCTGCTGTACGTGTGCGCCCTGTGCGCCGTCGCGTTCGGGGTCGGCGTGGCCGGCTCCGCATCCATGACTCCGACGAAAGGACGATCCGTTGAGTGATACCGATTCCGTGCCCATGGCCGGCCGTTCGGACGCCGATCTGCCCGGCCACTGGCTGCTGGCCCGGCTCGGCAAGCGGGTGCTGCGGCCCGGTGGCCTCGAGCTGACGAGCAGGGTGCTCGACGCCGCCCGGCTGACCGGCGCCGACGTTGTCGAACTGGGCCCGGGCCTCGGCCGCACCGCGGCGGACATCGTCGCCCGGCGCCCGCGCTCCTACGTCGGCGTCGACGACACCGCCGCCGCAACCGAATCCGTGCGCGCGGTCGTCGCACCCGTGGGCGGCACCGTCGTGGTGGCCGATGCCTCCGACACCGGACTGCCCAGCCGCAGCGCCGACGTGGTGATCGGGGAGGCCATGCTGACGATGCAGGGCGACAAGGCCAAGCGCGCCATCGTCGCCGAAGCGTTTCGCGTGCTGCGGCCCGGCGGCCGGTACGCCATCCACGAACTGGGCCTCACCCCCGACGGCATCGCGCAGGACACCAAGGACGACATCCGCCGGGAGATGTCCCGGGCGATCAAGGTCAACGCGCGCCCGCTGACCGCACACGAATGGACGCAATTGCTCACCGAGGCCGGCTTCGAGATCGACACCGTCGACCAAGCGCCGATGGCCCTGCTCGACCCGCGCCGGGTGCTCGCCGACGAGGGGCCGGCGGGTGCGTTGCGCATCGTCGGCAACCTCATCCGGCGGGGCGCGGCGCGGCGCCGCGTCATCGGAATGCGGCGCACCTTCACCCGGTACCGGAACTCGCTGACGGCCGTCGCCGTCGTCGGCATCGTCCCGTGACACACTCGGGAGGTGTCCGTGCAGCCCCACGACTCCCGCGCGCCCTCGGACAGGGCCGCCGGCCGGCAACGGGAAAAGGTCCTCGAGCTGCTGCGCGCCAGCGCCCATCCGGTGGACGCGCACCTGGTTGCCGACGCCCTGCAGATCCACGTCACGACAGCGCGGTTCCACCTGCAAGCGTTGGAGACGCAGGGAGATGTGCGACGGGCGGGCGCGCGGCCGGCGGGAGCCGGTCGGCCCAAACTGACCTACGAGCCGGTCCCGCGGCTGGACTATGCCGACATCGTCGCCCTGTTCGCCACCCACCTCGGCGGTACGGCCGACGAGCGGGAGCAGTGCGCCCGGCGGATCGGCGCGGATCTGGCACACCGGGTCCGGCTGGCCCGGCCGCGCGACCAGCAGACGCCGGCCGACCTGGTGGTCGCGGCCCTGGGAGAGCTCGGATTCCAGGTGCGCTCGGTGTTGTCGTCCTTCGGGACGGTCACGGTGCAGCTGTGTACCTGCCCGTTGGCCAAGGTCGCCGAGACCGCACCGGAAGTGGTGCGCGGTATCCAGCAGGGTCTCATTCAAGAGGTCATCGACCGTAACGTGGCCGCCATCGGCCGGAACTACCTCGTCACCGTCACGCCGGATGCGCGGGGTGGCTCGTGCGAGGTCGGATTGAAACTCGAACCCCACGAACCCCGCGAAAACCCTTGAAGGAGGAGCTGATATGGACGCACTGTCGCTGAAAGACCTTGGTGAAGAACAACTCTCGACGGCCCGGAGTGCGCACTCGGGGCGCGCGGCACACACCGTCTACGGTGGCCACGAGCACACGCTGCGCCAGACCCTGATCTCGCTGGCCGCGGGCAACGGTCTCGACGACCATGAGAGCCCGGGCCAGGCAACGCTTCTGGTGCTGCGGGGCCGGGTTCGGTTGGGCACGGCGGAGGAGTCGGTCGAGGGTGCCGAAGGTGACTTCCTGGCGATCCCGGCGCAGCGGCACAACCTGGCGGCGCTGGAGGATTCGGTGGTGCTGTTGACGGTGGTCGCGCACTGATCAGATTGTGAGCGTTCCGTCGGGGTTGACCGTCCAGGCGCGGTTGACCGCGACTTCCCAGACATGCCCGTCGGGGTCGGCGAAATAGCCCGAGTAGCCGCCCCAGTCGGTGTGTTCGGCGGGCCTGAGCACGGTGCCGCCGGCGGCGGCGGCCGCGGCCAGTGCGGCGTCGACGTCGGCCTCGCTGCGCTGGTTGACGGCGATCGTGACACCGCCGAAGCCGTTACCGGCGGGCACCGGCACCTCGGCGGCCATCTCGGCGCGGTCCCACAGCGCGAACGCGATGCCGGGTAGCTGGTAGAACGTCACGCCCTCATGGACGGCCGCCGGTGCCCAGCCGAGGCCGGTCTCGTAGAACCGCCGGGCGCGGGCGAGGTCGTCGACGCCCAGGGTCACCAGGCTCAAGCGCTGCTCCATCTTTCGAACCTACTCGCGCGGGGCGGACGAACCCGCGCCGAGCACAACATCGGTGTCGTACGGTAGCGGGGTCACAATCGGTTTGAGGCGGGGCCGGGGGAGACGTGCACCAGACACGCGATGAGCATCTGTTCGGGCCGGGGCCGAAACGCATCCTCGCGCTCGACGGCGGCGGCATCCGTGGTGCGTTGACGCTGGGCTATCTCGCCGAGATCGAAGCGATCCTGCGTCAGCGGGTGGGTGGCGATCCCGACTTCCGGCTGTGCGACTACTTCGACCTGATCGGCGGAACCTCCACCGGTTCCATCATCGCCACCGGCCTGGCGCTGGGCCTGTCGGTTGCCGAACTCGCGGTCATGTACCAGGCCCTCGGTGCGGATGTCTTCCAGAGCCGTGCGTTCCGGTTCGGGCTGATCGGCGCGAAGTTCCCGAAAGAACCTCTGGTGCAAGCACTCCAGGCCAATTTCGGCAATGAGACGCTGGGCAGCGACAAGCTGCGCACCGGGCTGGTGGTGATGACCAAGCGGCTCGACACCGGCAGCCCGTGGCTGCTGCACAACAACCCCCGCGGCCGATACTTCGGCCCCGACCCGGTCACCGGCACACCCGGGAACAGCGAGTTGCTGCTGCGCGACGTGGTTCGGGCCAGCACCGCCGCGCCGCACTACTTCGAGCCCGAGCTCATCACGCTGGGCCCGGGCCTCACGGGTGCGTTCGTCGACGGCGGCGTCAGCCCGTACAACAACCCCGCACTGCAGATGCTGATGATGGCGACCTGCAGCGGCTACCAACTGAATTGGCCGTTCGGCGCGGATCGACTGCTGTTGGTGTCGGCGGGCACCGGGCATCGGGGCCTGAAGATACCGCCCGACGAGGTGATGGGAATGCCCGCCGTGCAGTTGGCCGCCCAGTCGATCCTGTCGATCATGGAGGACGCCAACTGGCTGGGGCAGTCGATCCTGCAGTGGATGGCCGACAGCCCGACCTCATGGCAGATCGACAGCGAAATCGGGGATCTGCGAACCGATTCGCTCGGCGGCCCGGCGATGATCACCTACCAGCGCTACGAGGTATTGCTGGAGTCCGACTGGCTGGCCCGGACGCTCGGCATCGAACTGACCGACGAGCAGTGCGTCGAACTCACCGAGATGGACAACCCGGCGAATGCTCGCCAGCTCGCCGCTCTCGGGCGGACGGCCGCGAAGGCCCAGGTGGATCCCTCGCACCTGCCCGCGGCATTCGATATCGGGGAAACCTAGCGGTGTCGCGCATCTTCTCGAGCCACTCGAGCCGCGACGTTCGTGAGGTGAGATCGACGACGTCAGTCCGTGTCCGGACCTGCCGGTCGATCGGGACCGACGGATTCATACCGCTCGGCGAAGGCGTCCGCGGGTACCGGCCAGCACTCGCCGGCATCGCCCCGTACCACCCAGTCACCCTCAGCGGCGGTTACCGGCCCCTCCAAAGTGTCGACCACCTCGCCGGCGCGGGCCGGCCGGGCCTCGACCGTTCCGGTGCGCCGCCAGCGGTTGCCGCCGACGTGCTCGTGCGTGGCGCGGAAGATGTCGTCGCGCACCGAGTGTTCGTCACCCAGGCCGTCGTCCACGAACCAGTCGCCGGCGGCCGCACGCAGGGTGTGTCCCGAGGAGGTGGTCCAGGACCACGGTTGGTCGCGGCGCTCCGCGACGACCTCGCCGGTGCGCCGGAACTGTTGCCAGCCGAGCGCATCGGTGGCCGGACGGGATCGGTAGCCGAGTTCGCGCAGCTTCGTCAGGGTGGCGACCAGACTGGCCAGAGCGGCCCGCAGTAGTGCCGGGTCGGATTGCAGGTCGTCGAAATCGATGAGTTTGTCGTGGATCTTCGCCGCATCCTTGCGGACCTCGCCGTACCGCCAGCCGGCCGTCCGGTAGTAGCTGTACCAGTTCTCGTGCTCGGCGCGCGCCATCGCCACCGCGGTCTTCTCGTCGAAACCCAAGCAGCGCAATGCATCCAGTGGTTCTATCCCGCGCAGCCGGGCAGTCGACAACCCATCGGGCGGATAGCCCCAGGTATTCCAGGTGTGACCGCCGATCTCCTCGACCATTCTCAGTGCGTTGCGTACCTGACGGCGGTTTGAGCCCCGGTAGAACTCGTCGAGTTGTTCCCACGGGACCGCCGCCGCAGTCTGCCCACCGTTCTCGGCGACATAGCGGTCGTGGATCAGCCGGGCCGCCCGCTCCCAGGCATCCGGGGCCTGACCGGCGGCCATATCCATGCTCAACCGGTAGGTGCGCAGCTGCCCGAACACGGGTGGCCGGTCCGTCCCGGTGCCGGCGCCGGGCTCGTAGGCGTAGATCGGGGTCGCCGGAAAGCGTGCGGCCAGGCGGGTTCCCGTGGTGCCGTCCAGTCCCGCGTCGTCGGTCAGGATGACCGCGGTATTCGGATGGGCGGTCAGGTATCTCGTCAGTACCGCGACGGTGGGCCGGTCGCGCACCGCTCCGATCCCGCCCTCTTCGGGCCGGCCACCGCTCTGCTCGCGGGCATGCTCATGGTCGGCGAGGTACTCCTCGGCATCGGGCCCGACGAGTGTGAGTCGAGGTAGCGATCTACCCGGCTGGGGGTGGTAGCCCTGTTCCAGGATGCGTTGGGACATGTCGGCGCACAGGGCCAGGGCCAACCGGGACATGCCGCACACCAGGATCCGTTGTGCCCGTCGTTCGCCGGTGATCTCGTCCAGGAGACGGCGCGCGGTCACCTCGTATCGGCCCACGGCGTCGGGCGCCCAATGGGTGTCGGTGCCGCCGAGATGTTCGTCGCGCCAGGCAGCGGCCTGCCACGGGTCGTCGATGCGGACGGTCAGCGGAATCCGCCTGGCCGATCCCGGCAGGGCGGCGGTGATGGTGCGCAGCCGCGCCACGTTCGTCGACGGATCGGGCGCCAGCAGGTAGAGCCGATCGAGTTTTCGCCAGATGGGCAGTGCGGCAAGGCTCTCCGGGCGGGAGAGATCGGCGGTGAGGATCCGGGCCCCCTTGTTGCGGGCGGTACGCACGCAGGGTAGGTCGGCATCGGACGCCACGACCACCAGCGTGCCGCGCCCCTGCCTCGTGTCGGCGATGGCCGCGAGCATCGAGGACGCGTCGTCGTCGAGATCGACGACGACGGTGACCGAGCGCGCGAAGTGCACCCGTAGCCGGTCCAGCCGGGACCGGAACAGTGCGACGGCAACGCCGATGACGGAGAGGAAAACCGCTGCCAAGGCGCATAATTGAGCGATGTCGAGGGCTACCGGCAGGGGATCGGGGCACGCTCCGGAATCCAGCGACCGCGCCGGGTCGCCGCCTTTGACCAGTCCGGCGGTCCAGACCAACGGGGTGAAGAAGTCCGGGTGGGTGTCGTCCTGGCATCGCCAGTAGGACGCGACGCCGAGCATCGCGCTGGTCAACGCCAGGCCCACCACGATCAGCACGGGGGCTCCGGTGCGCCGGTCGTGGCCGGGTTGCGCCAGCGTCGCAGCCAGGGCGATCAGCACGACACTGATCACGGCGATGGTCACCGCAGAGTTGGGCCGGCCCAACCACTGCAACCAGGTCGGCATGGCTTCGCGCACCGATGGCCATGCGGCCAGCACCGCCAGGTATCCGATCAGTAGGCCGGCGAGTGCGGCCAGGATCGGCCGGAGAACTGTGAGTCCGCTGTGGCTGCTCCGCACAGGAGCAGCCTAGAGCTCTTACCGGGTCAACTGACCAGGTCCGACCAGAATTCGACGGTGGGCGTCGCGGCCCGTGACTCGGCGTGCGCGAATTCGCGGTCGATGTATTGGGCGAGGTCGGCGCCGTAGCAGATGATGTCCGTCTGATACATCGACAGCACCGGATGGCCGAAGGTACCGCGACCGGCGGGCAGATATCGATGCGAATGGACCGGCACCATCTGCGGTACCCGGTCCAGCTGCCAGCGCGCCGACCGCAGGGCGTGTTTCATGGCCGCCGGTCGCGGACCCCAAGCGGGATACCAGAATTCACTCCACTCGACGTCGAAGAGCACACCCTCGGCGGGCCACCGCAGCCGCTCGCGCAGCTTCTTCTCGGGCCCGTCACGCCAGTCCGGCCACATGTCGCCCAGCGGCAGCCCGGCAGCCAGGAAAGCGCGGTGGTCGTCGGCGAACTCGACCCCGAAAGTTGCTTCGATACGCTCGAATTCACTGTCGGCCAGGCCCGGCGCGATGTCGGCCACGCCCAGGGCGGCCAGCCGACCGGCGGCCTCGATACCCAGGAGATGTCCGTCGTCGACCACGACGAGGAATCTATTACGAGTGCGCCGGCGCTTGGGCGTTCTTGTAGAGCATCCGCAGCAGGCGATCCCGGAACGGCGCACTGTCGAGCGCGGCCAACCCGGCCCGCGCCACCCGCGGGTATCCGGCAAGTTTGTGGAAGTACCTGCCACGCCGGTACTCCCGGCCCCAGGCCTCCTCCATCCGCTGCGCATAGTTGGTGAAATCGTCGGGCCCGCCGTTGGTCAGGGCCGCGATCGCACAGTCGCCGGCGGCCAGGCCGGACTCCAGTGCCTTGGAGATCCCCGCGCCGGAGGTGGGCCGGCCGGCGCCCAGGGCGTCACCGGCGAACAGGACGCCGCGCCGCCAGGGCGGCCAGGCCGTGAAGCCCATCGGCAGTCGCCAGGCGCGAACCTCGCCGGCCCGCTTGAGGTCCGCCACACCGGGCAGCGCCCACTCCCGTGGCAACGTGGCCATGAAGTCGCCCAGGAAGTCCGTGGCGTTGATCTTCTGCCAGCCCCGGTAGCTGTTGACGTACCCCAGGCCGATGTTGACCCGCCCGTTGCCGAGTGGGAAGACCCACCCGTAGCCGGGCAGCTGATCGCCCTGGAACCTCAGCTTCAGGTGGATCTCCAACTCGTCGAAGTCCGGCCGCTCGATCGGCATCTCAGCGCGAATCGCGATGGCGGAGTAGCCATTTCGCTGGGACTGCAGGTGAAGTCCGCGCTTGATCGGGGAGTAGGCGCCGTCGGCGGCGATCACCGCGTCGGCACGCACGCTGCCGCCGTCGCGCAGCTCGACGCCGCAGACTCGGCCGGTGCCGTCCAGCAGCGGCCCGGCCACCTCGGTGCCTTGGCGGATCTGCGCCCCGGCGGAAGCGGCGTGCTTGAGCAGCAAGGTGTCCAGCTCGGGGCGTCGGGCGACGTAGCCGTGGTCGGGCATGCCCGGACGGCGCGGGAAACTCAGTTCCCACTCGCTGGGGCTGAAGACCCGCACCCCGCGTACGCGATGGAAGCGGGAGAGCTCGCCGGACAGGCCCATCCGCTGCAGGTAGCTCACCGCGCGCGCGGTCAGGCCGTCGCCGCAGGGTTTGTCGCGGGGGAAGTCGGCCTTGTCGAGGACGACGACATTCGCGCCGGTCTGGGCGGCCTGCCAGGCCGCTGCCGAACCGGCGGGCCCACCACCGACCACGGCCAGATCGAATCGTTCCGACACATTCGTCTCCCCAACTCGAGGAAACCCGACTTGCCCGCGATGCTAGTGAATTTCCGTCCGCCCCGCCGTGTGGGCAGGTCAGGGCCAATTGACGCGGTCGCAACGGTAAAGTTGGACATCGTGCGCGTGGTGCCGAGACCGAAACCGAAGCCCAGCGGGGACGTGGCCGTTCCCCCGGGGGTCAAGGTCGACGCGCGCAGCGAACGGTGGCGCGAGCACCGCAAGAAGGTGCGCGCCGAGATCGTGGACGCGGCGTTCCGCGCGATCGACCTGCACGGCCCGGAGGTCAGCGTCCGCGAGATCGCCGAGGAGGCCGGCACCGCAAAACCCAAGATCTACCGGCATTTCGCCGATAAGTCGGATCTGTTCCAGGCCATCGGTGAGCGCCTGCGGGACATGCTGTGGGCCGAGATCTACCCGGTGATCAACCTGGCCACCGACTCGTCGCAGGACGTCATCCGCAAGAGCATCGAGCAATACGTCTACCTCGTCGACGACCACCCCAACGTGGTGCGGTTCGTGCTCGCCGGCCGGTTCCCCGAGCAGGCCGAGGCCACCATGCGCGCGGTCAACCAGGGTCGCGAGATCACCCTGGCGATGGCCGAGCTCTTCAACAACGAACTGCGGGAGATGGAGCTGGACCGCCAGGCGCTGGAGCTGGCGGCGCACGCGTCGTTCGGCACCGCGGCCTCGGCGACCGACTGGTGGCTGGGGCCCGATTCGGACACGCCGCGCCGGATGCCGCGGGAGAAGTTCATCGATCACCTGACCACCATCATGATCGGCGCGATCATCGGGACCACCGAACTGCTGGGCATCCGGATCGACCGCGAGCTGCCCATCCACAAGGCCGTCCTGCGCGAACCCGGTGAGGCCGCGGATTCCTGAAATATTCGCCGGCGACACAACGTGTTGTGTTGCAGCGAGTTGTCGGACCCCAGTTGTAGTGTTGCGGACACACAGCTCATCGCTGCCCGCACCGTCAAGAGGGGTCCTCGAATGTCCGATGGAATGAAGCTCATCGATCGCGTTTCGGCCATCAATTGGAATCGTCTGCAGGACGAGAAGGACGCCGAGGTGTGGGACCGGCTGACCGGGAATTTCTGGCTGCCGGAGAAGGTGCCGGTGTCCAACGACATCCCGTCCTGGAACACCCTGAACGACAACGAGAAGCAGCTGACCATGCGGGTCTTCACCGGCCTGACGATGCTCGACACCATCCAGGGCACCGTCGGTGCGGTCAGCCTGATCCCGGATGCGCTGACCCCGCACGAGGAAGCGGTCTACACCAACATCGCGTTCATGGAGTCGGTGCACGCCAAGAGCTACAGCAACATCTTCTCCACCCTGTGTTCGACGGTCGAGATCGACGAGGCGTTCCGCTGGTCGGAGGAGAACCCCAACCTGCAGCGCAAGGCCGAGATCGTGCTGCAGTACTACAAGGGTGACGAGCCGCTGAAGCGCAAGGTGGCCTCCACGCTGCTGGAGAGCTTCCTGTTCTACTCCGGCTTCTACCTGCCGATGTACTGGAGCAGCCGGGCCAAGCTGACCAACACCGCCGACATGATCCGGTTGATCATCCGCGACGAGGCCGTGCACGGGTACTACATCGGCTACAAGTACCAGAAGGGCCTGGCGCTCGAGGACACCGTCAAGCAACAGGAGCTCAAGGATTACACCTACGAGTTGCTCTTCGAGCTCTACGACAACGAGGTGGAGTACACCCAGGATCTGTACGACAGCGTTGGCCTGTCCGAGGACGTCAAGAAGTTCCTGCGCTACAACGCGAACAAGGCGCTGATGAACCTGGGTTACGAGGCGCTGTTCCCGCGTGACGAGACCGACGTCAACCCGGCCATCCTGTCGGCGCTGTCACCGAATGCCGACGAGAATCACGACTTCTTCTCGGGATCGGGATCGTCGTACGTGATCGGCAAGGCCGTCGTCACCGAGGACGAGGACTGGGACTTCTAAAGCCGCCCAGACGTACGAATTGGCGCGAAACACCAAGTGCTTTGCGCCAATTCGTCGAACGGGGCCCGGTGAACGTGGGGTGAACGAGGACTGAACTGTCCCACCCGCCCTGGCGGCCATGACGGCCGGTCGCGACAATGAGCGGGTGACCACCAAAGAGTTGCTGCACCGGGTCCTCGACTGGCTGCGTGCCGGCTATCCCGAGGGCGTGCCGGGCCAGGATCGCGTCCCGTTGCTGGCGCTGCTGCGCAACACGCCGTTGTCCGAGGATCAGATCAAGGAAGTGGTCCGCCACATCACCGCGACGGACTCGACCGCGTTGGCCGATGGATCGATCACCGGCGACGAGATCGAGTCCTTCATCCAGGACGTCACCCACCACGATGCGGGGCCGGAGAACGTCCACCGCGTCGCCGCCAAGCTCGCCGCCGCCGGCTGGCCGCTCGCGGGTCTCGAGGCGGAAGCGCCGGACGCGTAGACGCCGAGGGGCCACCTTCTTCCCGAGAACCCGATTGGGAGGGGAAGAAAGTGGCTCCTGAGCGGAAGAACTAGATGGTCGCGGTGTCGATGACGAACCGGTACCGCACGTCGCTGGCGAGCACGCGCTCGTAGGCCTCGTTGACATACGCGGCGTCGACGACCTCGATTTCCGGGGTGACGTCATGTTCGGCGCAGAAGTCGAGCATCTCCTGGGTCTGCGGGATGCCGCCGATCAGTGAGCCGGAGATGCTGCGCCGCCCGAAGATCAGTGCGCCCGCCGGAACGCTCATCGGGTTCTCCGGCATGCCCAGTTCGACCAGGGTGCCGTCGGTCTTCAACAGGCCGAGGTAGTCGCCGAGATTCAGGTTGGCCGACACCGTGTTGAGGATGAGGTCGAACCGGCCCGCGAGCTTTTTGAAGGTACTGGGGTCGGAGGTGGCGAAGTACTCGTCGGCGCCCAGGCGCAGGCCGTCCTCCATCTTCTTGAGCGACTGGCTGAGGACGGTCACCTGCGCCCCCATCGCGTGCGCGAGCTTGACCGCCATATGCCCCAGACCGCCCAGTCCGATGACCGCGACCTGCGAATCGGGGCCCGCGTTCCAGTGCCGCAGCGGCGAATACGTGGTGATGCCGGCGCATAGCAGGGGAGCGGCCTGGTCCAGGGGGATGGTATCCGGGATGCGCAGCACGTAGTTCTCGTCGACGACGATCGCGGTGCTGTAGCCGCCCTGGGTGCGCTGCCCGTCCCGGCCCGTGGCGTTGTAGGTGCCGACCATTCCGCCGCCGGTGCAGTACTGCTGCTCGCCGGCCAGGCAGCTGTCGCATCCGCGACAGGAGTCCACGAAGCAGCCCACACCGACGCGGTCGCCGACCTTGTATTTCGTTACCTCAGAACCGATCTCGGTGACGATGCCGGCGATCTCATGGCCCGGCACGATCGGGAAACCGGCCCGGCCCCATTCGTTGCGGACGGTGTGGATGTCGGAGTGGCAGATCCCGGCGAACTTGATGTCGAAGGCCACATCGTGCGGGCCGACGTCGCGGCGCTCGATGGTGGTCCGGGTCAGGGGTTCGGTGGCGGAGGTCGCGGCGTAGGCGGGGATTGTCGTTGTCATGTCTTCTTCTCGTGTCCCTACAGGTGAATCAGATATGCATAGCTTATCGAAGTAATTGCCACACACGCCAGTGAATGTGGCTGAACACACGCAACCGGCTGCCCGCCGGATTGATTCCCGCCCGATCAGTTGATCGGGGCGTTGATCCAGCGCAGGTCGTCGAGAATGCCGCGGGCGGCCACCAGACCCTGGCCGGTCTGCCAGACCTCGTTGTTCACCGCGAACACCCGGTTGTCCCGGTTGGCCGAGAGCCTGCGCCAGGCCGCACTGTCGAGTACCGCGCCCGCCCGGTCCTTGGCCGCCGCCGAATCGAACGACAGGTAGATGATGTCGGCGTCGGCCGCAGAGAAGTCAGCATCGCCCAATTCCTTTGCAGTGGAACCGATTTCGAGGTAAGGCCGGTCGGTGAAGCGTTGGGCCGCGGGCCGGTCCACCCCGAATGTGGCCAGCACCGAGGCCGGAAAGTTGTCGGCGCCGTAGACCCGCACTGTGTTCTCCGTCAGCTGCACGATGGAGGCCTGATAGTGCGCGGCATCAGCGGCCGCCGAGATCTGCTTGGCCTGGTCGTCGAATGCGGTGATCAGATCCTGGGCCGCGGTGCCCCGGCCGGTGGCCGCACCGACGGCCCGCAGCGTGTCCTGCCACTTCGCCCCGCCGGGTCCGGTGAACACCGTGGGCGCGATCGCGGACAGCGCCCCGTACGTCGCTGCTCCGTCGGCCTGGGCGCCCAGAATCAGGTCCGGCTCGGCCGCCGCAATGCCACCGGGATCGAGGTTGCCGGGCGAACCGACCACCGGCACGCCGTGCAGCACGGTCCCCAGGTACGAGGGCTGCACCGCGGCAGCCACGACGCGGGACTGCAGTCCCAGCGCGCACAGCGCATCGAGCTGGCCCGCGTCCAGTGCGACGATCCGGGCCGGGTCCACGGGCACGTTAACCTCGGCGACATCTCCGCTACCGGCGCCGCTGGCCACCCGCCGCGTACCCTCGCCGGGCTCGGCGGGCACCGGCTCGGCCGCACACGATTCGTCGGGCCGGCGCTGATTTCCCAGCACACCGGCCGAAGCGATCTTGGTGGTGCTGGTGACGATGCTGGTCGACGGCGTGACGGGACTCATGCCCTGCGGCTGACTGCAGCCGGTCGGGGCCAGCCACAGGACGGCCAGGACACCGGCTGAAATCGGGACCGCACGCACGGCCCCGACGGTAACAAAGACGACCCGGCGCACCCCGCCGACGTGCGGATTGGGGCCGTCGCGAAGACATCTACGACGTATTGTCGGACCCGCGCCGACACACGGGCGATCGGCGGCTAGGATTCTGCTCAAGTCCGCGATGTTTGGAGGATCTCTTGACCGCCGAAGCACCCCCGATTGGTGAACTCGAGGCCACCCGTCCTTACCGGGAGCGGATGGGACCCAAGGGCAACCTGGTCTACAAGCTGATCACCACCACCGATCACAAGCTGATCGGCATCATGTATTGCGTCGTGTGCTTCTCGTTCTTCCTGCTCGGCGGCCTGATGGCGCTGCTCATGCGGGTGGAGCTGTCGGCCCCGGGCCTGCAGTTCCTGTCCAATGAGCAGTTCAACCAGCTGTTCACCATGCACGGCACCGCGATGCTGCTGTTCTACGCGACGCCCATCGTGTTCGGCTTCGCCAACCTGGTGATGCCGCTGCAGATCGGCGCCCCCGACGTGGCCTTCCCGCGGCTCAACGCGCTGTCGTTCTGGCTGTTCCTGTTCGGCGCGCTGATCGCGCTGTCCGGGTTCATCACCCCCGGTGGTGCCGCCGACTTCGGCTGGACCGCCTACACCCCGCTGAGCAACGCCATCCACTCGCCGGGCGCGGGCGGGGACCTGTGGATCCTGGGCCTGGCCGTCGGCGGTCTGGGCACCATCCTGGGCGCGGTCAACATGATCACCACCGTCGTCTGCATGCGCGCCCCGGGCATGACCATGTTCCGGATGCCGATCTTCACCTGGAACATCCTGGTGACCTCGATCCTGGTGCTGCTGGCCTTCCCGATCCTGACCGCCGCGCTGTTCGGCCTGGCCGCCGACCGACACCTCGGGGCGCACGTCTACGACCCGGCCAACGGCGGGGTGATGCTGTTCCAGCACCTGTTCTGGTTCTTCGGCCACCCCGAGGTGTACATCCTGGCGCTGCCGTTCTTCGGCGTGGTCTCCGAGATCTTCCCGGTGTTCTCCCGCAAGCCGATCTTCGGCTACACCACGCTGGTGTACGCGACGCTGTCCATCGCGGCGCTGTCGGTGGCCGTGTGGGCGCACCACATGTACGCGACGGGCGCGGTGCTGCTGCCGTTCTTCTCGTTCATGACGTTCCTGATCGCGGTGCCCACCGGCATCAAGTTCTTCAACTGGATCGGCACGATGTGGAAGGGCCAGTTGACCTTCGAGACGCCGATGCTGTTCTCCGTCGGCTTCCTGGTGACCTTCCTCCTCGGTGGCCTGTCCGGCGTGCTGCTGGCCAGCCCGCCGCTGGACTTCCACGTGTCCGACACCTACTTCGTCGTCGCGCACTTCCATTACGTGCTCTTCGGCACCATCGTGTTCGCGACCTATGCGGGCATCTACTTCTGGTTCCCGAAGATGACGGGCCGCATGCTCGACGAGCGTCTCGGCAAGTTCCACTTCTGGCTGACGTTCATCGGGTTCCACACCACGTTCCTGGTGCAGCACTGGCTGGGCAACGAGGGTATGCCGCGCCGGTATGCGGACTACCTGCCCTCCGACGGGTTCACCACGCTGAACGTGGTCTCCACCATCGGCGCATTCACCCTCGGGATCTCGACGCTGCCGTTCCTCTGGAACGTGTTCAAGAGCTGGCGTTACGGCGAGGTCGTGACCGTCGACGATCCGTGGGGCTACGGCAACTCGCTGGAGTGGGCCACCAGTTGCCCGCCGCCGCGGCACAACTTCACCGAGCTGCCGCGGATCCGCTCCGAGCGGCCGGCGTTCGAGCTGCACTACCCGCACATGGTGGAGCGCATGCGCGCCGAGGCCCACGTGGGCCGGGACCACACCAACACGCACACCCACGCCTAGGCGTGTCGACGTCGCAGGTGCCGGTGCTGATCACCGTCACCGGTGTCGACCGTCCCGGTGTGACCTCGGCGCTGTTCGAGGTGCTCTCGCGCCACGGTGTTGATCTGCTCAACGTCGAACAGGTGGTCATCCGGGGGCGGTTGGTGCTCGGTGTGCTGGTGTCCGGCGGCTCGGGGGATTCCGACACGGCCGAGGGATCACCGTTGTACCGGGAGATCCAGGAGGCCGTTCACGAACTCGGGCTCGACGTCAGCATCGAGCGCAGCGACGACATCCGGGTCATCCGGGAGCCGTCCACGCACACCATCGTCGTGCTGGGCCGGCCCATCACCGCGACGGCGTTCGGGGTGCTGGCCCGCGAGGCCGCCGCGCTGGGCGTCAACATCGACACCATTCGCGGGGTGTCCGACTATCCGGTCACCGGACTCGAACTTCGGGTGTCCGTGCCCGCGGGCGCCGAGAACCGTCTGCAGACTGCGCTGGCCCGGGTGGCCGCCGACGAGGGCGTGGACGTCGCCATCGAGGAGTACAGCCTGGAACGCCGCGCCAAGCGGCTGATCGTGTTCGACGTCGACTCCACCCTGATCCAGGGCGAGGTGATCGAGATGCTGGCCGCGCGCGCGGGTGCGGAGGCCAAGGTCGCCGCCATCACCGAGGCCGCCATGCGCGGTGAACTCGACTTCGAGGAGTCGCTGCGCGAGCGGGTGGCCACGTTGGCGGGGCTGCCCGCCGGGGTGGTCGACGAGGTTGCCGACCAGTTGGAGCTGACGGCGGGGGCGCGCACCACCATCCGCACCTTGCGGCGCTTGGGTTTTCACTGCGGGGTGGTCTCGGGCGGCTTCCGGCAGGTGATCGACCCGCTGGCGCACGAGTTGATGCTGGACTACGTGGCGGCCAACCAGCTCGAGATCGTCGACGGCATTCTCACCGGCCGGGTGATCGGTCCGGTGATCGACCGGCCCGGCAAGGCCAAGGCACTGCGCGAGTTCGCCGAACAGGCCGGCGTCCCGATGGAACAGACGGTGGCGGTCGGCGACGGCGCCAACGACATCGACATGCTGGCCGCGGCAGGCCTCGGGGTCGCGTTCAACGCCAAGCCGGCGCTGCGGGAGGTGGCCGACGCGTCGCTGAGCCATCCGTACCTGGACACGGTGTTGTTCTTCCTGGGCGTCACCCGCGGTGAGATCGAGGCGGCCGACGCCGTCGACGGCACCGCCCGCCGGGTCGACATCCCCCCGGCTTGATCAGACCACGGGCGCGGCGGCCGGCAGTGAATCGACCGGCGCCGGGCCGGCCCCGGTGATCTGCGCCCAGGCCCGCGCCAGTAGCGGAATCGCTTCTGCGAGTTGGTCATCCGGGAGCGCGTAGGGCACCCGGATGTAGCGCTCGAGGGTACCGTCGACCCCGAATCGGGGACCCGGCGGGATATCGACGCCCAGCCGGGAGGCGGCCGCCGACAGCGCCGAACTCATCGGTGCGGGCAGCCGCATCCACATCGACAGGCCGCCGGTGCTCAATGCGGCGGGCTTCGTGCTCGCGGAAGTACGCCGCTCGCCGAACCCGCCGGTGCTCAGCGGGGTGTTGCACGGCCGCCAGTCGGGCAGGTGCTCGGCCAGCAGTGCGCGCAGCAGTTCGCGGCGGTGCCGGATCAGTTCCCGGCGTTCGGGCAGCACCTGGTCGGCGGCCCCGATGAGCCTGGCCGCGGCCAGTTGTTCGAGGATCGCGGTGCCCAGGTCCACCGACGGACGCCGAGCCGCGATGGTGGCCAGCGTGGCCTGTTCGGCCCGGATCCAGCCGATGCGCAGCCCGCCCCAGAAGGACTTGGACATCGACCCGACGGTGAGCGCCAGGTCCGGTCGTGCGACGTCGGCGGCCAGCGGGGGTGGTGGCGGTTCGTCGAGCCAGATGTCGGTCATGGTCTCGTCGATGACGGTTCGGGTCCGGGTCTCGACGATGATGTGGCCCAGTTGCTTTCGTTGTTCGGCGGGCATGGTCAGGCCGGTCGGGTTGTGCTGGTCGGGGATCAGGTAGGCCAGCGCGGGGGCGAGTTGGCGGATGGCGGTGTGCAGCGCACCCAGGTCCCAGCCCTCGTCGGGAGCCAGGGAGACCGGCACCGCGCGGGCGCCGGCCGCGCCGATCGCGGCCAGCGCACCGGGGTAGGTGGGTTGTTCCACCAGAACCCGATCGCCCGGTTCGATGAATGTGGACAGGATCAGGCCGATGGCGTTCAGGGCGCCGGTGGTGACCATGATCTGGTCGGGCTCGGTGAAAAGACCACGGGCCGAATATCTTTCGGCGATCGCTGCCCGCAGCGGAGGGGCGCCGTACAACTCCAGGCCGGCCGAGTGCAGGTAGGCGCCGACGTCGGTGGCCGCCGCGCCGAATGCGTCGAGCACCGCCGAGGCCGGTGCGGACATCGCCGCCGCGGCCAGGTTGATCGTCGTCGGGGTGGTGCGATCCGGCGCGGGCGGCGTCCCCATGGTCTCGGGCAGGGCCGTCGTGCTGCGCGCACCGCGCCGGGCGGTCAGGTAACCCTCGTCGCGCATCTGGGCGTACGCGGTGGTGACGGTGGTGCGGGAGACCCGCAGTGCGTCGGCCAGCGCGCGTTCGCTGGGCAGCCGCGACCCGACCGGCAGGCGCCCGTCGACGATCAGCATCCGCAGACCGTCGGCCAAGCCCTGGTACACCGGACCGCTCCCGTTGGCCGTCCGCCAGTTGCCCAGCTCCCGGGCCAACAGGTCCACATCGAGTCGTCGATCGGCCATTTCTCGCGTCATTGGATGCCAGTTTGCCTCAACTGGCTATTGATGGGCAAGCCACTTGCGGGCCACCATGGGCTCATGTCCACGAACTGGAAGCCACTGGCCCGGGTGGCCGGCTGGTTGAGAACCCCGCAACCCCGATCCGGCGCCCGATGCGCCGACCTGGACGCCGACCTGCGGCGCGCGCACGCGGACCTGGCTGCCCTGCGGGCCCGGTTCCCCGATCACTCATGAGGGGCGTCGCGCGCGGGAGCGCTCTGCTCGTCGGCCTGATGCTCTACGGCTTCTCGATGGCGTTGATGGTGCGCGCCGGGCTGGGCCTGGATCCGTGGGACGTGTTCCACCAGGGGCTCTCGCTGCGCACCGGCATGACCATCGGGACCGCGAGCGCGGTGGCCGGAGTGGCGGTGCTGCTGGCGTGGATCCCGCTGCGCAACCGGCCGGGGATCGGAACGCTGGCCAACGTCGTCGTCATCGCGGTCACCGTCGATGCGGCCCTGGCCGTCCTGCCGGCGCCGACCGGCCTGGGGCCTCGGGTCGCGATGATGCTGGGCGCCGTGGCGCTCAACGCCGTCGCAACGGTTCTCTACATCGGCGCCGGACTGGGTCCGGGTCCGCGCGACGGCCTGATGACCGGCCTGGTGGCCCGCACCGGGAAGTCAGTTCGGTTGGTGCGCACCACAATCGAGGCGACGGTGCTGGTGTCGGGCTGGCTGCTCGGCGGGAGCGTCGGCGTGGGCACCGTGGTCTACGCCCTGGCCATCGGTCCGCTGGTCCAGCTGATCCTGCGACTCACTCCGGCACGCGTGTTGGCGGTCAGCGGCTGGTCAGACCGGGGACCGGTGCCCGCGGATGAGCTGTCTACCATGGTCGAGTGGCCGATGCCGAGACCGACCCCGACCTGCTGATCGATTTCCACAAGGTGTCGCTGCGCCGGGGCGGGCGCTCGCTGGTCGGCCCGGTCACCTGGCAGGTCGAACTCGACGAACGGTGGGTCATCATCGGCCCCAACGGCGCGGGCAAGACGTCGCTGCTGCGCATTGCCGCGGCCTCGGAGCATCCGTCCTCGGGCACCGCGTTCGTGCTCGGGGAGCGGCTCGGCCGGACCGACACCAACGAGTTGCGTGCGCGGGTCGGTCTATCCAGTTCGGCTCTGGCGCAACGGGTTCCGGACGACGAGGTGGTTCGCGATCTGGTGGTATCGGCCGGCTATTCCGTGCTGGGCCGGTGGCGTGAACGCTACGAGGACATCGACTACGAGCGGGCGGTCGACACCCTCGAGAGCCTGGGCGCCGAGCACCTGGCCCAGCGGACCTTCGGCACCCTGTCCGAAGGCGAGCGCAAGCGCGTCCTGATCGCCCGCGCGCTGATGACCGATCCGGAACTGCTGCTGCTCGACGAACCGGCGGCCGGCCTGGACCTCGGCGGCCGCGAGGAACTGGTGGCCCGGCTCTCCGACCTGGCCGCCGACCCCGACGCCCCGGCGCTGGTGCTGGTGACCCACCACGTCGAGGAGATCCCGCCGGGCTTCAGCCACTGCCTGATGCTCTCCGAGGGCACCGTCGTGGCCGCCGGCCTGCTCGACGATGTGCTGACCGGCGAGAATCTGTCAGCGGCATTCGGGCAGTCGATCGCCGTCGACGTGCTCGACGGCCGGTACTTCGCACGACGGGTACGCAGCCGCGCGGCACACAGGAGGCGAGCATGACCACCGACACCCCTCCCGAGCCATTGCCGGCCCGGCCGGCCGCCACCGTGATGCTGGTGCGCGACACCACCCGCGGCATCGAGGTGTTCCTGATGCGCCGGCACCGCGCCATGGAGTTCGTCGGCGGCGTGGTGGTATTCCCCGGCGGTGGTGTCGACGACCGCGACCGCAGCGCCGACATCGACTGGTACGGCCCGGCGCCGTCGTGGTTCGCCGAACGGCTCGGGGTCGCCGAGGATCTGGCGCTCGCGCTGGTCTGCGCGGCGGCCCGGGAGACCTTCGAGGAGTCCGGGGTGCTGTTCGCCGGTCCGGGCGCCGCCGACGGCACCGCCGGCATCGTCAGCGACGCCAGCGTCTACGCCACCGCCCGCGCCGCACTGGCCGACAATTCGTTGTCGTTCGGCGATTTCCTGCGGACCGAGGGCCTGGTGCTGCGGGCCGACCTGCTGCGGCCGTGGGCCAACTGGGTGACCCCGGAGGAGGAGCGCACCCGGCGCTACGACACCTTCTTCTTCGTCGGCGCCCTGCCGGAGGGCCAGCGTGCCGACGGCGAGAACACCGAATCGGACCGGGTGGCCTGGGCGCTGCCCGAGGCCGCGCTCGACGAATTCAGCGCCCAGCGCATCTTCCTGCTCCCGCCGACCTGGACGCAGCTGGATTCGCTGACCGGGCGCACGGTGGCCGAGGTGTTGTCGGTGGATCGGCAGATCGCCGCGGTGCAGCCCACCCTGACCGTGGCCGGCGGTAACTGGGAGATCGAGTTCTTCGACAGCGCCCGCTACAACGCGGCCCGCGCGGGACGCGCACCGTGACCCGGCGGCCCGGCCGCGAGTTCGTCTCCGTACACACCGACCCGGCTGTCCCGGGCGTGGGCACCATCCTGTTGAACCGGCCACCGACCAACGCACTGACCCGGCAGGTCTACCGCGAGCTGACCTCGGCGGCCGAGGAGGTGGCCGGCCGCAGCGAGGTCGCCGCGGTGATCCTGTACGGCGGTCACGAGATCTTCTGTGCCGGCGACGACGTCCCGGAGTTGCGGACGCTGTCGGCCAAGGAGGCCGCTGTGGGCGCCCGGGTGCGCCACCGGGCTTTCGAAGCCGTCACTTCGATCCCCAAGCCGACGGTGGCGGCCGTGACGGGCTACGCGCTGGGCGGCGGACTGACCCTGGCACTGTCGGCCGACTGGCGGGTGTCCGGTGACAACGTGCGGGTGGGCGCCACCGAGATCCTGGCCGGGCTGATCCCCGGCGGCGGGGGGATGGCCCGGCTGGTCCGGGTGGTCGGCGCCAGCCGGGCCAAGGAACTGGTCTACAGCGGCCGGTTCGTCGACGCCAAGGAAGCCTTGGCCCTCGGCCTGCTGGATGAACTGGTGGCCCCGGACGGTGTCTACGACGCGGCCGTGGCGTGGGCCCGGCGATTCGTCGACGCCCCGCCGGAGGCCCTGGCCGCCGCCAAGGCGGTGATCGACGGGTTACTGACCGCCAAGCCCAAGCAGATCGCCGAGGAACGTCGCCGATACGTCGAGGTCTTCGCCGCGAACCAGGGCCCGGCCTCGGCACGTTAGGCTGTCCTACCATGACGACCACAGACCCATCCCCGAATCCGCACGCCACCGCGGAGCAGGTCGAGGCCGCGCGGCATGACACCAAGCTCGCCCAGGTCCTGTACCACGACTGGGAGGCCGAGAGCTACGACGACAAGTGGTCGATCTCGTACGACCAGCGCTGCATCGACTACGCGCGCGGCCGCTTCGACGAGATCGTGCCCGCCGAGGTCCAGCGTGATCTGCCGTACGACCGGGCGCTCGAGCTGGGTTGCGGCACCGGCTTCTTCCTGCTGAACCTCATCCAGTCCGGAGTGGCTCGGCGCGGGTCGGTCACCGACCTGTCGCCCGGGATGGTCAAGGTCGCGACCCGCAACGGCCAGAACCTCGGGCTGGACATCGACGGCCGGGTGGCCGACGCCGAGGGAATCCCCTACGAGGACAACACCTTCGACCTCGTTGTCGGGCATGCGGTGCTGCATCACATTCCCGACGTCGAGCTGTCGCTGCGCGAGGTCATCCGGGTGCTCGAGCCGGGTGGGCGATTCATCTTCGCCGGTGAGCCGACCACGGTGGGCAACGCGTATGCCCGCCGGCTGGCGGACCTGACGTGGAAGTCCACCGTCGCTGCGATGAAACTGCCCGGGCTGGGCAGCTGGCGCCGGCCGCAGTCCGAACTCGACGAGAACTCCCGGGCCGCCGCCCTGGAGTGGATCGTCGATCTGCACACCTTCGATCCGGCCGACCTCGAGCGGATGGCCCGGTCGGCCGGTGCCGTCGAGGTCGCCACCGCCAGCGAGGAGTTCACCGCGGCGATGCTGGGCTGGCCGGTGCGGACCTTCGAATCCACCGTTCCGCCCGGCAAGCTGGGCTGGGGCTGGGCGAAGTTCGC